>SWCB01002693.1_pt1 | contig 55946 bp, 40 predicted proteins | sample 4692901 | NCBI WGS metagenome assembly SWCB01 (sample SAMN10267276, study PRJNA491770) | bioreactor metagenome | isolation source: DHS bioreactor inoculated with subseafloor sediment | place: Japan: off Shimokita Peninsula | collected 2006-08 | reverse complement strand
AAAAAAAGCGGAATTGTAAATTTATTAAATACAAAAAATAGTCCGATAAATACAATTACTTCTGCCCCTAAAGTTGCAAGTGATGCACCATAATAAGAAAATGAAGGAATCAATAACAAATTTAATACTATATTGGTAACAGCACCCAAAGTTAGACATAAAGCATGTAATTTTTGTTTTCCCCAAACAGTCAAAGGATTTCCAAATGCATTGCTTAATGTTACTATTATTCCATTAATTGCCAATATTTTAAGAGGAATCTCAGCAATCGAATAAGCTTCACCGAAAATAATTATGAGTAATTGCGGAGCAAAATAGAATACTGCTGACATTATAATGAATCCTAAAAGAACCATTTCTAATAAAAAGACCAATAGTTCTTCTTTAAATTTCATATTAAATCTAAACCGCGACAAAGTAGGCATATATATTTTTAATAAAATATAAACCGGCATAATTGCCAATAAATATATTTTATATGCGGCATTGTAAATTCCAACATCATAATTTGTTTTCATAAAACCAAGCATTACTAGGTCTAAACTTCCATAAATAGTTGACATGAGTACTGAAATCAACAAAGGATAAGAATTATTTAAAAGATTTTTTACAAATTGACTATCAATTTCAAATCGAAACGAGTAGTATTTTTTCTGATATTGAAAAAACTGTCCAACGATAACAACTGAAGAAGCAATAATTATAAAAATAAGTATTTTATAGGTATCTGAATTATCTTGTACAAAAAGAAAAACTAGAACCAAATATAATGCGCTTCTAACAAATATTTTATAAGCGATATATTTGAACTGTTCTATACCTTGATATAAAAAGTCCAAAGAACCAGCTTGTACAAATAAAATTAAACTATAAATTAAAATACATTTTTTTTGTAATATAGTTATCTCTAAAAGTAAAGTCAGTAAAATCAATAATATGAATAGAATAAGTGAGATAAAAAGCTTTACAGATACAACATTATTAACATACTTTTCAATAACAATATTATTATTGGCTATTTCTTTCACACTAATTACATCAAATCCAAACTCAACAAATAATAAAAAATAGGAAACGAATGCAATAGTAAATGCAATTAAACCAAAACTATCTGGTGAAATAACATGAGCTAAATAGGATAGCGTAATAAATCCCAATATCTTACCAACTAACTCGAAAAAAGATAAATAAAGAAAAGATTTTAACATTTAGAACAAATTTTAATTTTTTCAATAAAAAAAATCATTTATTACTTCTTTAACAAATACCCTGTCTGAATTTCTCGATAAGCCTTTTTAGTAACAGATAAAACTTTATATTTTTGTTGAAGCATTTTTATTAAATATTCAGAATCATAATAAACTTGAGAATAGGCTGACCTACCAATAGAAAACATTTTTCCTTTTGTTAATTCAAAATCTTTAAATTCTTTGGATTTAAGAACTGAATTGTAGAATAGATTCATTTTTCTTTCTTTTTTATAGATATCTATTGTTTCACTATCATGCATTGTAATATAAAAGAAACCTCCTGGTTTAAGAATACGCTTCAATTCCATGAGCCAAGCATCCGTCAAATCGTCAATATGAGTAAAAACAGAACCAGCATATATTAACCCAAAATAATTATCTTCAAATGGAAGATGAGGTGCAGTTGTATTGATTAGAAAATTAAAAGGTGGCGATAAATAAGTCTTGCACCATCCAATATGCTCTGCGCTTATATCCGTTCCCCATATTTCAAGTTGTTTATGATCATAAAAATGCCGAATAAGTCTTCCGCACGAGCATCCAAAATCAAGAATTCTCCCAGCAGAATTTATATCTACCTTTGAATAAGATAAAATTCCAATCATTTTATTTATATCTTCTTTCCCAGAATTAATAAACCAATCAGGACTTGGATTTCCATGTATATATTGTTTATTAGGAATTGCCAATCCACTTTGATCACACCCATTTGTTTTATAAGTACTCTCATTAATTACAAAGCCATATTTGTTACCATTCTGTGGATATAACTTGGCAGATACAAAAGGATTTCCCATTAAATGGAAACTTACCAATTTTCCAAAATTTTGTGATATTTTTTTAATAAAAAATCTAATGCTAGGACTAAGCCTCGAAAGAATTCGTATGTCATTAATATTCAAATATGCACCTAATTTATATTAATTGGCAAAAGGTGATTCATTCATTTTATACTCTTTGGTATTATACCACTTGGTAATCCCAATAATAAAATTACAACTTGTTTTTTCCTTAGATCTAAAACTTGCTTACACAATTTTACTTTCGGACTTTAGTTTATTATAAATGAACAAAAACATCGCGCTACTAACAAAAACCTCAGTTCCCAAAGTGCTTATTGCCGCGCCTTCTGCTCCTATCAGGGGGACAAGGCTGAACATGAATATAAAATTAACTATTGCGGCAAATAAAATAATTCTGTTAAATTGTTTTTTATAGCCAAGATTAAGCATCATTTGTATGCCGTAAATATTGCTTATAGTTATTACTGCCGGAACAAAAGCCATAATTCTCAAAAGGCTTACAGCTTCCATAAATTCATTTCCCAAGACTATTAATACAATTTCTTTACTGAATATGAAAAGTATTAATCCGCTTCCAAAAGATAGAGTTAATACAATTCTGGAAAACTTTTTAATCTGATTAAATGCTATTTGTTTGTTGATTTGAAATTGTTGAGTAATATGGGGATAGAATGTCCAGCCAAAATTTGCTATAAGTCCTTGATAGGCTTCTCTAATTTTATTGGCTCCGGTAAATAATCCGACAGCTTGATTTCCGGATAAAATTCCGAGTAAAAATGTATTTGAGCTTGTGTAAAGATTAATTGAAACCGATGATATAAATAAGTGATAACCTTCTTTGAGCTGTTTAATTATCGCAATTTTTGTCGGGAATAAAAACTTTATACCAAGACGATAGTAAGCATAAAGAACCGTAATAAATCCCATAATTATTGATGAAGCCGAGTTAACAATAAGATAAATATCAACATCATTTTTATTTGTGACAAAGATGAAAATTGAAATGACGAATAATATTTTTATAGCGATTGAGAAAAAAGTAATCAAGTTCATTTTTTCAATTCCTTGGAAAAACCAACTTGGGAATAGAACATTTCCCAACACGCCGGAAATGGCAATTATATAGAGGAGAAAATGGCGGCGAAATAAATCAACTTTAGTTGCGAGTAACAGAAAAATTATAATGCTGATTATAAAGAGGAATATTTTTATAAAAAGAACGGAATTAAAAATCACATTTAATTCATTTTGATCATTTTTATGGAGAGCAATTTCTCTTGTCGCGCTTAGATTAAATCCATAATCTGAAATTGTCACAAAATAAAGAGAGAAAGCGATTGCAAAATTTGCTAGTCCGTAATTTTCAACTCCCAATATTCTTACTACGTAAGGAACAGTAATTAAGGGGAAAAGATAATTTGATATGTGCAAGAAGGAGAGCCAGCTAAAATTTTTGATTAATTTTGAACTTGTTTCCCCTTTTAGATTGAGCAATTATTGGATCCTGGTTACTGATGCTGCTGTTTTAATTAGGAATTAAAAAATGATATTACTGAATTTGATTTATTTGTTATTTGTGATACAGAGTTATTAAGGATTTAGATTGCAAGACATGAAAATACTATGGCTAGGCAGGCTTCGCATAGAACGCTCTCAATGACGGTTTGAATTAAACATATCAAATGATTGCATATAAACTGATTTCCTTGTAATTCGTGATTCAGATTTAGTATTGGTTAGATTACTTTGCAAAATCAATTTTATCTATCAAATAACCTTGAATAAATTTCAGATTAGCAACATTTGTATTCAGATTTTTATTTACTATAAAAGCTTTATTAATATTCTCAATTTCAGAAAATGATGAAATATTTTTGAAGGATTTAGTTTTGTACATTTCCTGATATTTAACTTCCACCAAATATTTGTTTTTCAGATTATCAATTATAAAGTCAATTTCAGTACCGTCTTTTGTTCTAAAATAATAAATTTTAGAATATGAAGGAATATTTCTCATTATTTCTAAATAAACGTAATTCTCAAAAATTGCACCTGAATCGTTTCTTTTTTCAAGTTCGTTAAAATTGGCAAATATCATATTTCGCAAACCTAAATCAGTAAAATATACTTTTTTCATTTTTGAAATTACTTTACGTTTATTTGTATAGTATGGCTGAATCAGTTTAATAATAAACATTTGCTCCAGTAAAAAAAGATATTCCTCACATTTTCTATATGAAAGTCCGGTAGTATTAGTAAGTTCTTGAATATTTATCATATTTGAAATTTGAGAAGCAAGAAGAATAAGTAGCTTATTAAATCCAACCGCATCTTCATTACGGACATAACTTCTAACATCTCTTAAAAGATATGTTTTATAAATTTCATCAAGAATTTTAATTTTTGATTCTGAATTTTCAATTAAGGCTGCTCTTGGTAATCCTCCGTAGAGAAGGTATTCATTTAAAAAAAATTTAATTCTTGAATCAACTATTTCATCAACCGTATCAGAATTATATTTGGTAAAAAGATTATAAATTTCTTCATTCTGAAATCTCAAATACTCAAAAAAAGAGAGAGAATAAACATCAATTATTCTTATTCTTCCAGCAAGAGATTCTTCAACTTTTTGGATTATATCTAAACTTGAACTTCCGCTGCAAATTACTTTTAGATTTGAAAACGAGTCTGTCAATAATTTTAGCGTAGTCGAAATATTATTTATGAACTGGAATTCATCTAACAGAAGAAATCCATCAATTTCTCTTGAGAGATTTATTCGAAGATAATTTTCAGCTGTATTATAATTTTCAAATATAGATGCTACTTGCGGATCTTGCCCTATTAAATATATTGAAGGTTTTGAAAGAACAAGATTTTTAAGAATAGTTGTTTTACCTACTTGCCTTGCCCCAATCAAAACTGTTATAGGAATCAAAGCAATAGATTCTTCAATCTGACTTATTAAAGCATCTCTTTTGATGAACATTATCTAAATCTTTTTTCTCAAATATACACTATCCCGATATTTTTTACAATACTGCTAATTTTATCGCGATATTTTTTACATTATTGTAATTTTTATCGAGATAAAACTTATAATAATTATTTCTATTAAGGAATTATTATTTCAGAATTTGTAGAGTTAAATTGCCAGCCCTAAAATACTATGGCTAGGCAGGCTTCGCAGAGAACGCTACTAATGACCTCAATATTATATAGCAACAAATTCCGGTTCTTAAAAGCAAAATAATTATAATTCCAGTTTTCCAATCAAAATATTTGCCTTTCCGGTTTGCGGTTTTTGAAATACCGGAATCTCAAAAACTTAAATTTTGGTTTTAGTAGAAATTATAAATAATAGATGAATAGGGAAATAGTTTGAGATGCCGGTATTCTCAATAAAAAGCATTTCGAAATCTACTTTCGTAGACAAGCCGGCATGACAAGAAACTAAAATTGGTTATTCTGTTTTATGAAGTAATTACATTAAGATCATTCTTTTGATAAATAAAAGCAATCCTTTTTTTTGTTGACTCACAATGGCAGATAAAATTATGACTCAAACAATTATTTCCTGCTAAGCCAAATTTCCGGATTCTGATAATTCCTGTCATTCCATACTTCAAAGTGAATTATGTTTCCTTCTAGGGATTCATTTACGTAGCCTATTAAATCGCCCCCTTTAACACGCTGACTTTCGTTTAGCTGAATATTTGCTAAATGTCCGTAAACGGTGCGGTAATCATTTGTATGCGTTATAATTACTACGCTTCCGTATCCGGGAATCCATTGAATTGCTGAAACGTAACCATCAGCTACCGCGTAAACTTCGGAATTTTTATCCGTAGAAATATCAATTCCATAATTGAGTGTTACTGTTTTGAGTCTTTCATTTTTATTTTCGCCAAACTTTCTTTTAACATTTCCTTTTCTTGTCGGCCAGTTCATTCTGCCTTTTAAGTCAATAAAATTTTCTAAAGTCGCATAATCATATTTTACAATTTCGGGTGCCGGTTCTTCATTTTTTAGTTCGGCTTCTTTTAATTTTGCTAATCTGTTTCTCTCTTTTTCGATAAGCTCATTTATCAAATTTTTAATTCTGATTTCCGCTTTCTTTTTTTCTACAATCTCAACTTCAATTAAATCAGAATTTTTCCTTAATGAAGAAATCAGATTTTGTTTTTCATCTCTTAAAGAACTTAGTCTGGTTTGTTCATCATTTTTTTCAGCTATAAGCGCAATTTTACTTTTTCTTTCAGACTCTAAATTTTTTGTTAATTTGTTTAGCTCATCTTTCTTAGTCAAAATTTCATTTTTAGTTTTACTGCTTTTTTCTGTTAAATCATTAAAGTATTTATAGCGCACAATTGCCTGGTCAATAGATTCAGAATTGAACAAATAAGTTATCATATTTTTATCTTGCTGCTTATAAAGCCAGACTACGTATTTCGAATAATTTCTTTGAATCACTTCCAAATTTTCTTGAAGATTATTCTTTTCTTTTTCTGCTTTTGAAATTCTTTTTTCTATAACTTTTTCTTCTTTGGCAAGTTCTTCAACGAGCTTGTCAATTAAATGAACTTTCTCATTTATGATTTCTAGTTCACTTAAATTTTCTTTTTGATCGAGTTTGATTTCTTTAAGCTTGTTTTCCAAGGCTATTAGGCGGGTTCTGATATTACTTAATTCTTTATTTTGATCAGAGACTTCATTCTGCGGCAGGACGTGGGTTTGAAATAATATTAGACAAATAATCAAGGCAATATATTTTTGGAAATTTATTTTTGTCATTTTTTATTTCTGGGAAGTTTGTGTGTTTGTTTTAGGGTGTTAGTTTTTTTGTTATTGTTTAATTCTGATGATTTGTTTTTAGATTCCGGTCTTTTTTGAAAAGTGAAAAAACGGAATAACAAAAATAAATCAAAAGATGAAAAAAATGGGAATTACCGGTTTTGTGGGTTTTAGATTCCGGTATTTTTCAAAAGGCGAAAAAACCGGAATGACAAAAAAATCAAAAGATGATAAAACGGGAATGACGGGTTTTGGGTTTTAGATTCCGGTCTTTTTCAAAAGGCGAAAAAACGGAATGACAAAAAAAAAATTACAAAACTATAATTTTGGCGTCTTTGGGATATTGGAAGAATAGAGTTTTTATTTCATTGTTAACTTTGATATTTCTGTAATCAATTTTTACTGATTGGTTCATGGATTTATTTTCGACGTCAATTTCGTATGGAATTTGTACATCTTCAAAAGTACCAAACTTCTTGTAATTCCCTTTGAACTGATAATTAATATTTTCTAAAACAATTTCAAATTTCTTGATTGCTAAATCATCAGCATTAACAACATAATAACTGTTTTTTGAATTTACGGAATCCACATAAGTCAAGAAGTATGACTCATTATCAAATGAATATTCTTTTGGAATTCGGCGCAAATTTTCGGTCAGGTTTACGGCACCGGCAAATGCATCAATTAAATCATTAAAACTCAAGTCCACTTTGAAAATTCGTTTAAGAATATCTTGATCCATATTTCCTTTGTACAAAGTATTTTGCAGAACATCATAAAACATAAAATTTCTATCAGAAACAACTGCCTTTGCTAGATCAATTCCGAATGGACCATATATGGCAATCATTATAGAATCCGGTTTTTTAATTATAACTTCAAAATTACCTTTGGCACTTATTTCCGGAGTATTAATTGTAAGAACGCCATTCCCCTCAAATGTCTTTATTTTTCTTCTATTCCCTTCAAGTTTTTTTATTAGTCTATCTGCAGGTAAAAATCTTTCTTCGGATATTTCTGAGGTTGTAGAACAAGAAATTACAGAAAGAATTGTAATTGCAATTAATAGAATATTTATAAAATTTCTAATCATTATCATCACCGCCAATTTTTAATAAAAGTTCTTCATCGTCTTCGCCTAATTCAATAGCCTTTTTCCAGTAGAGCAAAGCTTTTTCCCCATCTCCAATCTTTGAATAAACATCACCAAGATGATGAAGCAAAGTCGGATTATCAGAATCTGTAATCATTGCTTTTTCAATATAGTCCTTAGCCTTTTCATAATCACCAAGCTTGAAATAAATCCAGCCGATTGTATCTAAAAAACTAGAATTTTCCGGATCAGCATTAATTGCAATTTTTGCCATTGCAAGAGCTTCATCAAGTCTAATTCCCCTTTCAGAAAGGGCATATGCGTAATTATTATTTACTAAAGCATCAAGAGAATCAACCGCAAGAGCTTTTTCGTAAATGCTGTCACTCATTGCAAACATTTCAAGATCGTCATAAATTAGTCCTAAAACACCAAGAACCTGAGTATTCTCCGGATCAATATTTATAGCTTTATTAAGATATAAAAGAGCTTCTTCAGGCTGATCCATTTGGTTAAGAGTAAATCCATATGCCTGCAAAGCCAATACATCAGTAGGATTAAGATCTATAGAACGTTTAAGATAAATTCCGGCTTCCTCGTGTTTTTGAGTCTGCGCAAGTGCAAGTCCGAGAATAACATTAATCACATATTCATTAGGAAATTTTTCAACAGCTTTTTTCATTTCGACTATTGCATCTTCATATTTACCGGTATCGAAGAGCAATCCGCCAAGCCTCATCCATATTTGCGAATTCCAGACAGCTAATTGTGATGCTTCTTTCAAATATATAATTGCTAGAGAATCATTTCGTTCATCGAGAGCAAGCTGACCCAAATAAGCTTTTACCTGCCAATCAGTTGTATCCTTATCAAGATAATTCAGCATATCCTTAGTAATTGGAATTAAACTTGAATCAGAATTTGTCTGAGTAAGAAATCCGGTAATTATTCTTAATTTATTTTCGAAAGTTACAATATCACTTTCTATTAACTTTTTATATTCAATAGCGCTATCATTCCAATTGCCGCTCTGGGCAAGTGCATTAGCTCGATATTCAATTAGCTCATAATCATTAGGGAAAACAGCTAAAGTTTCATCAGTCAAACTAACTGCCTTATCAAAATTTTTCGTTTTGATATAGGATTCGATCAATAGTTTTCTAAGCTGAATATTTGAGGGATTTAATTCAAGAAGTTCTTCAACTGTTTTGATTGTAGCATCAACATTACCAAGGCGTTCATTAAGTTCTGCAATATTTAGAAGGACATTCCATTGCTGTCCGGCTTCTCTATTTATTTTTGCATAAAGATTTAGAGCTTTTTGCGGTTTATCATTTTCATAAAGTTTTGCCAGACTAAATAGTGCTTGATAGTCAGTAGAATCAATGGCAACTATCTTTTCAAATACTACAGAAGCAGAATCAAAGTTTCTACCTGTAGTATAAATAGTTGCAAGAAGATTTAGATATTCTGTATTAGTGCTATCCAATAGAACTGCACGTTTTGCAAAATCACGGGACTGCGGAAGTTTATTTAAGCGAAGAAAATCTTTGCTCATTGCATAATTTATTCCAGCAGTATTATCGTACTTTAAAGCTTCTTGATATTCTAAAATTGCTTCTGCGTATCTCCCCTTTGTACTAAGTATTGAGCCATCGATAAAATGTTTAACTGCCTTATCTTTATTGGCTTTAGTACCAGTTCCAGCCGGATAGTCCTCCGGCTCCTTAGTCACATTAGTGGAGCAAGCAACTGCAAAAATAAGTATGAGGAATAGGAAAATATGTTTCATTTTGTACCGAAAATTAAACAGAGAAGATAAAATGAATGGCTATGAATAACAAGGCAAAATATTGATTTGATTGGGAGAAATGAATATTTTGAACTTCAAAAAATGAGAGCAAATGGAAATTTTTGATTTAGCTATTGCTTATAAATGGAAATATGATGTTGAATTTGTAAACTTAATAGAAGATACTTTTCAATCAAACGGATTGACTACTTTTATAATTAAAGTTCATAATAGAGATGAAGTTTATGAACGAATAAAAACGAAGAATCTTAAGTTTAGATTTTTTCTTGATCGTGCATCGGATGAAGACGAAACCTTTGTTCCTCTTGCCAATCTTATTAAAAAGAAACATACAAGAATTATAAATGATTATGAATTTATTGAGAAAAGTGTAGATAAGGCTTCAATACAGCCTTTGCTGGTGAAGAACAAAATTAAAATTCCTAAAACTGAAATCCTTCCGCCATATCAATTAATTCCTTCGCCGGAAAATTTGAATAAAATAGTTAAGTCATTTAAGAAACCTTTTGTGATAAAACCATCTTATTATTCCGGAGGCGGTGAAGGTGTAAATGTTAACGGCAGAACTGTTAATGATATTCAATCGGAAAGATTTGGTAATGATGAAGACCGATATTTAATTCAAGAATTTATTAAACCAAAATTAATAAATAAAAAACGTGCTTGGTTTAGACCTCTTTATGCTTTTGGAAATGTTATAGTTTTAATGTGGGACGATAAAACTCATCTTTATATGAAAATTGATAAAGAGGATGAACACAAATTTGATCGGAAGAAAATTGTTAAAATTACTAAGCAGTTAGCAAAAATTTCCAGTTTAGATTATTTCTCAACCGAGATTGCCGTTGATAAATCAAATGAATATTTCGTAATTGATTATATAAATGACCAGTGTGATATGCGCATGCAGAGCCAGCATTATGACGGTGTGCCTGATGAAATTGTAAAAAAGTTTGTAAAAATAATGAAAGATTTTGTGATTAAGAATAGAGTTTAAGAAAAACATTGGCAATAAATTAAGGAGAAATAATTTTTAAAATCATCTCAGATAAATTAAAAATTCATATCATCCTCAATGTTATTAAGCATATTCAGATAACTTTCATATCTGAATTCAGAAATTTCTTCATTTTCTACTGCTGAAATTATTGCACAATTTGGTTCATGATGATGCGTGCATGTATTGAATTTACAATGGTTAATGTAACTTTGAAAATCAATAAAGTAATGACTTAGATCCTCCTTTCTGATACCGTAAGGTTCCAGTTCGCGCATACCCGGAGTATCTATAACGAAAGTTGATTCATCAATTCTATTCATTACGGAAGTAACGGTTGTGTGTTTTCCTTTATTAGACCAATCAGAAATTTCTCCAACTTTTAATTCGAGATGAGGAAATAATTTATTTAGCAAAGATGATTTTCCAACTCCGGATGGTCCCCAGAATAAGGATTTTTTGCCTGAAATAGTTTTCAATAATTTATCAATTCCCTTCCCTTCCTTAACCGAAATTCGGTATAAATCGTATCCAATATTTTTGTACAAATCTTGCCAGAAAACACTTTCATCGTTTTCGTCTAAATCTATTTTATTAATAATCGGAATTATATTTATATGAGAACTTTCTGCTGCAACTAAGAGTCGGTCTAACATTTTGTTATTAAATTCAGGTTGTCTAATGGAAGTTACTATAACAAGATTATCAATATTAGCTGCAACAATTTGCTCTAGCCTTTCTCCTCTTTGGAGAGATCCCTTTATTTTAGGGGCTTTGCGGGATATATAATTTTTTCGTTTATCTACACTTTCAATTACACCCGATCCATCTTGATTTAAAAGATAATTTACTATATCCCCCACTACTACTAAATCGAATGTAATTAACTTATCTTTTTTATGAAGAAGTTCCTTTTTAAACTTGCCTCGCAGCGAACAAATTATAGTATTTCCGTTTTCGGTTAGAACATAAAAACTCTTGCTCTCAACTCTTGTTACAATTCCTTTTATGTTTTCCTCCTAAATAAAAAAAGCATCCTAAATTTAAGATGCTTTTTTGAAATAATTCAATTTATGTTTCTATTAAAATCTGTATCTACCGGAAACCATAAAATTATGAGCATTAATATCTTCGAAATATCTTGCATTATTTGAGCCATAAATATCACCAAAATTTTTCCACCATCCATAAGCATAAGCCAATTCAAGCGTGAATGGTCCTGTTGCATTGATTCCTGCACCAAAAGTAATAAACTTTTTATCAAATTCTGACGGATCATCTTTAAATGCAGAAGGCATCATCATAAAGCCGGTTCTGAAAGTAGTATTAAGCATTGGCACGTAAAATTCCCCGCCAATATTGAAGTTTAGGACTGATGTAAAAAGTTGGTCAATCTCGTAATTTAAATCTTTGCTAAGAAAAGGATCGAAACCTGAAGTAAATTCTGTTTGTGTATAATCAATAAATTTAACGTCACCGCTTATCGTAAAAATTTGATAAGTATAGCTCATTCCGCCTGAAATTTCAAATGGAGTTCTAACATCATATTCGATTTTTGATCTTGTCGGTTCATCTAAATTAAAAATGGTTCCATTTCCAAATTGACTTTCGGCATCATTAAAAAATTTCTCTTGAATATAATATTGAGTCGGAAGTTTAACTTGGAAACCAAATCTAAAATTTTGTCTTGTTTCATAAAGTAACCCGAGTCTTAAATCCCAGCCGGAAATATCCCAATTAAGAATATTCTGCATATAGAATGATTGAAAATCGTCAGTTCTAATGTCTTCGGGATCCAGTAAAAATCCGGTAGAATAAACATCATTTAAATCATCTTCGTAATAATCAAAAGTTCTTTCAAGCTTACCGCTAATATAATTTAGAGTTGCACCTACAAATAAATTTGGAGCAATTTCCATTGAGCCGGCAAGTGACCAAGCATTAAGACTTCCCTTTTGATCAATTTTACCATCTTGAGTTAACCTGCCATTAATTCTTGTTGTATCTTTTATGTATGCATCACTTTGATCAAAAAGAGGATAGCTCATCCCCAATAAAAAAGCAATATCATCATTTCCATCAGTCAAGTATTCTGCATAAGTAGAATTTGGATTGAAACCTTTGAAAGAAGTTGTATAATTAAAATCCTTTATTTTAGAATACCCAAAACCAAAAACCATACTTCCTCTTGCAGTCGGGAGCGGAAAAATAAATCCAACTTCTCCAATTGCAGTAGTGGTTTTTGAATCTGAACTTGAATTTGAAAGAAAGCCGGTTGTGTTTGAAAAATTATTAAAGGAAAGTCCGCCGGAATATTCGATAGAATTTGCTTGTCCAATTAGGGCGGGATTTACTAAAACTGATGAATATCCGGTATAAAAACTTGTAGTTGCATTTCCCATTCCAAGTGATCTGGTTCCGGTTAAAAATTGCGAGGAACTTAATCTAAGCGCATCATTATAATTTTGAGCTGATAAAGATGTAAAAATTATTATCATTAAGATCAAAAACTTAAATCGGTTCATTGTTATTAAACTCCAGAATTATTCTTAACAAAAGGGATGAATAAACATCCCTTTTTATAATAAAATTTAGATATGATTTTTAATTATCTTTTCTTTCTTCCGCTGCTATTGCTGCTTCCACCGCTTGAAGATCTGGAAGAAGTTCCGCTGCTTCTTGAACCTGAACTAGATCTTGGTGAAACTGAAGATCCGCTGCTTTGTCTTGTTGGGGGAGAGTAAGAGCGGGTTGATGGCGCACTGCTTCTTGAACTTGTATTACTTTTTTTCTTGTAATCAGTTTTATTTGAAGACCTAGTTGAAGTACTCTTTTTTTGCGTAGATGTTTTTGGTGTTTCATAACTTCTAGCACTGTTAGATCTTGGAGGAGTACTTTCTTTAGTTTTATACTCTCTAGAAGACGAAGATGAATTTTTTCTTGCATCATTATAAGATGTATTACTTTTTCTCTCTTGAACTGATCTTGAATTTCTATCATTTCTATTGGTAGAAGTTCTTGTTTGATCAATATAAGTTCTTGAAGTTCTTTCAGAATTTCTTCCCGAAACTTCTCTTTCAGTTGATTTAGAAGTTTCTCTAGAAGAATTTGATCCAACTGTAGGTCTTCCTTTATCACCATTTCTAGATGTTCGGATATCATCCAAATAAGTTCTTGACGATCTAGTATCTCTCACTGCCGAAGTATTATTTCCGGTTCTGTTAGAAGAAACATTACCAGTGGAAACAGCATTTCTGCTTGTTCTGCCGGATCTGACATCTTTATCAATTAAAGCGCTTGAATTTCTTGAATTCCTATCTCTGACAGAATTATTACGACCGACATATAATCCTCTTCCGTTACCGCTGTTTCTAACTCTTGAGGAATAATAATTTCTAAATTTATTCCCACCAAAGTTATTATTGTAGTATGAATAAGGAGAATTATAATTCCAAGCATAAACCGGATAAACTAGAACTGCTGAAGGATAATACCAGTATGGCGAATACCAAGGAGAATTCCAAGTTACATAAAATGGATCGTACCAAGGATTATACCAAGGGTCATAAATATTATATCCAAAAGTTACTGAAACTCCAGGATGATAATATGATAAAAATCTTCTATAAGGTCTGTAGCTATCGTAATAGTAGTTATTAATAATGACTTCGCCGTCATCATAATATTCTTGCTCTGATTCATAACCATAATCTCTATAAGCTTCAGAATCCGAATATTCACCATATTCATCGCTTGAATATTCTGATGAAGCATTTAATTCATAATCGGAAATATATCTATCATCATCATTTTGATAAGACGAATTATCTTTTGTTGCGAGCTGCGTATAACATCCGCTAACTAAAAATGATAATAAAATGGCTGTTATCAAACTTATTCTTTTCATGATCCACCTCACTGATTTAATCTTACCTAACTTTATTCCAAATAACATGCCTAAATAATCCTTTCTTTTCAGCCAAATTACAATGCATAAATTCTTCTTTTGTATAAAATATAAAACTATTGTTCTAAAAATTGAACACTTATAAAATGCCCTTTATAAATTCGACAAAAATTGCTCTATCTGCTTTATTACTATTTATTTTTTTATTATTAAGCATATCTCGCAAATCCAAACCGATTGTAAAACCTTCCCCTACAGACCATCTAACACCCATATTAAGATATCCGTTCCCTTCGCCAATTGCGTTTCCGGTATTATCATTTGTAGCAAAATCATATTCTGCAATTAGAGAAACTGCACTTCCAATTGTTTTTTCAATTCCAAATCCAAAATTTAAATCCTTATCGCCATCTTCACGTTCAAGTGTATAATTTAGAATTCCATGCAGACTTAAATATCCCAGGAAACTAAAATTTTTAGAAACTGCCGCATAAAATCCCGGTGATTTAATTTCAAATCTGTTTAGATTATCGAAATATGTTCCTTTCCCTTGAGAATCAAATCCAAATGCTAAAGCGGGTTGACTTTCAGTTTCATTTAAAAGTCTAACTCTTGCATTAACACCCGGCAATTTATACCAATCAACAACACCGGTACCAATAATATTAGAACCGCCGTATGAAATTCCGAAAGAAAAATTTTCAAAAACTCCAACTTCAATTTTAGAAATCACAACTCCAATCGGAAGAACATCAACGGCAACACCAACAAATCCTTTTTCTAAAATTCCGGCTGAGGGCATATCAATTAAAGATCTGTATTCAAATTTTGCATCTTCTCCTGCTGTTCCTTGAGCTTTCAGAACAAAAGTTAAAGCAAAAAGGACTAAAGTTACACGAAAAAGATTTTTCATAATTCCTCTTATTTAATATTAATCTCTTTGTAAATCGGCATTAAAGAATTTTTGCTCGATATACTTAATTTAACAATTCCAATTTTCTTTAATGATATTATTTTTGTTTTTGCAGAATCTGTTATGGTAATATTTTCATTTCCCGAAATAATATTCAAAACAAAAGATTCATTTTTTGAAAAAGGAATTTTCATTCCAAATCCATTTAAGTCAATAATTTCCAGACTGATTTCATCATTAACATTATAAATCTCTTTTTCAGGTACAATAATTAATTTAGTTTCATAAGTATTAAAAAGATAAATTTTTAGGAAAATAATTACTAAAACCGAAAAAAATATTATAAATGCTAAAATCAATTTGTTTTTATTTCTATTCAATTTGAAATAATTTTATAGGATGTTCCCTCTTTCGAATCTTTTAATTGAACGCCCAAAGCCGCAAGTTCATCCCTAATATTATCACCAAGCTGGAAATTTTTCTCTTGTCTGGCTTCATTTCGTAATTTTATCAAAAGCTCTACTAAATCATTTTGTAATGATTTGTTTTCTAAAATCTCGATGTTTTTAAAATTAATGATTGTCAATACATCTTCCGCAGTCGATTTGAGGAAATCTTTTAACATAATATAAAATTCGCTGTTAATTTCACTTTTTTTATCGCCGATAGTTTTATTTGCATCGCGGACAAAATCGAAAATAACGGCAGTTGCTTTCGGCGTATTGAAATCATCATCCATCGCATTTTCAAAAGCAAATTTGTATCTGTCAATATCAAATTCCGGAGTTAATCCATCAGCTTTATTTTTAGTGATTCCCTCTTTAATCTCTTCAACAAAATTAGAGATTTTTTCCAATCCTCTTTGAGCAGATTCTAAAAGTTCTTCGCTATAACTTAATGGACCGGAATAATGAGTTTGGTTAAAAAAGTGTCTAATTGCCTCAGCAGAATAATGTTTTAATACTTCTCTGGCAGTGAAAAAATTACCTAAAGATTTTGACATTTTTTCATCGCGAATATTTAAAAATCCAAAATGCATCCAATATTTTACGAAAGGTTTTCCCGTTGCACCTTCGCTTTGAGCAATTTCATTTTCGTGATGCGGAAAAATTAAATCATTTCCTCCGGCATGAATATCAATAGTTTCACCAAGGTGTTTTTGACTCATTGCTGAGCATTCAATATGCCAGCCGGGTCTTCCATTTCCCCATTTAGTTTCCCAAAAAGGTTCACCCGGTTTTGCTTTTTTCCAAAGAGCAAAATCTAAAGGATTTCTTTTTTCTTGATTGATTTCTACTCGCGAACCTGATTCCAATTCATCAATTTTTTTTCCGCTTAATTTTCCGTACCCTTCAAAATTTGTAACATTAAAAAATACATTTCCGTCAACATTGTAAGCATTACTATTATTCTCAAGTTTTTCTATTAGATGAGTAATTTCCGCCATATGTTCTGTAGCTTTTGGGTAAACATCTGCTTTTTTAATTCTTAATTTTTCAATATCATCAAAGAATGCGTTAGTGTATTTTTCTGTAATTTCTTTAGGATCAACATTTTGTTCTTTTGCTTTTCTTATAATTTTATCATCAACATCAGTCAAGTTCATAACAAACTTTACATTATATCCCTTATAAATCAAATATTTTCTAATCACATCAGCCATTAAGAAAGATCTTGCATTGCCAAGATGGAAATAATCATATACAGTAGGACCGCAAACATACATATTTACATTAAGATCATTTACCGGAATAAACTCTTCTTTTTTGCGGGAAAGCGTGTTGTAAATCTGCATTTATTCTCCAAATATTAAACAATAAATATACAAATAGCTCTTAGTTTTATCAATGTAACAAGTTTAGTAATTCGTAAATAGTAAATTTTATCTATAATAAGAAAACTGAATTCTCAATTTGTAGAAATCTTTTATGATTATAAATAAGATAAATGGATTTATTATTTGATTTTACTTACCATATTAAGATTATTGTGTTCTTTTTTCTAATTTATTTTTTGGCACATTCTATGATGTTTAATAAAGGTCAAATATTTTCTTAAACTCGGAGGCTTAAAATGCTAAAAAGAATACTATTTATTTTTATTGTGTTAGTAGCTTATGGTACGCTATTAAACGCCCAAACAAATTATTATATTGGCGTTAAAAGTGGATCATGCCAAGGCTGCCATTCAGAAGTAATTACAAAATGGGAAGCTACAGGTCACGCAACAGCTCATCCTGCACCATCAGCAAGCTATGGATATGATTGTGTTCAATGCCATACAACCGGCTGGGACACAGAAGTTACAAATTTTGGCGCTGATGAATATGTTGTTAAAGATGACAACGCAACACCAAATTATGTTTATACAGATGAAGCTGCTTTTAATTTAAGAGCAAATGTACAGTGCGAAGCTTGTCATGGTCCAGTAGGAACAGCAGGCGGCTCAGTAGATTTTGCACATATTACCCCAGGTGCTCGCGTAACTGATTATTCAGCTGAAGTTTGCGGAACATGCCATCAAGATAGTCATCATCCTTATTATGAAGAATGGTTGACATCAGGACATGGCAGCGGTGCTCCAGGCTTTCTAAAAAACAGATCAACAAGAGCTTCTTGTATGCGCTGCCATTTTGGACAAGATTTTGTTGGATATTTAACAGATGAAAATTATGATGGTGCTACTTTCCAAATTGAAGGCGGCGATGATAATTTAGTAGATATTACATGCGCAACTTGTCATGATCCTCATGGTAACGAAAATGATGGTGGAATTAGAAATTTACCGGCTGGATTTGAAGGTAAAGTTCTTTGCGATGTTTGTCACATGAATCGTACTGATGAAGTTGATCTTGAGTCCAATCCTCACAATATGTCTTCTGAAGCACTAAGTGGAGCTCCTACTTTTGGATATCAATACCCCGGTGAAACTTATGAAAATTCATTCCACTCAAATATTCAAGACAGATGTATTACATGTCACGTTAACACAATTCCTTTCGATTATGGAACTGGCGCTGCTGCTGTAACTGGTCACAGTTTCAATCCAACTTTAGAAGCTTGTGCTACATGTCACCCAGGAATTACAAGCTTTGATTTAAACAACGTACAGACAAACGTAACTGGTTTATTGGATGAATTACAAACATTGTTAAATGCTGCAACTTCTTCAGATTCAACAACTCTAATCTTTAAAGCAGCCAACTATAACTTAAAATCAGTCAATGCTGATAAGAGTAACGGCGTTCATAATCCTAAATTTACAACTAAATTATTGCAAGACGCTATTGCTGATTTATCAACTATAGTAGTTTCTGTTGATGAAGTTAGCGGAACACCAATAAATTATAGTTTATCTCAAAACTATCCAAATCCATTTAATCCTTCTACAACTATAGAATTTTCAATTCCAGAAGCAACTAACGTAAAACTTGCTGTTTATGATGCGTTAGGAAAAGAAATATCAGTTATTGAAAATAAAGAATTAGCTGAAGGTAAATATTCATACAACTGGAACGCTTCAGATATGGCATCAGGTATTTATTTCTACAAAATTGAAGCAAATAGTTTTGTACAAGTAAGAAAAATGCTTTTAGTAAAATAGTATCCCCTTTACATGTGAATGTGTTAAAAAAGACCCGAAAATTCGGGTCTTTTTTTTATTTAAATGAAGTCTCCTTCCCTTTTTCATATATTTGAATAAATAATTAAAGATATCAAATGCGAATTGAAAAAGATAAACTTGGTGCACTAGAACTTCAAGACAATGCTCTTTATGGAATACATTCCTTAAGAAGCTACAATAATTTTGTAAAAACCAACGAAAAAATTAATCCATATTTGATCAAGGCTTATCTCCAAGTAAAAAAAGCTGCCGCTGAAACTAATTATAAATGCGGAATTTTATTTAAAGATAAATTTGATGCAATAGATGAAGCCATTGATAATCTGCTAGATGAAGTGGAAGAAGAGATTCAACTTGGTGAATCATTTATTTATGAAAAAATTATTGTAGATCCTTATCAAGGTGGCGCAGGTACTTCATTAAATATGAATATTAATGAAGTAATAGCTAATACAGCATTAGAGATAATGGAAAAGAATAGAGGTGATTATAATTCGCTGCATCCAATTGATGATGTAAATATGAGCCAATCTACTAATGATACATTCCCTACTGCACTAAAAATTGCTTCAATTTATCTCTTAAGGGAGTTAGCGGATTCTTATTCAAATCTTCAAAGAGAACTTCAAAAAAAGGAAGAAGAGTTTAAAGGAATTTTAAAACTTGGCAGAACTCAGTTTCAAGATGCCGTTCCAATTTCGCTTGGACAAGAATTTGGGGCTTATTCACAAGCTATTGCGAGGGATAGGTGGCGTTTATATAATGCTGAAGAAAGACTCAGATCAGTTAATTTAGGCGGAACAGCAATAGGAAATTCTGTATCTGCACCAAAAGATTATATTTTAAATGTGAATTCAATTCTCAATAAAATCACTAAATTACCGGTAGCCAAAGCCGAAGATTTAATTGACGCAACACAGAATCTTGACGTTTTTGTTGAAGTTCACGGAATTGTTAAAGCAGGAGCTACAACAATTATAAAAATGTGTCACGATTTAAGATTTCTTTCCAGCGGTCCAAACGGCGGTATTGGAGAAATAAGCTTAACTCCAATGCAAGCTGGGTCAAGCATTATGCCAGGTAAGGTTAATCCAGTAATTTTAGAAAACTCAATTCAAATTGCTGAACTTGTTCTTGGCAATGATGTTATGATTGCAAATCTTGTCTCTATGGGACATCTTGAATTAAATGCTTTTGGACCAATGATTGCGCATTTGTTCTTAAAATCTTTACATTTGCTAAAGTTGACAAATAATAATTTATCAGAAAAATGTATTTCTGGAATTAAAGCAAATCCTGAAAAATGCAAACAACATTTAGTAAATTCTTCTGCACTCGCAGCTTCATTAATAAATACACTTGGTTATGACGCAGTTCAAGAGATTGTAAAATTTTCTGATGAACAAAAAATTCCTTTTATAAAGGCTCTATTAAAAAGTAATTTAATTGAAGAGAATGAATTAAGAACAATTTTTTCAAAAGAAGTAGGATTTAATCTTGAGTAAAATTGCTGCCTCTGAAAGAAAACATATAGTTTTTGCGGGAAGACGAAATGCAGGCAAATCTTCATTAATGAATAAATTTATCGGGCAGGATTTAGTAATTGTAAGCAGTTCGCCTGGAACAACAACAGATCCAGTTAAAAAATCGATGGAGTTACTTCCCTTTGGTCCTGTTGTATTGGTTGATACAGCCGGCATTGATGATGAAGGTGAATTGGGAGAAAAAAGAATTTCAAAAACAGTAAAAGCTCTTGCCGAAGCTGATTTTGTTTTAACTATCATTGATAGTCAAGAAAATTTATCTGATTATGAAATAAATCTTTTTGATCACTTAAATAAATTGGAAGTACCTTTTCTGGCAGTGATAAATAAATCTGATCTTGGAATTAATTACGAACTTATAGATTCATTAAAGAAAAGGAATATAAATTTTCATAATATTTCGTGCATTGAAGAAAATGGAATTTATGATTTAAAGGAAAAAATTTCTAAATTAATTCCAGATGAGCTTGAACAGCCATTAATTGGAGATCTTGTAAAACAGCATGATATAGTTGTTCTCGTTGTCCCTATTGATCTTGGGGCACCTAAAGGGAGATTAATTTTGCCCCAAGTGCAGACTATTAGAGAAGCACTTGATGAAGATACAATTGTTGTTGTAGCAAAAGATAAGGAATTAAGATCAGCACTTAATGCTTTGAGCAGAAAACCAAAACTAGTTGTTACTGATAGTCAGGCAATAATGCGTGTTGCCGCCGATGTACCGGAAGACATTCAATTGACCACATTTTCAATTTTGATGGCAAGATACAAAGGTGATCTTAATGAATACATTAAAGGCATTAACAGAATTGGTGAACTTGAAAATGGTGATAAAGTTTTAATTGCAGAAGCCTGCTCGCATCATGCTCAGGAAGATGATATCGGTACAGTAAAAATACCAAGATGGCTTCGTCTTCATACAAGAAAGGATTTAGATATTGAAGTGAAAAATGGGCATGATTTTCCGGAGAATCTGAAAGATTATAAATTAGTTATTCATTGTGGCGGATGCATGTTAACAAGAAAAGCTATGCAAATTAGAATTAAGCAGGCAAAATATTTGAATGTTCCAATTGTAAATTATGGTGTTGCAATTTCTTATATGCATGGTGCTATGCCAAGAGCAATAGAGCCACTTACAGAAGCTATTTCAATGTGGAATAAGAAGGATTAAAAAGAGGTTTTTATGAAAAATACATTTAAAGGAATTTTGTTTTTTAGTATAGGAGCTTTGTTTACATTTTCAGCTCTCAGTTTTTATTCACCTAATCAGGATAATAATAAATCGAAAATATTTTTGATGGATGAACTTACAAGATCAGAACCTTTAGAAATTGACTTAAATAAATTCTCTAGTGAATACAGAATCATTCCACCGGATGTTCCTGAAAGTGTAACATTTGCCGGTGAAGAAGTTCCAATAAATGAATTTGAAGTCCGCGAAAGATTTCAAAGAGAAATAATTGTAAATACCTATTGGCATTCAGCTTCAATTTTACTTTTACAGCGCGCAGGAAGATGGTTCCCTATTATTGAACCAATTTTAAAAGAGCAGGGAATTCCGGAAGACTTTAAGTATCTATCAGCAATTGAAAGTAATTTGACAAACGCAGTTTCTCCTGCAGGTGCTTCAGGTTTTTGGCAATTTATGAAAGGCTCAGGAAAAGAATATGGTTTAGAAATTTCAGATGAAGTTGATGAACGATATAACTTGGAAAAAGCTACACTTGCAGCTTGTGAATATTTGAAAGACGCAAAAAAGAAATTTGGGACTTGGACTTTAGCCGCCGCTTCTTATAATAGAGGTATGAGCGGAATTGATAAGCAATTGGAAAGACAAAAGGAAAGTTCTTACTATGATATAACTCTCAATGAAGAAACTGCCCGCTATGTTTTTAGAATTTTAGCAATGAAAGAACTTTTTGAAAGACCAAGAGATTTTGGTTTCTATTTAACCGATGACGATTATTATAAAGAAATTAGAACAAAAAATTTAATTGTAAATTCTTCTATTGAACATCTCGGAGATTTTGCAAAAAAGAATGGAATTAGTTATAAATTATTAAAATACTTTAATCCTTGGCTTAGAGATATTTCTTTGAAAAATAAATCAAAAAAAGAATACACTATAAAAATTCCATTTCAAGAAGATATTTATTTAAAATAATTTTATTTGAGAGATTTTATTAGTTCAATAATATCGTGCGGAAGTTCTGAGTTAAAAAATACTTTTTCATTTGTTATTGGATGAATAAATCCGAGTGTTTTTGCATGAAGAGCTTGCCTGCTTATAATTTTTAATAGATTATCTACCCTTGTTTTCATTTTAGGAAGATCGTTTCCATAATTTATTCTTCTTCCGCCATAAGTTGGATCGCCAAAAATTGGATGTTTTATGTGGTTCATATGAACGCGGATTTGGTGAGTTCTTCCTGTCTTTAATTTTAATTTTATTAATGAAGCAAATTCATATTCTTCTAAAACTTCATAAAAAGTATGAGCATGTTTTCCTTCATCTTCACTCACTGTAAATATTTTGCGATCTTTTTTACTTCTAGAAATATTTCCAATAACTTCACCTTCTTTATTTTTGAAATGTCCCCAGCAAACAGCCCAATATTCCCTTTCAATTGAATGATCGGCAAATTGCTTTGCAAGCGCTGCATGAGATACTTCATCTTTAGCTATTAATAAAAGTCCGCTTGTTTCTTTATCAATTCGATGAACAATTCCCGGTCTTCCCGGCTCATTAAATTCGCTTAGTTTTTGTGAATGACTTAATAAAGCATTAACCAAAGTGCCGGTAAAATTTCCTAAAGACGGGTGAACTACAATTCCGGCCGGTTTATTTAGTACAATAAGATATTCGTCTTCATAAATAATATCTAAAGGAATGTCTTCAGGTTCAATATTTTCGGGTCGAGGAGTAACAGGAATTCTAATCTGAATTTCATCATTAGGAATAACAATATAATTTGATTTAACTGCAATTCCATTAACAGTTACCAGATTTGCTTTAATAAGTTTTTGAATTCTTGTTCGAGTGGCGTTTTCAACTACGTTGGCAATATATAAGTCAATTCTTTCTTTCTTCTGTCCCGGTGTAATCAACAGGTTTATTATCTTTTCCGTTATTATTTTCGACATTTACATCAACCATTTTTTCAGAATTGATTTCTTCATTTTTTCCTTCAGCTTCATCATTTATATCATTTTCAGTTTTATTTAATTCTTCAGATTTTTCTTCTTCGTGTGGTCTTTGAAAAATCAGCATTAAGACAACACCAATTGTAACTGCGCTATCAGCAATATTAAAAATCGGCCATCTGTCGTAAGTTCTGCCGAATAAAGAAAAATCGAAAAAATCTACATTTATAAAATCTACAACTCTGCCATAAAAAATTGGAGAATAACCATAAAACATTCCATAAAAAGTTCTATCAATCATATTACCAATTGCACCACCTAATATAAGAGCAAGTGCTATTCTAAAAATCAATTTTTGCTCGCGCAATTTATAGAGATATATTAAAATTCCCACACTGGCAACTATTGAAAAAAGTGAAAGCAAAAGTTTGGAAGTCTCGCCAACATCAATACCAAATGCCATTCCGGGATTTTCAACAAACGTAAACTTTACAAATTCACCAATTATATTAAAACTCTGACCATAGCGCATCCCGCTTAAATCAATATTTAAGAAAGGAATGCTGAATCCTTTAACTAATAGTTTAGTTAGTTGATCAAATACTACAACAAAAAATGTTAAATATAAAACTCTCAATCGTATTCTGTTTCCTATTAAAATTTATTCTGCATTTTCTGCTTTACTTGAAGACAATGTTGAGTATGAGGAACGGCCATTAGTCTTTCTTTAGGAACTAAAGGACATGTAACACATAGATTTTGAGGATCATCTATACAGTCAATACAAATTCCATAAGTTCCATTATCAATTCTTTGAAGTGCATCTTCAAGATAACCTAAAAATTTAGTCTCTCTCTGTGCCCATAAATAAAGTTTTTCTCTTTCTTGAGCATCAGTTCCCTGCTCTGCCATATGCAAAGAATATGGAGAATTTTCATTTACATATTGACCTGTAGTAGGATCCATCATTTGATCTTTTAAGGCTTGTAGTTGTTCAATAATTTCTTCTCTTTTAGCGAGAATTACTTTTTTGAATTCTTCAAGATCCTTTTTAGAATAACCCTTAACCTTCTTCAATTTTTTTGAAGGAGACATAACTTCAACTTCTGCACGAACTGCATTTTTTACTTTATTCTTTACTTCAGAAGTTTTCACTTTTGCTTTTGTTTCTACTGTTTTTTTAACGGTAGTCTTTTTAGGAGCAGCCGCTTTTGTTGTTTTCTTTTCTTTCGAAACTGCTTTTGCAGCAGAAGCTTTTTTTACCGGTTTTGCAGAAACAGATTTTTTAGCACTGCTTTTTGTTTCTTTTTTTGTTTTACTTTCGGTTTTCTTTGCCATCTTACCTCCGGGGTTAATTACCCAATTTTTTTATGGTGATCTCACAATCGTAATCCCCAATATTCCAAGATTGTGTATAACCGTCATTGTGATTTACTGCAAACTCAATAGAATCTGTTAATGTTTCTGTTTTAATATAATCAGCAAACTGATTCACATAATCATTTACTTTATTATCTGAATTTACGAAAATTTTAATTCTATCAATCACATCTAAACCAGAATCTTTTCTCATATTTTGAATTCTGTTGACAAATTCTCTAGCATAACCTTCAGCAATTAATTCTTCAGTTAATTCTGAATCGATAGCAACTGTAACGCCTTCATTTGATTCAACAACCCAGCCTTCAATTTCTGTGCTTATAATTTCCACCTCAGCTTTAGTAATAAATGCTTCTTCACCATCAATATTTAATTTGATTTCATTTCCGGATTCTAGAGTAAAAATCTCATCTTTTCCAAATTCAGAAATTAATTTAGCTAAACTTTTCATCAACTTGCCATATTTTGGTCCAAGTGCTTTAAAGTTTGCTTTTGCAGATTTGCTTACAATTCCGCTATCATCTTGCAAAACTTCCAATTCTTTAATGTTAACTTCATCAAGAATAACATCTTTCATATTAAGCACAGCTTCTTTTTTATCTTTTGGAACAGCAATCATAATTTTCTTTAACGGCTGTCTAACTTTCAGATTTGCTTTAGCTCGCATCGATCTTGTTATATAAACAACTTGCTGAGCAATATCCATTTTCGCTTCAAGTTCTTTATCAATATAAGATACAATCGGAAAATCTGCCAAATGAATTGATTCAGAATTTTCTTTTTTAGAAACAGTATTTAAATTTTGAAAAATTTCTTCTGCAATAAATGGGGCAAAAGGAGCTGTTAACTTTGTTACAACTTTTAAACATTCATACAAAGTTTGATATGCAGATAACTTATTTACATTTATTTCTGATTTCCAGAATCGCCTTCTGCTTCTTCTTACATACCAGTTTGAAAGGTGATCAATCGTAAAATCAGAAACCAATCTTGCAGCTTTTGTTACATCGTACGCTTCCATTAAACTTTCAAATTCTTTTACAGTGGAATTTAATTTTGAAATAATCCATCTGTCAATTTCAGGTCTTTTTTCATACGATATTGATTCTTCTGAAAAATCGAATTTATCAATATTTGCATATAACGCAAAGAACGAATATGTATTTAATAAAGTACCAAAGAATTTTCTTTGAACTTCACCAACACCTTCAAGATCAAATAAAGTTGGTCGCCATGGCGGACTAGTAGTTACTAAATACCACCTTACGGCATCAGCACCATATTGTTCAAATAATGCAAAAGGATCAACTGAATTCCCTTTTGATTTTGACATTTTTTGTCCGTTCTTATCAAGAATTAATTCATTAACTATTAGATTCTTGTATGCAACTTCTCCAAAAAGCATTGTTCCGATAGCGTGCAGTGTATAGAACCATCCTCTAGTTTGATCAACACCTTCACAAATAAAATCTGCGGGATAATTTTTTTCAAACAATTCTTTATTTTCAAAAGGATAATGCCATTGAGCAAAAGGCATTGCTCCGGAATCATACCAAACATCAATTAATTCGGGAGTTCTGGTATAAATTTTTTCATCTTTCTCAAATTTAACTTGATCAACAAAAGGTTTGTGAAGATCAATTTCATTATCATTTAATTCAGAAACTTTTACTCTATTTCCGTCTCTATCAATAAATCCTTCTTTAAGATCCGCAACACTTCCAACTGCAATCATATCACCATCTTCCGAAACCCATATTGGAAGCGGGGTTGCCCAGTATCTGTCTCTAGAAAGATTCCAATCTTTATTTTCTTCTAACCAATTTCCAAATCTTCCGGAACCAACTTCTGGCGGATACCAATTTATGGTTTTATTTAATGCCACCATTTTATCAGAAATTGAAGTTGTTTTTATAAACCAGCTTTCTCTCGCATAGTAAATTACAGGAACATCTTCATGACGCCAGCTGAATGGGTAAGAGTGAGTAATCTGCTCACGTTTATAAAGATTTCCCATTTCTTTTAATTTCCGGATTATTTCTTTATCGGCATCCTTTACAAATTGTCCGGCAAAATCTGTTATGTCATCAGTAAAAGTTCCGTTTGGTTTTACCGGCTGCAACATAGGCAATCCATATTTCTGCGATACTTCATAATCATCTTGACCAAAAGCAGGAGCAATATGAACAATACCGGAACCATCTTCAGTACTTACAAAATCACCTTCAATTACATAAAATGCTTTTTCATCAGGCTGAACATATTTAAATAATTGCTCATACTCTTGATGCGCTAAATCTTTTCCTTTATACTTTTCAATAATTTCAAATTCTTGAGAAATTACTGAAAGTCTGGATTCAGCAAGAATTAAATATTCGTCACCAAGTTTTATTTTAACGTAATCTATGTTTGAGCCAACAGCCAAGGCAACATTAGAGATTAATGTCCATGGAGTAGTTGTCCAGACAAGGAAATATGTAATTCCCTCTTTTGTAATTTCACTTTCCTTTAATTTCATTACAACATAAACCGAAGGATCAGTAGTTTCTCTATATCCAAGAGCTAATTCATGCGAGGATAAAGGAGTTTCTGATTTTGGATCTTGCGGAACAACTTTATATCCTTTATAAATCAATCCTTTATCAAACAAAGTTTTTAATGACCACCAAACAGATTCGATATAATCATTTTTAAATGTTACATAGGCATCATCAAGATTAACCCAATAACCCATTCTTTTGGTCATCTGCTCCCACAAACCCATATATTTGAAAACAGATTCTCTACAAGCATCATTATATTTATTAACACCAAAGAGTGGAATTTCACTTTTACTTTTAATTCCTAATTGTTTTTCAACTTCAATTTCAACCGGAAGACCGTGAGTATCCCACCCGGCTTTTCTGTAAACTCTATATCCTTTCATGGTTTTATAGCGGCAGACTAAATCCTTTAATGATCTTGCCATAACATGATGAATACCCGGTTTACCATTGGCTGTCGGAGGTCCTTCATAAAATGTAAACGGTTTATTTTCACTTCTTGTTGATATACTTTTTGCAAAGATTCCATGATCTTCCCAATACTTTAAGATTTCTTCTTCAATTTTGGGATAACTTACTTTTTCTGGATATTGTTTGAACATTTTACTTTAAATCCGTTTCTTAATCTTTTAATCGTTATTTATTTCGTATTGTTTAATGAGTTCTCTTTCAGTCCTAATAAACTGTTTGAGTTCTTTTTCAATTCTGTTTTTATTTTGAATAATTTCATGCGATTTTTTATTAGCATCAAATATAATTTTATCTGCTTCAATTTTTGCACTTTTTAGAATTACCTCAGCTTCTTTTTCGGCATGATTTGCTCTTTCAATATGATTTTCATTTTTGAGCTGTAAAGTTTCTATTTCTCTATGAAGATTCATTGTCTCAGGAATTGCCATTCCAAAAATTGCAATTGCACCAAGCATCACATTTCTTAAAGAATATAAGATCATATTTTCGAAAAGCACATCGCTTAAACCAAAGTAACTGCTAAAAAAACTTATCATTATAATTGTAACAAAAGTTGTAGCTACAACAACTGCAAAAACTATTCTTCCGCCTGCAATCCAGCCTAAAGTTTTATTTATTAACCAGCCGCATGCAAATGAGAAAATAGAAAGAACAAACCAAACCGTAAAATTTTGCACACCAACTACAAATAAATCGGCACTCAAAAAATTTGATGCAAAAATTATAAGCGCCAGTAAAACCGGAGTTAAATATAAAATTATTCTTTTCATTTTAGATTTAATATTACTTCTTTCATTATCAAAGTCATTTTTGGTTCTGCTTTCATTGCAGTCTGAATTATTTCTTGAACATCTACAGATTTTAAGGAATCCGGGAAACATTCGTCAGTAATTATACTAACACCCAAAACCTTAATTCCCATATGAACTGCAACAATATTTTCAGGAACAGTTGACATCCCAACAACATCAGCACCAATTCCTCTTAAAAATCTATATTCTGCTCTAGTTTCCAAATTTGGTCCCGGAACTGCAACATAAACTCCCTTTTGAATTTTTATATTATTCTTTAATGCAGCATCTTCAGCAAGTTCAATAAGTTCATTGCTATAAGGCTCGCTCATATCCGGGAATCTTGGTCCTAATTCATCTTCATTTTTTCCAATTAGTGGATTATCACCAAGCAAATTTATATGATCAGAAAGAATCATAATATCCCCTTTTTTATAAAGAGGATTCATTCCGCCGCATGCATTTGAGACTAATAAATTTTTAACGCCAAGAAACTTCATTACTCTTACCGGATAAGTAATTTGTTTCATCGAATAACCTTCGTAAAAATGGAATCTTCCTTGCATCGCAACAACTTTTTTTCCATTTATTTTCCCAAAAATTAATCTGCCCGAATGAGATTCAACAGTTGATAAAGGGAAATGAGGTAATTCTGAATAACTAATTTCATGTTCAATCTGAATTTCATTTACTAAACCACCGAGTCCGGTTCCTAGAATAATCCCAACTTCATAAGAGTCTTTAGTTTTATGATGAATAACTTCCAAAGTTTCGTTAATCTTATTCATTAATTCACTCATAACAATTTCTCCACAATATTTTCTATATCAAGATTTGATTTAACTTCTTTAATAATAGGTTTGGGGATTTCTTGATTTTTTATCTCTACAATTTCTTCTTCTCTTTCTTTTAAAGGAATTGGAATTATATCCATTTCGAGCAGATGAGCTTGAGTTTCAATCATTGATTTTAATTTTGCAAGGAGTAATCTTTTTTCTTCCCGAAGTTTTAAGACAGATTCTCTTATGTAATTAGCTTCTTCTTTAGCTTTTTCTAAAATTTGAGTTGACTTTAATTCTGCTTCTTTCATGATAAGTGCGGTTTGTTTTTTTGCAGATTCAACAGCCTTGGTAGAAGATTCAGTAGCATTTAATAAAGTACTCTGCAGATTTTTTTCAATTTTTCTGAATTCTTTTATTTGCTGATTTAATTCATCAACCTTTTTATTTAGAGTTTCGTTTTCTGCTTGTAATCCTTCAACTTCATCAGAAAGTTTTTCTAAAAACGCACGAACCTCTTCTCTATCATAACCTCTGACGGTTTTATTAAATTCTTGATTCTTGATATTATAAGGAGAAAATTTCATTTCGTAATTTCTCTTTCACCAAAAATTGATGTTCCAATACGCACCATAGTAGAACCTTCTTCAATCGCAATTTTAAAATCTCCGCTCATCCCCATGGAAAGTTCTTTTAAGCCGTATCCTTTATTATTCATTTTATTAAACAAGTTTTTTAATTCTCTAAAACTTTTTCGTATTATTTCTTCATCATCAACAAAAGGCGCCATCGTCATTAAGCCAATTAAATTTATATTTGATGATGATCTGCAGTAATCAGCAATTTCAAATATTTCTTTTTCTTCAAATAAACCGAACTTACTTTCTTCATCCGAAGTTTTAATTTCTAAAAGTATGTTTTGAATTTTATCAGCAGATTTTGCTCTTTTTTCAATTTCTTCAGCTATGCTTAATGAATCTATTGAATGAATTAGAGAAGAAGGTTCAACAACATATTTCACTTTATTTTTTTGCAAATGACCTATAAAGTGCCAATTGATTACTTCATTAATTTGAGGAACTTTATCTCTTAATTCTTGAGCTTTATTTTCTGCAAAATCGATACAGCCACTATTTAAAGCTTCTTTTATTTCTTCAATATTTCTTTTTTTTGATACAGCAATAAGCTTAATATCTTCCGGATTTCTGCCAATTTTTTGGCAAATAGAAGATATTTCATCTTTAATTTTTGCTATATTTTCTTTTATCTTCATTTTATTTAAGATTGGGAATGTATCTGATATTTGTTTCAAAGTCAATCAAAATCAGACCTTAAAAGTCTAAAACCTCTAGACCCAGACCAAGTTTTTGAATTATTCAAATATCCAAATACTCATTTATTATTTTAATTTTTTAATATATATTCGATTGATCATATCTAATTAATTAGATTGATATAAATAATCTTCATTAAAAAATCTGGAGGAACAATGGTTCTTAGTAAAAAACTTGCCGCCGAATTTGTCGGCACTTTTTGGCTGGTTTTAGGAGGTTGTGGTAGTGCCGTTTTAGCAGCAGGTTTTCCAGAAGTAGGAATTGGATTACTTGGTGTTTCTCTTGCTTTTGGTCTAACTGTTTTAACAATGGCATTTGCTATTGGACATATTTCCGGTTGCCATCTAAATCCTGCAGTTTCTATCGGTTTATGGGCGGGAGGAAAATTTAATGCTTCCGAATTAGTTCCATATATAGTAGTCCAAGTTTTGGGTGGGTTGGCAGCTGGCGGTGTTTTATATATAATTGCTAGTGGAAATGCTGCTTTTGATGTTTCCTCGGGTTTTGCGGCTAATGGATATGAAGAACATTCACCAGGCGGATATTCCCTACTTTCAGGATTAGTAACTGAAATTGTAATGACTTTTATGTTTCTTGTAATTATTCTTGGTGCACTTGATAGCAGAGCTCCAAAAGGTTTTGCACCAATAGCTATTGGCTTAGGTTTAACACTTATTCATTTAATAAGTATTCCTGTTACAAATACTTCGGTTAATCCTGCAAGAAGTACAGGTGTTGCAATTTATGTTGGTGGATGGGCAATTCAACAATTATGGTTGTTCTGGTTAGCGCCAATTATTGGAGGTTTATTAGGAGGTTATTTTTATAAGTTTTTAGGTAAAGAATAAAAAAAGGGGCTAATTAAAGCCCCTTAAATATTTAGCTGCAGCCGGTAGTTGAACCGCAAGTATTACATTTCAAACAAGTTCCATTTCTTACCATAGTCAAACTTTGGCATTCCGGACAAATATCACCGGTGTATCCTTGAGCTTTTGCTGTCTGCACTTTTGAATGCTGAGATAAAATTTTTCCTCTTACGTCTCTTGAAGAATCTTTTCCATTTGTCGGATTGGCTTCAACTAAATCATTATCGTCTAATTCAATAACTCTATGGCTTACAATTTCTTCACTTTCAAAATCAGGTTCAATCATAGGATGATGATGTTTTTTGTTTGTCATATCATCATCGTCAACATGAGCCAAATCATTTCTTCCAAGGTATGAAACGGCTAATTCTCTGAAAATATAATCAATTACGGAAGTTGCCATTTTAATTCTTTGATTTCCCGTAACCATTCCGCTAGGTTCGAAACGAGTAAATACGAACGCATCAATAAATTCTTCAAGAGGAACTCCATGCTGAAGTCCAAGCGAAATAGCAATTGCAAAATTATTCAGTAAACTTCTAAAAGCAGCACCTTCTTTGTGCATATCGAGAAATATTTCACCAAGTTGACCATTTTCATAATCACCGGTTCTAATATAAACTGTTTGACCGTTGATTTTTGCTTTTTGAGTGTAACCTGATCTTCTATCGGGAAGTCTTCTTCTTTTAGCAATGTATCTGTGAATTATTTTTTCAGCTACTTTAATAATATCATTTTCATCTTTCTTTTCCATTAAATCTTCAATTTCTTCTTCAGAAATTGAGTTTAAAGGTTGAGATAATTTTGAACCATCTCTATAAAGAGCGTTGGCTTTTACACCTAATTTCCAAGAAAGCATGTATGCATTTTCAATATCCTTAATGGAAGCATGATTAGGAAGATTAATAGTTTTTGAAATTGCACCGGAAATAAAAGGCTGAGCTGCTGCCATCATTCTAATATGTGCATCTGACTGAATATACCTTTTTCCTTTTTTGCCGCATTTATTTGCTGTATCAAAAACAGGATAATGTTCGCTCTTCAAATAAGGAGCGCCTTCAATTGTCATTGTTCCGCATACATAATCGTTTGCAGCAGAAATTTCTTCTTTAGTAAAACCAAGTTCTTTTAATATGTTTAATTCAAAATCATTCAATTTTTCTTCTGAAATTCCTAGTACTTCTTTGCAGAATTTATCACCAAAAGTATATTTTGTAAAAGCAAAGGAAATATCGAAAGTTGAAGGGAGTTGAGCTTCAACTTTTTTGATTATTTCATCAGTAAATCCTTTAGCTTTTAATGTTTCCGGATTGATATAAGGGCAACCTTGAAGAGTTCCAGCTCCTTTTGCATATCTTACTATTTCTTTTATTTGATCTTCATTATAGCCGAGTTTTCGTAAAGCAGGAGGAATTGATTGATTGATAATTTTGAAATATCCGCCACCTGCTAACTTCTTAAATTTAACTAAAGCAAAATCAGGTTCTATTCCTGTTGTATCGCAATCCATAACTAAACCAATTGTTCCTGTAGGAGCAATTACCGTAACTTGAGCATTTCTAAATCCATGAATTTCGCCATATTCTAAAGCTATATCTGCATCTTCACGAGCTGCTTTTAGCAAATCTGATGGACAGTGAGTTGGATTGATTCCAACCGGGTGAATTGATAATCCTTCATATTCTTCTTTAGGAACATTATAAGCTGCTCTTCTGTGATTTCTTATAACTCGTAGCATCTGTTCTTTGTTTTTTTCGTATAACGGGAAAGGACCGGCTTCAGCTGCTAATTCCGCCGATGTTGCGTAAGATTTCATATGCATAATAGCCGTTAAAGCTCCACAAATTGCAGCTCCTTCGGGGCTATCGTATGGTATTCCTTGACGCATTAACAATGAACCAAGATTTGCATAACCCAATCCTAAAGTTCTAAAATCATAACTTCCCTGAGCAATTTCTTTACTTGGATATTGAGCCATCAAAACTGAAATTTCTAGAACTACTGTCCAAAATCTTGTTACATGTCTGTATGCTTCAATATTAAATTGGTGTGTTTCATCATTATAAAATTTCACCAAATTTAAAGAAGCTAAATTACAAGCGGTGTCATCCAAAAACATATATTCAGAACAAGGATTTGAAGCTTTAATTTCACCGCTTTCCGGACAAGTGTGCCATTCATTAATAGTCGTATGATATTGAAGTCCGGGATCAGCACTAGACCAAGCAGCAAAACCAATTTGTTCCCAAAGATCATTAGCTTTTATAGATTTTGATGGTTTTGGTTCTCTTCCCTCTTTGGCTGCTTTTTCAAGTTCTACTCTGAAAAATAAATTCCAATCTTTATCATCAACAACTGCTCTCATAAAGTCATTTGTAACTCTAACTGAGTTATTTGAATTTTGTCCTGAAACTGTTGCATAAGCTTCACTATTCCAGTCGGTATCATAAGTTGGAAATTCAATTTCCTTAAATCCTAATTTTGCCAAGTGAATTACTCGTTCAATATAATTCTCGGAAACGTGTACTTTTCTAGCTTCTAAAATTGCTTCTCTTAATTTTTTGTTTGTTCGTTTGTTAAATCTGTCATTTTCAGGATGTTCAGCATAACAAGCTTTCATAATTCTGTTAAGATGTAAATTGCATAATTTTGAACCTGCAACTAAGGATGCCACTTTTTGTTCTTCAACAACTTTCCAGTTTATATATTCTTCAATATCGGGATGATCAATATCTAAAGTAACCATTTTAGCAGCGCGACGAGTAGTTCCGCCAGATTTAATTGCTCCGGCTGATCTATCTCCAATTCTCAAAAACGACATTAAACCTGATGATTTACCACCACCACTTAAAGGTTCTTCAGCTCCTCTGATTTTTGAAAAGTTACTTCCGGTTCCGGATCCATATTTGAATAGACGGGCTTCGCGAACCCATAAATCCATTATTCCGCCTTCATTAACTAAATCATCGCCTACAGATTGAATAAAGCATGCATGTGGCTGTGGATGTGTATAAGCATCTTCTGAATTTTTCAGCTCGCCGCTTTGGAAATCGACATAATAATGTCCTTGTGCAGGCCCATTAATTCCATAAGCCCAATTTAATCCGGTATTAAACCATTGAGGTGAGTTTGGAGCAATAAATTGATTTGCAAGCATATAAACCAATTCATCATAAAAAACTTTTGCGTCATCTTCGGTCGAGAAATAATTAGCTTTCCATCCCCAATATGTCCAAGTTCCGGCTAACCTATGGAAAACTTGTCTGCTGTCAGTTTCACTTGAATATCTTTCCTTTTCCGGAAGCTCTAAAAGTCTATCCGTATCAGCAACCGAAGGCTGGAGCCACGTAGGTATTCCTTTTTCTTTTTTCTTTTTTAATAATTTGGGAACACCTGCTTTTCGAAAATATTTTTGAGCCAAAATATCAGTTGCTACTTGAGACCAAGATTTTGGCACAACAACATCTTCCATTTTGAATACTGTAGTTCCATCAGGATTTCTAATTTCGGAAATCCTCTTCTCAAAATCGATGTTGTGATAAGAATCCTCTCCTAATAATGTAAATAGTTTACTAAATTTCATTCTTACTCCAAACTTTAATAATTTGTTAATTAATCTAACTGCTTCTGAATGGAAGATTTCTCAGGACAAAAGTGAATTTCAAATTAAATAAAATTCATTTCTAAAGCAATGAGTTCAATAAAAATCTATTGCATAATTCAAAAAGTTAATCTAAGACGTTGTGTCTAAATATAATCATATTTTTTCTTTTAATAAAAATAGATTTATTAAATTTGTTTTTCTTCTTGAAATTATTTTAGGAGTTTATTATGAAGTTAGAAAGATCGGCAGGAATTTTATTGCACCCAACCTCATTACCGGGTAAATATGGAATTGGTGATTTAGGCAAAGATGCTTTTTATTTTATAGATTTTTTAGTTGCTGCTAAACAATCCGTTTGGCAAGTTTTCCCCTTAGGGCCTACAGGATATGGAGATTCTCCATACCAATGTTTTTCAGCTTTTGCCGGAAATCCATTATTAATTTCCCCTGATCTTTTAATTGAAGAAGGACTTCTAACTCAAGAAGATCTTTCTGATATTCCTCCTTCGGATCCCAAAAAAGTTGATTTTGGTCAAATTATTAACTTTAAAAATATTTTATTGAACAAAGCTTTTGAAAGATATGCAGCTAAAGAAGAAAATGGATTTGAAATATTTTGTGAAGCAAACAAAGATTGGCTTGATGATTATGCCCTTTTTATGGCTGTTAAGGAATATCATAATGGAATTCTTTGGACTCAATGGAGCGAAGATATAGCATTTAGAAGAAAAGGTTCCATAGAAACTTGGACCAAAAAACTGGAAAATAAAATTTTCTATCAGAAATTTATCCAATTTAAGTTTTACCAACAATGGAACGCCGTTAAGGATTACGCAAATTCAAAAGGAATAAAAATCATGGGAGATCTTCCAATTTTTATTGCTTATGATAGCGCTGATCTTTGGGCAAATAAGGAGCTTTTTACTGTTGATGATCATGGAAAACTTGAAACCGTTGCCGGTGTTCCGCCTGATTATTTTAGTGCTACCGGACAATTATGGGGAAACCCACTATACAAATGGGATGTGATGAAAAAGCATAACTTTAAATGGTGGGAAAAACGATTCGGACAAATGTTTGAGCTTTTTGATATTGTTAGAATAGATCACTTTAGAGGATTTGATGCTTACTGGGAAATTCCGGGTGATGCACCAACCGCTCAAGAAGGTGAATGGGTGAAAGCACCCGGTAAAAAATTATTTCAAGTGATTACGAAGCATCTGGGAGACGTACCTATTGTTGCTGAAGATTTGGGTGTAATTACAAAAAGTGTTGAAGAATTGCGTGACTATTTTAATTTCCCAGGGATGAAAATATTACAGTTTGGATTTGGACCGGATGGTGACAAAGGTTTTCTGCCGCACAATCATATTCATAATTCTGTTGTCTATACCGGCTCTCATGATAACGACACAACAAAAGGATTTTTTGAGAATGAAAAAAGAATGGACACCGGTATTTTTGAATGGACACAAAGATATTTGAATTATTATGGCGATAACATTGTTTTTGCAGTTATTAAAGCTGCTTATTCTTCGGTTGCAAATACTACGATTATTCCTATGCAGGATATGCTAAACTTGGGGACAGAAGCTAGAATGAATTTCCCCGGAAAATTAGGCGGGAATTGGACTTGGAGATTTACTTGGGATCAAATTCCTGAAGAACTAGCTGAAGTTTATAAAGATATGGTGGATATGTACGATAGAGATCCGCACAAAGAAAAAAAGGGAAACTGATGTTAAAATTTTTTAAAGATCTTTTATTGGCAGATGAAGAAGAAGAAAATTCAGAATTAAAAGAAAGCTCTTCTGAAAAGAAATTTCAGATTGCAACATGTGCCTTATTTTTAGAAGTTGCTAATTCTGATGATGAATTCAATAAAATTGAGAAATCAAAAATATTTTCAATAATGAAAAAACTTTTTGATTTGGATGATGAATGCGTTGAAGAATTAATACATTTATCGCAGGAACAAATTCAAAAAAGTGTTAGCCTTTATGAGTTTACCGATGTAATAAATCAAAATTTCGATTCAGTACAGAAATATGAAATTATTAAAAATCTGTGGCGTTTGATTTATGCAGATGAGATTTTAAGTCCTTATGAAGAAAGTTTCATCAAAAAAATTACCGGCAATTTTCATTTGACTCACTATGATTTGATAAATGCAAAGTTAGAAGTTAAGAAGGAATTAAAACTAGATTAATCACTATTTATCGTTTCTTATTGAATTTTCAGGAAACCAAGACTAATTAATTAGATAGTCTTGGTTTCTGTCTGCAATAACCGACACTAAATTATCAATTTATGTCTTAATAAAGAGACAATCCTCACTTATATCCTTCGAATCACTTCTAATTAATGGCACGCTGATTGCGAGAAGTATTAATATATCATAAATGGAGAGATAAATGCCAAATCACAAATATTTTTTTATAATTCTATTATTAATAACATATAATTTTAATTTTGCTCAATGGGAACAAATGGAAGGACCCAGAGGTCTTGCTAAAATTCTTTATGCTGATGATAATGTTCAATATGCAATGACTGATAGTAGTCGAATTTTAAAGTCAACAGATAATGGAGAATCTTGGACATATAAGAGAAACGGAATTTCAGGAAAAACTATAATTGAAAGTTTTGCCGTTAAAGGAGATACTTTATTTGCAGCAACTCAAAGTGGCATAAATCCGGGGATATATAAATCAGAGGATGGTGGAAATAATTGGGATTTATTAACTTCCCATTCTTCTTCAAGGAATTATATCATAAAGATTATTAATAATAGAGTATTTATTTCCGGATATTTTGATTCAAATGAAATAATTAAATATTCAGATGATTATGGAGAAAGTTGGAATACTCCTTCAGGCTTAGGAAGTGATTTTGACAAAGCAAATATCATTACAAAGGGAAATTCAAATATATACGCTGCAACTAGTTCTAAATTTTTCTTTTCTTCAGATAATGGCTCCAGTTGGGAATTAGCAACTTCTAATGGCTTGCCAATAGCTTTTAGTGGTTTTGATTTTCTTTATCAAAAAGAAGGTGAAACAATTATTGGTATATCAGCAAGTTTTCAAGGTATTTCAATTTATTCCTCTAATGATAATGGGAATAACTGGACTGAAAACAGCAGTATTTCTGGGATTTCTAATCTGCACTATTATAATAATATAGAAATGATAAATAGTAATTTATATTCTATAGGAATCCCCAAAAACTTAGGCGATCCTTTTATTATTTTGACTTCCTCCGATTTAGGAAATTCTTGGAGTGAAATTTCATCCAAACCTAAATACGAGGCATATTCTATAAAAGGAAATTCAACAAAGATATTTTTAGGCACAATTGCTGGTGTTTATTCTAACGATATAAATACGAATAATTGGTTAGAAACGAGTCAAGGAATTCGATTTAATGGTTCTATAGATGGTTTAGCCAATCTTGGATCAAATCTTTTTGTTCTTTCAAGAATTGGACTAGGAAAATCTTCAGTTTATCCGGGAATCTTTGAAGAAATTATGCTCCCCTCATATGAAAATTTTAATAAAATGTTTGCTACAAACGATGCCTTATTTGTTTATGGTTACACACCAGGATTGTTCAGATCCACAAATGAAGGAACCAGTTGGGAAAATGTTTCAGTTAATTTACCAGAAAACTTTAATATTGGTGAATTCACAAATAATGAGTCAACAATATTTATTAGTGGAAGCGGACAAGATGGAAATTATCTATATATCTCAACAGATAACGGGAATAATTGGAATGGGAACTTAGTTGGACAAAACTACATATCAACTATTTCTGAAGATGACGGTAAAATTCTGGCGATGACTTCTGAACAAATTTTAGTCTCTGATGATATTGGTACAAGTTGGAATGAGCTTGACATTACTGGACTTCCGCAAGGTTACCAATTTAGTGATGGCTTTATAAGCGGCAACACAGTTTTTGTAATAGTTTCAGATTTTACAAATTATCAAGTTTATTACACTGATAATCTTGGGAGCAATTGGAACTTAGTTTCTGGAATAAATAATTATTCTACACTATCAAAAATTGGGGATAATATTTTAGCTGGAACTGAATCAGGAGTTTTTATTTCATACGATAATGGGAAAAACTTTTTTGAATTCAATGAAGGATTGACTCCTAATATAGAAATAAATCATATAGCTTCTTCAGGGAAATATTTTTTAGCTGGCACAATTTGGAACGCTGTTTGGTTTAGGTCCCTTAATGACGTTACAAGCATTAACTCAGAAAATGATATCTCATTGCATGATTTTCAATTAAGTCAAAACTATCCTAATCCCTTTAATCCAACAACTTCTATAAATTATTCAATCCCTTTTTCTGATTTTGTAAATTTGAAAGTATATGACGTGCTTGGGAATGAAGTTTCAACTATAATTAATGAATATCAGCCGATCGGGAATTATAAAGTAGAATTTGATGCATCGCAATTAACTAGTGGAGTATATTTTTATAAACTTACTCTAGGAAATAAAGTGATAACAAACAAAATGTTGCTCTTGAAATAATTTATTTCATTGAGTAATCCCCTTTGCCACTTGAGTAAAGGGGATTACTCATTATTCCAATACTTTTGCCAAACCTGAATACTTCCTTTCAATTCTAAAACCAAATTTGTAAAAATATTCCGGTCTGAAAAATCCTGTTGTAACAAATTTGTAATTCTGAGTTTTAACCCTATTAAACAATTCGTTCATTAATGCTTCACTAATTCCTTTTCTTCTAAATCTATTATCAACAACAATTTTATCCATGAATACTGTATTTTCATCAACTTGCTTATAAAATAATCCACCGACTAAAAAGCCTCTGTCTGAAATTGCTACCAGAAAATGATGTTCCGGATTAAAATTAACTAAAAGATTTGCTTCAATAAATATTTGATGAAGTTTAGAAATTTCCTTTGGAGTAATTGGTTTTCTTACAAAAAAGTTTTTCCCTTCTGTATCTATATATTGGACAACTAAATTTGGCTCTTTACTTTCCTCATCTTTTGTGCGAAGTATGATTGCAGAATCTGAAGGTTTTAAATGCGGGTAACTTAACCTGGTTAAAAAGAATTTTTCCTTTTCATCAAGAGAATATTGAGATTGAATGCTTGAAAGATTTTCAAGCAGTTGATCTCTATTTAGCTTGTTATTTTTTTGCTTAATAATTATCTGATTAAACTCTTCACGTAAATCTTTATTTGAAAAAGCAAAAACAGTTTCTAAATAAAATCTTGTTCTAACCGCCGGGAACGATTGCTCCAATTCATAAAGTAAATAAGTATTATAAAGATCGTTTAGCATTTCTGCCTGCGCTTGCAAAGCCGCGTCTGAATTGAGCTCCAGCCATCTGTGATATCTTTTAATTGAGAAATAAAGCTGTTTAGGCAGGAAGCCCACTTCTTCAATTCTTGCAATAAAGTTTTGTAGCATTTTTGCTAACATTTTGGATTCTAGAAATTCAGTATCAACTTTGAAATCTTCAAGAAGTTCAAGAAGAACTAGTTTACCAATTTCTTCACCTTCAGCATTTATTATTCCCGCAAAAATATTATTTGCAATGTTGCTAGATTTAATAAAATCATATTCCTTTTCAATCTTCAGAACAAATCCATAATAAAGATTATAAAAAAGATTTTTTAGATTTGTGAATTCTTCCCTCTCAGAAAAAGAGACAACTTTAGTGCCAGTTTGGTAATCGTGAGGAGGAATAATAAAATTACTTGGCGATGCATCTTTCAGCATCAATTTGAAATTTGTCAAACGCCAAAAATTAAAATAAGCCGCAGATGCATTCCATACAAAGAAAGACCAAAGCATACTTAAACGTATTTCGTATTCTTCACCTTTTTTACTTTCTCTTAAGAATAATTTTTCAACTGTATCTCCGGGGACAAATTTGCTTGTCCACAAATCATACTCATCCCAATAAGCTCCAAAATCCTCAATAAATTCTTGAACAAAATGTCTTGACCCCGCAAGGATTAACCAATTAATTTCTTCCTTAACTTTTGCTTTATCAGTATTTTTATTTACGTTTAATACAACATCAAAAGAACCAAGCTGATGAGTTTGAACCGAAATTCTATAAACCGATTTATCATGATAGCTTCGCAAAGGGCTTACCCAGACTCCACCGGGAAGAATATTATGAAGCCTTACAATTTTTCCTTTTGAAAACAGGAAAATGGCTTCTCTTAATAAACATGTGTTTGAAATAGCATCTACCAATATTTTTTTATCATTTTCTTCAATCATTTCATCAACAATTATTACATCTTTCCAAGTATATTCTTCACCAGTTTCCATATCTACGGCAACTTGTTCATTTTCACCAAGCCATTTTCTAAATGATGTTCTTAACTCCGTGCGCCACTTTCGGCTTTCGATACTTATAATATCATTTTCATCTTGGAGCTGATACCTTACAAGTGTTTGTCTAATTTGTTCGTAAGATGTTGGGTGTTTACTTCCGTATTCAACAATCAGATTTAATAATTGATCTATCATTGTATAAAAATATGCTGAATCATCTTTAGTCTCTTTAAGCAGTTCGCCTAAAATATTTTCATAAACGAAAATTATAGAATGTTGTTTACTAAAATTTCCTAAATGTTTAATGACTGTTTGGTCTAGCAAATCAAAATTACTAATCAAGAAATCTTTGAAGACAATTTTAAATTCATCGGATTTTAATTTATCAGAAAGTACAATTACTTGTTTTCGTTTTACTTCAATAGATTGACTAACTGATGAAATTTTTAAAATACTTTCGAGAAAAGGAATGTTTGTATTTAATGAATCGTCATAAAAATCGATAAGGTATTTAAAAGCTTTTTCCGCATGTTCAATATTTGTTGAACGAAGAACTGTTATCCCCAAATTTAATCCTTCCAGTGAAAATTCCTTTGCTGTATGAAGCGTATGAAGTTCATCGATCAATTTTTCTTCAATTTCAATATTTGATTTGGCGTAAGAAAACTTAACTTTTTCATTAGCACTGTGCTCTCTTGTCCATTGAATTAAAGAACTACTGGAAAACTTATATAATTCTCTATTGCCAAGCCAAAGATTAGGATTGATAAGGAAATCCTGAAGATCAACAAATGGCAAATCTATTTTGTAAACATAATCTCCAACTTGATAATAATTATTTTTCACTTTTCTAATTACAAGAGAAAGGTTCAATTTTGGAATTGAAATTGAATCAGTGTTAGAATTAAAATCACCATTTAATAATCCTTTTTCTCGCATAAACCAATTGGGAATTCTCACATCGGTTTCTTGAATGAAAAAATCGAAATAATTTTTTTTATACATTTCTTCAATTATTTCATCAAAATTATTTTCAATTATTCTTCGCTTGAAAGTTCCCTTGGGTGTAAGCTCTCCCTCCTTTTCATTAAATGATCTATCAATTATTCTAAAGTCAACAATTCTTTCAAATGGCGCCAAGAATTTATTTACAGTCACAATTGTAGAAGCAAAATAATCTTGCTTTTGATCTTTAGTCATACCGGTTAAAATTGAATCTTCGCCGTAATTTGGAAATATTAAAAGTGTGTTGAAAGGTCTATGATCTCCAACTAAAAAGACTTGCTTAACAAAATCAAAATCTCTAAACAGATTTTCAATTTTTTGAGGAGCTACAGTTTCCCCTTTAATATTCTTATAAATTTCTTTTTTTCTATCAATAATTTCTATGAAACTATCTTCATCCATTTTCATAATATCGCCGGTTGGAAGCCAACCATTTTCATCAAAAGTTTCGTTGTGTGGCTGAGTGTAATAATCTTCCATCACATATTTTCCTTTGATTAAAAGCTCGCCATCTTCTGCAACTTTTATTTGAATACCCGGTAAAGCTTTGCCCAAAGAATTTTCTTTATATTCATATAATGGAGTCATTGTAATTCCGCCCGTTGCTTCCGTCATTCCAAACCCACTAATCAATTCAATTCCATTTTTTTGGAAAAATCTAAATACTTCGCTTGGCAGATAACCTGCAGCAGAAAGACCCAGCTTTAGATTACCGCCGGTACTGGCTTTAACAGTTTCTAAAATCTTTTCATCAGTATCAATCTGGATATCAACAGTTGATGTAATGTATTCGTATATCTGAAGCCACTTTTTAGGGATTGAAATAAAAACAGTCGGCTTTACTAACTGCATGTTAGAAATCATTGTGCTCATGGATGGATTTTCCATAAAAATATATTCTGCATTCCAAAACATTGTTCCAACCATTTCTAAATATCGCCCAAACGTATGATACAAAGGGAGATAGCACAAGAATCTATCTTCCTCACCAATTATTGGAATTGCGAGTGCACGACAAAATCTTTTGTAAATAATATTTAGATGTGAAAAGACAATTCCCTTTGGCTCTCCGGTTGTGCCAGATGTGTACATTATTGTAGCAATTTGCTTTACATCAATTTTAGCTGGCTCTAATTCTTTGGTTGAAGAATTTATAAAATCATTAAAATTGACAACCCAGTTTTCTGAGCTTGATCCGTTAACTAAAACAACTTTATCAAGAAAAGATAAATTCTTTTTAATTGATTTTATTTTTTGAAGCTGTTTTTCATCAGATACAAAAATTAGACTAGCTTTAGTTTGATTTAGAATAAAATCAATATGTTCTATTACCGCATTAGCTGGAATAATAACATTTACTTTTCCGCTCAACAAGCAAGCCAGATCAATGTAAATTGTGCTAAGGCTGTTATCCATAAGCAATGCAATTTTATCATTAGTATTTTTTACATGATTTAAAATTGCTTGAGAGATTTGAGAGATTGATTTATCAGCAGCGGACCAACTAATTTTATTTACATTTTTTCCTTCAATAATTTTAATCCAAGTTTTATTTGGATTTGTCTGAAGCCTTTGTTTATAAAGGTCTAAAAGAGAATAATTACTTTTAAGTATTAATTCAAGGATTAGATTTTCCCAAATTTCAGCTTTGTAAATAGAATTAAGAAATGATTCATAACGAAGAAGATCTAAATAAGAATGTATCAAATTGGCATTTTCTTTATTCTCATTCTTAATCAATTTTTCAGCAAATTCATGCATTAATTCTTTTTTAAAAATCATAAAGAATTCATTTCTAAAATCATTTATTCTGATTGAATCAAGAATGCTAGTAATTTTCTTTATCGTTTCGCTGTCAGCTTTATCTAAGTTTATTGACTTAATTTCTATTGCAAACTCTGAAAGTATATTTTCTAATTCATTTTTTTCCAGACCCGCTTTACCAACACTAATTTTATCATAAATATCTTTTATCATTTTATTTCCCTATCATAACAATACAATGTTTATTGAACTCTTAAAATAATTAATAAGTTATCAATGTAAAACCGGAGGTAATATGGCTGAGCAAAAAATTATTATGAAAAAAGGAAATAAAAATTTAGAATTCAAATGCGAAAGTGCATTTTGGTATAATTATGACGAAGGCTCACAATTAAGAATTTTTCTTGATACTAATGGTTTATGGGTTGGAAAGTTTATTGAGAATAAAGATGGTAGTAATATGTGGCAGAAGCTTTCAAACTTTACACTTGAGTTTAATGAAGGGATTCTGAAGTTCGAATAATTTTATTTTGCATCCCGACAAATTAAAAGTCAGGATGCATTTTTTAATTTAATAATTATTTTATTCCGGCAATTGCTTCCAGCATATCCGTAGTTAAAGATTTTGGTCTTTCAATTGGATACCCTAAAGCTCTGTCCCATATAATATTTGCAGTAACACCAAGCGCTCTTCCAACACCAAACATAACAGTATAAAACTCATATTCTTTAACACCGTAATGCCATTGAATAACACCAGATTGTGCATCAACATTTGGCCATGGATTTTTTGCTTTTCCTTGTTCAACCAAAATTGGAGGAACTACTTTGTAAAGAACATCCACATATTTAAATAATGGATCTTCTGAAAGATGCGTTAAGCAAAATTCTCTTTGGGCTTGGTAACGAGGATCAGTTTTTCTTAAAACTGCATGTCCAAAACCTGGCACAACTTGACCTGAATTTAATGTTTCCCAAACAAATGCTTTCATTTCCTCTTCTGTTGGAATTTTTCCCCCCATATGATCGCTAACACCTTGAATCCATCTTAACACTTCTTGATTTGCTAGACCATGCAATGGTCCGGCTAATCCATTAAGCATTGCAGAGATTGAATAATAAATATCAGATAGTGAACTCGCTACTAAATGACCGGTGTGCGCACTAACATTACCGCTTTCATGATCACTGTGAAGAATAAAATATAATCTTGATACATCATCATAAGGTTTTTTAATTCCCATCATATGAGCAAAATTACCACCCATATCTAAATTTGTATCAGGTGAAATTATTGTATCACCTTTGTATTTCATTCGATAAATATAAGAAGCAATTTGAGGAAGTTTTGCAAGCAGATTTAATGAATCTTCATAAGTTGGATCCCAATAATCATGTTTGTTAATTCCCTTTTCATATTGATGCGCAAAAACTGATTCACGCTGCATTGCAGTAATAGCTGCCGATAACATTGTCATTGGATGAGTATCTCTCGGCATTGTTCTTAAAATATCAAAAACGTATTGAGGAACATGCTGCCTTTTGTTAAACTCTTCTGCAACATCTTCAACGTCTTCTTTTGTAGGAATTTCACCCGTTAATAGTAAATAGAAAAATCCTTCAACATAAGGCATTTCTCTTCCCGGAACTTTAGGGAGTTTTTCTAGAGTTTCCGGAATTGTATAACCACGGAATCTAATTCCTTCAAGAGGATCGAGATATGAAATGTCAGTCGTTAAACATTTTACTCCTCGCATACCGCCAATAACTTGAGCGATGTTAACTTCACCAACTTTAACATCACCAAATTCCTTGACTAATCTTTCTGTGCGGGGGCGCCATTCTTCAATCTTATGATACAATTTCTCTTTTAGCTTAGACATGCATCCTCCTTAATAAATAACTATTGTTTAATAACCGATTAATTGACTATTGTGTTTATATAAATTAATAAATTTTTTAATCAAAGATTTCATTTGATGCAAGATTTCCGCTGTAAATCGCACCTTCTATCGTAGATGGTAGCTTCGTATTTGTCCAATCTCCGGCTAATATTAGATTCCCAAATCTTCTATTTAGATTCATTCTTTTTTCTTCAACTTCATTACTTGGAATAAACGTAGCACGTTTTTCTTTAATAACCGTATAGTCTTTTACCATTTTCTCATTAAATAATAAAAATCGATTTTCAATTTCAACAATAAATTTTGCTGATATTTCCTCATCACTAAAATTAATAAATCTTTCGGCCGAACTAGTAACGATTGTTATATGGGTTTCATGATTAAATATCCAATGAATATCAGAATTAATTAATCCGTAAAATTTTTCTTTAAATGGATTTTCATTAAGCCAAATATGAACAGAAAGAATTGTAGAATATTTCATTTCAAAATTAAATGCAGAATTCTCTTTAATAAATCCAAGTTTTCTAAACGCATAAAAAGGAATTGCAGAAACTACAAAATCAAAATCAACAATTTCTCTTTTGTTTGTTATTAACTTTATAACTTTCTCATTTTTAATTTCTATATCAACAATTCTTTCTGATAAACTAATTTCGCAAGCATTTTCAGTAAGATATTTAACTGCATCATCAATAAATACTTGGGATAAACCATATTTTGGGATTACAATTTTTGTTGAATCATTACCGGTAAAAAACATAGTTTTAAGAATTCTAACAAATATTTCTGCGGAAGATTTTTTTAATTCCGTATTTAAAGTGCCGACATGAATTATTTCCCAAAAAGATTTTATAGAATTTTCTGATTGATTTAATTCAATTAAAAATTCTAAAGAAGTTTTATCTTTCAATTTATTCGGATCAACAAAAAATATCTTTAAAAAACTTTTTAGTATTGAAATTCTCTCAACCATAGCAAGAGCTTTGTAGTTTAGTATTCCGTTCAAAAGATTTAACGGATAAAAATATTTATCGGATTTTAATTGGTAAAGATTTTTAGATTCATCAACAAAGTTTACTTTTAAATTTTCTTGAAATTCTAGTTTATCAAATGCATTAATAATTTTGAGATATTTAAAAGTATTATTATAACAACCCATTAAAATATGTTGACCATTATCAATAATTTCATTCCGGTTGGAATAATTGAAAGAGTAAGTTCGTCCGCCAAGTTTTGGCGAAGCTTCTATTAATAGAGAGGAAATTCCTTTTTCTGCTAGAAAAACTGAAGTTGATAATCCGCTTAAACCACCGCCGATAACAATTACTTTTTTCATTAATAAACTAAGCTATACTTAGCCCAAACCCCAACAGCAATAGCTGTTTTATCGAATTTTGAAACATTTATTTTGTTATGGAAAACATTATACTTTTCAGCATGAAGTTTTTGCAGAAGTTTATAATAAATGTGCTGCATAGCCCTGGCAGCAAAGAGAGCCGGCTTGTCATCTAGATTCAAATTGTTATTTGCTTTTTCAAAATAATATTCAGCTTTCTCCCCCTCTGCGCTCATCATTTCTATAAAATTGGAATTATAAACGCCTTGCATCAAATCGCTTTCACTGTAATTAAATTTATCCATATTATTTTTAGGGAGATAAATTCTTCCGTAATCAGCATCTTTTTTTACATCACGCATAATGTTTGTAAGCTGCAGTGCGACTCCAAGATTTATCGCATAATCTCTTGTAGAATTATTCTTATAACCGAAAATTTCAATACACATCAATCCAACCGTTGAAGCTACTCTGTAGCAGTATTGAACCAAATCTTCAGTAGTTAAATAAGTTTTTTTCTGAATGTCCATTTCCATTCCTTTAATCAATTCAAAGAATGGTTCCAAAGGAATGTTAAATTGTTGAATAATTTTTGAAAGCTTATTAAGAAGTGAATACTCAGAATTTCCATAAATTGCTTTTTCTAATTCAATCCGCCACTTAGTTAATTTATCCCACTTTTGATCGTCGGAAAAACTATTCTCATCTACAATGTCATCTGTTTCTCTGCAAAAAGCATAAACAGTATTCATAGCGTCACGCTTGGCTTCCGGGAGCAAGTTGAATGCATAATAAAAACTGCTTTTGCTTTTTTTCGCTATTTCTTGGGCTTCATTTTTCATTAAAAGACTAATCTGATTACTAATTTTACTAAATCAATTTTTTCTAGCTTTGGTCTTTTGCTAAGAACATCAAAATTTTGTTTTTCTATTTTATCTAGAATTTCTTGTCCGCCTAAAATAGTCATTTTAATTTGATACTTTAATTTTATCGGAAGAAAGTGCAATAACTTTTTCCCGTCTAAAAATAATTCTTTCGTCCTTGCAATTTCAAAAGAAATTAATTCTTTGAAGTTACTATTTGCTTTATAATTTTCAAAATCTTTTTCTGTTACATTATATTTTGATAAATCTTCTATTGGCAAATAGATTCTGTTTTTTGAATAATCAATTTTTACATCCTGCCAAAAATTTGTTAATTGCAAAGCAGTACAAATTTTATCTGATAAATAAAAAGATTCTTTGTCTGCAATATTAAAGAGTTCTAATATTATTCTCCCTACTGGGTTTGCAGAGTTTTTACAATAATTTAAAAGTTCATCAAAACTATAATATCTGTCTTTAAAAGTATCTTGTTTAAATGCCGAAATGAGATTTGTGAAATTCTCAATTGTTAAGTTTTTTTCATTAATTGTATTTGAAAGAGCATAAAATAAATTGCTAGTCCATTTTCCATTTAACGCATCGTAAAGTTGATTTTCGAAATTGTTAAGAAGTTCTAATCTTTTTTTTGAATCATAATCTTTTTCATCTGCAAAATCATCTGCAGTTCTTGCAAATTGATAAATTACGGAAATGTGCTTTCGTAATTCTTTTGGAACTAAAACTGAGGCAGTTGGAAAATTTTCATAATGGGAATTTGCGAACTTAATTGCTTCTGCATATCCGGTGCTTAAATCAAACTTCATGTTTTAACGGAATAATAATTATGAATTCTGTACCAATATTTATTTTACTGTTTACTTTAATTTTCCCATTTAATTTATTTATTAGTTCTTTCACTATAATCAGACCAATACCTGTTCCGGTTTCGTTTTGAGTTCCTTTTTTAGAAAATCCTTCCTCCAGTTTAAATAAATTATTTACTTCAGATTCATTCATTCCCACGCCATTATCAATTATTTTGAAAATTAAATTCTCGGATTCTCTTGTAACCTTTATTTCGACTACACCATTTTCTCTAGTAAATTTTATTGAATTGCTAATAATGTTTCTAATTATTGTCTGCAAAATATCAGGGTCACTTTCAATCCTTAAGTTTTCTTCAATATTAATTTTGATGTTTATTTTCTTATTTTTGGAATCTAACAAAAAAAGTGAAACACAATTATTTACTAAGTCTTCAATATCAATATATTCAATGGAAGATTTAGTTCCATCAGTTTGAGCTTTAATCCAATCCAGTAAATTTTTTACTAATTCATAGAGTTTTTTTGAAGAACGATTAATTTCTTCAACAGCATCTTTTTTTTCTGTCTCATCAAAATCATCAAAATTCTTTCTTAATAAATCTGAAAGCCCAAGCAATGAATTAAAAGGATTTTTAAGATCGTGCGCAAGAATTCTAAATAATGCATCTTTTTCTTTGTTGCTATACAATAATTTTTTTGAGGCTTTTTTATTTGAATAATATTTTGAAGAAATAACTATCACTAAAATTATTGACAATAATGTGATTACAAATAAATAATTTCTTTGAATATTTTTTGCATTCAACTCTGCTTCTAATAATTCATATTCTTTCTGCTTTTTTTCTACATTATAAATAGTTTCCATTTCTGTCATCCAAAGTTTATTTTCTTCAGACGTTATAGAATCTTTATGCTTTTCATATAATTGCAGATACTCTATCGCACCTTGATAATCATTTGTAATTTTTGAAAACTCTGCAAAAGTTTTATAATAATTAAGAAGTTGAATAGTATAATTGTTTTCATCAATTAATGTTTTAGATGAGTCCAAATATTTTTTAGATAATTCCTTTTTACCTAATTGAGCATTTACTAAAGCTAAGTTGTTATAGTTTGTAATTAATCCATCAATAAAATCTATTGATTTTGCAATTTTTATTGCTTTTAGTCTGTTTGCCTCAGCCAACTTATATTTCCCTTCATCATAATAAACACCTGCAATACCGCCATAAGCTGCAGAAAGACCTTTCAAATCATTATTCTCATTATATAAAATGATGAGTTTATTATAAATTTCCATTGCTAAATCTAACTCACCTTTATCAAAATAAAGCTCGGCAATATGATTAAGGGCAACTGCTTTCCCCCACTCATCGTCTATTTCTTCTCTTAATTTCACTGTTTTGTTTAAGTAATCTAAGGCTTTGTCGTATTTTTTCTGCCGATAATAAATAATTCCAAGATTAATTGTACAATATGCAACTCCATTTTTATTGCCAAGTTTTTCAAAAATCTGCATTGATTTTAATATGTTATCAAATGCTTGTGTGAAGTTATTTTGAATTCTGTAAATACCGCCAATGTTGTTATATGAATATGCAATCTGAATAGAATCGTTCAGTTCTTTAGAAACATTTAAAGCAGAATGAAAATATTTCACAGCATTTTCAATGCTTCCAATATTTCTATAAATAACACCTAAATAGTTATTAATTTTTGCAACCATATTATAATTTTTACTTTTTTCAGCAAGGATTAATGCTTCTTTTCCTGCGATAATTGCATCATTAGGATTAGAATTTCTATTATTCCAGCAGAATTCACTATACTTTTTAATTTTTATAGAATCCGGTTGATCGGAGAGAGACGAAAATAAATTATTAACGTCTGTTTGCGAGATTAAAATATTGACAAATAATAAAATTGCTATTATAAATTTCATTTAATGTGCTTATCCATTAAGCAAGTTTCTAAATGAATTAATTGAAGATCCGTCTTCGTTTTAATGTGCCCGGAACAGGACTCGAACCTGCACAGGAATTTTCCTATTAGACCCTGAACCTAACGCGTCTACCAATTCCGCCATCCGGGCAAAATTAACTTTTAAAGCTACTTAAAACTAATACAATTACAAAAACATTTATTCTATTTCAATAGCTTGATGAGAATTAAGAGAATCTATTATAAGATATTTATCAAATATTTTAATGGTTGTATCTTTTTCGGAATTAAAAGTATCGGGAATATCTTTAATGTTTATCCAATCAGTAATTACTCCACTTCGGCAATCACTAGAATTTAATTTTGGATCCCCAAACTCATAAATACTTTCCCTACAGAAATTTACTCTAACAATATCTCCACTTTTGGGGACTTCAAAATCTTCTAGGGGCAAATCTACAGTTTCATAAAGATCATGCATAAAATAACCCCAAACCGGAAGTGCTGCTCTAGAACCTTGCCCATAACTTCCTGTAAAAGTTATGCGTCTATCATCAAATCCAACCCAAACTCCGGCAGCTAATTGAGGAGTATAACCAACAAACCAAGCATCTGCGTAATCTTGTGTAGTACCAGTTTTCCCGGCAGCGGGACGATGGAAATTATGTGATACTCTCACTCTGATGCCTGTTCCTTCATCAATTACAGTTCTTAATAAATTAGTCATCATAAAACTTGTTTCTTCGCTTATGGCTTCCGTTGAAATTGGTGAAGAAGTATAAATAACAATTCCATCTTTATCTTCAATTCTGCTAATTGAAAGAGGTTCATTATATATACCTCTATTTGCAAGTGTCGCATAAGCTGAAGTTAATTCGATTGGAGAAACCTCCGCTACACCTAATGATATTGAGGGAACAAGATCCAAATTACTTTCAATACCCATTTTCTTTGCATATTTGCCAATCTGCCATGTTGGTGCATAGCCTTCAATTATTAATCTGGCGCTTATAATATTCATCGAATTTCTAATAGCATCTCTTATAGTTAGAAAACCGCCAATCTCATTTGAAAAATTATTTGGACTCCATCCATTATAATCAAACTTCTGGTTTAATAAAGGATAAGCCGGATATAATCCGTTATCAAGAGCAACGGTATATACAATTGGCTTGAATGCTGATCCGGGCTGTCTTTTAATCTGAGTTGCATGATTTAGACCATAACTAAATTTTTGATTTCTACCGCCAATCATTGCCCTAATTTCACCGGTTTTTACATCCAGAACAACAAATCCTACTTCAATTGTTTGGGCAATTTTTTGAACCGAATCAACAAAAGCTACATTGTTTTTTAGAATTTCATAAACTGCTTCTTTTTCTAATTGTGAATCTGCATTTTTATATTCAATTCTTCTTTTAATTGCTTTATCCAAAAGATCATTCAATAAATCATTATTTCTAGACCATTTCCAATATTTGTCAAATTGAAGTTGAAACTCATCTAAATGTTTTTTTGCAGCATTATTTGCTATTGCCTGATATCTGGTATCTAAAGTTGTGTAAATTGTTAATCCATCTTCATATAAATCAAACTTATATTCACGCGCTAATTTGGAAAGCTGTTGACGAACATATTCAACAAAGTGCGGTGCTTGTTTACTTTGAAATCCTTTAATTTCTTGTTCCAACGACAGACTTATAGGTTCTAATTTCAATTTCTGGTAAGTCTCATTATCCAAATAACCTACATCTACCATGTTATACATTACAAGATTTCTTCTTTCAATTGCATTGTTATATCTGCTTACGGGATCATAAAACCTGGGTGATTTTAAGAGAGCTACAAAAACTGCGGATTCAGGAATTGTTAAATCTTTTGCAGATTTATTAAAATACACTCTAGCAGCGGTTCCAATTCCATAAGCACTTTTCCCAAAATATGATTCATTGAGATACATTTCTAAAATTTCTTTTTTAGTATATGTTTTCTCAATCTGAACCGATGTAATCCATTCTCTAACTTTACGAACCACAGTATCAAAAGGAGTTTCATCAGCAATCCAAAATTCATAAATATTTTTGGAAAGCTGTTGAGTAATTGTACTTGCCCCTTCACGTTTAAATAGGATAACATTTTTAATCATTGCTTTTACAAATCTTTCGAGATCTACTCCCCAGTGATCAAAAAATTTGCGATCTTCAGTTGCAATTAGCGCATTTATTAAATGTTTTGGAATACTGTCAATTTTAGTTTCAACCCTATTCTGGCGGAAATATTGGCCAATTAATTCTCCATCGTCACTAAAAACATTGCTTGCTAAACTTTGTTTAGGATTTTCAAGCTGCTCTAAAGATGGCAAACCTTCAATAACATATTGGATAAAAAAGAATGTTGATAAAAATATAATCACAATCATGCTAGAAAAAATTGACCAAAATATTTTCTTTTTATTTGAATTATTTTTCTTGTTGTTTTTATTGTTTGCCATTCTACTCCCAGTCGAAAAAATTTAATTGACCATTCCTTAAAACTAAATAACAAGGTTTATAAAGCCATGTTCCCAAATTAATGTATCTTCCGTTTTTATACTCTTTATCCGATCGGTTATGTGAATGACCGAAAATCACAAAATCAAATCCTTCATCTATTTTTAATTTAGCTGCTTCAAAAAGTCCATCAATTTCACCATAATTTTTTTCGGATGTATAATCTCTACTTTTTTTGCTTGATGAACTAGCTAACGCAATTCCCCAATCGGGATGAACCAAAGAAAATACTTTTTGAAGAAATTTATTTCTTAATATTTTTTTCAGAATTTTATAACCAATATCATTTTTAACAAGCCCGTCACCATGACCAAGAAAAAATTTTCTTTTATCTAAACTAACTTCTATCGGGTTTTCATAAAGATTTACATTCAATTCTGATTGAAAAAAATCACGATGCATAAAATCATGATTCCCAATTAAATAATGGATTTTAATTCCTTCATCAGTCAAACTTTTCAAAGCTGTAAAAGTTTTAAAATACCCTTTTTGCAAAACACGTTTATACTCAAACCAATAATCAAAAAGGTCACCAAGAATATAAAGTTCAGACGCATCTTCCCTTATAAAATTAAGAAAACGAATAAGTTTCTCTTCTTTGAGTTTTTCTTTTTCTTTGGATTCTAAACCTAAGTGTAAATCTGAAATAAAATAGACTGATTTTTCCAATACGCTTGCAATTTTTGTTGTAAAAGATAAGGTTTTCTTATGATTTATTTTGAATCTTCTTTAATAAAATTGGCAAGCAGCCAATTATTAGGGTCAATAATTATATCTTTTATTTCAAACTCAGAATTTAATTGAATAGTTGTATCAGCAGAATTTATATAAAATTTTTGAATTGTATTTTCTAATTCCCCAATTAAATTAACTTCCAACATGAAATGATATTCTTCATATCCATCTTGCATTTGTTGAATTCTCAAGACTGGTTTATCATCAATTTTTGATAAAAAATAATCTGCATAAATAAATCCTTTACCTATGAATACCCATTGATCAAAAAATTTTGTCAGATTTTTATTACTAATACTTTCTGCAATATTTTTAAAGTCATTGGTGGAAGCATTTGAATATTTATATTTCTCAAAAAACTTTTTCATCAATTCTGAGAAATCATTTTCACCAATTTCAAAACGAAGCATATGAAGAACCCATGCTCCTTTATTGTAAATTGTTGAAGAGAATAAAAATCCTTGCGGATCAAAAAGTTTTGTATCGTTAAAATCCATTCTCTTTGAAAATAAAGTAGAAATTAAAGAACTTCTTCCACTTTTATTTTCCCAATACATTGCTTCAGAGTAAGAAGAAAAACCTTCGTTCAACCAAATATCTTCCCAAGATTTTAATCCGACTGCGTTTCCCCACCAATGATGCGCAGCTTCATGGACAATTACATCGGAGAAAAAACGATTTCCGCTTGTTAACTTACTTCCAATTCCAACAATAGTTTGATTTTCAATTGCACCCATCTGCCAATCAAATTCAGCAATCGCATATTTCTCTTTTTCAAAAGGATAATTTCCAAAAGCTGAATCAAAATATTTTAGCGCTTCTTTTGAAACTTCCAAATCATAAACCGACTTCCGAAAATCATCATTGATGATATAATATTTAATGGGAATTATTCTGTCATTTTCTAGAATAAGGCTATCACTAATTTCTACATATTTTGCGCTATAAAACCCAACTAAATATGTTGAAATTGGATAGCTCGTTTGCCAGGTATATCGCTTTTTTTCTTCAAT
>SWCB01000157.1_pt1 | contig 56268 bp, 33 predicted proteins | sample 4692901 | NCBI WGS metagenome assembly SWCB01 (sample SAMN10267276, study PRJNA491770) | bioreactor metagenome | isolation source: DHS bioreactor inoculated with subseafloor sediment | place: Japan: off Shimokita Peninsula | collected 2006-08 | reverse complement strand
CATTGTAGGCGATTTATAAAAAGCGTTGAGTAATCAGCGCTTTTTTTGTAATAATTAGGTTACAATTTTCTAAAACGGCTATTAACAACTATCAGCCCCAAAAAACTGATAAAATAACCTCAGGTTTGAACCGAATTTTAAACATCTGATCCATGAAAGGAGATAAAAACATCTACACTCGTTCGGCATTTATATTCATTGCATTTATGATGCTGATTCCATTTAACCTTTCGGCACAAGGCGATTTATTGATTACCCCCAGGCGCGTGGTATTTGAAGGTGATAAGCAATCACAGGAATTCACCCTGGCCAATACCGGCAACGATACTGCCCGCTACAATGTATCCTTTCTGCAATACCGCATGACCGAAAATGGTGCCTTTGAAGAAATCATCCAACCCGATTCGGGACAATATTTTGCAGATGCATATCTGCGTTTTTTCCCACGCAGTGTTACCCTTGCTCCCAACGAAGCACAAACAGTTCGTATGCAGTTTCGGCGCAGGCCCGACATGAAGGACGCGGAATACCGTTCACATGTATATTTTAGAGCAGTTCCGGATGAAAAACCTTTGGGTGATTTACCAGCCGCTGACTCTACCTCCATCGGTATCCGACTGATACCCATTTTTGGTATTTCCATTCCGGTAATCGTCAGGGTTGGTGCCTTGAAAGTAAATGTTGACATTACAAATACAAATCTTGTTGCAAAATCAGATTCAATCACGGAATTATCGCTTACTTTTTCCCGAAAAGGGGATAAATCAGTGTATGGTGATTTAACGGTAAACTGGCTGGCAGATGGCGAAAGCCCGATTGAGGTTGGCTTAGTCAGGGGTATAGCTGTTTATACACCCAATAAAACCAGGCATTTTACCCTGCAATTGCAAAATCTGCCCGGCGTGGATTATTCACACGGAAAGTTGATCATTAAATACCAGGCTTCCAGCGATCTGGATCCGGAGATGTTTGCTGAGAAAGAAGTTCAGCTCAAGTAATTTATGCCATAGATGAGGCTTCACATTTAGCATTGCTGTTTTTTTATGAATACAGGAGATACCCTTCATCAAAATAACGTTCAGAGCACCCCTGATTTAAGGGGTGCATTTTGCATGAGAATCCGTAAGCAACTAAAACGTATCTTGTTTATCCTTTTAATTCTATTCTCAGCAATTTCACAATCTTATGGGCAGTATTGCGTTCCGAACTATAGTTATGGTACTGGCTATGGAGATTTTATTTCGCTCGTCCAACTGGGAGACATCAATAACTCAACGGGTGCATCATCAACACCATATTACACCTATTATAGCGATTTGTCCACTGATATAAGGCAAGGAAGTTCATATGTAATTACCCTGAGTGCAGGAACATACTCTTCAGGAAACAATATTTCAGTTTGGATTGACTTTGATCAGGATGGCGTTTTTTCTTCCTCTGAAAAGCTAGGTAATGTCAATCTTAGCCCAATGCCAGCAACTGAGACCATCAGTTTTACAGTTCCATGCAGTTCCAGCACGGGAATAACACGAATGAGGGTAAGAGAGGTATGGAATAATAGTAACTTTGATCCTTGCTACACTTATAGCTATGGCGAAACAGAAGACTATAATATAAACATTCTTCCATCGACCTTAAGCCTAAGTCTTAGCTCAACCACCACCTGCCTGGGATCACCATCCGGGACGGGCACCATCACAGCAACGGGAAGTGGTGGAATTCCACCTTATAGCTATAGCCTCAATTCCGGAACTTATCAATCTTCCGGCTTATTTACGGGACTGGGTGTTGCTACCTATAGCGTTACTGTAGAGGATGCAGCAGGTTGCACAATAACCCAGACCATAGCAGTAACTGATCCATCTGCATCGGGGGATGATCAGAACATGACGGCCACCAATTCGTGGGTTGGACATGTGTACGATGGAAATAACTTTGACACATACGTTGGTCATTACACTGAGCCTGAACAATTTGATCAGGGTTTTGGTGGCAGCACCACCTGTTTTGATTTTATTTCTTCCGGGCAAACGCACTCGATCTATACTGAAATGTACAGCGTTCGCTACCGCATGAATTCAACCCGTAAAGGTTTGTATGTTGTGGATTTAGGCTCGGATGACGGCACCCGTTTGTCTGTTGACGGAGCGCAGTATTACAACAACTGGACTGCCCAGGCTTTTTCTACCCGTTCAAGGGTGTTGATAAGCCTTTCGGGAAACAGTAACTTAGTGTATGAGTTTTTCGAGAATTACGGTGGAAACCGGTTGATTTGTCTAAACCTGACGCAGGTTATTGAAAATTACCTGACCGCCAATTTAAATCAAAGTTTATGTATAGGAGGGAGTGGAAGTGCTATTGGTGGTGATGTTCTTGGTTCGCTTCCTGCCGGAATTTCACTTTCAGGCACTGGTTATGAATGGTCTTACAGCACTTCGCCCGGTGGCGCTCAAATTCAGATTTCAGGTGCAACGGGAGCTACTTTTACCCCGAATACTTCCTCTGCTCCCTTCAATTTAGCGGGAACCTATTATGTTTACAGAAGCGTGAACCTGTCCAGTACTAACAATGTTTCACCCAACCCATTTGTGGCTACCCATACCTCTAATGCTGCTGTAATTACTGTAACAGCCCCACAATCTGCAAGTTTTAGCTACACAGGGAGCCCATACTGCCAAAATACATCCAATCCCTTTCCAACTTTCAGTGGGGGTGGGGTTGCCGGAACTTTTTCGTCAACTTCAGGTTTGGTTTTTGTAAGCACCTCAACAGGTCAAATAAATCTTGCGGCCAGCACAGCCGGAACCTACACTGTAACCAATACCCTTGCCGCAAATGGAGGTTGTCCGGCGGTGATTGCGACTTCAATTGTTACGATAAACCCTGTGCTTCCTGCCAGCGTTAGCATTTTGGCTTCGGCTAATCCCATTTGTGCCGGAAGCAGTGTAACTTTCACGGCTACTCCAATTAATGGCGGAACTACGCCATCTTATCAATGGAAAGTCAACGGAAGTAATGTAGGCACCAATAGTACAACCTTTACAACCAGTACTTTGGCCAATGGCCAGGCAGTTGCCTGTGTAATGACATCCAACGCACCCTGTGCTTCAGGAAGTCCGGCTACATCAAACGCTATTATAATGGTTGTGGGTCAGGAAATCGGGAACAACATCCTTAACCTGAGTAGTGGCGTTTATGGAACTCTTTGTGCAACTGCGAACGAAAACCAAACCGCTTTGATGGCGGCTCCTGCCGGATCAGTTTTTGTGCATGTCGCATTTGCCAGTTATGGAACTCCGGATGGGACGTGTAATAATTTCACTTTTGGTGCCTGCCATGCTACCACAAGTTTCCCGGTAACGGAAACTTATTTATTGGGCAACAATTTAGCCAACATACCAGCTACCAATGGGGTTTTTGGCGATCCTTGCGTGGGAACTGTTAAAAGACTTTATGTTCAGGCGGTTTATGCACAGCCTATCTGCGCAGGGACTTCTCCCGGACAAATTACCGGAGCCCTGCCCACCGGAGGCATCGGTACGTTTACTTATTTGTGGGAAAGCAGCACAACCAACGCCACAGCGGGATTTGCACCTGCATCAGGAACCAACAATCAACAAAATTACACACCGGGCAATCTTAGTCAGACCACCTGGTATCGTAGGACGGTAAACTCGGGCGGTTGTTCCAGCACATCGAGGGTAATGGTGATAAATGTTACACCGGTCATTACCAACAATACTATTTCCACAGCGCAAACCATTTGTGCAGGGCAAACCCCCGCAACTTTGAATGGTTCGGCTCCTGCCGGTGGCGCAGGAAGCTATACTTACCTATGGGAAAGTAGCACGACGAATGCCACCACCGGATTTTCAGCCTGTAGCGGAACAAACAATGGCGTAAATTATTCACCACCGTCACTTACCCAAACTACCTGGTTTAGGAGAACGGTTTTTTCAGGAAATTGCACAAATGTCTCAACCACACTTCAGATTACTGTAAACCCATTGGCTCCACAGCCTGGTCCCATTTCGGGAAACACACCGGTTTGTGAAGGTTCAACACAGGTTTATTCAGTGGCTGCCATCAGTGGGGTAACTTTTCACTGGTCATTCCCTGCAGATTGGCAGATTTTATCAGGTGGTAGCACCAATTCAGTTACGGTTACCGTTGGCACCCTGAGTGGCACAATATCAGTTTATACTTCAAACAGCTGTGGTAATAGTTCACCAAGAACCATGAGTATAACAGCTACCTTTCGGGATGCGGTTTCCCTGGGGTCCGATCCGGTGATTTGCCCTTCGGTTACTTCAGCAATACTCACATACACGATATTAGCCGGAAGTCCAACCTCCTTTACCATTGATTTTGATGCTGCCGCGAATGCTGCTGGTTTTGCTGATATGAACAACTGGAGCCTGACTGGTGGGCAGATCACTTTGAATGTACCATGGAATGCGCCAATAGCAACCTACAATGGTTTACTGACAGTTACCCACCCGGGTGGATGTCCGAGCGAAGCCTATCCGGTGAGTGTAACCGTTGAAGATGACGAAGCCCCTGCCATTGAAGATTGTCCGGGTAATTTTAGTGTATATGCTGATGGGAGCTGCAACGCAGCAACGGTCACCTGGACACCGCCCACTGTTACAGACAATTGTGGTGTTCAATCCTTTACCCCGAATATTTACCCCGGGGCCTATTTAACCGTGGCCGGATCACCACATAGCATAACCTATACCGCAACCGACTTTGCCGGAAATGTTTCCTTCTGCACTTTTCAGGTAACGGTTGTTAAAGATTTGCCTGCCCCGGTTGCTACGGCCGCCACAAATACCAATATGAATTCCTTTACCGCCAACTGGGAGGAAGTTACTTTTGCAACAGCCTATTTTATTGATGTTTCTACCTCAGCAACTTTTGTTGATTTTGTGACAGGCTACAACAATAAAAATGTTGGGAATGTGATTAGTACTAGCGTCACCGGGCTTTCACCGGGGATTACCTATTATTACAGGGTTCGCGCCTATACAGCATGTTCCACAAGCCCAAATTCAAATGTAATTTCGGCAGTAACTGCATTGCCTCCCAATCCGATTGAAGTTAATGCCACGTTGGGGCTGGCTTATCAGGACTATGCAACCCTAAAACTAGCTTTCGATAACATCAATAACGGAACCCATAGAGGTGTAATTACCATAAAAATACATCTGAGTACAACCGAAACCATTTCAGCTTCACTCAATGAAAGTGGCTCAGGAAGTGCAAGTTATACATCTGTACTGATTTATCCAACTTCACCCGGACTGAGTATAAGCGGAAACCTGGCAGGCACAGCTTTGGTAAACCTAAATGGCGCTGATAATGTTACCTTTGATGGAAGGGTAAATGCGTCTGGTACACCAGGCGTGTCGATTACCATTGTCAATAATAGCACCTCTACCTCTGCCTCTACATCTACGCTTAGATTTATTAATTCGGCGGAAAACAACATTGTTCAATATTGTAATATAAAAGGAGCAACCTTACGGACATCATCCGGAATAGTTTTCTTTTCGACCTCAGGCAGTGGAAATGGCAACCGGTACAATGTGATTTCAAATTGCAACATTTCGGGAATCAGCAATACCAGTCGCCCGATTAATGCAATTTACTCAAACGGGACAGCTTCGCGTGAAAATGCATCCAATACCATAATAAACAACAATATTTTCAACCATTTAAGCTCAGCATCAAGCTCTTATGGCATCAATCTTGGAGCCAATTCAACTGCCTGGATCATTCAGGGTAATAGTTTCTATGAAACAACGTCCAGCCTTACTCCAACCGGTAATTTTGTGCATTACTCGATTTTTGTCAGCAATACATCCGGTAATGGGTTCAATATCCAGGATAACTTCATTGGTGGCAGTTCTCCTGCATGTGGTGGAATTGCTTTTTATTCATCCTCCGCTTCAGCGCTGAGGTACTTTGGTATTTACCTCAATGTTGGAGCAATTACAGCGAGTTCCATTCAAAACAACCTCATCGGGAATATTAATATTGAAAGCATCAGCGCTACACCTTTTTACGGAATATATGTAGCTGCCGGAGCAGTGAACATTGGAACTACCACAGGTAATACCATCGGCAATGCAACAGGTACAGGAAGTATAACCATAACTAACTCTGCCGCAACGGCATCTACCTATGGCATTTATGTTACCGGAAGTGGGACTGTTGCCATTGAAAATAATAATTTAGGGTCTTTTACCGCTGTAGGTTCATCTTCAATATCGCACAATTTATACGGCATTTATTCGCTGAGTACAGGCAATCGCACCATTAGTAGAAATGTGATCGGAAGTACAACAACACCTTACAGTTTTCAGGCTTCATCGGCTTCTACGGGTGCTGCACAGAATGTAAGGGCCATCTGGAATACCTCATCTGGTAACATACAAATATCAGGCAATACCATAGCCAATGTGCATAATGCATATATAAGGGCTACAACATCAGGTCAAACCGTGGGGATACTTTCCGCTGCCGGAACTTGCACCATTTCTAACAATACCATCCGGGATATTTCTACGACAAGTCTGAGTACAGGAGCAACATCAACCACTGTTTCCCTTGCCGGAATAGTGCTTTACAGTGCCTTGTCGGGACAAACCATTTCAGGAAACACCATTTACAACCTGACAAACAATGGCGCTACCAATGCCAGTGTTCAGGTTTGGGGAATTTATACCGGTTCTTCTACGGCAGCAGGAATCAATACCATCAGTGGCAACTTCATCCATTCGCTAAAGCTAAACAGCTTAAATGCCAGTGTCCTGGCAGCTATTTATGGAATTCAGGTTGCTTATGTAGCAACTGGTGCCAATGTTGTGACTTCACAGTTTTACAACAACATCATCAGCCTTGGAAGTACAGTTGCCAATCCCTGTCTCATTTATGGAATTTATGAAGCAGGTTATTCTTCCGGTACATCCAATAGCCGCAACCAATTCTACTTCAATTCGGTGTATATTGGTGGCAACGCTTCGGCCAATACCCTGACTTACGCATTTTTTAACAATAGTATGGGGAACAACACCCAGCGGAATATTCGTAACAATATTTTTCACAATGCACGTTCCTCTTCCGGGACTAATGTTCATTTCGCCATAAGGCTGATGGGTACAACCGGTGTAACCATTGATTATAACGATTATTTCGCGAATGGTAGTGGCGGAACACTTGGGCGGATGAATACAACAGCACAAAACACGCTGGCATTGTGGCGATCCAGCACCAGTCAGGATGTAAATAGTCAAAACTTGAACCCGTTGTTTGTGAATGCAGCAGGTACTGCTTCTGCTGATTTTTACCCGAATCAATCGGCCATTGTTGGTGTTGGCGGCACAGGAATTTTGGTTGACTTTACTGGTGCTAACAGGGTAATTCCTACCATGGGTGCCCTTGAAAGGCTGATGCTTACCCGTTTGTGGAAAGGCTCAATAAGCACCGATTTTGCCACACCAAGTAACTGGACCAACGGATCGGTGCCTTCAGCCGGCGAAAATATTGAGTTTGACCCCGCGCCATTGCGTCACTGCGTGCTTGATGGTCCAAGAACAGTCGGAAACATTACCAATGGCCAGGCAACTTATCGTCTTGTTGCGAATGGACAAACCCTCACCATCAATGGAAACCTGTTTTTTACAAACGGTGCACAGATTGAGGCTGGCTTGGCTTCGTCAACACTGAATTTCGATGGCGCGGTTATTCAAACCATCCCCGCAGGGGCAATTTACAACAACGAAGTATTTAACCTTACGATAAACAACCCGGCGAATGTAGTTCTTCAGGGGACATTATTGATAAAGGGCACATTCACAGCCAGCTCAGGGAGACTTGACGTTACGACCCATTCAGCAACATTTGGATTTATCGGGTCGGCGACCCAAACGTTGAATGCATCCTGGTTGGTGAATAATCAGGCGCATAATCTTCAACTTAACAATGCGGCAGGAGTGAGCCTTTCGGGGAACCTTGCCATCAACGGAACATTAAATCTGATTTCAGGTAATTTTTCTATCGGTGGAAACACCCTCACTTTCCAGAATGGGAATACGCCCATCACCAGAGGAACCGGCAAATTGAGTACCATCAATACCACCAACCTGATTTTCGGTACCACCGGAAACACTGGTGGCAACCCATTTGTCCTGCCCAATGATGTGTTTGCAGATAACCCGATTCTTAATAACTTTACCATCAACCGTACAAATTCGCTTACCCTGAGCAATCAGCTATTATCTTTGCGCGGAATATTATTGGTGACCAACGGCGTGCTCAACACGAATAACAATCTAATGTTACTTTCAACTGCCGATCAAACCGCGCTGATTGATGGTTCCGGATTGGGACAAGTGAATGGTGATGTAATCATGCAACGCTATCTGCCGAAAGGCTTTGGCTATAAGTATTTGAGTTCGCCGATGCAGAATGCCACGGTGGCACAACTGGGCGATGACATGGATTTAACGGCTTCCTTCCCCACTTTTTACAATTACGATGAAAGTAAAACTTCTACAGGTTGGAACAGTTATACCACAACGACGAATGCATTGCTGCCTTTGGTGGGTTATTGTGTGAATTTTGGCACCAATCCTGCACCGGCTATGGCTGACATCACAGGCCAGGTGAACAACGGCATCATTGGTCCGCTGTCTTTATCAAACCACGATATGCAGTTTACCCAGGGTTTTAACTTAGTGGGCAACCCGTATCCTTCACCCATTGATTGGTCGGCTGCCAGCGGATGGTCAAAAACCAACATTGACAATGGTATTTACTATTTCAATGCCAGTGATACCAATCAATATACTGGTACATACAGCAGCTACATCAACGGAATTTCAAGCGATGGCACTGCCAGTAACTTTATACCTTCAATGCAGGGATTTTTCGTGCATGTGAGTGATGGTGCTTATCCGGTGACCGGTTCATTACAAGTGAACAATCAGGCCAGGGTGAACAATTTATCACCGGCCTTCCATAAAAACACAGCAGCAGAAACACGGCCTCTGGCCAGGTTCAGCGCCATCTTTGAAGGGCAGAAGTCTAATGAAGACTTCCTCGCTATCTATTTTGACCCAAATGCAAGTGGTTCGTTTGAAATGGAAATGGACGCATTGAAAATTTTCAATACCGATGTGGATGTTCCCAACCTTTTCGCCATTTCTGAAGATGACCGCAGATTGTCAATAGGTGCATATCCAATTCCATACGGAAGCCTTGAGATTCCGCTCGGTATTAAGACCGAGAAATCCGGCAATATCTCACTGAGCCTTGATTTTCATGAAAATATGCCTACGGGATACAGCATTTTCCTTAAAGACAAGGCAACCGGGACGGTGCAAAACCTCAATCGGTCACCTGTTTATTCTTTGCCGGCCGGTGACGGACTCCTGCAAGGTCGCCTTTCGCTCATTTTCAGCAATACTGACATTTCTCAGGATTCCTTTGGCACCAATAGTTTTGATGTTTACGTGAACGATGGCTCCCTATACATCAAAATAGCTTTGAAGGAAACCATGGCAAACATGCGCCTCACCAATATGGCTGGCCAGGTGATGCTTCAACAGAATATATATGGCGAAGGAGCTCACCGTCTGAGTGTGTCGCCTGTACCAGGAATTTACCTGGTAACCGTTTTCACCGATCAGGGCATACTCTCCAAAAAAATATACCTGCAATGATGATACAGCTAATCAAGTATATACAAACACTGCGATTTTTAACCTTGCTTCTGGCGATGACCGGCATTACGTTCAGTCTCTCCGCTCAGGAAGAGCCGCCACGCCCGATGAAGGTTTCCACCTATCAGCACCTGAGTTTCGGAGCTTTCATCAATGCCAGTAGCGGAGGCACTGTAACCATTGATGCTGGCGGAAGCCGCAGTGTTACCGGCGACATTATCCCGGTTTTTCAGGGAATGCAGTATCATCCGGCCATTTTTGAAGTAGAAGCCAATCCTGGGGTCATCATCAGTCTGATGCCCGGAGCACCCGCGGTCTTATCAGGAAGCAATGGAGGTACCCTATTGCTCAACGTTGGCAATTCATTGCCTGTTTCGCCTTTTGTCAACACCACAAATCCACCTTTCCGCACGCAGGTGATGGTGGGCGGCACCATAACTGTGGGTAGTATGCTGGCATCGCCTGCCGGCAATTATACCGGCGAATTTTTCATCACTTTTATCCAGCAATAGCCTGGTATTATTGCCATGATGAAAGCATCGAGCGTCATATCCAAACAGAAATACCTTGCCCCGAAGCGGGCAATTGTTGTGCTATGGACTGCCGTGCTTTTTATTTCAATGCTTACCTTCAGTTCTCTGGCTAAAGCCCAAAACAACGACATTCCTGAATATGATGAAATCCCTGTTTTTCTGATGATACAGGGCGTTGGGGGTTATGAAATGAATGTGATTTACATGAATGACCGCGTATATGTTCCCGTGGCCGATTTCTTTCAGTTTTTGAAAATCAACCATGTAGAATCCCGGTTTTTCGACAGCATCAGTGGGTTTTTTCTTCATGAAAACAACCATTACCTCATTAGTAAACCTCAAAATCTGGTTGTTTCGGGTGAGAACAGGCTGGAAACAGGCGAATGGGGATTGTTCAAAACAGAAACAGGCCTGTTCATGCGAAGTGATTTGTTTGGTAAAGCCTTTGGGTTAAATCTAACCTTTAACTTCCGAAGCTTATCGCTGGAATTGAAAACCACCCTCGAATTACCAGTGGTAAAGGAACTTCGTTTAGAGCAAATGCGCAAAAATGTTAACCGACTGAAAGGTGAAATTGAAGTTGACACAACTATAGGACGTGAATATCATCTGTTTAGGGGAGGCATGGCCGATTGGTCTGTTATTTCTACCCAGGCTTCTGAAGGATCTACTGATACCCGGGCCAGCCTGGGCTTAGGTGCCGAGCTTTTTGGTGGTGAAGCCAATGTTTTACTCAACTATTCGAGCCGTATTGGTTTTGATGAGCGGCAACAGCAATACCGCTGGCGCTGGGCCAACAACGATGCCAGAATTGTGCGGCAGGTGGTGGCCGGGAAAATCCCGACCCGCTCCATTTCATCTATTTATGCTCCGGTTATCGGTGTAATGGCGACCAATACGCCTACTAATTTTCGTAAATCATTTGGTTCATACATCCTTACTGATTACACCGAGCCTGGCTGGTCGGTTGAGTTGTACATCAACAATGTGATTGTTGACTATACCACAGCCGATGCTTCGGGTTTCTTTAGTTTTGAGGTGCCTATGGTTTATGGTACTTCGCAGGTTACCCTGAAATTTTATGGTCCCTGGGGTGAAGAACGTATCAAGGAACAGAACATCAATGTGCCCTATAATTTCCTGCCAAAGGGCACCGCAGAATACAATGCCTCGGTTGGCGTAGTGCGCGACAGCCTGAACAGCACTTATTCGCGTGCCGAGACTTCAGTGGGACTGCACCGAAACCTGACCGTTGGAGGTGGTGTAGAATACCTGAGTTCAGTTTCAACGGGCAATACCATTCCTTTTGTAATGGCATCTGCACGGTTTTTAAAGAATTTCCTTTTTAGCGGAGATTATGCACACGGTGTGAAGGGTCATGCCCTGCTGAATTACCGTCTGCCCTCGAACCTGATTTTTGAATTAGATTATACCAATTATAAGCAGGGCCAGAAAGCCATCAGCTTCAATTACCTGGAAGAACGAAAGGTTAGCCTGAGTTTGCCGGTAAATGTTGGCGGTCTGCGTTCATTTGCCCGGGCATCTTACAAGCAAAATGTGCTGCAGGAAGTAACCTATTCATCTGCCGAGTTGTTGCTTTCGACCTATGTTAAAGGGGTGAGTGCCAATGTTTCTGGTTTCGCCAACTGGCTTTCAAGCAACAAGCCTTATATTTATTCGAATGTTGCCCTGGGCTTTAAGCTTGGGCGGAACACCAACTTCAGGCCGCAGGCGCAAATTGATCTTACCAACCGGGAGATGATTTCCACGAAACTTGAAATTGAACGCAACTTTGCTCAAAAGGCTTTTCTTACTTTGAGTTATGAAGAAAATTTCCGATCAAGCCTCCGCAGCATTGAAGTAGCATTCAGGTTTGACCTGCCGTTTGCTCAGGCCAGTGCCTCAGCCCGGATGAATAACGATCGGTTACTCACGACCGAAAGTGCCCGTGGAAGTTTCATTTTTGGAAGCGGCAACAATTATGTGCATGTTGATAACCGTTCTTCGCTAGGGCGAGCCGGGATGACCATCGTGCCTTTCCTTGATATGAACCACAACGGCATTCGCGATAAGGGTGAACCAATTGCTGACGGTCTCAATGTTCGGTTAAATGGAGGTCGGTTCATGAAACAAAAGAACGACTCCCTTATCCGCATTATGGAACTTGAGCCTTTTGCATCCTATCTTCTTGAACTGGACGACAACGGATTTGAAAACATTGCCTGGCAGCTCGAAACCAAAACCATGAGTATTTTTATTGATCCCAATCAGTTTAAGCAGGTAAATGTTCCTGTAAAGGTGATGGGTGAAGCCAATGGAATGGTTTACCTGAAGACTGGAAGTTCGTTGAAAGGCCAGAGCCGGATTATCCTGAATTTTTACGATGCGGATAATCGTTTGGTGAAACAAGTGCTTTCGGAATCAGATGGTTACTACACATACTTAGGATTGGCGCCGGGAAAATATAGTGTGGCTGTGGATAAGGAGCAAATTGGACGCCTCGGCATGACGGTTGAGCCCCAAAGTCTTGATTTTGAAATTCTACCGATGAGCATTGGCGATATTGTGGATGATCTTACCTTTACCCTGACTCCTCCTCCTGCCGAACCATCTGTTGAAACTTCCGGCACAAGCGGGACTGAGACAGGAGAACTAACGCCGGTTAAACCGACTGAAAAGGCTCAGCCTGAACTTCCTTTGGATGAGAAAAATGTAAAGCCTGCCCCAACTCAAACAACAGAGCAAAAGGTTGTTACCGTGCCAGTGTCTGAATCAAAGCCAGAAATCAACCTTCCCAAAGAAGCATCTAAGAAATCAACACCTGGTTCTCCGGAAGTCGTTTTTGGGAACGTTGATCCTTCGGCAGGTAACTACCTGGTTCAGGCGGGCGCCTTCCAAAGCATGGAAAGTGCTTTAAACGCAGCCAGTTCAATTGCAAAGTCAACACAGACAAATTGCGGTGTGATGCGCGATGGCAAATTGTATAAAATCCGGCTGGGTTACTTCAAAACAGAGCAGGAAGCCGCAACTTTCGCAGAAGAGTTAAAAAAGGCTGGTTTCAGTGCTTTTGTGGGTGAGGCAGGGAAGTAAAAAGAAATTTCCAACCTACCAGAGGCAGGCAAGTTTCCAATTTCCAATTTCTAAAGTCTAAAAAAAACAATGGTTTAGGCTTTTTGTTAGGATTTGATTTCCAGAATATCGGTTCATGCAGAAAGGGTGAGATTTATTCCATAAATTTACGGAACAAAACATCGTTCCAATATGAATCTGCCTGATTTTCCACTTTTAGTAACCGACCGGCTTTTTCTCAGAGAATTTTCACTTTCGGATGCTGAAGAAGTGCAGCGTCTGGCCAGGCATCATGAAGTTGCCTTAAATACGCTTGACATGCCGCACCCTTATCTGGATGGCATGGCCGAGGAGTGGATTGGCAGTCATGAAGCTGAATATCTGGCGGGGAAGTCTATCATTTGGGCCATTTGCCTCAAAAGTACCAACCAGCTCATTGGTGCCATTGGGTTGAATATTCAGCGCAAATACAGGCTTGCAGAGCTTGGTTACTGGATTGGCCTGCCTTTCTGGGGGAATGGTTATTGTACTGAAGCAGTAATAGTTGTCCTGAATCATGCCTTACATACTGCTGGTTTACATAAAGTTACCGCCAGTCATTTCGCTGAAAATCCTGCATCCGGAAAGGTAATGCAAAAAGCGGGTATGCTTTATGAAGCAACGCTGAAAGCGCATATTTGGCATTTGGGGGAGTATAAAGACCTGGTTTATTATGGTGCTTTTTCTCATGAATCAGTTACTTCCACCAATAGATGAATGTTTCATCAAAATATCAGAATGTGAAAAAGAAGGATACGATGTTTTTACTATTCTTTAATTCTACCAAAGCCCGGCTTGTTTTAAAAAGGACAATATTTTTTTGTACCCGGAAAGTTGATTTTTATTATTTGTGATTTGCATTTGCTCAGTTTCCTGGGATTGAGCGAAAGGAATATTTATGCTGTCTGGATTTAGACGTTTATAGCTATCCTCGAATTTGTGATTTAAACTTACATCTAAATGAGAAATTTTAAAGCCCGTAAAGTTCTCGAAAGTTGCAGATTCGGTTGAAATTACAAGCCTGTGCGCTTTAACGAGTTTATTGATATGAATGGTGAATTCAATCATTGCATCGTTTTCTCCCTCTGCATGAATAAGGAGCTCAAACATGTCCTTTCGGTAATTCAAAAAACCACAGATACCAAGTGTGTTCCCTTTTTCAAATACATGATGGCGTAATGCAATGGGTTTTAAATCACCTTTTACAGAAATGATAATTGCATCCATAATCAATAGTCTGATATGTTTTGGTGGGTTATTCTCTTCATAGAACAGGTATTGCGTGGGTTTTGTTTAAAAAATTTTACAATATAATATTTTTGTTTTTATGTTTATTTGGACTGAATCTCTTTATTTAATGGCTAATTGAGTAAAAAGTAATGGTTGAAATAAAAATATTTTAATATAAAATTGGAAACGTAAAATAAAGTTACAGTATGTGATATTTTTAATTTACTCGGGTACTATTTAAGTGGGCCTGTGAAATTTGAGCACTTGCCCGAATTATAAATTTCAAATGGCCAATACACTCTTGGAGTGTTGGCCATTTCTAATGAATATACTTTGTCCTGCTATGAGCTAAAGGACGAGGTGCATTCTATTTTTAGTGCTTATGTGCATCGTAGGTTTTCTTACCTGCCCAGGCTGCACCCATGGCAAGCATTATCATTACTCCCGAACCTATTGGTGCACCCCCACCTATGGGGTCACCTCCAGTAGGGTCTTCTCCGGAATTACCGCCAGGATTAGGCTGTGCAACACCCCAAAGGGTTGGTACTATGATGATTGAAACCAAAAGCAGTATTTTATATATTTTTCTTTTCATGGCTGAATGTTTTTGATCAAAAGCTAAAAGCGCTGGCAAAAGCTATTGGTTTTTTATTGGATGTTTATTTTGCCGCTAAAGGTGCGGTCTTCTGAAACAACACGAACCAGATAAATGCCCGATTTCAGTGATGTCTCAAATTGAATGTTTCCCTGCCCTGAGAATTTCTCATTTTGAACAAGTTGTCCGGTTAATGCAAAGATGGAAATTTCGCCCATGGTTGCCTGTGGAAATTGAACATAAACGGTTTTACCTATGGCATAAATGCCCGGATTCGAAACAATTTCATCATCAATTCCTAAATCAGGGAAAGTAAGTATAAAGCGTTGCTGGCTTTCTCCGGCACTAGCCGAAAACTGATAAACAGGATTTTGGCGCATGTTTTGTCTGGCTCCCGATAAAAGATCGGTTAAATAAACGTTGTATATACCTTCTACTGTTTCAGCGCCTGAGAGAGTTATGGAATATTCTCCCTGTGTCACAAAATCAGCAGTCACAGGAATCTCAGCAGTTTGCCCGGGAAAACTATAGGTATTTATCGCCAGATCTATGCCATCTTCTGATTGCGTATAGAGATTATTTACCGAGGAATTTTTAAGTTTTATGGCATCAAACGCCGCGTCGCGTTGAGGTGAAGCATCGGGCAGGTAACGGATTATAGTTTCGTCGCTCATTTCCCCTTGTGTCAGGATTAATCGAAGAACATTTTCTTCACCGCTTTTATTGAATGGCTGTGCACCATGTACCCGGGCCGCATTGGAAAAGCTTAGCGCACCGTCACCTGTGGAGGTGTGAACAAAAAATCCTTGTCCAACGGGAATCGCACTTGTGGCTCCATTGACACCAGTTCCGGGACTTCCTTTTGTCCAATAAGCATATCCTCCCAAGCCAGCATTATGCGCTGGGTTCCAAAAATAGAATGTACCGTCTAGGTTTGAGAGTGTAACTCCCAGATTGTCAATATCAACTGAAGACGGATAGGGATTTCCCACAAGGTTGTATCCATCATAATTCACAGTACTGTTGTTGGTATAAGTGAGTCCTGCGATACTCTTATTCCCGGCATTCAATTCACCCGCATAGTTTGCAGTAGTTGACCCGTCTGGAATGTAGGCAGAATAGCCATGCATAGGCTGCAGCAAGTCGGTGTAAACCATATTTATCCATTGTGTGGTGGATTGGGTTTCATCGTACCAGCGAAGGTAGGTGGTTGGCGGAAAAACATCTCCTGCCGAAGTTGAAACAACCGGTGAAGAAATATAATGGTACTGTGCTGGAGTTATTACTCGTTCAACCGTGCCACTTACACCGGTATTAGGATGAATAAGGGAACCATTGTTTTGAACGATTATTCCATCGGTTCCGTTTTGATTTGTCAATAAATCAGTTGCAGTGAGTGAAGTAAGCTCTGGAATGGTTATGGCTCCTGATGAGAGGATGTACACCTCCGGGTAAACGTATGCTGCATCCAAAATGGATTGTGCCGCTACGGTAGCTTCTTCTGCGGCGGTGGGTACTGTATTATCCCTCCAGTTTGACATAACATTCCACAGGCCATCGGTTTGGAAAATATTGGTAAGATGCCGGTTGCTGGCTGTTGCCGAACCAATTCCAGATCCACTGCCACCGGAGTATTGTGCAAATCCCTGATAAGCAAATGCCAGTAGGACAAGTAAAAAGATGTATATTTTTTTCATAAAGCTGATTTCAGAGGTAAATAAAATGTTGATCAAGGGGCGGTGCGTACACCACGAATGCCATATCTGTCTCTTCTCCGATCAGAATACTGGGCAGCATATTGTCGACCTGCGATACGAAGTGGACCCTCGTCCGAAGAGCTATACCAATATCCACCCCTATAACCAGAACCTATACCCTCTAAGGCAGGCCAATTTGCTACATCTGCTTTCCCAGCCAGTGTAATTGTACCATCCCCATGTTGCCCGTTATAACTTCTGCCAGTTAGATTTCCAACAGTTACTGGTCGTTCCCATAAGTTGCCGGTCATATCAAGAATTCCGTAATAAGTTGCTCCGGATTGTACACGATTGTTTTCGGCTTTTGCAAACATGCCAACCCGGGTTGGTGCAAGAATAGCACTAGTTCGAGTTGTAGCATTTGCTGTCGGGACATTGCTGGTTTCATTTGCCGTTCCTTCATTCAATAGGCTACTATAGGTTACAATGTTGGCGGTTCCCCAGGCATATTCATTTGCAACAGGATATAAAGGTCCCCGGCATGATTTCTCAAATTCCAGTTCAGTCATTGGTCTAAGGCCCGTCCAATCGAGATAAGCCATGGCGTCGCTCCAACTTGGATAAATGCAGGCAATGTCCTGGCCGTCGTCTGCTTGATTAGGAGCGTTATTAAAATTAAGGTCACAATAGAAAGTTATTGGACCAGTTGCAGGAATTGTTGCATCGCATCGTATGGATGATCTCCGTTCAGGTGTCTCGGACCCCAAGGATCCTGCATCTGTTTGAACCATAACATATCTGTTCACAACTGTTGTAGTGCTAGAGGGTAGTTGTGCGCGTGTCCTTGCATTTTGTTGGTCACGGGTCAAACAATTTAAAAAATCAACGTAAGCACTATGGGGAACCTCATGTTTCATAACATAAAATGCGTTGTATCCTTTGGGGTATGCAGCAGGTATAGGGCCATCGTGATCCCCAGCTATTATGGTAGGGTCTGGGGGTGGTGGTGGCGAGCTAGGCAGATAATACAAGTTGCCCTCAATAATCCCTACCGTAATTATAGCCTCTGTAGAAATTAGATAAGGGGTGTTTTCATTCGGATAAGTGTAAAATCTTCCCAGCTCAGTTGAGCCGGTTGTGCCTCCAACATAAAATGCCCCTTGCGGCACATAAACCATCTCAATGCCAAATACCTTTACTTCCACCTGGTCGTCGTCGCCAATGCCATTGGCGGCATAGTTCCATTTTAACTTTACGCCAGTTTTACTAAAAGTTCCACTTCCATCGGTATCACGGTATAAAAAAACCCCCACATTATCTGCCGGGGCCGAAATGGTGCTTCCTGTCGGAGCAACGTGCCCTGCACTAGTTAATGTAACATGGTTCCAGGTGCCACTACCAACACGGTATTTAGCAAAAATCCAGGCCGCATCCCAGTTATTGGGGGCAGCACTGGTGCGCCAGGAGTTTTCCCACGAAATATCAAAGCGTATGTATGCATAATCTTCCGCGGCATTTTGCCCGGTAAGGCTTACATTGCTTACTTCCAGATTGTTTGCAAATCCCGGTAAGGAGATTAACAAGGAGAGGATAAAACTGGAAAAGAATAATCCAAAAGGTAGTTTATGGTGCATAGTTTAACGCGTTTGTTTGGATAAAGGTCTGTTTTGAACATATTTCTCAGGGAATTTCTTCATGCTGTTTTTGCTCAATGAATTAATAAACCAATGAAAATTAAAAATGTTAGACTCCAGTAGTTCTTTAATTTCATTTTTCCGAAAATGGGATTATTTAATGTTTTCGCTTAGTGGAAGTCCATATTCCTCCTCCATGCGGATGTTGAGTTTCTCTAATTCATCCAGCACAGGGTTATAAATTTCCGGGATAACCGGCCGGAAAACCCCTTTAACATTGATTTCGCCCTTGAGTATCATTTCCACACCGATGGCTGCAGGGAGCGCAACCGTGCGGGCAATGGAGGTGTCGGTGGCCGGAGTGCCAAAATCCAACATACGCGAACGGATAACTTCTTTATTCCCATCGGGATACGACGCAAGGAAGGTATGTTGCATGGCCACCATGTCGCGTTCGGTTTGGCCGAGTGACATCTTGCTGATCATCAAATCGCTGGTTACTTCAAAGGGTGAATCTAAGCCACGTTCCATATTTGTATCATCAAACAAACCAAGCCATTCCATGGCCTTGATGGCATGCGCTTCAGCGTCAAGTTTCAAGTAATTAGCCACTTTTTCATTGATGCCTGCTGAATTTTGTGCGCCAATCTGATGTGCCATCAAGTCTGCATAGGACATGCCGCTCATATCGAATTTATCGTAAGAAATGAGATTGAGGCGTTTCATGGCATCCATGGTTTCGCACCAGCCTTCGTAGCGAAAGGTGCCACGCATCATGGTTTTGGTTTCGGGAATTCCATAAATATCTATGTAGGAAATGGAGTCTCGGTTGGGATAAACTTCCAGTTTGCCGACATCAGTAAAATTTACCTGCAAAGGCTTTTTAAACAGGTCTTCGGTCGGGACTTCAACCACCTTCTCATGCCGTAGGTATTTGCCATCGTTGTTCCCAGCCATCACCACCCCTTTTGGGCTCCATGAAAATTTATACTTAAAGGGATTGTCGGCTGCTTCGGGTGCAGGCAATGCTCCGCAAATGGAGTAAAATTCCTCAATTTTTCCTCCACGGTTGTGAACATGGTCAATAATGCGCATGGCCGACATGTGGTCAATGCCCGGATCCAGTCCCATTTCATTCAGAATAATAATTCCGGCTTCTTTGGCCTGAGCATCGAGCGCCTGCATTTCAGGCTTCACATAGCTGGTGGTAACCATGTTTTTTTTATGCTTCAGGCAATGTTGAGCAACCTTAAGATGATGTGTATAAGGCAGCAAACTTACTGTGAGGTCATGCGAAGCAATCAGTTTATCAAGGATTTCTTCATCTTCAATGGTCCATGCAATGGCTTCGCCATTGGGATGACCCGAAATCATGGCTTCAGCCTTTAATTTGGTGCGTGTGGCCACCGAAACAAAAATCCCTTTGTTTAAAAGATGGTTAACTATGGGTTTTACGACCAGGCCAGCGCCCAGGATGAGGACTTTATTCATATTGGGTTGAGGTTTAAGTTATTATACTTGTTCAGAAGTGGCGGCGTGTTGTTTTAAATGATTTTCCAAATATCTGAAATCATGAGTCAACTCGCCATTGTGCAGGATAAGGGCTTTTTTTATTGCTTTTGGAAGATCGAGATATTCAAAATGATCGCTGAAATCGCAATCTGAAATGGGTTTAATGAAGTTTACCAGGGCATCGCCGAAGCCATTGCTTGATTCCCGGGGAAGCTCACTCGGCAGAATATCAACGGCCATCACCAGCATGCCTTCACCCTTGTGCCCCATTACTTGTTCCATAGTAAAAGGGTTATATACAAACAACGGATCATCGATTTCCGTGCCTTTGTGGGTGATCTCGATGCTTCCATCAGGATCACAGGTAATGTCTCCAATTACTGTAAGCTTTGGCCGGCCATTCGTAAACGCTTTTGCCAGATAATCTTTGGTGACAATTCTTGGGTAACGCGGATCCCAATACATGCAGTTTGTGAGCACTGTGAGATGCGGGATGTATTTTTCAAATACATTGTGATAGTTTTCGGGATGCGAATAATAATCATGGCGATCGAATTCATTTCCTTTCTTATGAGAAGAAAGGTCGGCAGCCTTGAATATAACTTTATAAATCAGGTTGTTGGGTGTATATTTTCGGGCTTTGAGTCCGACCAATTTATCAGGCGAAATTTCTTTAATGGGTAAAAGACCAAGAATTTCCTGCGCCCCCTGCGAAACATTTCCATATCCGGTAATACCGATGGTGAATGGTCTGAGTTCTTCGGGAAGACCCTCCTCAGCTATTTCCTGTCCTACTTCTGATATTACTTTTTTTGCTTCCGCAAGTGAGGTATACCGATAGGCCTGCCTGATTTTAAGGAAAGGTGTGTCAAACCCATACTCTTTTAATCGCAATCCCAGCGACCACAAAGTATTGATCATTCCAGCCAGGCCTGCATAATAGCCAAAAAATATTAACCTTTTCCCTTGTTCGTCCGAAATTTTTTCATAGTCTATCAGGTTGCAATTCAGCTCCATCATTCGCTTGAGCATTGGCATATTGTATGGTTGGCCTTTTGATACATGCGAGAAAAACACATATGTTTTTTCGGACTCAAATACATGGATGGGAATTTCTTTCACGCCCAATATTACCGAACAGTCATCAAGTGTTGGGGCAATAAGGGCACCGGCATCTTCGTACTCTTTATCAGAAAAAGCTCTTTTGGAAGAGGATTGAACCACGATGTCGAGTTTCTTGCTTTTTATGAGACGTTCTACATGTTTCGGGGTTAGAGGCGCACGGCTTTCCAACAGGTACTTGTCCTCGTGCCTGATTCCTATAAATTTACTCATAATTTATCTTTTAGCGATCATTCAAATGGTCTCTAATAAACAAAGTTAGCAGAATATGTTCACTGTTTGAAGGTTAAAATAAGGATTTCTTGCCGTTATCGTTTTTTTACCCTCAGTTAAGGTGAAAGATATTGGTTAATCATGGATTCTATCAGTTAGCAAAAAGTTTCTGGCGTTTGAGGGAATACAAAAAACCACCCCGGGTTGGAGTGGTTTAATTGAATGAATGAGGATCGAAATTACATTTTCATATCAACATATTCGGTCAGTTTGCCGAGCATGTTTACATAGCTTCCGAATTCATTGTCGTACCATCCAAAGATTTTAGCATGGCAAACCGGAATCATGATATCCTGCGAAAGTTCTACGCCCAGGCTTTTTAGCAATGTTGGATTTAAGGTCATAAACCCCGTTCTGGTATGGGTTTCCACGCCTTCAATTACCACGGCGGCCCTGCGCCCGACCATATCGGCCGAAACATTTTGCTTTTCACTGAATTCAAGCATTCCGGCAAGTTGCCCCTCCGAAGCCTGCTTGTAAATCTGATTGAGGAACTCGCGGGTAACCAGGGGCTCACCGATGTCATTCAATGGCGAATGAAATGTAATGTTGAGGATAATAAGGCTGGCAGTATTGGTTGGAATACGCACCGAGTCGGCCATGAAGCCAATACGCTGCACCTGCGGAAGGATTTTTTCCAATGCTTTGGCGGCTCCGGTTGAAGTTATGATGATGTTGTTAAACACCGAGCGGCTTTTACGCAGATCAGAAGTGCCTGCCGTGGGCACGGCATCGAGTATGCTTTGGGTGCTGGTAGAAGCGTGAATGGTTGACATGGAAGCCGTGAGAATGTCCGAAGTTTCGGGTGTTTCAAGCAGCGGCTTAATCATGTGCGAAAGGCCTGTGGTTGTGCAACTGGCCGCGGAAATAATGTGATGTTTGCGTACATCAAAATCCAGGTGGTTGATTCCATAAACCATGATGGAAGAATCCGCCGGCATTTTTTGCGTTGAATCTTTAATTTTGAAAGGTGCACTTGCGATTATTTTTTCAGCACCTGCTTCCAAATGCCCGCGAAGGCTACCACGTGGACTGTCGGCGGGCAGGGTAGGATCAAGAAATGCGCCGGTACAGTCAACCACCAACCGCACGTTGTGATCGGCCCAGTTGATGTCGCGTGGATTCCTTGCCTGCTGGAGAAATTTTACCTGTATTCCATCAAAATCCACTAAGTTTTGTGAAGCATCAAGAATTGTTATTTCACATTTCTTCCCGGAATGTCCATAGATAAACCGTGAAAGTGATCCATAGGTAGAGTCGTTTTCAATATTGTGGATCAATGCTTCTAAGTTTTTTCCTACGCCTCTTCCAACATTTACAACAATTCCCCCAAAATGCCGGTTCAGTAAGTGGTTCCACAGGGTGAGTTTACCTATTCTCCCGGCACCGTTTATACCAAGAAGGTTTTTTCCATTAGCTTTTTCCATAGCACTGCATTAAATATTATTGTTAATTTATGTGTTATCGATTTCCCATCATCAAGATAATCAGTAAGTTAATAGTTTTAATGAGAGTATTGTTTAGTGCGGTAAACTTAATAAGATTTACCTAATCAGCAAGATTTACAGCATAGAATTTATGTTCTGCTATCGAAAGAAAAATTTAGACCATTTCGGCCAGTTTAACCGGATAATTACCAGCGTAAATATTTCCCAGATTGCCATCAATGGATATTTTATCGCCCGGGTGCAACTCTCTTCCATTTATTAAGCATGTTTTATTTCGTTCATTAACAATGAGTTCAGTGCAATTCACAACACAGGTTTTGTCAAGACGCACCGCTGTTACCGCTGCATGTGAGGTGGCCCCGCCGCGGGCAGTAATAAGCCCGTCACATTCAAAAATCATCCCAATGTCATCGGGAACGGTATCTGGACGTACCAATATCCTGTGGTCTTTGCCATTGCTGAACTTTTCCAGATCTTCCATGTCAAAGGCGAGAATCCCGTTGAGGACCCCTTTGCCAAGTCCGATTCCACGGCCAAGTAGGTCCAGTTCCGAAATATTGCAATCGAAAACAAACCTAAGATCCGGTTTGCGAATGTCCTGATCGCGGGTTTGCAGGATGTACAGATCGTTAGGATTTTCACTTTCGAAAGTAAATTCAATTTCCTGATGGCTGAAACCATGTGTCTCGGTGAGATCAATGGCAATCTTCTTGAGTTTGTCATAGATTCCCGGAAACATGTGCTGCAGGGAAGTTCCGCCATCGCCAAACATTTTCTTCCGTTGCCTTTCTGTAACCGGCCAGGGATGTACAAGCCCGGCTACAATATCTTCGCCCTGGCTGCATAAGGTAAAGTCGCCATACAACTGTATTCCAGCTAATTCCAGGTCTGGATCATGCGTAAAATACACGCCTGTTCCCGAAGTCCGGTGAAGGTTTCCAAGTACCATTTTTTGGACAATTACAGCAGTTCCCCAGTCATCGGCAATCTGCAGATACTCGCGGTAAACCTTGGCACGCTCACTGTCCCAGGACTGAAGCACATTGAATATGACCTGTTTTAACTGTTCAAAAGGCTCGTCCTTGAAGTGAATGTTGTGTTTGTGAAGAATTTTTTTGTAGGCCATGGCCATTTCGCGCATCTGAACGGAGGAGAAATCAATCTTCTGTTCAATACCATAGCACTGTTTGAAATCTATAACAACCTGATCAAATTCATCGCGCGACACACCGAATGCCATGCCCCAGCTTTGAAGAAACCGGCGATAGCAATCCCATGATGTCCAGCCGAAGTTGGGTTGTTTGCTTAGCGATTCCACAATCTCGTCGTTGAGACCCACGTTGAGATAGGTATTCATGGCACCAGGCATTGAAATGGCTGTGCCTGAGCGCACCGAGAGCAACAATGGATTTGTGGCCCCGCCAAAATGCTGACCAGTTGTTTTTTCGAGGTTCGCGATTTGTCGCCTCAGCATTTGATCAAGCTCTTTTTCAATGACAGGGTTTTGTAGAATGGCCTCCCGTCTCCTGAAAATTTCAGTTGTGAGCACAAAGCCCGGAGGAATAGGAAAATCAAGCAGTGAGAGTTTTTTCAGGAAGTAGGCTTTTGAGCCAAGAAATATCTGGTTGTCCATCTCCGGGCTTTCACGGTTGAGCGGTGAAATTACAATGTCGGTGTTGTACGACATAATGCTACGGATGGTTTCTTCGGGATAATTATCCACCATTTGCCTGAAGGTTCCGAGTATGCGCACCAAAAATCCATCCAATGCCTGAACCATAAATGCACTGGAAAGCATTTCGCGGTAGAAAAGTTCAGAAGTTTTAACCATCATCTGCTTTGAGGTATTTTCATCCACATGGAATTCTTCCGGAAATATTTGAGGAATAACTACCCTGAGTTGACCATCATAAACCCTGAAAAAGTACTTGTTGATGATTTCGCGCACACTGGCGAGCATAAATTCAAGGATATTGATGTACTGCCCAACCGAGAAACTGGCTGAGTTGAGGCTGAACCTGAACATTTTTAGGTTGGAGTTGAAACCCTGATCGCTGACCCCGTCAATTTCGAGGCCCTGTCTGAAAAGTTCCAGTACAACGTGGATACGTCGCAATGTTTTCGCGGTAATATAATCCAGGTTAATGCTTGCAATGAGTTGTTCCATCAGGCTGGCGGCAACTTTCTCAAGCCTGAAAATCAATCCCATCGCCTCAAACTTTGGCTCCCGGTATTTGCCGTACATGCTTGGAATACCAATGGCGATGTGCCGCTTGTGGTAAATATCTTCCCAGCCCTCGGTTTTTTCGTTGCTCATGATGATTTCATTGAGCTGTCGCATGAAAATATAGACCTGTCGGAGGGCTTTGTCAGAAGCTGAGCGGTCGAGCAATTGCAGCAGGTTTTCGATTTCGTCGTTTCTGAAAAAGCTAAACTTTCGCATCAAAAAGCCCAGATTAACCGTGTTGAAGGAGTATTTTTCCTTGAGCAACTCCAACAAGCGGAAGATGGAGAATAACCGCTGTTTGTCAGGATGATTGTCTTCGGCCAGGCCATTCAGCACTTTTTTTACTTTATCCGAAGGCATATTCATCAGTGCTTCGGGCATGCAGTTGAGGTTCTGACAAAGTTGCTGCATCAGGGTATTGATGTCTGAAAACCAACGCGACTCTGGTGAAAGGGATAGGATTACATCCTTTGGGAGAAGTTGAGCAAGTGTGCCCGTTTGGCCATCGTACCAATACCGGATGATGTTTCTGACAAGATCAATGTGTGTATTGTTGCTTTCTGTATGGACTTGCTTTCGCAGAAAATGGACCAGGCGGTCGTTGCGGTGCGATATTTCATCCATAACCGTGGTAACTTCACGTAATTCGCCTTCTGCGCCAATCTCATTAAAATATACAGGAAACAATCTGGCCAGTTGCTTGATGTGTTTGAAAATGGGTTTAATGTCGGCATTCAGTAAGGCGGTTACATCGCGCTGGAAAAGGTCGGTGTCGGAGATGAAAACCCCGCCAAGTCGCAAATGTATGATGAGTGACGATAGTAAATCACGAAAAGTAAGGGGGGAATACTCAATCAATTCCATCCATACCCTGATGTTTTTTATATGATATTCATTTACAGTTAATTGCCAGTCGTCGCTGATGTAAACTACACCTGGCCCGATAAATCCATAACGAATCAGTAATTTTTCGTAGTGCGAAATATGGTGGTGATTTTCCGTTCTAAATATTTCTTTTCCCAAAGTTAGGATGCAATCCAGTACAGTTCCCGGATTGCTCGTTTTCAGGTCATTGAAGAGTTTGAAGATATTGTCAAGAAAACCAAAGATATCATCACTGGAAAGTTCATTTTTTATGTTGCGGAGCAGGTTATTGAAATCGCGCAGTAGCAAATCCTTTTGGTTTTGCATACCATCCAGATGCAGCAAATAGAGCAGATAATAAAACTTTTCGTGAAAACGATCAAATCCATGATGTAATTGCCTGATGTGCAGTGAAATGTCGTTGAATCCAGGAATATTGATCAATTCCTGTGCCGAGCCGGCTTTGTTGGCACGGGCAACAATGTCTGTAAAATATTCTTTTCCTATTAAGGCAAATCTTTCCTTGCTTCCCGGGCTGAACAGTGTTTTCCGATCGGCCAGCCATTGCTCTACATGGGTGTTGTTGCGCCAGTATTCAGCAGTTGCAATGAGTGCTTTCCGGGTAATTGACAGCGCTGTTTCACCTGAACTTCCCGGCCATGTGGAATTGCAGAAGACCCTTTGCATAAAAGTGGAATTCAGTATGAGGGATTGCGGATTTTTATCAAAACCAATAAAAAGAACCTCAATCAACCTGTTCAAGCTTTCTTCCCGTTCTGTTTCCGATTCGAGTAGTCTTTCGGTTAATTCTAGCAGGGAATGCATCGCATCCTCGCTTAGTTCCGGACTTAATTGTCGTTGCAGAAGAGAGGCATAGAGATCGAGGATTACTTCCCAGGCAAAAGTGGCCTGCTCATGCTTATTGTAGAACCAAAAATCGCCCAGGCTAACCGCTCTCAATTCGCCAATCACAAACCCGCTATTTGAAAAAGGATGATTAAACTCGGTTATGCATTCCTCGGCGCGCTTGTGAATGGTATAATAGGTTGTAGATAAATCAATGAATTTCTGATGATTTTCCGGAATAATAATTTCTCCTGTACTAGTTTCACGTAAGTTGGCTGCAAGTGCATCGGATTTTAAGATATTTTTTTCGTCCATTACTTAATCTGTTTCTTTGATAAATAATCAATTCTTTAGTAAGATTTTATGCAAAAATAAGATTTAAAGTCAATGAAAAGCGTTTGCTGCAAAACCAAATAAAAAGAGATAAAATGTGGACTTTTGATATCTCATAAATTTGTGGTTAGTTATTGCTTTTTATTAATGTCTTTTCAGCATTGAGTATCTTTGAAGTGGCCAAATCTTCAAGAGGAAAATAATTAATTTAAAACCTTTACCCGCTGCTGCTGTTATTACCTGGATTGAGCCAAACGGGGTTTCAATGTTGACTTAACGTTAAAATATTTAGCAGCATTTTGGCAATCTTGACATTTGATAAAAAAAACAAAACCAATGAAAACAAAATTAGCGCTCACAAAGCATAAAGTATTGAGGCAGAAGGAAATTTCCCCGGGTGTTTTTGTACTATCATTTATGCGGCCTTGGGATTTTATAGCGGGGCAGGTTGTTGGCATCAGTGCACACGAAACAGACGATGCACGATTATATAGCATAGCCAGCGGGGAGCTGGATAACGAAGTTGACATCCTCTATAGCATAAACCCTGAGGGAAGGTTAACTCCCTGGATGTCGCGCTTAAATACAGCCGATTCCATATGGGTAAGTAAGCCTTTCGGATCGTTTACCGGAGCCGAAGGGCCGGCCTGGTGGATTGCTTCTGGTACAGGAATTGCCCCTTTTAGGGCAATGTTCAGGACTGGTTTAACCCCGGGCAAAAAATTATTGCATGGTAGCCGGATGCTTAACGCTTTTTACTTTGAGGAGGAATTTATGCCTGAATTAGAGGGGCATTATACCCGTTGTTGTTCACGTGAAGAAGGAGAGGGCGTTTTTAGCGGACGTATCACACGTTACCTTAGTGAGCTTGAATTCCTTCCAAAAGAAGAAAAATATTACCTTTGCGGCAGCGCCGAAATGGTGGTTGAAGTACGTGATCTCCTTATTGAACGCGGCATTCCCTTCGATAATATTATCTCTGAAATCTATTTTTAATTCTCCGCATGTCAAAAGAACCCCTTTTTGGGAAGTCCCTGGATGAACTGAAACAAATTGTTGCTGAACTTGAACTTCCGGTTTATACCGCAGGACAGATTGCTTATTGGCTTTACAAAACCGATGTGGTTTCATTCAGCGAAATGACCAACGTATCGAAAAAGATACGCAACCTTCTCGATGAAAAGTTTGATTTTGGTTTGAAGGCACCTACAAAAGTCAATGAATCGACTGATGGCACAAAAAAGTATCTCTTCACCACCGGGCATGGAAAATTTGTAGAGGCCGCCTATATCCCCGACGGGAAACGGCATACCTTGTGTGTTTCCTCGCAGGTTGGTTGCAAAATGGGTTGCCTGTTTTGTATGACGGGTAAGCAGGGATTTCAGGGGCATCTGAGCACTGGTGAAATATTGAATCAGTTGCGCAGCATTCCCGAAAGGGGAATCATGACCAACATTGTATATATGGGCATGGGTGAACCGTTCGATAACCTTGACGCAGTAATGAAAAGCCTTGAAATCCTCACAGCGGAATATGGCTTTGCCATTAGTGTGCGTAAGGTTACCGTTTCTACCATCGGTATTGTGCCTGCTATGAGGGTTTTCCTTGAAAAAAGTAAATGCAATCTCGCGGTTAGTCTTCACACACCTTTCGAAGACGAGCGGCGGCGGTTGATGCCCATACAGAATGTTTATCCATTAAAGGATGTGGTGGATACCATTCAGGAATTCGATATGGGAAAATACCGCCGGGTTTCTTTCGAATACATTATGTTTAAAGGGATAAATGACACGCGCCGCCATGTTAATGAACTTGCCCGCGTGCTTAACAAAGTATCAGGCCGCATTAACCTTATCCGCTTTCATCCCATTCCCGGAACGCCTTTGGAATGTTCGGACGAGGCCACTATTCTCCAGTTTCAGCAAGACCTAAATGATAAGGGGATCGTTACAACGCTCAGGGCTTCGCGCGGCCAGGATATTGAAGCAGCTTGTGGGTTGCTTTCAACAAAAGAATTGGTTAAAATGAAGCAATCCGAATGATTGTTGGCTTTAACCTTTACCAGTTTATTTTAGTTTTCTTTCATGCATGATCTTACTACCGGAAATCCTGGTAAACTGATTTTCAGGTTTGCCACACCTATGTTACTGGGAAATGTATTCCAGCAATTATATAATGTGACAGACAGCATTATTGTTGGGAGATTTCTGGGCAAAGAGGCATTGGCCGCTGTAGGTGCTTCGTTTCCACTTATTTTTATGCTTGTTTCTTTTATAATTGGTATAGCATCGGGTGCTACCATTATTATTGCGCAGTATTTTGGTGCAAAAGATAATGCGAAGGTAAAGCGGGCCATGGATACCATGTATATATTCCTTTTCTTTGCTTCCATTGTAATTGGCATTCTTGGCATTGTTTTCAGTGCTTCAATTTTCCGGCTAATTCGCCTTCCTGATGAAATTGTGCCTCATGCCGCACTGTACATGAATGTTTATCTCTCAGGAATATTATTTTTCTTTGGATTTAACGGTACGAGTGCCGTTTTGCGGGGGCTGGGTGATTCCAAAACACCACTCTACTTTCTGATTATCTCAACGGTATTCAATATTTTCTTCGATTTGCTTTTCATCGTGGTGTTTAAATGGGGGATAGGCGGAGCAGCCTTTGCCACGGTAATTGCCCAGGCCGGAGCATTTTTTACACTGACACTTTATCTTAATCATAAGCATCCGCTTATAAATCTTTCCTGGAGAAAGTACACCTGGGATCGTGAAATGTTCCGTGCCAGCATTCGCATTGGGCTGCCAACCGGTTTTCAGCAAACATTTGTTTCACTGGGAATGCTTGCCTTATTAAGGATTGTAAACGATTATGGCACCAATACAGTGGCAGCCTATAGTGTCGCTGCGCGAATTGATGGTTTAGCATCATTGCCTGCCATGAATTTTGGTCAGGCATTGTCAACCTATACTGGCCAAAATATTGGAGCAAACCGGATTTCACGGGTCAAAAAAGGGCTGATAGCCACGTTTAACATGTCAGGAGTGGTGGCGGTAATTACATCGGTGTTGATTATGGTTTTCAGGGAGCCATTGATGGCGCTCTTTACCAACGATACCGACGTAATTGAAATTGGGGCGCGCTATCTGCTGATTGTGAGCGGGTTTTATATATTCTTCAGCAGCATGTTCGTTGTTGGTGGTGTAATGCGTGGTGCGGGAGATACGCTAATTCCCATGTTTATTACACTATTCTCTCTTTGGGTCATCCGCATTCCTATTGCTGCATTTTTATCAAGGAGCATAGGTGTGGACGGTATCTGGTGGGCCATTCCCATTGCATGGTTTATGGGTGCAACGCTTTCGTACCTTTATTATCTCAGTGGAAAATGGAAAAGCAAAAGCGTAGTGAACAGGCGTTGATGGCCTGAATTCATACATTAGTTATAATACTCGTACTTGTAGGTGAGTGAATAATGCTGCCCCGGGCGGTTAAGTGCCGGTTCCATATGTACTTCGGTTGAAACAATCTGCCCTGCTTCGTCGTATTGCCTGCTGATGGATGCAATGTCTTCCCCCTCACTGGTTTTTTCCTCTACTTTAATGTTGTTCCCTTTTTCATCGTAGGTGAATAAGGAAATGGTTTTACCCACAATCGTCTCTTCTTCGGTTTGAGCAATAAGATTGTTATCGCCAATAGTGGAGGTGCTTCGTGCTACTAAATTCCCTTTCCCATCGTAACGCTTTTCCTGAATAAGGTTGCCCGCATCGTCAAACAGCGTCACAATTTTTATTTTAGCGTCTGCGCTAATGCGTATTTCTTCTGTTTCCTCCAGGTTTCCCGATTCAGCATAAGTGTGCTTTCTCACAAGGTCTATCTTCCCATATTCATCAAAGGATTCTTCTTTCTCAAGTTTTCCGTCTTTATGGTGCCACAGGTATTTTTCGCCTTCTTCTCCATCACTGTCGGTTACCAGCTTCTTGACGGGCCTGCCATTTTCATAGGTAAAGCTGATTTCGTCCGGTTCGCCATCCTGATAATGCCTGAATTCACGCAATAAAATACCTTTATCATCAAATTCACGTGTGGTCCTCTCGGCGAGTTCTCCCTCCAATTCCAGCATCTCCTCGATGGGTTTCCCATTGGCATATTTCATGATTATTCGCTCTTCTGTTTCGCCTGCGGCCGAAAAAGTGATGCGTTCGGTCTCATTGCCTTCCTCATCATACATCGTGCGATTGATGATATATTCCTCCAAAAGTTCGCCTTCCTGGTCAGGATCGGTTATTGCAGTATTGGTGCGATAAAGCTCAACAGTTTTAATCTTGTTTTCCATAGCCGGTGAATTTGGTGCAAAATAAACCAAAACAAATGGAATTAGCGTAGAAAATCATTCAGTTTTGAAATTTTCCATCCAGTTTTATGTGATTCTTATTATCATTCATCTGATTTCCCTATTTCCCTTATAATTTACTAATTTTGCACTTTCTAAAAAGTAACTTCATTCCTCAATGTCTTATTAAAATATTTTAGCATGAGAACGCTGCTGATTTCTTTAATACCCGCTGTCATTATGATGAGTAGTTGTAGCCCTAAACAGGAAAAATTAACCTATCCTGACTCCAGGAAGACCGATACGGTTGATGTCTATTTCGGTGAGCAAATTGCCGACCCTTACCGCTGGCTCGAAGATGACAATTCTGCTGAAACCGCTGAATGGGTCGCCGCTCAGAATAAGGTTACCGATGCCTACCTGGAGAAAATACCTTTCAGGGAGCAGATAAAGGAAAGGCTTACCGCACTTTGGAATTTTCCACGCTATGGCGTTCCTTTTCACAAAGGGGAACATTATTTTTATTCAAAAAATGATGGAATTCAGAATCAGAGTGTATTGTACATTCAGGATTCACTCAAGGGAGAATCCAGGGTTTTCCTTGATCCCAATACGCTATCGGCTGATGGAACTACTTCGCTGGGAGATTATTCCGTTTCTAAAGACGGGAAATATTTTGCCTATGCTCTATCAAAAGCTGGTTCCGACTGGAGTGAGATATTTGTCAAAGAAACAGCTACGGGTAAAGATTTGGAAGATAAACTGGAATGGATTAAATTTTCGGGAATCTCCTGGAAAGGCAACGGATTTTATTACAGCCGTTACGACGAACCTGCCAAAGGGGGTGAACTTTCATCAAAAAACGAATATCATAAAATTTATTTCCATACACTGGGGCAGCCTCAATCGGCTGACAAGCTGGTTTATGAAAACCGTCAGTTCCCATTGCGCAATTATGGCGCAGTGACTACCCATGATGAACAATACCTGATTCGTGTGGAAACGGAAACCACTAGTGGTAATTCGCTTTATGTGAAAGATTTGAACAATGAAAAGGGCGGATTTATTCAGATTGCCGATGATTTTCGCTTCGATTATACTGCTATTCATAATCAGGGCGATAAATTCCTGATTTTAACCAACGACGATGCGCCCCTCTATCGGTTGATTGAAGTCGATTTGAAAAACCCTGTCCGTGAAAACTGGAAAACCATTGTTGCGGAGAACGAAAATGTGCTTAAACAAGCAGATGTTGCCGGAGGGAAAATTGTTGCCCAATACATGAAGGACGCGACCAGCCAGGCGGTGATTTATAAATTGGATGGCAGCTTTCTGAATACCATAACTTTACCTGCGCCTGGTACCTTGTCAGGATTTGAAGGTAACAGTGACGAAAACCTGGCATTTTATTCTTTTGCATCTTTTACTGTTCCGCCAACTGTTTTCACCTATGATATTGCCAACAATAAATCGGAGGTTTTGTATCAACCCGAGATGGATTTTGATGGTTCAACCTTTGTTTCCGAACAGGTTTTCTACACTAGTAAAGATGGTACAAAAATCCCGATGTTTATAGTCCACAAGCCAGGCCTGAAAATGGATGGAAGCAATCCTGTATATCTTTACGGATATGGCGGTTTCAACATCAGCCTGACTCCTTCGTTCAGTGTAAGCCGCTTGTTGTTTATCGAACAGGGTGGAATTTTTGCCATGGCCAACCTTCGAGGCGGCGGGGAATATGGAGAAGAGTGGCACAAAGCCGGGACCAAACTTCAGAAACAAAATGTATTCGACGATTTTATAGCTGCCGCTGAATACCTGATTGCCGAAAAATATACCCGTCCTGATAAAATCGCCATAGCCGGTGGCTCAAACGGTGGTTTGCTGGTGGGTGCCTGTATGACGCAGCGTCCTGAACTTTTCGGCGTTGCCCTTCCTGCAGTCGGTGTAATGGACATGCTTCGCTTTCATAAATTTACCATAGGCTGGGCCTGGACCGGCGATTACGGCTCAAGCGATGATTCAACTGAATTCCAATACCTTAAAACATATTCTCCTCTTCATAACATTAAACCTGGAACCTGTTATCCGGCTACACTGGTAACTACTGCCGATCATGACGACCGTGTGGTTCCAGCACATTCCTTTAAGTTTGCAGCAACATTGCAGGAACACCAATCCTGCAAAAATCCAGCACTTATCCGTATTGAAACAAATGCCGGACATGGTGCGGGCAAGCCGGTTTCAAAAATGATTGAGGAGGCTACTGACATCTGGGCTTTCACCATGTACAATTTAGGGATGAATCCAGCGTTTAAGTAAGCATGAAAAGTTATGTTTGACCCAAAACCTTCCGGATATAGCTAATTTCGGAAGGTTTTGCATTAAAACCAATGCTGATTAAAATTTCATTTTGAAGATGAAAATAAAAAATAATACGATTGTTATTGTCTTTACTTGCTTGCTTGTAACTTTCCTTTATCAGGATTTGCTTGCACAATCGGCACCCAATCAGAAAGATTCCACGGTGATGTTGCGCGACAGTTTGAAGACCGTCCGTTACATGCTACAGGAGGAGCGCGCCAATTCGGCTGCCTGTCTTTTGCAACTTGATGGCGCAAATCGCCAGATAAAGGAGCTTTCGGATAATCTGGAACAGTTAAAGCAGCGTGAGAGTGAACTCGTTCCCTTAAATGAAGCCCTGAACCGCAAAATTGTTGAACTGGGCGCCGAATTGCATGCCAAGAACAATTTTCTGGAGGAGCAATTGCGTATTCAAAAGGAGAAGGAACAATTGTTTTCGGAGAAGGAGCAAATATATAAGGACGCAATCAGCAGCACATTAATAGATAAGGTAAAACTGGAAGGTCAGATTTCAGCAAAAGATTCGCGACTTGATGGCAAGGAGCGTGAAATTGATCTTCTGCAATTGAGTATCGATGAAAAGAGTCGTGATATTCAAAACCGCAACCTCGAAATTCAACATATTATTTCAGATAAGGCTGCCGCTGACCGGCGTATTGATACATTGCGCACCACATTAACCGAAACCGAGAAAAGCCTGGTCAGGTCAGGAGAACAATTGAAATACAGCGAATTGAAACTGAAGGATTGCGAAAACCGCTATGCGACTGTTACCAATAAGAAAAAGAAAACGCGCGTAGTTCAGGGTTTTGCCATTAAAAACTACCGTACCCCTGATTTCGCCCTTGCCCCAAAAGATGCGAACAATCCCGGTATTTATGTAATCACCAACAAAAATACCAGTAACATTGAATTCGATTTTGTTACCGGGGCTAGTTTTATGCTCAAGGATTTATCGAAGCCTGGCGCAGCCCTTACCTATGATGTTGGTTTCTTTCTCGGTTTTGGCGGCAACAACCTCTTTAAGAATTTTTACCTTGGCCCGAACTTTAAGCTATTTGATGTATTGCACGTCAACCTTGGGGCGAATGTCCGTGAATATGAAGCCTTGAAGGAAGGGTTCAATGTAGGTGATAAACTTGATGCCGGTATTGCCATTCCCACCACCAAAGAGTGGAAAATCAAGCCATATCTCGGCTTAACTTTCGATCTGGAATTGCTGACGATGATAGGGAAGAGGTAGTTTAATCCTATCGCCAAGCGGAATTTGAAAGCCGAACCGGCTAAGCGGAATAACAGGATTTAATGGAATATGGCTAAGCGGAATTTGCAATTCCGCTTCACCTATCGCTATGCGGAATTTACAATTCCGCTTTACAACACTTTATAACATCCTTAACAGATTCTATATTTTTTATGGACAGGATTAACAGGATTAACAGGTTTCAGATTCATACCTACATCTTACCCTGCTAAGCGGAATTTGCAATTCCGCTTCACCTATCGCTATGCGGAATTTACAATTCTGCTTTACAACACTTATAACATCCTTGACAGATTCTATATTTTTATTAGACAGGATTTACAGGATTAACAGGTTTTAAATTTATCCAGGCACTTTACCGTATCCCCGAAAATTTTCCGGCAACCTGTTCATAAGTTGATCCATCAGGGAAAACCGCCGGAGGAGCAAAGTCAGGATTGGTGAGGAATTCGGTATCATGAAGAGTGAGCAGAAAGGCCTTGAGCTCGGCTTTTTCGACTGGCGTAAGCTGGACGCCGCTTTCAACCACATGGTGCATGAGTGGATTTACATATGGCGACATTTTTACATGATGAGAATAGAAGTCTATGACTTCATCAAGTGTTTGAAAACGTCCATCATGCATGTAGGGACCGCCTAGTGAAATGTTGCGTAATGTAGTGGCTTTGTAAGCACCTTTGTCTTTATCTGTTCCGGTGATGGCGTATCTGTCGCGCGGATCATCAAAAAGGGTGTCCTTGCCGTTGTTGTAAAATAAATTGGTGGTGAACAGAGGGTTTCCACTGCTGCCATGACAGTGGAAGCAATCTGCACCTTCTTCGGTAGTAAACAGGATGAAACCATTGAGTTCCTGTTGTGTGAGTTGTTCTTCCCCACGCATATACCTGTCGAATTTTGAATTGGCAGAAATCAGCGTTCGCACAAACTGGGCAATGGCTTTGTTGATGTTTTCCATAGTCACCTTTTTAGAGCCGAAGGCACTAAAGAACAGATCCGCATATCCGGGTGTTTGTTGTATAAGTGCTTTGGTGCGGTTGGTGTCACCATTCATTTCATGAGGTGCTAACACGCCCATCCACACGACATCTTCGAGTCGGCGGCGTTTGGTGTCAGGGTTGGACTCGTCAATAAAGCCATTCCAGAAGTAGCCATTCTGGTTCCACACCAGATTTATCAATGGAAGCGGATAATGTGGAGTTTCGGCCCCTGAAAGTCCAAAAGTTTTTCCTCCCTGAAAAATCGGATGATCAATGCCTGGCTCAAAATTCTGGGATTGCACATGACAACTGCTACAGCTCATAAGCGAGTCATGTTGGGTTCTTCCAGACAATCGCCCATCATAAAAAAGGTAACGGCCAAGGGCAATGCCTTCCACGGTAAGTGGATTATCGGCAGGGATGTTCAGGTTGGTAGGAAAATATTTCGGAATTTTTAATTCGTAAGGTGTAGGATCATGGGTAACAGGATAGGGGTCCTTTCCCCCACAGGAAAAAAGAAAAATCAGCGCAAAGCAGTATATCGGGGAAAATAATCTTGACATCGAAATAGTGGTGGTTTAGTGGCATAAAGGTACACATTTTTGGGAAGAATGGTTTTTAGATGGGTTTTCCCTCCCATTAATCCGGCAAATTTTGACTACTTTTGCACATGGGATAATTTTTTACATTTATTTAATTAAGTTGATGATAGTCAGCTTGATAGATTTAAAGACATTTACATGGGATTACAAGTTGGGGATAAAGTCCGGTTTTTGAATGAGAAAGGTGAAGGTATTGTTACCCGCATAATGGGCAACAATATGGTGAGTATTGCCATAGAGGAAGGCTTTGAATTGCCGGTTTTGGCTTCCGACCTTATTAAAATAGAGCCAGCCGGAATGGCAGGAAGGTTTTTTGAAAGAAAACTGGATATTGATGTGCCTTTGTCCGCACCAAGGCAAGTCACTACGCCTAAGCCGAAGGAAGTTGCACCATCGCAAGAGGAAGATTTTGATGATAGGGTGAGTTCATTGTTCATGCAATCTGGTGCGCTGAATGTGGAAGGATTATTTCTTGCCTATGTTCCGCATGATCAAAAAATATTGCTGACGGGTAAAGTGGACATTTTCCTGATCAATAACACGGCAAGCCAGGTGCTTTATAGTTTTTTATTGCGTGAAGAAGGTGTGGATGCTTACGCCGGCGTTGATTATGATGTGGTGCCACCTTTTTCCAAAATAATTCTTGAAACCATAGATCGCGATGATTTGGAAGGTTGGTCAGAAGGTATTTTGCAGGCGCTCTTTCACAATAATGAGCCGGGTCGAGTGCTTGCCCCGCTTCATGCCGCTTTCAGGATTAAGCCGGTGCGCTTTTATAAGGAAAGTAATTATCAGGATCTAAAGCTGATTGGGCAGAAGGCGTTGGTTGTTTTGCTTGGCGATGTGGTTGGACAATTTATCAGCGAAAGCGAGGAATCGCTCAAGGGCATCGACCCTTCAGTGAAACAAAAAGTTTCGGCCATTGCTCCACCGGCAGTCATTGATGCGCACAAAACAGGTTTTAGGGAGGCGGAGGTTGATCTCCATATTTCAGCGTTGAAGGATGATTATTCCAACATGAGCAACAATGAAATATTACGCTACCAGGTTGACTATTTTGCGCAAATGTTAAACAGTGCCATCAGCAACAACTATTATAAAGTTGTTTTTATTCATGGCATTGGGAATGGTTCCCTGAAGTCTGCTGTTATTAGTGCTTTGGCAGATTATGAGGATGTTGAATTAAGGACTGCGCCTTTTGCCAAATATGGTAACGGAGCAGTGGAAATCATCCTTCACCGGAATTCCTGAAAATTAAGGGAAGCGGCGAAAATAAATTCTTACATCCATCCTTTAAAGGGACGAGGGACGCATGAGACGAGGGACGTTTTGTTCTGTCTTCTTTGCAGGGACGAGGGACGCATGAGACGAGGGACGTTTTGTTCTGTCTTCTTACTTCTTGCTTCATATACATCTCTTACCTCCAACTTCCTATTACCTACTTCGTATTTTTCCTATCCCCCTGGTATCCAATAATTTTGTACTTTTGCAGCAACTTAGGTCTCAAAACGGAACAACAACGTGTTCTGTCGCTCCCTATTGCAGAAATGGGAGAGGAAAGTCGGGGCAATAAAGGGCGTCATACTTCCTAACGGGAAGGTTCCGCAGCCGGCGGAAACAGCAAGTGCCACAGAAAATAACCGTCTTGGTGCCTTCGGGCAACAAGATAAGGGTGAAAATGTGGGGTAAGAGCCCACGGCTCAGGCTGGTAACAGCTTGCGCGGGTAAACCTTATGGATTGAAAGACCAAATATACCGGAAGGCTTTGCCGAAAGGCAAGGCAGGGAGCGGCCCGCTCCTTTCCGGGGGGTAGGTCGTTAGAGCCTGAAGGCGACTTCAGGACCAGATAAATGACAGAAGCCATTTTTAATGGCACAGAACCCCGCTTACAGCGTTGTACGGCACCGTTTTTACGAATTCCCGCCTTGGCGGGAATTCGTGTTTATAAACTTTATGTATATCCAACTTGTTGTTCTTCCTGGCAGAAAGCGTTTTCTGTTTTTTACCCCATAACTTCTTACCTTTGTTTCCTTAAAATTCAGATACTATGTCAAAAATTTACAGTTTTAATAGAACGTTTTTCACTTGTTTGTTTGTATTGCTATTTTGCTCACCTATTGTCCATGCTCAAAATCCCATCCCTAATCCCGGTTTTGAAAACTGGGCTGGTGGCGAGCCCGAAAGCTGGAGCACGATAAACCGTACCCTTCTGGGTACAACCTTTACCGCTGTAACCCGCGATAATAACAATCCACAACAAGGCAATTCCAGCATAAAACTGGAAACCATCACGGAATCGGTTTTTATTATTGGCCCGGTTACAGTTCCCGGGATCATTACATTGGGTGAAATTATACTCGATATTCAGAATCAAACCGCCACTGTTGATGGAGGTGTGCCGGTGTCGGGTTATCCCGAAGCATTGAAAGGCTGGTTTCGCTACCTTCCTGCTGCCGGGGATTCCTGTGTTATTGGCATGGGGCTCTCACGATGGAAAGGCACTTCGCGCGATACCATTGCTTATGATTACCTTTCTTTTGGGGGTCAGCATGCTGACTGGCAGATGTTTACGCTTCCGCTCAATTATCAGATTCAGGCTCAGCCCGATACCATGAATATAATCTTCCTATCTTCCAATGCTTTGAATGGTACCATAGTGGAAGGGAGTAAATTGTGGTTGGATAACCTGTGGATCGAATTTAATACCACTTCGGTTGGAAGTCCGGCAATTGAAACGCCGATAAGCATTGTTTCCATTGATAATGGGAAAGCATTGCGGATAAGTGGGGATGATCATTTCGGAGAATTGCAGTTGTATAACCTGAATGGTGCGCTTGTATTAAATTCACAAGTTGAAAATGCCCTGAATGGTCGGCAAATTCCGCTACCGGCTTTATCACCAGGCATTTATGCTGCCCGTTATGTTTCTACATCAGGGGCGGTATGCGTGCAAAAAGTATTGATTGCCCGGTAGTTTTTGGTATCTGCTACCATCTTAATTCTTTTCGTACCCGAAACCTTTATGATTGTGCATAATAAGCATCAATCTAATTCGTTTATGCTATTAGTTTTCAAACAATGCATTGTTGATAAATTCGCCCTACAGGAAGGAATTTGCAGCACTGCCATGACTAATTTTACAGATAAATTATAACTCAGCATGATAAAGTCCCGTTTTGCCTTTTTCCTGTTACTCTTCGCGATTTTTTATTCAGATTTGTTTGCTCAGCAAAGCTCAGGAATCACTAATTCAGGGGATAAATTGCCAACAGTAACCGATCTTTTCGCGAAAGAAAAGTATGGGGCCACCAGAAATTATTTTACCCCGGTTTTATCGGCATCAGACCTTTTGCAGGAATTCGATGTAGAAAAAGATTATTACATCTCGGCTTCTGCTGCGGAGCTTCAGCACGGTGATGCAGATTTTCTCCTGAAGGAATTTCTTGAAAAATATCCTGAAAATACCCGGACCAACCGCACCTGGCTCAGGCTTGGAAATCTTTATTTCAGGAACAACAGCTTCAACAGCGCCCTGGATGCTTACGAAAAAGTTGACCGGTTTGAACTCAATCAGGAAGAAAATGCCGAGTTCACTTTTAAAAAGGGTTACTGCCATTTGCGTAAGAAAGAAATGAACGAGGCAATGGCGGCATTTGCTGAGGTGAAAGATCAGCAAACCCGCTACACAGGCCCGGCCACATACTATTATGCGCACATTATGTATGAAAATGGTAAGTATGAAACCGCCTTGCGCGATTTTGAGCGTATCCGCGATGATGTTACCTTTAAGTCGGTGGTGCCTTATTACATCATACAGATATATTATCTTCAGGGAAGGTATGATGAAATGATGGAGATGGCCCAACCATACCTTTCAGGGGCAACCAACAAGCGCACCAATGAAATTCTTCGGTTGGCGGCTGATGTAAGTTACCGCAACGGGGATTATGCAGAAGCCATTCGCCTGATGGAAAATTACCGGAAGGTAAATAGAAATAAGGTTACACGTGAGGAAGACTATGTTTTGGGATATGCTTATTACCTCAATTCTGACTATCCAAAGGCCATCGAACAGTTTCAGCAGGTAACCGGGCCGGAAGATTCACTTTCTCAGAATGCTTATTATCATCTCGGTGATAGCTACCTGAAAACAAACCAGAAACAGTTCGCTTCCAATGCTTTCCTTTCGGCCTGGAAAGTGCCGGTGCGCACCCCGATTTCGGAAGATGCCCTTTTTAATTATGCCAAGCTTTCTATTGAACTTTCGTATAATCCTTACAATGAGGCTATAAAGGCACTTCAGGAATATCTTGTCGAATACCCTTCATCGCCCCGAAGGGATGAGGCTTACACCCATCTGGCCAATTTATATCTGGTCACCAAAAACTACCGCGAAGCACTTGAAACCTTCGAAAATGTCAGGAATAGGGATGGAAAACAGAAGGAAATTTATCAGAAAATATCTTATTTCAGGGCTCTTGAGTTGTTTGCAGATAAGGAATACAATGAGGCCATCGGGTTATTCAAGAATTCTCTTGAAAACAAAGTTGACGAAAATATAACCGCTGGCGCAACTTACTGGATGGCCGAAGCCCAATATCGACTTGGACAGAATGATCAGGCTCTTTCGAATTTCCGTGCTTTCTCTGCTCTCCCCGGAGCTTCAAAGCAAACCTATTTCTCACAGGTGCCTTACAATGTTGGCTATGCACGACTGAAGCAAAATAATTATGCTGAAGCCGGAAAAGAATTCTCAAAGTTTATCGACTCCAGGCCAACCGATCAGAAGTTGTTGAATGATGCACGCCTCCGGCTTGCCGATACTTATTTCATGCAAAAGCAATATAATGAGGCAGTTGCTGCCTACGACCTGGCAATCAATGCAAAAACTCCGGAATCGGATTATGCGCTTTTCCAAAAAGGATTGGCCATTGGCGTTTCGGGAAATGTTAACGGCAAAATCTCGACAATGCAACGACTGATTGCCGATTATCCCCGCTCACAATACAACGATGATGCACGGTTTGAAATGGGGCAGGCACAAATGTCGTTGGGGAAAAACCCGGATGCACTGCAAACATTCCTGAAACTGGCAACCGACTATCCAAACAGCAGTTTCGTTAAAAGGGCCTTGCTAAATTCAGGACTCATTTATTACAACACCAATCGTGAAGCTCAGGCTCTTGAAATGCTCAAAAAAGTGGTTGCCGATTATCCGGCTTCATCCGAAGCACGTGAAGGGTTAGCCATTATTCGCAACATTTATGTTGAAATGAATAAGGTGGACGATTATGTGAAATATGCTGAAAAAATTCCATTTGCCAATGTTTCACAATCGGAACAGGATTCATTGACCTATCAGGCTATCGAAAACCGTTACATGAATGGCGATTGTCAGAAAGCTGCCGTTGATTTTGCCAGCTACCTGAGCCGGTTCCCCAACGGCATTTTTTCCGTGAATGCGCATTTCTACAAGGCTGATTGTGATTCCCGCGCAGGAAAGTATGATGAAGCCCTGGCCGGATACAACTACATTATTGATCGGCCTCGCACCCGCTTCACTGAAAATGCACTCTTAAAGGCGGCTGATATATTGTATGGCAATAAGGATTACAGCAAGGCTTTGAAAATGTATGAACGCTTAGAGGAAAATGCTGAAAATCCGGCAAATATGAACTTGTCGTTGCTGGGGCAGATGCGTTGCAACTCCAAAATTGGCAACCACGGTGTGGCCATACAGCAGGCCCAGCGTTTGCAGTCAACCGAAAGGCTTACGCCAGACATGGCTGCTGAAACTCATCTCGCCATAGGGAATGCTTCAATTGAACTCCAACGCTACGACATGGCCAAAAATGCTTTCGAAAAAGTCATTGAGCAAAATCAGGGCGAAATGGCCGCCGAAGCACTTTATGGACTTTCGCTTGCTGCCTTTAAGCTAAAAGATTATAAAACAACCGAAAAGAATATCTTCAAACTTTCGGGCGATTATGCTTCTTATGATTACTGGGTGGCAAAATCATTTATTTTATTGGCCGATGTTTATCTTGAAACAGGCAATGAATTTCAGGCAAGGCAGACTTTACAAAGCATCGTGGATAACTACGAAGGGCAGGACCTTAAGCAACTGGCTGCGGATAAACTTGAAATCCTCAGCCGATCAAGCGCTTCTAAACCCACTTCGGGCAGTTCATTTGATGACGATGAAGGCATTCAGATTAAATAACACTTTCCTTTAAATTAAAACGAGCAATGAATTATAAACGTCATAGGATTTCTCTCAGGATTTTGTTTTTTGCAGGTTTGTTCATCGTTATGCCTTGTACTTTGCTGAATGCTCAGGGCCTGAATGAACAGGTTACCGTGGTTGCAGCTTATGAACCTTCCATTCCTGAAGTAAATAAAATCGTCATAAACCCTGCTTCTTCTGAAACCGAGGTTAAACTGCCCGAGATGACCTATTCCATCAAGCCGGTGCAATTGAAGCCAGTGCTGCAACCCGAAGTGATTCCTGCGGTCAAGTTGGTGAGTGAGCCACAGAAAAGACTAAAGCGCAATTATGCACGTGTCGGTTTCGGCACCTATACTTCTCCATATGTGGAATTGTTTGCAAACACGCTCCGGTCTAAAACCGTTAGCCTTGGTGTGCATCTGAAGCACCTATCTTCATCCGGCGAAATAAAGGATTATGCGAAAAGCAACAATAGCCTTAACCTGATTCAACTGCAGGGCCAAAAGTTTTTTGATGCACATACCTTGACTGCTCAGGCAGGATACCGACGCAACGTGGTGCATCATTATGGTTTTAAACCCGCTGAATTTGAGATGTTTATTCCTGAGGATGACTTAAAACAAAAATTCAACCGCATCAATGCTTCGCTTGACTTCGTATCGCGTTATCAGGACAAGGATATGTTGAACCACCGTATTTCACTTGCATTCTCCAATGTTTCCGATCATTTTCAGACAAGGGAAAATAATATTGTTATCAACGCCTCCGCGGATAAGCGATTCGAACTGTTCGACTTTGCTGATTTTCAGCAATTGGGCATTGAAACGGACATTTCATTTGCCGGATATAAAGATTCGCTCCTGAAACAAAACAGCACCCTTGTAAGTATCCGCCCGTTTATTGCGACCGAATTTGAAATGTACGCTTTCAGGCTGGGCTTGGATATCACGTTCAAAGGCGATACTGTCTCCAGGGCTTATTTGTTCCCCTTTGCCGAAGCCCGGATTCGCGTGATTGATGATGCACTGACGGTCAAGGCTGGAATCACGGGAGGATTAAGTCGTTATGGTTTTGATGCACTTTCTGATATGAATCCTTTTGTTCAGTCTGTTTTGCCATTAAAATATACACGCGACAAATTTACGTTTTATGCCGAAGCGCGGGCCAGGGCCGGGAAACACATCAATTTGCTGGCAACCTTTAAAGCGTCTGCGGTCGAAAACGCCTATTTCTTTGTAAGTGATTTTACACAAATTCCTTTCAACAGGTTTTCGGTAATTCACGATGATGCAAGCCTGCTTTCAGGGAAATTTGAAGCAGAATACCACACCGCCGAAAAAATCAGGGTAAAAGCACATGCCTCCTTCGAAAAATGGAAGCCCGAACACGAGCAGCACCCCTGGCATAAACCTGCTTTTACTTTGGGTGGGGATGCCTATTACAATCTCAGTGATAAAATAATTGCTTCAGCTTCTGTTCTTTATAGCGGGAAACAATATGCCAGGATCACCAACGAGGTAAATACGGTTACCGTAAAAACCCTGAAAGCTTACGCTGATCTGGGTCTTGGACTGGAATACCGTTACACCCGTTCTCTTTCTGGTTTTGTGAACCTGAATAACCTGATGGGAACCAGACCCTATGTATGGTATAATTATCCCGGTTATCGCTTTAACCTTATGGCAGGGGTATCTTACTCCTTTTAGTATGCAATAGGAGCAGGTGTGATAAATTCACTGACTGTTTAAATAGATTTCTTTATTTGATCCTTGTATGATATTTCAAGCTGATGAATTTCATCAGCATGAAATATTGTCCCATAATTTTAGGCTAAAAAGTTGTTGATAACTTCCTTTTCTCAGGGGCTTAAAATATGTAAAACCAAAGGATAAAAATGTTAACTTTGCTTGTTCAACTAATATTACTAATATACTGACTATGAGTGAATTGAATAACGGTGCCGGGGCCAATGGCAATGGTAACGGAAATGGAAACGACAACGGTCATTATACGGCCGACAACATACAGGTTCTTGAAGGTTTGGAAGCGGTGCGCAAGCGCCCCTCCATGTACATAGGCGATACGAGTTCACGTGGATTGCACCACCTTGTTTATGAGGTTGTTGACAATTCCATAGATGAGGCATTGGCGGGTTATTGCGATGAGATTAATGTAACGGTGCATCCCAACAATGCTGTCACTGTAACCGACAACGGTCGTGGTATTCCTGTGGATTGGCATGAAAAGGAGAAGCGTTCAGCCCTCGAAGTAGTTATGACGGTTCTTCATGCCGGCGGTAAATTTGATAAAGGTTCCTACAAGGTATCGGGAGGTTTGCACGGAGTAGGTGTTTCCTGTGTTAATGCACTTTCATCCTTATTAAGGGTCACGGTATGCCGCGATGGAAAAATATATGAGCAGGAATACAATATTGGAAAACCCCAATATGATGTAAGGGAAATTGGGAATACGGACAAAACCGGAACAACAGTCTATTTTCAACCAGATGATTCAATTTTTACATTAACTGTATATGATCTTGAGATTCTGAGTTCGCGTTTGCGCGAACTTGCTTATCTTAATAAAGGCATCCGTTTATCTATAACCGATGAACGCGAACAAGATGAGAATGGGAATTTTCCAGCATTTACATTCTTCTCAGAAAACGGATTGCGCGATTTTATTGAGTATCTCGATGGAACGCGCGAAAAACTGATGCCAGAACCCATTTACATTGAAGGAGAGAAAAATGAAATCCCTGTAGAGATTTCAATGCAATACAATTCCTCCTTTAGTGAAAATATCCACTCCTACGTGAATAACATCAATACCCATGAAGGAGGAACCCACCTGGCGGGTTTCCGCAGAGGATTGACACGTACCCTTAAATCTTATGCCGATAAATCAGGGATGCTGTCAAAACTGAAATTTGATATCTCAGGTGATGACTTTCGTGAAGGGTTGACCGCTATTATTTCCGTAAAGGTTCAGGAGCCACAATTTGAAGGCCAGACCAAAACCAAACTTGGAAACAATGAGGTGATGGGCGCTGTGGATCAGTTGGTATCGGAGTTGCTAACCAATTATCTTGAGGAGCATCCTAAAGAAGCCCGAACGATTGTGAATAAGGTTATTCTTGCCGCTACTGCCCGCCACGCTGCCCGTAAGGCCCGCGAACTGGTGCAACGAAAGAGTGTATTGACTGGCTCCGGTCTTCCAGGGAAACTTGCAGACTGTAGTGAAAGGGATCCTGCCCTTTGTGAGATTTACTTAGTCGAGGGTGATTCCGCAGGTGGAACAGCCAAACAGGGTCGTGACCGTAAGTTTCAGGCCATTTTGCCGCTTCGCGGTAAAATTCTGAATGTTGAAAAGGCCATGTTGCACAAAATATTCGAAAATGAGGAAATAAAGAATATTTTCACCGCATTGGGTGTTTCTATAGGTACAGAAGAGGATTCAAAAGCCCTTAATATCACTAAGTTACGCTATCACAAAGTGGTGATTATGACCGATGCCGATATTGACGGTAGCCACATTGCTACCCTTATCCTCACCTTCTTTTTTAGGTACATGAAGGAACTGATCGAAAATGGTTATGTCTATATTGCCACACCTCCGCTTTACCTCATCAAAAAAGGCAACAATGAGCGCTATTGCTGGAGCGAAGATGAACGGGCTGCTACCGTTGCTGAATTCACTGGAATTGGAAAAGAAAGCAACGTGCATATACAACGATACAAAGGTTTGGGAGAAATGAATGCTGAGCAATTGTGGCTCACTACCATGAATCCGGAGTTCAGGACCCTGCGGCAGGTAACCATCGATAACGGTACCGAAGCCGATCGGATTTTCTCTATGCTCATGGGCGATGAAGTTCCTCCAAGGCGAGAGTTTATTGAAAAGAACGCAAAATACGCTAGAATTGATATTTAACTTTTAGGCGTTACCGATAAGATCCGGGAAAGATATTCTTTGCCGGTTTTTTTTTGCCTGATATTAATGGACACGAACTATAATTATGACCAGTAAATTTGTCTGGTATATTATTTGCTTAATGCTAAAGCTTAACCAATCCCTATAAATTATGAAACTAAAATTATTGGTCCTTACCATCGGTTTATTCTGTTTAACATCTGTAATAAAAGCCCAGGATTATAATACGGCCATTGGTGCACGGCTGGGCTTCTTCAATGGATTGACCATCAAGCATTTCGTATCCGGCAGCAATGCCATAGAAGGAATTGCCTCTTTCCGCTGGCGCGGTTTTGTGCTGACGGGTTTATATGAGTGGCAAAAGCCCATTAAAGGTGCAAAAAACCTTGATTATTACCTCGGTTTAGGCGGACATGTCGGTTTTTGGGACAATAACCATTATTACTGGTATGACGATGATCGGGATAATGGCAATTTTACCGTAGTGGGTGTGGATTTTATTGCCGGTCTTGAGTATAATTTTGCAGAAGTGCCATTTAATATCGGTCTTGACTGGAAGCCAGCTTTTAACCTGGTAGGTGATTCCCATTGGTGGGGCGATGGTGTCGCATTTTCTATCAGATATAAGTTTTAAATAATTCATTATTCAGATAAAATAATGAAAATGGCAGGATACGTATCCTGCCATTTTCACGTTATAGTTGTTATGACAACGTTTATTTCCTTGTATTTTCCAGAAACCACTTGTACAGTTCTGGATTGTCATAGGTTGCGGTCCAGCTATCGTGATTTGCATCCGGATAAATGACCAATCTGGCCGGATTTCCCAAAGCCTGGAGGCTTTTTATTATAATGGCTACTGGTGCAATTGCCACCACATCATCCATAGCCCCGTGAAACGCCATGATGGGCATGTCTTTAAGTTCTGAGGCCCGTGCCAGGTAATTTCGGCTTACTGGTCCACAAACCGGCGCAATGGCTGCAAAATAATCAGGATGTGCCATTGCCAGGTCCCACGTTCCCGCACCACCCATGCTTAAGCCGGTTAAATATACTCTCGTTTCATCAACCCGGTAACGGGAAGCCACATGTTTTATCAAAGCAAAAAGGGTTTCGGTATCCCATTCTGAATTCAGCGGGCATTGTGGCGAAAGAACGATAAAAGGGAAGGTTTTGCCCTGAGCAATTAGTTTTGGGGGGCCGTGTACTTTAACTTTCTCCAGATCATTCCCACGCTCGCCCGATCCGTGAAGGAATACAAGCAAAGGCCAGGTTTCATTGGGCTTCGTTTCGAATCCATCAGGTAAATAGAGTAAATAATCCATTGATACCGAACGGATTACATTGCCCTGGAAAGACCCCTCATTTTGCACATTTTGTGCCCGCAAGGACAATGTGGAAATGAGCATTAGTAGCATAATAGCATGGTTTCTCATTCGATTTTGTTTTTGAAAAGGTTTATTCTCATTTGACTAATCAAAGAAGTTCCAGGTTACCCCAAATCTAAATCCCCGGTCAGGCATGGGGTAGGAGGGAACCATAAAGTAATTATATCCGGTGAGGCCGCTATTTAAATGTTTCATCAATAAAAACATTCTGGCGCGCTTTACCCGGATGTTGATAAATCCATCTACATAGGGATAATCACCAATTTTCACTGTATTTTGATTGTAATAGGATCTTAATGCCGGCATGTATGCATCAGCATAAAAGGCCGTATTATACATTACAGAAAGCCCGGCCTGTAGGTGAAGCGCCCGCTTAAACAGCGCAATGTAATAATACGCTGTCAATCTTCCGGCTATTTCAGGAAGATCAAGTACGGACTTGTCTGTTGATTTCTGCCAGATTGCAAATGCCTGTATATCAAAGCTCCCCAATTTAATGTCAGTCTGCCCGTAAAGCTGGGTCACCCTAAAGGAATTCCCTGCCCGTGCTGGTAGGGCAGAATCATTAAAATAGACCCAGCCATCCATATTGTAAAAATTGAATCCTGCCTGGATAAATTTCCGACTATACATCACTTTGCCGCTGGCAATGGTTTGCTGGCCAAAGCTATTTTCCCATTTAAAATGATTGGAAAGATTTGATTGAAACAAATAATCTGGTTGTAAAGCATTTAAGCCCAACTCTGCGGAGAGATTTCCCCACGATGAGGAGTTGTCATAGGCCGGTAGCGTAAGCATAGCAGCTATCCCTTTGTCACCATTGAACGGCGCCCCATTGGTTAGCCATACTTTCCCCTCGGCTTTTGCAAAACCAAATGCATTGGCTGAAAGATAGCCAAAGGTTGTCAGTCGATTGAAGTTACGCTTTATGGAATCACCCCTGTACTTGCCAAAACTGGTTTTATAGACACCGAATGTGTGCTCTACGCCCAATCGCAACAAAATAGCTTTCCCACTTCCCCTGGCGCGGCCAACGCCGCCTTCAAATACAAACTGGTTGGTGAATTCATGATAATATACAGAGTCAAAGGTTTTTAATGAATCGAGATAAATATTTGGGTAAAAACCCGATTTAGGATTTCCATCAGTATATTTAAGCGAATTTGTGGTATAGGTAAAAGTATGCCTGACAAAATCGCTTCTCAAGGCATTGAAATACAAATGTTTTGGCAATTTCCGGTCTGGCAGGCTATCCATATTCCGGGATGTTGTATCAGAATCTTTTAAATTGGGACCGGCGTCATTTGGATTTCGACCAAAGTAATAGTATTGACGAATAAAAATTCCGTTTTCTTTAATGTAATTATCGGCTGATTGTAGGTGGATGGCAATGCGGTCACGTTCAGGCTCCAAATTATCTGTAAAAAGGGAATCATAGACAATTCCCCCATTCTCTCGCCATTTTAGTCGGTTGTTACGATAATTTGCCAGCACGGCATAACGTTCATTGTTTGTAATAAACTGGCCTTGAAGGGAAACAGAGGAGTTGTCTGATTTCTGGCGGTTGTAATTTCCTACAGAATTAATAATTCTCAAATCGAGCCCGAGGGTCAGTCCCCGTGTAATGCTTTGGCTGTGGGTAAGATTGAACAATTGTTCTTTACCAGCCCCGAATGAATAGCCTATATTCGTGTAAGGCCCGAAGGTTTGGTAATACCGGATATTATCGTTTCGTAAGAGGTAAAGATGATAAACTGAAGGGGCAAAGCGAAAACCTTCGTTTGGAAAAGGGTTGAAAATAAGGCTGTTGTAGGCAAGGCCAATGTTTCCGGCGATGGCGTTAAGGGAAGTGGTGGTTTGAACCGGGTTGTAAAACTGAACTCCGGTTAAAATGGTGTCGTTCATCTTTCCCAATCCTACCGATGGCCATTTCTGGTCAACGGTGTAGTAATAGACCGATGCAGTATCAGGTGAGCGTTCCAATTCATCTTTGGCAGCAGGTTGCTGTGCAAAGGCCGCATTGACGATTAGAAAAATTAAACCTATTAAACGGTATTTTAGCATTTACAAGGCAGTAAAGGAGTTGCAAAGATAGGGATATGCCTGAATGGTAACGTTGGACAAGCAGATTTATTGGGCAAAGCGGACTTATCTGGCCTTAATCAGTTTGGCTTCATAAATGGCTTTTTTAGTAATAAGCCGAACTATGTAGGTTCCTGGTTCAAGTTGCTTAATATCAATACTTTCATTGGGTTGGAAATGACCCGAAAAAATGCTTTTGCCATTCAAATCGATAATAATTAAGCTGTCGTTACTGCCAATATTCTGTTTATTAATGCGAAAATATGTTGTAGCCGGATTGGGCGACAATAGCAATGGCATGGTTGTGAAATTCTCTTCCACTGAAAAAGAACTCCCACCAAAAAGAAACAGAAAGGCTTCCCTGAAATTTTCGCGCCATAAGGCTTCATTGTGCTGCCCGCCAGGAACCACTTTATTTTCAATGTTTGATGATGGCAGACCTATTGATATTAAGGAATCACTCATGCGCAGCATATTTACCCCGGTATTGCTTCCTTCTGCTGTCCCGCACATCTGGTAAACGCTTAACCAATTCCCTGTTTGGATGGATGCGGTGAAACTCCATACCGAATCTGAAAACCAGTAGGAAGGTGAAAATAAACCAGCTTTCCCAAATACTTCCGGGTATTGAAGTGCGCCAAAATGTGATATCAATCCGCCCAGCGAACTACCCATGATGCCTGTGGTTTCGCGGCCGGGAAGAGTACGGAAGTTTTGATCGATGTATGGCTTGAGCGTTTCAACAACAAACTGCATGTATTTTTCGCCTTCGCCACCACCATATTCTGTATTTGTCCAAGGGGTATATTCATCAATGCGATGGACACCGCCATTGTCAATGCCCACAACTATGGGGACAGTGTATCCTTCGTTGAATAATTCGTTCAAGGTTTCATCTACTTCCCATTCACCTGAAAATGAAGTCAATTGATCGAAGAGATTCTGACCATCATGCATATAAAGTACGGGGTAATTTTTGCCAGAAGTTTCATAGTCAGGCGGATAGTAAATCCATATGCGGCGGTTTCGGTTGAATTGCGGCATATAAAAAGCCTCATCCATGATTTCAACGTTTTCTGCGGCGGTCGATTGATTTGTGCCGCCCTCCGCCCAACGGAGAATGTTTACAAAAACCGTGTCGTTATTACCATAGGTGAAGGTGCGATTGGGGATTTCTTCACCATTGGCGCCTTTTTCAACGGTTTCCCAACTACCCCGGGTAAATTTGAACTGTATTGCTGTTCCTTCCGGTTGGGCACTCAAGGTAATTTCCCATTTGTCCTGTGCATTTTTATGCATCACAAATTCCGCGCTTCCTGGTTGCCAATTGTTGAAATTTCCTGCAATGTACAGATTTTCGTCTGGTGGTGTATTTGCAGGAATACTGTTGGCTATAAAAGTTACCTGGGCCATTGATGTAAATGGAATTAACATCAGAATTAGGAATATTTTATTGATATTCATAAGCATTGTATTATTTGGTTTCCAAAGGTAATGATTTGACACAAGAATGAGCAGACCACTTTTTCATGTACCTTTGAACTTGGAAATTTAATAACTGAATCAAAGATGAAAATCCCGCTAAGGATATTGCCGGCAATGCTGCTTTTAGCACTTTTTTCCTGCAAAGGCACTTCAACGGAAAAAAAGAATGAATCCATGAATCAAGAACACAAAGTAGTCGTTTATCAGGTTTTTACGCGCCTGTTTGGAAATACCAACACCACCAACAAGCCATGGGGCACCATCGAAGAAAATGGCGTTGGGAAGTTTAATGATTTTACGGATGAAGCACTTGAAGCGGTTAAAGCACTGGGCGTTACCCATGTTTGGTACACTGGCGTTCCTCATCATGCGCTGATTCGCGATTACACCGCTTTCGGAATCAGTAACGATGACCCGGATGTGGTGAAAGGCCGGGCTGGTTCGCCTTATGCGGTTAAGGATTACTATAATGTGAACCCCGATCTGGCTGTTGATCCTGCAAAGCGGCTCGATGAATTTAAAGCCCTGGTTGAACGTACCCATAATCATGGACTGAAAGTAATTATCGACATTGTGCCAAACCATGTGGCAAGAGGTTATAAATCCGTTTCTAATCCCCAGGGTGTGGAAGATTTCGGAGCATCGGATGATAAGACGGTTGAGTATGCCCGCGATAATAATTTTTATTATATCCCCGGTCAGCCGTTTGTGATTCCCCGTCCTCTGAATAATTATCTGCCACTTGGTGGAGAAAAAAATGCTTTAGCGGATGGCTATTTTGATGAAGATCCTGCAAAATGGACAGGGAATGGTTCCCGTTTGGCCCAGCCCGATTTTTATGATTGGTATGAAACCGTGAAGATCAATTATGGCGTGCGTCCGGATGGAAGTTTTGATTTTGATACCCTTCCTGAAAGCTATAGCTCGAAAACGGCGGATGAGCATTTTGCCTTTTGGCAGGATAAAACGGTCCCGGATAGCTGGAAGAAGTTCCGGGATATCGCATTATACTGGACAAAGTTTGGTGTGGATGGATTTCGATACGATATGGCCGAAATGGTGCCTGTAGAGTTCTGGAGTTACATGAATTCAGCCATAAAAAAGCTCAATCCTGATGCATTTTTATTGGCCGAAGTATATAATCCTGCCCGATACCGCGATTATATTCATCTTGGTAAAATGGATTTTCTTTATGACAAGGTTGAATTGTACGATACCCTAAAAAACATTATGCAGGGACATGGTTCAACCGATCATTTGGCGGGTATTCAGCATGGATTGGCTGATATTGAAACACATATGCTTCATTTCCTTGAAAATCATGATGAACAACGCATTGCCAGTTCCGCATTTGCTGGAAGCGCGATGAAGGGGAAACCGGCTATGGTGGTGAGTGCAACCATCAGTACTTCGCCAACCATGATTTACTTTGGTCAGGAGGTGGGAGAGCCGGGCGATGGTGATCCTGGTTTTGGAAGTGCCACACGCACCACCATCTTTGATTATTGGGGTGTGCCGGCGCATCAGCGGTGGATGAACAAGGGGAAATTTGATGGCGGACTGCTGTTACCTCAGGAAAAGGAACTGCGTGATTTTTATCAGCGGTTGTTAAATTTTACCATCAGCAGTCCCGCCCTTATGGGCAACTATCAGGAAATTCATTCCTACAACCGAACGAATACCACTGGTTATTATGATAAAGCCTTTGCTTTTGCGCGCTGGAGCGACAATGAACACCTGATTGTTGTGACGAATTTCAAAGATGCCATCACCGATATTTATGAATTGCAGCTTCCCGCCAATCTTATCCAGGCATGGGGGCTTAAGGATGGCAGTTATAGACTGAAAGACCAGCTTTATGAGAAATCCGGGTTTGAATTAACGGTATCCGGTGGGATGGGTAAAGTTAAGATGGTAGTTAAACCGCTGGAGTCTTTCATTCTTGCATTAGCAAAATGATTTTGATGATCTGAAATTTTGAAAATCGACTGAGAATGGATTCAAGAAGGGATTTTATTAAGAAGGGAGGATTGCTTGTTGCAGGACTTTCCCTGAGCAGTGCTTATCCTGCTATGGCTGAGGGTCTTTTTATGAAAAAGGATAAATTTATTAGTGGCCGCCCGCCCATGAAAGATCGAAAATTCATCAGCAAAACAATCGAAGCGGTTATTGTAAAAACAAAGAACCAGATTGCTGATCCTGAATTGGCCTGGATGTTCGAAAACTGCTTCCCAAATACCCTTGATACCACCATTGAACATTTTACCAACGAACGCAAACCCGATACTTTTGTAATCACAGGCGATATTCATGCCATGTGGTTGCGTGATTCGACGGCGCAGGTATGGCCATATTTGCCCTATGTAACTGAAGATTCTGCGCTTGCGCAATTGATTGAGGGCGTAATCAACAGACAGACAAAATGTGTTCTTATTGACCCTTATGCCAATGCGTTTAACTATGGGCCGGATGGCTCTGATTGGGAATCGGACCAAACGGAAATGAAACCTGAATTACATGAACGTAAGTGGGAGGTCGATTCGCTTTGTTATGTTATCCGATTGGCGCATCAATATTGGAAAGTTGCGGGCAAAACCACACCTTTTGATTCAGCCTGGGTGGATGCCATGAAGCTGATTGTAAAAACTTTTAAAGAACAGCAGCGCAAAGAGGGAAACGGGCCTTATTCTTTTCGGCGGAAAACATTTAGTCCGACTGATACCGCACAGGGCACTGGCTTTGGAAATCCGGTACGTCCGGTTGGGCTGATTTGCTCTGTTTTCAGGCCTTCGGATGATGGTGCGCTTTTCCCTTTTTTGGTACCTTCCAATTTCTTTGCTGTGCAATCGCTTCGGCAATTATCAGAAATGAGCACTACCATCCTCCATGATGATAAGTTTGCAGATGAATGTAACGCATTGGCCAACGAGGTGTATGATGCATTGATAGAATATGCCGTTGTAGATCATTTTAAATTTGGTAAAGTTTACGCTTATGAAGTGGATGGTTATGGTAGCCGGCTTCACATGGATGATGCCAATGTGCCCAGTCTGATTTCGCTGCCCTATATTGCCGGTATTGATCCTGATGATGAGGTTTACCGCAATACGCGTGCACTCACCTTGAGCCCATATAACCCTTACTTTGCCCAGGGAAAATACGAAGGCGTGGGAGGTCCCCATACCGGGAAAGATACCATCTGGCCACTTGGCTATGTGATGCGGGCTATGACCAGTAATGAAGATGAGGAAATTGCCTGGTGCCTGAAAATGCTTATAGAAACCCATGCCGACACTGGTTTTATGCACGAATCTTTTTACAAAAACGATCCTGAGAAATACTCACGTAGCTGGTTTGCCTGGGCAAATACCATTTTTGGTGAATTAATACTAAAAATTGCTGTCGAAAGACCACACTTGTTGGGATAAAGGAAGGGTGAAAATTCTAAATTTCTAATTTTCCAGGGATATAGTTTTCGTAAAGAAGGAAGTGAGCCTAACCTTTTCCGAGTAAAGCAAAGAACACATTGAGAATAGCGAAATCCCGAGAGCCCCGAAAGAATCGTTATAAACTCCGCGATTCGGGAAACAACAAACATCAAACAACAAACAAATTATGGGTCCCGATTCTCAACTTCTGCTCCAACTCGTCGAAATGCGCATGCCTTTCGGGAAATACAAAGGAACTGTGCTTTGCAATTTGCCGGTATCTTACCTTGAATGGTTCCAGCGCAAAGGTTTTCCCGAAGGCAAACTTGGCATGTTGCTGCAAACAATGTATGAAATCAAACTTAACGGACTGGAATACCTTTTACAGCCGTTAAAGAACGGTAAAAGATGATTAAACCGGCTTCCATCAGCACGTTAAGAAAGGAGATAGACTTTCTGCCACCCAAAGAACTGGCAGAGCTTTGTCTGCGCCTGGCCAAATACAGCAAGGAAAATAAGGAGTTGTTAAGTTACCTCATTTTCGATGCCGGGGATGAGAACGGTTTTATTGAAAGTGTGAAAACACAAATCAGGGATCAATTCGCCGAAATTAATACGAGCCATATCTTTTACGTACGGAAGAGTGTTCGGAAGATACTTAAAATTACCAATAAATATATTCGTTATTCAGGTCAGAAACAAACAGAAGTTGAACTGCTGCTCTTTTTTTGCCAAACTTTAAATGCTTCCGAAATAAAATATCAACGGGTAACCTCCCTGAACAATTTGTATCAAAACCAGGTGCTGAAAATTAAGAAAGCAGCGGCCACGCTGCACGAAGATCTCCAGTTTGATTATCTGAAAGAGATAGAGCGATTGTAAAAACCTGATTTGTCAACTGCCATTCAACAGAGTTATCAGAAATTATTAACATTTATATCTTTTGAGACCATTATGTATTTTCTATGTTGCAATTTATCAGGGTATTAGCATTTAATTGGAAAAGTTCCTTCGTGTGCAGGATTTTTTT
>SWCB01004428.1_pt1 | contig 56642 bp, 46 predicted proteins | sample 4692901 | NCBI WGS metagenome assembly SWCB01 (sample SAMN10267276, study PRJNA491770) | bioreactor metagenome | isolation source: DHS bioreactor inoculated with subseafloor sediment | place: Japan: off Shimokita Peninsula | collected 2006-08 | reverse complement strand
AATGTCAAAGCCGAGCGGTACTAATTACCCGTATACTTTCTTAAGTACAATATCTCTTACTTTTTCTTTTACCCCTTTATAAAGGGTATAGATCTTCTTCCTTCAACATGTCACTTCTGATACAAAATATCAGTTGTAACCAATAAAGACATTTAGGTGACTTTAGCGGCGGTGTCCACCTCTTCCCATTCCGAACAGAGAAGTTAAGCCCGCCTGCGCCAATGGTACTGCCATACCCGGTGGGAGAGTAGGTCGTCGCCAAACTTTTAACAAAAAGGCCATCCGATAGGATGGCCTTTTTTGGTTATAGGTCAATAGTCGTTAGTCAAATAGTCATTAGTCTGATAGTCATTAGTCAAATAGTCGTTAGTCAAATAGTCGTTAGTCAAATAGTCGTTAGTCAAATAGTCGTTAGTCAACTAATCGTTAGGCGGTGGGCGGTAGTCGCCCAATCGCCCCTTCGCTGAAGTCGCTCAGACGATTCGTTCGCTACAGGCTCAAATTCCTTAGTCGCCTTATCACTAACATCCATATCTCAGGTAAAACCAGTAATAACGCCATTATCATCAATATCCATGAACTCTGCCGAAGGGGTTTGGGGCAATCCTGGCATACGCATAATGTTGCCGGTAATAGGTATCACAAATCCCGCACCGGCAGCAATTTCGATTCTTCGCACTGTTACAACAAAGTTTTTAGGGCGTCCAAGTAATTTGGGATTATCGGAGAGTGATTCCTGGGTTTTGGCTATACAAACAGGTAATCCATTCAAGCCTAATGTTTCTATTGTTTTTAAATCTTTTTTGGCTTGTGGTGTATAGTCGATCGCACTCGCACCATAAATTTTCTTGGCAACGGTTTCTATTTTCTTCTCAATAGGCCACGACCAATCGTACATCGGCATAAACTTCGATACACAAGTATCAGCAACCTGGGCTACAATCCGCGCCAGTTCCTCAGCACCTTCACCACCTTTGCCCCAAACATCAGCAACTGCTGCTTTAATGCCCAGTTCCTTACATCTATCAAGAATGATGTTAAGTTCCTCTTCAGTATCGCTGGCAAATTTATTAATAGCTACCACCGGGCATACATTAAATTTAAGCATGTTTTCTATATGTTTCTCCAGATTTGGCAGACCTTCTTTAACTGCCTGTGGATTCGGCTCCTTCAGGTCAGCAACTGGCACTTCACCATGATACTTTAACGCCCTTACTGTTGCGACCAATACTGCCGCCTGGGGCTCGATGACGGCCGATACACACTTGATATCGAGAAATTTTTCTGCGCCCAGGTCAAATCCAAAGCCAGCTTCGGTCACCACATAATCCGACAATGACATCCCCATTTTGGTAGCCAGTACAGAATTGGTACCCTGTGCAATATTGGCAAAAGGCCCGCCATGTATAATTGCCGGATTGCCCTCCATGGTTTGTACCAGATTGGGTTTTACAGCATCTTTTAAAAGTACGGCCATAGCTCCCTGGGCTTTCAGGTCGCGGGCATAAATAGGTTTCTTATCAAAGGTAAAGCCAACAAAAACATTTCCAACCCGTTCTTTTAGGTCCCGGAAATCTTCGGCCAGGCATAAAATGGCCATAATTTCGGATGCAGCCGTGATGTTGAAACCTGTTTCTCGCGGTATGCCGGAATTGGTCCCACCAAGTCCAACAATTATCTGGCGTAATGAACGGTCATTCATATCCATCACTCTTTTCCAGCTTACCGTTCGTGGATCGATATTTAAAGAACGGGTACTGCTTTGAATATTGTTATCGATAAGTGCAGCCAGCAAATTATTGGCCTTTTCAATGGCAGAAAAATCACCTGTAAAATGAAAATTAATATCTTCCATAGGAATCACTTGTGAATATCCACCGCCGGTAGCACCGCCCTTTATGCCAAAAACAGGACCCAGGCTAGGTTCTCTCAGCACCACAGTCGTGGCCTTCCCAATCCTGTTGAGGCCTTCGCTCAGACCGATGGAAACCGTAGTTTTTCCTTCGCCAGCAGGGGTTGGAGATATTGCTGACACAAGTATCAGGATGCCTGGATTGTTCTTTATCTTTTCCTGGTTGATGAGGTGCAGCGGCAACTTGGCTTTAAACTTTCCATATAATTCCAAATCATCCGTATCTATTCCAAGCTTCTGAGCTATCTCGGTGATGGGTCTAATATTTGCCTCACGTGCAATTTGAAGGTCAGTTTTTATCATGGCAGGTTTATATTAATGTTAAATTTGTAAATAGGATGCTTATTATGTCAATAAAACAAAGTTAATATTTTCTGACATTTATTCCAAATAAACCTATGCGCCGAATGTGTTATAGCTTAGTTTTTAGTACAATCTATGGTTTTTGGTCTTTGGTTTTTGGTCACAGTCCTTTGCTTTTTTTTTACAACGTCTCTATTCAGGTAATAACAATATGCATAATTCAATAAATTTATTACCGCACTTTGTCGTGCCGCTGGCTTTTCGTGAGCTTAAAGCAATTTCAGCACATCTATACTTATTAACAACCACATTTAATATTGAGTATTAAACTTGCATCTAAGTCATTATTAGGTATCTTTGCTAAAATTTTTAAAATGAATTTCACAAATTCATCTTCAAGAAAATTATTTAGAACATTTATACCAGCTTTTAAAGGAATAGGTTCTGCTTTCAGAAGCGAGAAAAATCTACGATTTCACTTTATAGTTGTTGTTTGTGTAACAATTCTTGGCTTTGTTTTTGGCATATCAAACATTGAATGGTTGCTTGTTTTATTACTCTTCGCCAATGTTATAGCAATGGAATTGATAAATACAGCAATTGAAAGGCTTTGCGATTTTGTGCAGCCCGAAAAAGATAACCGAATTCGAAAGATAAAAGACATTTCGGCAGGTGCAGTATTGTGGGCGTCTCTAATGGCTGGCGTTGCTGGCTTACTGATTTTCGTTCCAAAAATTTCAACAATCGTTAATAACCTCCAATAAATAGTTATGATGCTCATAGCAGATAGCGGCTCAACAAAAACACACTGGTGCGTGATTGATGCCAAAGGCAAAAAGCTTATTCAAACCATAGGAATTAATCCCTATCAAATGAATAACGAAGCCATTAAAGAAGTTCTTGAAAAGGAACTCTATCCTTACTTAAGTTCTGAAAAGATTAAGAATGTACATTTCTATGGTGCTGGTTGCTCAACAGATCAAAAGTGTAACCTCATCGATTCTGTGCTCCAGGATTTTTTCAAAACGGCAACTATTGAGGTCCATCACGATCTTTTGGGTGCAGCTAGGGCGCTTTGCGGCCATGAAAAAGGAATTGCCTGCATATTGGGCACAGGCTGTAATTCATGCTACTATGATGGGAATGAAATAACAGAACAGATATACTCTTTGGGTTATGTGCTTGGCGACGAAGGTAGCGGTGCATATATGGGTAAGTTGTTGATCAGGGATTTTTATCAGGATCGCTTGCCTGCTGAAATTCATCAATTATTCCGCGAGGAATTCAATCCTGTTCTTGAGCAGATTCTGGATAACATTTACAATCAACCGCGCCCCAATCGATATTTGGCTTCATTTTGTCCGTTTCTTCTAAAAAATATTGATCACCCATATATTTATGAATTGGTGAGTAATTCTTTTGACGATTTCTTTTCGAAATATGTGCTAAAATTTAAAGAAGCAGAAAATGCTAAAATTCATTTTCTTGGCTCAATCGCATTTCATTTTAAGGATGTATTAAAGGCTTCGGCGCAAAAAGCCGGACTGCAAATAGGCAAAATTTATGATTCGCCTATTGAAGGCCTTGTTGATTATCATAACAATTAATCTGCAATGAAAGAAGCATTCAGGCTTTTCATCATTATTCTGTCCGTCATTACAAATGTTTTTGAGGTAAGTGCCCAGAATAATCCCAAAATTGATGCGCTCAATCAATACATTGAAGATGCCCGGATTAAATGGGACATTCCGGCTTTAGCAGTTGGAATAATTCATAACGACACCATTGTTCTTCTTGATGGTTATGGTGAAAGAGAGATTGGTACCGGTAAAACTGTGGATGAAAATACATTGTTTGCAGTTGCATCCAATACCAAATCATTTACTGCCACAGCAATGGGCATCCTGGTGGATGAAGGTAAAGTCAAATGGGATGATCCTGTAACGCAATATCTTCCCTGGTTTAAGCTTTATGATCCTTACGTTACCCAAAATTTCACCATTCGTGATTTGCTTACCCATAAATCAGGTCTCACTACATTCAGTGGCGATTTAATCTGGTATGGCAGCACGTATTCAAGAGAAGAGATTGTAAGAAGGGCGGCATACCTTGAACCTCATCATGGCTTTAGAACTGATTTTGGCTACTCAAACATCATGTATCTGGCAGCGGGGTTGGTCATTGAGCAGGTTTCAGGTATGTCGTGGGATGCTTTTATTAAGGCGCGTATTTTAGATCCATTGAATATGGACCGCACCAATTCCTCCACCCTGGTCCTTGATTTAAAAGGAAATACAGCCATTCCTCATAGCGAAACTGATGGTAAAATTATCGCCATTCCCTACCTCAACTGGGACAATATTGCACCTGCTGGTTCCATCAATTCATCGGCGGCTGATATGCTCAAATGGATAAAGCTGCAACTTGACAATGGCAAATACCAGGATAAGCAATTGGTAAGTCCGGCGGTTCTTCGTGAGTTATGGACACCTCAAACCATTCAATTGGTATCCCGGTTCTCGGAACGGTTATGGCCTTCCACACATTTTAAAAGTTATGGAATGGGCTGGGGCTTAATGGATTATCATGGAAAAAAAATTATTTCCCATTCAGGCGGTTACGATGGCATGATTTCATATTCTGCCTTTGTTCCTGAAGCAAATCTTGGATTTGTGATTCTTACCAATAAAAATTCAAGCCTTTATTATCCATTGACATATAAAATTCTGGATGCATTCTTATCCTCAGATGACTTTGACTGGAGCAACTATTTTTTTGATCTCAACCAGAAAAATGAAGAAGCATCTGAAAAGGAAAGTTTAGAAGCTGATAGTTTAAGAAAAGTTGACACCCACCCTACCCTGCCCCTGGAAAAATTCTGCGGAACTTACCACAGCGAAATGTATGGAAATGTCGTTGTAGAAATGCAAGATGGCGCCTTGAGCCTCAAATTTATGCCAACCCCCATTTTTCATTCCGCGTTAACGCATTGGGAATACAACACATTTTCTCTGAAATTTCCAGATGTGCCATCTTTACCAGCAGGGAAAGCCGCATTTATCATAGGAATGGGCGATAAAGTTGAAAAATTGAAAATCGAAATTCCAAATCCTGATTTTGATTTTACCGAACTTGACCTTATTAAGGTGGATTAGTGTTTCCCTTTTCTCCGCTTCAAGAATCTTTTATGGTTTCGTAACCGAATCTGGGCCACTTTTTTGAAGTTCTTCCTCACTTTTAAAGATTAATGCATCAGAATTGATGCAATACCTTAATCCTGTTGGTGGGGGACCGTCATTAAATACATGACCCAGGTGCCCTCCGCAGCGCGAGCAAACGACCTCGGTCCTGATCATCCCGAAATTTCGATCACTATGCTCATCAATGTTGCCTTTTTGAGCGGGAGTGCTAAAACTCGGCCATCCACAACCTGCATCGAACTTCGAGTTTGATTCAAAAAGTTCTTGTCCGCATCCGGCGCAGAAATATCGCCCTCTCACAAAAAACTGGTCATACAATCCCGTTCCCGGCCTTTCGGTTCCCTTTTGACGAAGAATACTGTATTGTTCAGGCGTGAGTATCTCTTTCCACTCTTCGTCCGACTTGAATATTTTTTCAGTTACTTTATTTTCAGAATTTTGCATAGCTTGATTGGTGTAAGTTTGCTGGTTACATGAGGAAGTGATCAACACAAACAAAAATAATGTCATGAGTAACACGCCCCATTTTCTTTTTATATTTTTCAAAGTTTATCTTTTAATGGATGAATGATTAATCAACAATTATTTTCGTGCATTGTTGAGATTGTATTTACAATTTGGTGTCATGAAATCTTTACTCAAGTTCTGATAAAGTAATTGTCTTTTGTTATGTGCTAAATCTTTCCTGGCCAGGTACTCATAAAAAATTGTAAAGACGCCACCGATTTTGTAAATTTACAGTGCAAAACGATGATAGGGTTTTGTGACAAGAAAAATCATCATACAATAACACCAAGAAAACTGATTTATGGAATGGATTTGGGTAACATTGGGCACGTTGCTTACCATTGCAGGTATTGTTGGATGTATAATTCCTTTGATACCTGGCCCTCCACTTAGTTATGCGGCTTTATTGATCCTGCATTTTACCCTCGATGAACCGTTTTCAAGTCGTTTTCTCATCATTTGGCTGGTGCTGACCATCCTTGTTACTTTACTTGATTATTATGTTCCCATCTGGGGAACCCAAAAACTTGGCGGGAGTAGAAGTGGCATTTGGGGTTCAACCATTGGGCTGATTATCGGACTTTTCTTTTTCCCTCCCTTTGGTATTATTGCCGGACCATTTATTGGAGCTGTTATAGGTGAGCTTCTGGGCGGAAAAGATATGTCATATGCGTTACGATCAGGCTTCGGCTCTTTTTTGGGTTTTATTGCCGGCACAATTATGAAGTTAACTGTTTCATTGATAATGGGTTTTTATTTCTTTAAAGCAATTATCTAATGTCATGCTAACCTATAATGAAATTGAACACCTTATTGATTGTAGCTACAAAATCAGGTTATCGGCACTAAAAAGCATAACAAAATCCGGGACTGGCTACTTTGGCGCTTGCATGGCTATGGCCGACATTTTTACTGTATTGTATTTCAATCCAATAAATCAAGCTTCTAATGGATTTGATACCGGGAATAAAGACAAGGTTATTCTTATGGCAGATCATTTGAAACCCTTATGGTATGCTTCACTGGCACATGCAGGCCAAATCCCCTTAAAAGCATTATATGCAGACCAATCGTTGACTTCAAATCAAAATCGAACAATTAGACTTGGAGAAAACAGGCTCTCCCAGGCCGTGGAACTTGCGCGTTCATATAGATCCAGAAACAATAATGCTAAGGTTTTCATCATAATCGGCATTGAAGAACTTCTAAAAAATGAAGATCTATCGCTGCTCGACACTGACAAATGCTCAATTCCCAGAAATGTGACTTTTATCCTGGATCTAGGTATTCTATTCTTGTATAAAAATGAAATCGCAAAAAATAGAATCCTTACCATAAAAGAAAAATTGACAGCCCTTGGATGTAATTTAAGGGAATGTGATGGTCATAACTATGATGAAATTCTCTCCACATTGGCCATGGAAGGGGCAGATAATGAAAACCCACTTTTTATTTTTCCACATACCATTTCAGGAAAGGGCATCATAACCATTGAAGGCAACCTGGATTGGAATTACAAAGTACCTTCCTCAAATGAAGTGAGGGAATTTTGTTGCCAACTTGAGGAGAGTTTCAAGATAAATAAGATGAGATTACATACTCACAATGCTTCAAGGAAATAACCCGGAAGGATAATCCACCTGTTCCAGAAATAAACCTTTGGCTGGAACCGATTCGCCGGCATCAGAACGGCTACCCGTGTTGAGTAATTCCAAAAGTCCGTCAGAATCCAACTTCCCCTTACCAATATCCAGTAAAGTCCCTACCATAGCCCTTACCATATTGCGCAGAAAACGGTTTGCTTTAACATGAAAAATCAACATATTATCGAATTCCTGAAAGTAAGATTCAGTTACCGAGCAAAGGTTTGTAGCATTATCGGTCCCGGACTTCGAGAAACAGGTGAAATCCTGATGCAATAATAGCCGGGCCGCCGCTTCATTCATTCGATCAACATCCAATTGTCCGGTATATTTCCAGGCATACAATTGAACAAAGGGATTCTTATTCCTGCTTATATAATAATGGTATGTCCGACTAATTGCAGAAAATCTTGCGTGCACATTGTTATCAACCCTAAATCCATTAAAAATTGAAATATCCCTGGGCAAGATACTGTTTAACCGATAAACCACCTGTATAAGCTCATCAGGCGAAAAATCTTTTTCAACATCAAAATGGGCATAGTAGTTACGTGCATGAACCCCGGTATCGGTGCGACCGGCACCGGTTATTTGTATCTTTTGAGATAAAATCAAGGACAATGACTGCTCAACAACCTGTTGAACTGTAATGGCATTGGGCTGTTTCTGCCATCCATGATAGGCAGAACCATCATAGGCAAGGTGAAGAAAGTATCGGTTGGTTTCCATTCAGGGGCAAAGATAAACAAATCAAAAGCCCGCTAAAAAAACTGGCTTTCCCAAATGTGAGAATTTAGAACAGTTATAAATTAGGATTATAAAGCGAAAAAAGCGCCTCATTGTTAATCCATTCACAAAAGAATATATATATTTGAGGCGAATTGTTATTCAATTCACAAGTCACACTCAAATCACTATTCAATAAAGTATTTTATCAAACTAAAGTTGGAGGATTACATGTCAACAACAGAAGTATTAGTTAAGGACCTGGTTAAACAAAACGGTAAAACACGCAACAGTCTGATGCCCGTTTTACAAGGTATCGTGCAGCGGGAACATTTTTTGTCGGAAGAAGCCATGCTTTGTGTAGCCAAAGAGCTTAACCTGGCAGCCGCAGATGTATATGGAACTGCGAGTTTCTACACCTTCCTCGACACGGTGCCACGCGGAAAAAACATTATCAGGGTCTGCAAAACCATTACGTGCCACATGAAAGGGAAAGATGAAATCCTCAACGCCCTTTGCAACAACCTTAAGATCAAAGTTGGGGAGACTACCCACGACAATAAATTCACACTTTTAACTGCCAATTGCCTTGGATGGTGCCACAAAGGGCCGGTTATGCTCATCAATGATGAAATATATCCTGAATTAACACCCGAAAAAGCCCTCGATATTATTGGAGAATATGCCAAAGGCAATCATTAAAAGCAAAAGGTCATAAACAAAAAAATTACCCAAATGGAAAACAATCTAAAGAAAGTCGATATTATTTTCGAGGTAGGCGACAAATGCACGCCATACGAAGTCTTAGACAAAACCTTGAAAAGGCCGGCCGATGAAATTATACTTGATCTGATTGACAGTGGTTTGAAAGGACGCGGTGGTGCCGGATTCCCCACCGGACTAAAGTGGAAATTCACCCGTAACGAGGTTTCTGAGACTAAATATGTTATCTGCAATGCGGATGAAGGAGAGCCAGGCACTTTTAAGGACAGGGAAATCCTCGACAGGGTCCCTGAAAAAATCTTCACCGGAATGGCCATTTGCGGTTATGTAATTGGCGCAAAAGAAGGCTATATTTACGTGAGAGGGGAATATAACTTCCTTTTGAAGAATCTTCAGAAGAAACTTGATATTTTTAACAAAGTACTGAAAGACAGGAATTTTGATTTTACCGTTTTCTTAAAATCTGGCTCCGGCGCCTATGTTTGTGGCGAAGAAAGCGCTTTGTTTGAATCCATGGAAGGCAAGCGTGGCGAGCCCCGCAACAAGCCCCCCTACCCCACTGTTTCCGGATACAATGGCAAACCTACCGTTATCAACAATGTAGAAACATTGGTTTATACTACCATGATTTGCTACATGGGCCCGGAGAAATTCAAAGCATTGGGTACCAGTGATTCCAGGGGATCAAAAGTATTTTCAGTTTCCGGTGATACGCCTATTCCGGGCATTTATGAACTTGAACTCGGCATGCCCTTACATGAATTTGTGAATGAGTTTGGCGATGGAGATGCTAAAGCCATTCAGGTGGGCGGTGCTTCAGGTCACTGTGTGCCGCGAAAAAAATTCAATGACACCATCATTGGATTTGAAGGCATCCCAACCGGAGGCTCAATGATGATTTTTAATAGTTCACGCTCCATGTATAATGTTCTGCATGACTACCTTGAGTTCTTCACTGAAGAGTCATGTGGACAATGCACCCCTTGCCGTGTAGGCTGCCAGCAACTGCTAAAAGGCATAGAAGCCGTTAAACGGGGCGAAAAACCACCTGCATATCTTGAGGACCTGAAAAAACTGACCGCAACCATGAAAATTGCCGCAAAATGCGGACTGGGACAATCAGTAGGCAACCCATTCAACTCTATTGTTGATAATTTCAGGGAAGAGATCATTTACTAATAAGCAGTTAAAATAAAGAACCGGAAGTTTATTGAATTATATATCAGCAGCTTCCAGCTTTAAACCAACTTAAAAGAAAGCGAAAAATGAGCAAATATTTAGTAAACCTTAAGATCAACAATATGCCCATCGCGGTGGAAGAGGGCACAACCATACTTGAGGCAGCAAAAAAGCTGAATTTCAGAATCCCAACCTTGTGCCACCACCCCGACCTGACCGTTGCAGGTAATTGCCGCGTTTGTGTGGTTGAAGTAAAAGGTGCAAGATTATTGGCCGCTTCCTGTGCCACACCGGTTTCGGAGGGAATGGAGGTACTTACCAATAGTGAGAAAGTAAGAATAGCCCGCAAGCATATTGTTGAATTGCTATTGTCCGAGCACAATGCCGATTGCACCAAGTGCTTTAAAAACGGCCATTGCGAACTTCAGGACCTGGCAAGTGAATACAGGATTGGGGATCATGTGTTCCTCGACCTGGTGCGACCGGAATCAAAAATTCAGGATATTTCGTCACCATCCATCGTGAAAGATGATAGTAAGTGTATCCGATGCCAGCGTTGCGTAAGGACCTGTACCGAGTTGCAGGGTGTAAGTGCTCTGGCAGTCGTTAATAAAGGAGATCATCAGAAGATTTCAACATTCCTAAACAAACCCATGCATGAGGTCGTCTGCACAAACTGCGGCCAATGCATAAACCGCTGCCCAACGGGAGCATTAACCGAGAGAAACTACATAGAGGAAGTTTGGAATGCCATTTATGATCCCTCAAAATTTGTGGTCGTACAAACCGCACCTGCTACCCGCATTGCACTCGGTGAAGACATGGGAATTGCGACTGGGTCAAGGGTTACCGGGAAAATGGTATCCTCACTCAAAAAGCTTGGGTTTAATAAAGTTCTGGATACTGACTTTACCGCAGATCTCACGATTATGGAAGAAGGCACCGAGTTGCTCACCCGCCTGAAAAGGGCTTTGGTTGACAAAGACGAAACAGTTGCCCTTCCCATGATGACCTCATGCTCCCCGGGATGGATCAAATTTCAGGAACACATGTACCCCGAATTGCTCAATAATCTGTCAACCTGCAAATCACCACAACAAATGTTTGGTGCAGTGGCTAAAACCTACTACGCAGACAAGATCAACATTAAAGCCCAGGACATGATTGTAGTTTCCATCATGCCTTGCACCGCAAAGAAATTCGAATGCGAGCGACCTGAAATGCGCGACAGTGGCTACCAGGATGTAGATTACGTGCTCACTACCCGCGAGCTTGCCATGATGATCAAACAAGCCGGTATTGATTTCGATAAGCTTGAAGATGAACAATATGACAGCATTCTTGGTGAATCATCCGGTGCTGCCGTTATTTTTGGTGCAACAGGGGGTGTAATGGAAGCTGCCTTGCGAACGGCCTATGAAATAGTTACCGGGCGAGAGGTGCCTTTCACCAACCTGAACATCAAACCTGTGCGTGGCATGGAGGGCATTAAGGAGGCGACCATTAAAATCAAAAATGTAAAACCGGAATGGTCCTTCCTTGAAGGTGTTGACCTTAATGTGGCTATTGCACATGGACTGGCAAATGCTGGTGAACTCATGGAAAGAGTAAGGAAGGGTGAAGCCAATTATCATTTCATTGAGATTATGGGTTGCCCCGGAGGATGCTTAGGAGGAGGAGGTCAACCTATTCCTACTTCACCTGAAATACGGAAAAAGAGAGCTGATGCAATTTATGGTGAAGATGAATCCAAGGTTATCAGGAAATCACATGAGAATCCTGAAATTACTGAAATTTACAAACAGTTTCTCGGGGAACCGCTGAGCCATAAATCACATGATCTGTTACATACGCACTACAAACCCAGAAAACGGTACTAAAATCATTAATCTCCTTTTAGAAGGACGGCGTTAAGCCGTCCTTCTTTTCCTTTTGGAAAGAATCATTCTAAATATACAGTACTATTTACCAGTGCAATAAAACCGTTATTTAGAATGAAAATAAATTCATTGTTATTTTTATAACAATGTGAATTTATTCACAATATGTTTGGTTAATTGCGTTTGTAATAGTAATTTTGCCGCTCCATTTGAACCCGGTTTGTGGACCGTTCATCACCGATAAGGTGTTAAGATTGACTGAAATGAAACTAAAAGAGGTTGTACAATTACTTAATGCAAGGATTGTTTCGGGTGAAGACCAACTCAATGCTGATGTAGAATATGCTTTTGCTTCAGATTTAATGAGCGATGTGCTTACCATCGAAACAGAAAATCTTTTGTTGCTAACGGGGTTAGCCAACGTGCAAACCATCCGTACATCAGAGATGTCGGACATCAGTAAGATTATTTTTGTTAGAAAGAAAAAAGCAACCGATGAAATGATCCGACTTGCCGCTGAAAACGACATGATACTGATTGAGTGTGACTACTCCATGTTCAAAACGAGCGGAATCTTGTTCCAGTCCGGGCTAAAACCCGTGTATTAAATCAAATGTTGATGCACTTTGAATTTAACGTAGAAGGGGGAAATTTCTCGAGAGCCGGGACCGCTTCGAGCCAATTGAAGAAGATTCTCAAGCAGCTCAACGTGGACCCAAAGGTTATCAAGAGAATTGTGGTCGCCCTTTACGAAGCAGAGGTCAATGTTGTTGCACATGCATACAATGGCATGATTTATATTGACATTGACACGGTCAAAATTAATATACTTCTCGTTGATGAGGGTCCCGGCATTCAGGACATTGAGCTTGCCATGCAAACGGGATATTCAACAGCATCGCCTGCCGTGAGGGAAATGGGTTTTGGCGCAGGAATGGGTCTGCCCAACATGAAAAACAACACCGATGAACTTAAAGTGAGTTCAGAAGTAGGAAAAGGAACAACTGTTGAGATGACGACTTATCTCAACAATGAATCTGAATAGCTATGGGTAACGCAAATTTTCATCATGCATTAAAAATAAGGGAAGACCTATGCATAGGTTGTTCCCATTGCATGAATGTGTGCCCAACCGAAGCCATCAGAGTAAGAAACGGTAAATCATTCCTGATTGGTGACCGTTGTGTTGATTGCGGTGAATGCTTCAGGGTATGTCCTGTAAGTGCTATTATTATTGATCACGATGACTTTAACTACATCTTTGACTACAAATACCGTGTTGCACTCGTACCTGCTGTATTTACTGGTCAGTTTCCTGAAGGCATTTCACTGCGCCAGATCATCAGTGTTTTAATGGATATTGGGTTTACGCATGTTTATGAAACTGAAAACGGTGTAGATATCCTTAAAGAAGCCATTCATGCTACTGCACTAAAAAATTCCGACAAGAAGCCGCTTATTTCATCGTTCTGTCCGGCAATTGTCCGATTGATACAGGTTAAGTTTCCAGCTTTGGTGGAGAATATCATGTTATTAAAACCACCATTAGACATATCGGCAATCCATATAAGAAAGGCACTTTCAAGCCAGGGAATTCCGGAAGAAGAAACTGGCGTTTTTTACATTACACCCTGCGCTGCTAAAATTGCAGCCATAAAAGACCCTGTTGGGGAAGCATCATCTGCCATTACAGGGGTTATTAATATGGATGTTTTGTTCAACAAAGTATATCGTCAGGTAAAGCAGAAAAACATAAGTAGTTGCACTTTGCCGTTGGGTAAGGAATTGTCTCCCGAATCGAGGTGTTGGTCGCTTACCAATGGCGAGGCTCCATATGTTAAAGGAAGGTCACTGGCCATTGACGAGATTCAGAATGTTATGGATTTCCTTGAACGACTTGAAAATGAAGAAGTAACGGATATAGATTTTCTTGAACTGAGGGCATGTGACGAAAGTTGTGCCGGAGGGGTGCTTACCGTCAGTAATCGCTTTCTTACTGCAGAAAGACTAAGGAATCATGCTGAATCCTTCAAATCAGAAGAAGAAGTTGTGCATCCTGATGGGTTGGATTCGATTTCGGAAAATAAAGAATATCTGCTGAATCATATCGGGATTGAAGAAGTTAAGCCCCGATCGATGATGAAGTTGGACGAAAATATGGCCGAAGCAATGAAAAAAATGGAAAAAGTGAATCGCATCATGCAACTTCTTCCCATGGTTGATTGTGGCGTGTGTGGCGCACCTTCCTGTCAGGCGCTTGCCCAGGACATTGCTCAGGGAGACGCCAATGTAAATCAGTGCATCTTTATACAAAAAATACTAGAACAAAAAGGAGAACTGAGCCTTGAGGACAGCGTTAAAATAATGCAGGGAATCTGGGGCTTTGGTAAAACCAACAAATACAGGGACTTAAAAGGCATCTGAAACATGAAAGTAAAAGAATTGGTTGAAAAACTTGAGCTAACAGTGATTAGCGGGACTAACGGCTTAAATAACGAAATAGCCAAAGGCTACTCCTGCGATTTACTGAGCGATGTAATGGGAAGTGCCCAGGCCGGAGATGTATGGATTACACTACAAACCCATAAAAACGTCATGGCTATCGCTTCACTTAAAGACTTATCGGCCATTATTCTTGTGAAAGGATTCAGGCCCGATGCTGATATGGAAGCACAAAGTAATGAAGAAGACATTCCTGTGCTGGGAACAGAGCTGGATACATTTACAATAAATGGGCTACTCTACAATCTTTTAAATCCATAAGAATTATTAAACATGAAGGAATATAAAGCCGACCTTCATATACACACTGTTCTGTCGCCCTGTGGCAGTCTCGAAATGAGCCCGGGAACAATAATACAGGAGGCTTTAAAAAAAAGTATTGACATCATCGGCATTACCGATCACAATTCGACCAGGCAATGCCGTGAAGTTAGCAGGGAAGCCCAAAAGGCGGGCATTACCGTTTATTCAGGAGTGGAAGTAACCACAAAAGAAGAAGTACATTGCCTTGCGTTCTTTGAAACATTTGACATTCTTGATTCATTTCAGCAGTATCTCGACTTGCATTTGCCAGATATTATGAATGATACGGATCTTTTTGGATACCAGGTAGTAGTTGATGAAGCAGAAAACATTGTGTATGAAGAGCCTAAACTCTTGATTTCGGCCATCGCTCAAAGCATTGACCAGGTGGAAGAGGAAGTGCACCGATTGAAGGGTATTTTTATCCCGGCCCACATCAACCGTCCGAAATACAGCCTGATAAGCCAACTTGGATTCGTTCCTCCTGATTTAAAGGCCGATGCATTTGAGCTATCGAAACACATAAGTACAGAGGAATTTTTAAAAAAATTTAGCTATCTGAAAGATCGCACTTTTATTCGCAATTCAGACGCCCATCAACCTGATCTCATCGGTGAAAGTTATACCATTTTGCAAATGGAGAATACGGATTTTAATGAATTCAGGCAAGCGATTGCAGGCATTAACGGAAGAAAGGTAGTGTTATGATGAAGGACTTCGCTATGCACATTATGGATATAGTGCAAAATTCAATAACCGCCGACGCCGCTAAAATAACGGTAAGCATAACCGAGAGTGTGAAGAACAACGTTCTCGAGTTGGTTATCACCGACAATGGGAAGGGAATTTCTGAAGAAATGCTTAAAAATGTGACCGATCCTTTTGTAACTAGCAGAACAACGCGCAAAGTAGGGCTGGGATTATCACTTTTGAAACAACATGCCATTTCTACTGGTGGAGACTTAAAAATAACTTCAAAAGTTGGGAAAGGAACGAAGGTTTTCGTTAACTTTGAACTATCGCATTACGATCGTCAACCTATGGGTGATATTGCTGGAACAATGGTACTTCTGGCAGCAGCTAACCCCAAAACACGATTTATTTACGAACATTCAACAGACTGTGGTAAATACACCTTCGACACGGACGAAGTCAACGAAATGCTTGAAGGAATGTCAATCTCAGAAGCAACTGTAATAAGGTTTCTGAGAGAAATGATTGAAGAAAATCTGAATGAAATTAAAGTTTCAAAATAATTAATCAACACACAACAATCAATTAAAAAAATTGAAAACATGGGACAAGTTAAATCACTTGCAGACCTGCGAAAAATCAAAGAGAATCTTCACGAAAAAATGAGCCTAAGGGAAAAGAGTAACAATCCCGAGAGCATCGTACAGGTTCGGGTTGCTATGGCTACCTGTGGTATTGCTTCAGGCGCCAAACAAGTTATGGATTTCTTTATTGATGAATTCGATAAAAGGAATATTCAGGCTGTGGTTACTCAAACAGGCTGCATGGGTTATTGTTTTGCAGAACCAACAGTAGAAGTTACCCTTCCGGGGCAGGATCCGGTTGTTTTCGGTTATGTAGATACCCGAAAAGCCGATGACATTATTGAAAAATACGTTAAACAAGGTGAATTGGTTGATGGCATAATTCCTGTCAATTACGAAATCATTGAAAAAAAATAAGGAGGAAGGATAATGTCAAAATATAAAATGCATGTTTTGGTATGCGGTGGCACCGGTTGCCACGCATCCAAGAGTGAGCAGCTTCTGGAAAATTTAAAAACCATTGTTGAAGACAAAGGTTTGGATAATGAAGTTCAGGTTATAGCCACTGGTTGTTTTGGGTTTTGTGAAAAAGGGCCTATTGTAAAAATAATGCCCGACAACACTTTTTACACCCAGGTAACACCGGAGGATGCCCTTGAAATAATTGATGAGCACCTGATCAAAGGCCGCAAGGTAGAACGCCTTCTTTATGTGAACCCAGAGAACAAGGAAACCATTGCCGATTCGAAGCACATGGGTTTCTACAAAAAGCAACTCAGGGTAGCTTTGCGTAACTGTGGTTTTATCGACCCTGAAAATATTGATGAGTACATTTCCCGAGATGGTTACGAAGCTTTGGCAAGCTGCCTAACAGAGATGACCCCTGCGCAAGTAATAGAACTGATGAAAAAATCGGGACTGCGCGGACGAGGCGGCGGAGGTTTCCCTACCGGTTTGAAGTGGGAAATTACGAGCAAATCTGTTTCTGATATAAAATACGTTGTTTGTAATGCAGACGAGGGTGATCCCGGAGCATTTATGGATCGTTCCATACTTGAAGGCGACCCACATTCTGTTATAGAAGCGATGACCATTTGCGGCTATTGCATAGGTTCAGCCAATGGGGTGGTATATATCAGGGCGGAATATCCTCTGGCTATTGAACGCTTAAAAACTGCAATTGGACAAGCGCGTGAATACGGTTTGCTTGGCAACGACATATTGCAAACCGGGTTTAAATTCGACATTGAGCTGCGTTATGGTGCCGGAGCATTTGTGTGCGGTGAAGAAACTGCGCTCATCCATTCAATGGAAGGATTGCGGGGAGAACCCACAATGAAACCACCGTTCCCCTCTGTATCAGGATATTACGAAAAGCCTACCAATGTAAACAATGTTGAAACCCTGGCTAATGTGCCGATTATCATCAACAAAGGGGCAGAATGGTTTGCCAGTATTGGAACAGAAAAATCAAAAGGGACAAAAGTATTTGCCCTTGCCGGAAAAATAAATAACGTGGGGCTTATTGAAGTACCTATGGGAACTACGCTTCGCGAAGTGATTTATGAAATTGGCGGAGGTATTAAGGATGGCAAGAAATTTAAGGCTGTTCAAACCGGTGGACCATCGGGTGGTTGTCTTACCGAGAAGCATCTTGATTTTCCCATTGACTTTGACAACCTGATTGCTGCCGGCTCCATGATGGGATCGGGAGGAATGATTGTATTGGATGAAGATGACTGCATGGTATCAATTGCAAAATTCTATCTTGATTTTACAGTTGAAGAATCCTGCGGAAAGTGTTCTCCTTGCAGGATTGGCAACAAGCGGTTATATGAAATCCTGGATAAAATTACCCAGGGTAAAGGAACCCGTGATGACATTGACAGCCTTCGCAATCTAGGACAGGTAATAAAAGATACTTCACTTTGTGGATTGGGACAAACTTCTCCAAACCCTGTACTTTCTACCATTGATAACTTCTGGGATGAATACATAGAGCACGTTACCGATAAGAAATGTCGTTCGGGACAGTGCAAGGCATTGTTACAATACTTTATCGATGCTGAAAATTGTACCGGATGTACTGCCTGTGCACGTAATTGTCCTGTCAATGCAATTTCAGGAGAGCGCAGGGGAATCCATATCATTGATCAGGAAACCTGTATTAAGTGCGGTGCATGTATGGATAAGTGCAAATTTAATGCTGTTTATATTAAATAATACCCGGAACTAAAATGGAAACAATCAAATTAACCATAGATAATAAATTGATTGAGGTAGCCAAAGGCACCACAATTCTTAAGGCTGCAAAGGAGGCCGGGATTGACATCCCCACCCTTTGTTACCTTCATTTGGACGACTTGAAAATTGAAAACAAGCCGGCCGGCTGCCGTGTTTGCGTGGTAGAAGTTGAGGGTCGCAGAAACCTTGCTCCGGCCTGCGCTACAGATTGCGCCGATGGCATGGTTGTAAACACCCACAACATCAGGGTGCTGAATGCAAGAAAAACGGTGTTGGAGCTGATCCTCTCCGATCACCCTACCGATTGTCTTATATGTGCAAAAAATGGCATCTGCGAACTGCAAACCATGGCACAGGAATTTGGCATCCGTGAACTACACTACCAGGGGGAGCAATCTACCTATCGGGAAGACACTTCACCAGCCATTATTCGTGATATTGATAAATGTATCATGTGCCGCAGGTGCGAAATGATGTGTAACGAGGTTCAGACCGTGGGTGTGCTTTCTGCGGTCAACCGTGGATTTATGTCTGTGGTAGCGCCTGCTTTCGAACGCAACCTTGACCACAGTGAATGTACATACTGCGGGCAATGTGTTGCCGTATGCCCAACCGGTGCACTTACCGAAGTCGATCACACCAATGCTGTTATCCGTGCGCTGGCCGACCCAACAAAAACCGTGGTGGTACAAACGGCCCCGGCTGTAAGAGCTGCCCTTGGCGAAGAGTTTGGATTAGAACCGGGCACCCTGGTTACCGGAAAACTTGCTGCTGCTCTGCGTAAACTTGGCTTCAACTATGTATTTGACACTGATTTTGCTGCTGACCTTACCATCATGGAAGAAGGTACAGAATTGCTCGACCGGCTCACCCGTCATTTGAATGGCGATACGAATGTGCCTCTGCCCATGCTCACATCGTGCTGCCCTGCCTGGGTGAGCTTTTTTGAACATCAGTTTCCTGACATGATGGACATCCCCTCCACAGCGCGCAGTCCGCAGCAGATGTTCGGAGCCATTGCCAAAACTTACTTTGCCGAAAAAATTGGCGTTAAACGCGAAAATATGGTGGTCGTATCCATCATGCCCTGCCTGGCCAAAAAATATGAATGCCAACGCGATGAGTTTGCCACCAATGGCAATCCCGATGTGGATCTCTCCATCTCTACCCGCGAACTGGCTCACCTTATAAAGCAATCGAACATTGCCTTTAACGACCTCCCCAATGAAGATTTCGATAACCCAATGGGTGAATCAACTGGTGCCGGAGTTATTTTTGGAACCACCGGGGGCGTTATAGAAGCTGCTGTGCGCACAGCTTATGAAGTTCATACCGGCAAAAAACTCGAGAAAGTTACTTTCGAAGAGCTCAGAGGTTTGGATTATATCCGCGAAGCCACTATCGACTTTGACGGCTTACCTATAAGAATTGGTATTGCACACGGTCTGGGAAATGCCCGCAAGCTCTTACAAGACATCAAGGATGGGAAATCACACTTCCACGCCATTGAAATTATGGCTTGTCCTGGTGGATGTATTGGTGGCGGTGGACAACCGCTGCACCATGGTGACTCCTCTATAATAAAGGCACGTCAGGAGGCAATCTATCGCGAGGATGCAAATAAAACCATCCGTAAATCGCACGAAAACCCATACATTGTGAAGTTGTATGAGGAATTCCTTGGTAAACCGCTGAGCGAAAAATCCCATCATCTGCTGCACACACATTATTTTGATAAGAGTAATGAAAACTACATCGAATAATCTGTGGCTTTCTGAACAACTCTAAAAAAAACAACAAAGAAATCAGATCATGGCAACTATAAAATTAGAGGCAAACAAACTTGAAGAACTCAAAAATGTTTGCAAATCGTTTAACAACGAAAAAGGGGAATTGATTAATGTGCTGCACAAAGCGCAGGGCATTTTTGGCTACCTTCCTGCCGAAGTTCAGGAAGTCATTGCCAAAGAGCTCACTGTTTCCGTGGCCCATGTTTATGGGGTCGTATCTTTTTATTCATTCTTCAGCATGTTACCTAAAGGCAAACATCCTGTTTCCATTTGTTTGGGAACGGCCTGTTATGTGCGTGGTGCAGAAAAAGTTATTGATGAGTTTAAGCAACTGCTTCACATCAATGTTGGTGAAACCACACCCGACGGAAAATTCTCATTGGCCTGCTTACGTTGTGTAGGTGCCTGTGGATTAGCTCCAGTTGTGCTTGTGGGCGACAAAGTTTATGGTCGCGTTGCCCCCGAAGGCGTAAAGCAGATTATTGCAGAATACGCAGAATAATTGTTTTCAATGTGTTTTGGTTAAGCGGCCGGGCAATATTTGTCCGGCTTCTTTTATAAAATCGCAAAACACTTAAATAGAAAATTTAGCTTTCTCCCTTTGGATAAATGATGTTAGCGTGATTGGCTTTTTGCCAGTTAAATGTTCATAAAATACTGATATCTGGGGTACTTTCTGAATTCTGGGAAGAAAATGAAGCATAGTCATCACTATTATCATGCCTCTTATCATACCTTGTTTCTACTTAATCCGGTAAAACCTGAATGGATTCACACTCGAGTAAACAACTGGTCCGCCCGTATTTTGACCGATTAGTTCCGCAACTTTATAAAAGTCCTCATTCTCAGACCTTGTCAGATCAAATGCCTGATTTTTAAACTCAGAAAACCGCTCAACTAGAATGGCGACAGTTTCTCCAATGTTTTTAACATCAATCCAATTGAATTTGGCACGACCGGCAGGCAGAATAATTCTTCGTTTTACTTTTATCTCTGGAAGCAGAGTAGTCGTTAAATTTTGCATAAAATAGGATGGCCTCAAAAAAATATGATCTATTTTTGATTCGATAATAAGGCGCTCAATTCTATTGTGGGGAATAATCTTGCTTTGCTCAGCACCCTGAACTGAGAGGAAAACAACTTCCCTTATCCCCTTTTCCTTCATTATGACAGTTAATGGCCGGAAATACAAGGCTGTATCAGAAATGTGCGGTGGTCTGAGCAAGAAAACAGCATCCATTTCTTCAAATGCGTCCCCGAAAGATTCAGGTTGTTCGAAATCGAAATGTACGAACTTTAATTCAGGGAATTCACTGAAAAGAGATTTCGATCGGGCAATGTCCCTGACAGCAGCATATACTTCAGGTTTAGTGTTCAGCATGAACAGGTACCTGATCACTTCAAAACCGACATTACCGGTCGCTCCGGTGATTAGTATTCTTTTCATTTAATTCAAAATAAGGTTTTCAAAAATACACTGTTTCCGGGAAAAAAGTTAAAAAGAGATTGTTCAATTGTTGAAGCATCATCCTGAAACAAAAATAGCCACCTTCAAAAGGCAGCTATTTTAACAAATATATGCTGTAAAATCTTAATTGGCAAGCACCTGAGTCACCAAGTCAGCAGCTTCCTGGAGCATAACGGCCGAAAAAACTTTCAGACCAGACTGCTCTATAAGTTCTTTGGCTTCTTCGGCATTGGTGCCCTGCAGACGCACGATAATGGGAATATCGATATCGCCAATATTACGGTAAGCATCCACAATTCCCTGGGCCACGCGATCGCAACGGACGATACCACCGAAAATATTCACCAAAATAACCTTGACATTAGGATCTTTGAGGATGATGCGGAAAGCCTGCTCCACACGTTCAGCATTGGCGGTTCCACCAACATCAAGGAAGTTGGCCGGTTCGCCACCCGACAGTTTGATAATATCCATTGTAGCCATAGCCAGACCAGCGCCATTGACCATACAACCCACATTTCCGCTGAGTTTAACATAGTTCAGTTGATGTGCACCAGCTTCCACTTCTGCAGGGTCTTCTTCGGTTAAATCGCGCATGGCCAGAATGTCAGGATGACGGAACAAGGCATTTTGGTCAATCCTCATTTTGCAATCGGCGGCCATAATAAGATTATCGGATGTTCTAAATACGGGATTAATCTCCAGCATGGCAGCATCACTGCCCATATATGCATTGTATAGGCCTTTTACAAACTTCAGCATATTTTTATGGGCCGTACCTTCAAGTTTGAGGTTATAAGCGATTTTGCGACATTGAAAATCCTGAAGCCCGACTTTTGGGTCAACCTCTTCGGTAAAAATCAAATGAGGGGTATTTTCCGCTACTTCTTCAATATCCATCCCACCTTCGGTTGAATACATAATCATTACCCTCCCGGTGGCTCTGTTGAGCAAAATACTCATATAATATTCAGCGGGCTCTGATTCGCCAGGATAAAAAATATTTTGCTCTACTAAAACTTTTGCCACCAATTTTCCTTCCACACTCGTTTGAGGGGTTATGAGCATCATTCCAATGATATGAGAAGCGTATTCCCAAACTTCATGCAGTGATTTTGCGATTTTTACCCCACCGCCTTTCCCTCTTCCACCAGCGTGGATCTGAGCTTTAACTGCCCATTTATCAGAATTGGTAATTTTTTGAATTTCCTCAGCCGCTTTAACAGCCATTTCGGGATTCTCGGCAACAATGCCCACAGGCACAGGTACACCGTAGGACCGGAGTATCTGTTTGGCCTGAAATTCATGAAGGTTCATAGGTTCAGATTAGGAAAACTTGCTTAGTTGATTTGGTGGAATAAGAATAAAAAATTGTTGCGAATAACAGGAATCCTGTATATTTGTGCAGCATCTTACGCCTCTAAACAATATTAAAGGCAGTCAGTTCAACAAATATAAAAAAAAAACCATTTCAAAGAAAATTTTTCTCATTCAGATAAACCATCCCTAAACAAAAAGCTGAAACAGTTTCAGATGAAAACATCCTTTCAACATAATTTCCCCTTGCCAATATTAATCTTAGCATTATTGGTTTTTTTCATTTCGAATGGTTTTGCCCAACGCATAAATAATAAGTCAATTCCTATCACCCGCATCACGAACCCACCTCGTATTGACGGAATTTTTAATCCTGATGAATGGGAAGGCGCCGCACTTATGAATGGATTCAGGCAATACGAGCCCGTTTCAAACGCTATGCCCGCTTTTGAAACTGAAGTTTATCTGATGTATGACGACGAAGCCATCTATGTGGCTGCTATAATGCATGATGAAAACCCTGACAGTATTGCCAGTCAACTGGGAATGAGGGACAACGAGGGCCTTAATGCTGATTATTTTGGCTTAGGTTTTGACACATATAATGATCAACAGGATGCCTATTACTTCATTTTATCTGCTTCAGGAATACAAGTTGACGGGCGGGTAAAAGATCCCACCTACAGTGCTGTTTGGTTTAGTTCGGCAAAAATCAACGATTCGGGTTGGGTTGCGGAATTCAGAATACCATATTCCGCGTTGAGATTCCCTAAAAAAGAAATACAAAGCTGGGGATTTCAGGCATATAGAAAAATAAGAAGATATCGTGAAGAAAGCCAATGGGCACTAGAAGAAAAAGGTTCAGAAAGTGCGCAGATGTATTGGGGTGAAATTACCAACCTTCAGAATATTAAACCTCCCATCAGACTTTCATTTACCCCTTATGTTTCAGCAAATCTGCAACATTTCAGCGATCCTGCCTATAAGGACGATCCCTGGTCATCATCGTTTAATGGTGGCATGGACATCAAATATGGGATTAACGAAAGTTTCACCATGGACATGATCCTTTTACCTGATTTCAGTCAGGTAAAATCGGACAAGGTCCAGAATAACCTTACTGCCCTTGAACTTATTTACGATGAAAACCGGACCTTTTTCAATGAGGGTACCGATCTTTTTCAAAAAGGTGAACTTTTCTACTCCAGACGCATAGGCCGCACTCCGACATTATTCTATTCGATCAGTGATTCACTAAGCCAAAACGAATGGATATCATCAAATCCACTGAATTCCAGGCTTTTAAATGCCACTAAACTCTCGGGCAGGACAGCCGGGGGGACTGGTATAGGTTTCTTTAATGCGATTACAGGAAATACCTGGGCAACAGTGAAAGACTCTATTACCGGAATCGAGCGCAAACTGCTTACTGATCCGGCTACCAATTATAATATTCTTGTGGTCGATCAGACTTTGCCTAATAACTCATCGGTGTATCTTATAAATACCAATGTTTCGAGGCCAACAGGATGGGATGATTCCAATGTAACAGGTGGTGGCGCCACCATTGGCGATAAGAGCAAGACTTACTATGTGGGCGCGAGTTTGGCCATTTCCAAATGGTTCAAAGCGAATGAATTTTCAAGATATCCCATTGGTGAAGACAATACAGGATACAACTACGGCCTGTTTTTCATGAAAAGCCGTGGTAAATTTCAGTTTAGCATATACCAAAGTGCCCTTGACAAGTACTTCAACATCAACGACATGGGCATTAACCGCACCAGAAACCAATTGAACAGGGGTATTTATGTCAGCTACAGAATTTATGAGCCTTTCAGCATTTTCCGAAACTTTGCTCAAAGTTTAGCTTTCGATCAACTGCTTTCGCTTGATAGCAAAAAAAATATCAATACTGAATTTAAATACAAGGGAAACACTACTTTCAACAACTACCTAACCTTTTGGTGGGAAGCGAGTATTTCCCCATTAGAAAGGCATGATTTTTACGAACCACGAAGAAGCGGACGATATTTTATTTCACCAGGATACACAGAATATAGTCTGGGATTTTCAAGCGATTATCGCAAACGATTCGCACTGGATGGGAATATTGAGTATAGTCTTGATTTTGACAAGGTCAGGTCAATGTGGGCAGAATTAGAACCGATCTTCCGCATAAACAATCGTTTCTATATAAAACATGAAACGGGATTGGGACTAAACCCCGGAAATTTTGGTTACGTAAATCAGAATCAGGAGAATATATGGTTTGGCAAACGAGACATCTTTACCCTTGAAAATGCATTTACAGGTAATTATATGATCAGCCGCCCTATATCAATAAGCCTTGGGTTAAGGCATTTCTGGCAAAAGGCAGAATACACAGCGTATTATACCCTTCAGGAGAATGGCCATTTGATGCCATATGCAGAATATCCCTATGACCATCATTTTAATTATAACTTTTTCAGTATTGATTTGAATATTGACTGGGAATTTGCCCCTGGCAGCCTGCTGAGCGTGGTATGGAAAAACAACATCCAGCAATACAACAATCAGTATAATATCCTTTTTAGAGATAATCTAAAGGAAATGTTTCGCTCCCCCCAGTTAAACATGTTTAGCATAAAAGCCTTATATCACCTTGATTATCATATGCTTAAAAACCTAAAACGCAACAAGTCCTGATGCCGGTCAACCACTGAAAAGAGGATAAAAAACATTCAGGCCCTGGCATAAATTTGTATTTTTTGATTTCAGATTCATATTCATTTAAAAATAATGTTAAAAGTTGCATTTTGACAGCAATAATAATGGTTTTGAGCAGTTACATTTATAAGAAAACGCGATAAACTACCATAAACTGTTTTACCAATAATTAACCACCATGTTAGCCACACTCAAATTCCCCATCATGGGTTACACCCGGATCAGACTTATCGTAAAAAACGGATACAAATGGCTGGCCGAAATATTAGATGCCGACCTTAAAGTTGAAGTTTATGAGGATGATTTTATTGTTGATTAATATCATAAGCTGCTTATAAGACAACCTGCAAGGGCAATATAGCTCAAATAATTTTGCAGGAACAGGATACTTATGCCCTGCTTTCCGCTGAAAAATTCAACATAATTTCAGATACCTTCCTTTCCTGTTTCTATTCTGAATAACGGCTTCTTAAACAGCAATGCTCCTATCAAAGAATTGAACGCCCATAACAAAAATACGGCTTTCAACGTTGATTCTGTTAACTTTGCAATTCATAATGAACATCGTTTATGATCAAAGCAGAAAACATCGTTAAATCATACGGAAAACTTCAGGTATTAAAAGGGGTTTCTGTCCAAATTGGACAGGGAGAAATTGTTTCGGTTACCGGTGCATCCGGTGCAGGAAAATCAACCCTGTTGCATATTTTAAGCACCCTGGATAAAGCCGATTCCGGCGAAGTGATTGTGGATGGGGTCAATACAAAGCAGTTGAATGACAAGAAACTGGCTGAGTTCAGAAACCTTAAAATTGGTTTTGTTTTTCAATTTCATCATCTTTTGCCAGAATTTACAGCCATAGAGAACATTTGCATTCCAGCCTTCATTCATGGAAAAAGCAGGAAAGAAGCCGAACTGAAGGCATATGAGCTCATGGATTTCCTTAACCTATCTGAGCGTGCAATGCACAAACCTTCTGAACTTTCGGGAGGCGAACAACAAAGGGTGGCTGTTGCTCGCGCCCTGATCAACCAACCGGCAGTTTTAATGGCCGATGAGCCTTCCGGAAACCTTGATTCAGAAAATGCCACACAACTGCATCGTTTGTTTTTCGATCTGCGGGATAAATTCAGGCAAACCATTGTTATTGTTACACACAATGAAGAACTCGCCTCAATGTCAGATCGGCGACTCTACATGCGTGATGGCCTGATCTTTGATCACAAAATCTAACCTTTCTTAATATCCCTTTCAAAATAATTAATTGATCCTTTCGTTTGGTATTCAACTGCCAGACAAAGCAATCGACACATAATAAAAGAATACCAAAAGATGCCGAAAACCGTTTTTAACAGTCTTATGGCTGTTTTCTATAAAATATTGATCATTAGCGGACTAATTCTTTCCGTTCAGTCATCCTATGCACAGACCTTAGATGCAAAAAAATTGCAACAATTTGAAGAAGCCATCCTGCGCGGGGAAGATTTCCTTAAAGTTCAAAACTATGCCCAGGCAAAGGCTGAATACCAAAAGGCCCTGAGTATTGATCCCTCAGCAAAATATCCTCAGGATAAACTGGCACAAATTCGAAAATTTTACATTGACCCGGAAGATGAATCACGCTTCACTGCTGCTATGGAAAACGGCAACCGCCTTTTTCAAGCAAAGAATTACGAGGCTGCCCGGGCGCAATTTTCTGTTGCCAGCAATATAAAACCTGAAGATAAAACTGCCCGTGAAAAAATGAATGAAGCGGGCAAACTGGCCGAAGCCCAAAAACAAACACAGGATCAGTACAACAATGCCATAAAGCAAGCGGATAATCTATTTACTACGGGAAATATGCCTTTGGCGCGGGATGCATACACACAGGCTTCTTCGATAAAACCCAATGAGGCTTATCCACAACAAAAAATTTCCGAGATTGACGCTAAAATAGCTACCGAACAGGCACGTAAAGATTCCTATGAAAAAATTCTGGCGGAAGGCGATGAAGCTTACATGAACCGTGATTTTGCCCTGGCAAAAATAAAGTATGAGCAATCGCTTAAAGTGAAACCCGGGGAAAGTTACCCAAAAAGTATGTTGGAGCGTGTAAGCTCGGGAATTGCTGAAATGATAGATGCTCAACAAAATTATCAATCAACCATTGCATCGGCTGACCAACTCTTTCAGGCTAAAGATTATGAAGCAGCCTTAATGGCCTATCAGGGTGCAGCCAGGATTTTACCATCGGAGAAATATCCTGCGGAACAAATTGAAAAAATTAACGTAGTTCTCAAACAAAAGCAAAAGATTGAAGAAGATTACCAATTGGCTGTTACGACAGGCGATCAATTGCTGGCGGCGCAAAAATTAATGGATGCCCGCACCGAATTTCAAAAAGCAAATGACCTGAAACCGGCAGAGACCTATCCAAAACAAAAGATTCAGGAAATCGCGTTTCAACTTCTGGCGCTTAAAGATGCTGAGCGGGAAAAACAATACAATGATGCCATAGGCATGGGTGATAAAAACCTAAGTGAATTGAAATATCAGGAGGCCATTTCTGCTTATACTGAAGCAAAAACCATCAAACCTGAGGAAGATTACCCTTCAGCAAAGATTCAGGAAATCAACAAAACACTTGAAAGTCAGAAAGCTGCACAGAATGCTTATGAAAATACCATTCTGGAAGCAGACACACAATTTGCAGCGGGAAAGCTTGATGAAGCCAAAAGCACCTATACGAAAGCGCAAACGCTGAAACCCGGTGACCCCTACCCTGCCTCCCAGATAGCAAAAGCCAATGAACTGTTGGCTGAAAAGGCCCGCATTGAAAAAGATTATAACGATGCTGTGGCCGAAGCAGACAAGCTTTTAAATGAGGACAAACTAAGTGAAGCCATCACAGGATACACTTTAGCCAGCAACTTAAAGCCTGAAAGTTCTTATCCAAAAGAGCAGATTGCGGCAATTAAAGCCAGACTCGATGAGTTGAAATCGAAGGAAGAGCAATATGCGGCCCTGATCGCCAAGGGTGATTTGTTTTTTGATAAAGATGAGCTTGAATCTGCCAGTTCGGCATACAATCAGGCCAACAACCTGAAACCAGGCGAAAAATATCCCGGCGAACGGATTGAAAAAATATCCAAAACATTGGAAGAACGAAGAAAAAAACGCGAGTATTATGCGCAGATAGTTGAACATGCGGATGGTTTATTTGATGGCGGAGAATACGAGCAGGCCTTACCAGCCTACACCGAGGCAAACTCCCTGTTCCCGAAGGAAGTTCATCCAATAGAGCGCATCGAAAGCATTAAAAAAATACTGGATGAACGCAAAGCCCTTGAAGAAAATTATGCACGGTATATAAAAGAAGGTGATCAGAACTTTGAACAAAAAATCTATCAAAAGGCACTCAATGCTTATCAACAGGCAAAAGCACTAAAACCAAAGGAGACTTATCCGCCCAGCCAAATTGCACTGATTGAAAGAGCCCTGGAAGCTGAGAAAGCACTACTGAGCAGCTATGAGCAAACCATTGCTGCTGCCGATGGACTCATGTCCGCAAGTAACCTTGTGGAAGCCCGCCAGGAATATACGAAAGCATTGGCTTTGAAACAGGATGAGACATACCCCAGGGAGCAAATCCAAAAAATTGATACAAAACTTGCCCAGGCGGAGCAAATGGAAAAAGATTACAAAGCTGCCATTGATGAGGCCGATAAATACTTTAAGGAGAAAAAGCTGACTGATGCGCTGGGTAAATACACTATAGCCAGTAACTTAAAAACTGAAAGTCAGTATCCAAAAGATCAGATTGCACTAATAGAGGCCAGCCTCGCCGAATTGCAATCGAAAGATGAACAGTATGCAGCTCACATTGCCGAAGGAGACCGTCTTTTCAACAATTCGGAACTTGAAACCGCTGCCATAGCGTACAATAAGGCCCTGGAAGTTAAACCTGGTGAAAAATATCCTGGCGAAAGAATTGCTAACATCACAAAAACGCTGGAAGAACAGCGACAAAAGCTTACTGATTTCACAAGTTTGATTGAACGTGCTGATCAATTGTTTGATGCTGCAAAATACGAGCAGGCTTTACCAGCCTATAAAGAAGCAAATGGACTTTTCCCTGCAGAAGCCCATCCACTTGAGCGGATTGAGCGCATCAACAAGATTATTGAAGACCGCAAAGCCCTTGAAGAAAATTTTGCACGTTATATAAAAGAAGGTGATGAGGACTTTGAACAGAAAAAGTATCAGGCTGCCCTCTCAGCTTATCGGCAGGCCAAAACACTGAAACCGGAGGACGTTTACCCTAAGACTCAAATCGCCCGGATTGAGAAAGCACTTGAGGCTGAAAAAGCCTTGCTTGACAATTACCAGCAAGCCATTGCTGTTGCCGATGGGATGTTTAATGCAGGTAATTTAAATGAGGCTTCAACGAAATATGCTGAAGCAAAAAGAATCAAGCCGGAGGAGGTCTATCCGGGTGAACAGATTGAACGTATAAATTCAATATTGAAGCAGCAAAAGGAGATAGATAAAAACTATGCACAAAGTATTGAAGATGGAAATCGCCTTTTCGCGGCTAAGGATTACGAGGCAGCCCGCACAAAATACACCGAAGCGGCAAGTTTGAAACCCAATGAGCCCTACCCTGCTAAAAAAATAGCAGAAATCCAGACATTGCTCGGAGCTTTGGAACAAATTGAAGAACAGTACAATACTGCCATTTCGCTGGCAGATGAAAAGTTGAATGTGGCCTTGTTGGATGAAGCAGAAACGGCCTATCAGCAAGCCAAAAGAATAAAACCACAAGAAACTTATCCAACGAAACAACTTGAAGTCATCCAACAAAAGCGTGAAAAAGAGAAGACAATGGCCTTCAACTATGAAAACGCTGTTTCAAAAGGAGACGCTATGTATAAGGAGAAAGATTACCCTTCATCATTGGCTTCCTATCAGCAAGCCCTTGAATACAAGCCAGGAGCAGAACATCCTTCCAACAGGATTGAGGAAATAACAGGTATTTTACAGGAGCAAAAACAGTTGGCAGACAAAGGTTACAACGAAGCCATTGACAATGCCGACCGCTTATTCACGGAAAAAGACTACACCAGTGCCTTGAAATTTTATGAAAATGCTTCCACATTAAAACCTCTGGAAAAATATCCAAAGGATAAAATCCTCGCCATCAGAGCTATACTACAGGAGCGATCTCGCAACCAAATGGAAGCCTATAATAAGATCATCCTGAATGCGGACAGGCTTTATCAGGACAAAGTACTTGACCAGGCCATTGATGCCTACATGGAGGCAGCGGTTGCAAAACCAGATGAAACTTACCCTATGGATATGATTGCCAAAATCAGGAAATACCTGGAAGAACATGCCATGGTTGACCTTGTTAACAGTCCTGAAAGTATAGAAATTGATTCAGAAAAGCGGTTTAACTTCACCCCCATCGACATGCGGTTGCGCAAGAACAATTACATTTCCATCAATGCCAGAAAAACCAGCGAAACGGATCCAAAGGTTTATGTGAACTATGGAAAAGGCAACCAGAAAAACGGGGGAATTGTTTTAAGAAGCATCACCAGCGATGAGAACGGAGATTTTTTGGTGCGCGTAAGTATTCAGGACCGCTGGTACCGCGAGGACAACAACTGGATTAGTATTTATGCTGAAGGTGGTAGCATTGAAATCTCCAAAATGAAAATTGCCCAGGGCGATTGATGCCATGAAATGAAGAAGCGGAATAACCTCCTAACAATTAAGAATCTTTTTAAATTTATTGACATTGTTTCGTATCTTCTTAATCAGAAGAAAAAAATGCTGACATTTGCACTCAGCCGCTCACAATCTAAACCAGGTATATGGAAAGCTATTTCGAAACTTTCAGAAAGAACACCATCGGACATGATCTCGAATACGACACCCCTTATGGACGTCAGAAGTTAATTTATGCCGACTGGATTGCCAGCGGAAGATTATACCAACCTATTGAAAACCGGCTGACCAACGACATTGGCCCATTTATCGGAAACACGCATACCGAAACCAGCGAGACAGGCACTTCCATGACCCGTGCTTATCACGAGGCGCATAAACGTATAAAGAAGCATGTGAATGCAGGGCCTGAGGATGTTATCATAACCGCCGGTTTTGGCATGACAGGCGTTATTGTGAAGTTTCAGCGCATGATGGGACTGAAAATGTGCGGTCAGTTGAACGACTCTAAATGCTTCAAAGAAAAGGAAAAACCTGTCGTTTTTGTTACCCATATGGAACACCACAGCAACCACACCTCCTGGTTTGAAACCATGTCGGATGTTGTTGTACTACCTCCCGGAAAGGATTTATTGGTAGATCCCGGGGAATTGAGAAGACAGCTTGAAATATACAAGGACCGCACGCTTAAACTGGGCTCATTTACAGCCTGTTCTAATGTTACCGGCATTGACACCCCCTATTATGAGCTTGCCAGAATAATGCATGAATACAATGGCTTTTGTTTCATTGATTTTGCGGCTTCTGCGCCTTATGCCAACATCAACATGCACCCCGAAGACCCTTTGGAGAAACTGGATGCAATTCTTTTTTCCCCGCATAAATTTCTGGGCGGGCCGGGATCATCCGGAGTGTTGGTATTTGACCGCTCCATGTACAACAGCCGCACGCCCGATCAGCCTGGTGGTGGAACAGTGGACTGGACAAATCCCTGGGGTGAATACAAGTATGTGGATGATATTGAGTTGCGCGAAGATGGCGGAACACCAGGGTTTATGCAAAGCATACGCACAGCGCTTTGCATTGAGGTAAAAGAAAAAATGGGCGTTGCCAACATTGCGCGACGTGAAGAACAACTGCTCGAAAAGGCTTTTGCAGGAATGGATAAGATCCCATCCCTTAAAATACTAGCCAATAACCAACGCAAAAGACTGGGTATAATCTCTTTCTATTTTGATGACATCCACTTTAATCTGGCGGTTAAACTCCTAAGCGATCGCTACGGAGTTCAGGTGAGGGGCGGATGCGCCTGTGCCGGCACTTACGGCCATTACCTGCTGGATGTGAGCCACGAGCATTCCAGGACAATCACTGATCTGATTAATCATGGCGACCTATCTCAAAAACCCGGTTGGATAAGGCTTTCGTTGCATCCTACCATGACCGATCAGGAACTTGATTTCATCCTGAATGCCCTTAAAGAGATCAGCATTAAACATAAAAAATGGGCCGAAGATTACGTCTATAACAAGCACACCAATGAATTCAAGCACATTTCTGACAATTGCCATATTGCGGATAGAGTGAACGAGTGGTTTAGGATGTAGATTATTGAATTGCAGATTTCGGATTACGGATTGCAGATTGAACACCGCACAAAGACCCGCCTTCACTGCATTACATCGGGCAGGCACAGAAACGCAATGACACGCAAGTGGTTTAAGATTGAGGATATTATAAACCTGAGTTTGAAGGTTGATATCTGAAATCCGAAATCGACAATTAGCCGTCCCTTTAAGGAGCTACTCTTCCCTGGAAAAAGTAATCAATGTAATTTCCGGCAATATCCCTACCCTACCGGGATAGGCAATATGTCCAAGTCCACGGTTCACGTATAGATAGCTTTTGCGACCTGCCGGCACATCAACAGAGGCAAGACCGGCCCAATTGTCGTAAAGGTAACGTGCCGGGCTCCATTTCAGACCAAAGGCTTCAATTCCCATTTGCATTCCGTGGGTATGTCCGGAGAGGGTCAGATCAAATTGAGGATAATCCTTTGAAACCTCCGTTTCCCAATGTGTAGGATCGTGAGAGAGCAGAATGTTCAGATCGCCGTAGGGCACATTTTGCATGGTCTTTTCAAGATCGCCATATTTTTTAAACCGTGAGGTTGCACTCCAGTTCTCAACACCGGCAATAAGCAGTCTGGCATTGTCTTTCTCAATTTCTACCGTTGAATTCCGAAGCAATTGCCATCCAAGTGAATCGAAAAAATCCACCATCTGCTGAAGGTTTTCTTCTTTCTCCTCTGGTGTTTTCCAGGTAATATAGTCCCCATAATCATGATTTCCAAGTATGGCATAAATACCAAGCGGAGCTTTGAGCTGTGCGAGCACATTTTCAAATCCCCGCACCTCGCTGGTACTATAGTTCACCATATCACCAGTAAAAACGATAATATCCGGATTTAAATCATTCACCTGATCCACCGCCTTTTGCAATGGCTTGTTGCTCAACCAGCTACCCAGATGAATATCTGAAAGCTGCACTATTCGTAGTCCATTGAAAGCATCGGGCAGATTTTTTATACTTAATTCAATACGATGTGTTTTGAATTTATATACCCAAACCGTGCTTCCAACCAATAAACCGGCGAGGGCAAGGCTTCCAAGTAAAATTCCCATTTTTTTGAAAAATTTTATCCCACCTGAAAAAACATCCTTTCTTTTAAACTGCCAAAGTTCATAACGTAGGATTGACAGGATAAAAGCAGGAATCAGGGAGACGATTAAAATTGTTTTAACTAAAAAGAAGATAATGGCCACTCCCGGCAAATAAATACGCAGGAATTTATTCATTGAATCCAGTGGTATTGCTACAGAACCAAAAAGGAAAAGCACAAGAATAGCAAAAGGAAACCACCAGAATATTTGAATGGTGAGTTTCCAACCTTTACCCAGATTCAGCCAGAGTTTGCTCAAATACAGCAATACCAGTAAGTCCAGCGCAAAAAGGACAGCCAGTAGAGGTACCCTCATTGCATATTTAGGCAATGCGATTTGCATTAAATAGAAAAGCAATATAATGGAGAGACTGCCAACCAACAAAAGGATTAACTTAGTTAACAGAGACTTACGAGAAACATCCATGCGGCTTGTTGACAGAAATTTTGAGTGCAGGCCTTATTTTGTGACCGGCGCAAAATTAAGCATTATCAAAACAGGCCCGACCGTTTGCTTTGCAGACCAAACGACATTACAGCTAAAAAATGTTAAAATGGTTTCTTATTCTTCCATTTGTTTATTAAGCATTTCCTGCTGACGCATCCTGCTTTCGAGCAACTGAATGTAGTTGCGGGCTTTTTTCACTTCAAATTCTTTCCATGCCCGATTTGCCCATTCCAAAGCCAATGAAAGATTGCCTTCAACCTCACTGGCAAGGGCCATATTGTAATTTGCCCGACCTGCAATTACCGGATCAGCATTCGTGGTGTAACGCTTCCATATGGCAATCGCTTCATTCCAATTGTCTTGTTTGACATACTTTGAGGCCTCTTTAAATTCATCATTGGCTTTACGGAAATAGGACCTGCTTTCCGTCATCCAGGTAGGCGAAATCCGCATAGCATATTGTCGGCCGGAATAATTGCCCGATTCATTGATTGCCCGGCGCTTGGAAGGAAATTTACTGATGACATTTTTGGGGGAATCACCGGTTTCGTTCCATTCCATTTCGTCAGTAAAAGCATTTCTGTCAACAATCCTTTGGTCATCGGGATTATAAATGGTCCAGCCTGACCTTACTACCAATCTCAAATCTCCGTAATACTCCGTAACCATCACTTTTTTCTTATTGATGGTCCGTTCAACTTCACGGGAACCTTCCCGCAAACTAATATCAGAATCGAAAGTTTCGAGCGCGACAATTGCATCTACCCTGAAACGCTCACATAAATTATTAACCTCACCCCAGTCAAGAAACTCAGGCCATACTGCTGTACCCGTGCCCCGAAGATCAACACCTTCAATAAGAACCGCGGTAAAACGAGGATTCGCGTTGAGTCCGGCAGCCAATCCACGCATGCTCTCCTGCGAACCCTCCCTATCGGCACCTACGGACTCTCCCGTTACAAATCCTTCAAGAAAATTATTGAATCCCTGGCCTTTGGCAGGCAATGAGCGGTTAACTATACCCACCTGCTTTATATCTTTGGGAATGGAAAGTGTCGCCGGTTTAAGAATCTGCATCTGCATAGAAGCGGTTTTGCAGGAGGCAAAAACAAACGGAAGAAGCACGACAATAAGGTACTTGATAGATGCTGTTTTCATAAGTGTAGGATAAGGACGATGAATGTTATGATTGCTATCAATTCTTAGTCCAAAACTACGGGATTTTATGCTATTTTAAAAATATTATTTGTACAAAGTCACATTTCAATCATTTACCGATGAAACAATTAGCAAATATTAAATCAGGCTATAAAAAATGATGAAAGAGCTGGAAAAATCAAAAATCCCATCTGGAAAATAAATAACGATATATCTAAAATAAAATTTGCGAATGTGAAATCTATTTGTACTTTTGCACTCCCATTTGGTGAGGTGGGTGAGTGGCTGAAACCAACAGTTTGCTAAACTGTCGTACTGGAAACGGTACCGGGGGTTCGAATCCCCCCTTCACCGCAAGAGATATAAAGTTATCTTTTGATTAAAAGATTCGGGGTGTAGTACAGTTGGTAGTATGCTTGGTTTGGGACCAAGAGGTCGTCGGTTCGAGTCCGGCCACCCCGACAAAAAACTTTCTGCTTTTGCAGGAAGTTTTTTTTTTGCGCTTGTTTTTTTTTTGAATCATACTATCTAATATTCTGATGATTAAGATAATCATTGTGAATTAATTAATTAGTTGAAATAGAGCGAAAATAGCTAAGCTGAACTCACCGCTTCTGCATATCGGTTGTCAAATTCCACTCAGTTCAGTGAAAAACAAATGCTGACGAACCATAAGAATGATCCATCCAGCATTTGCAAAGTTCAATGAAGTAAGTCTGTTTATTGAAGCAGGTTCCCTATTTTAATTCCCACGGAAAAGCTCCGTGGATATGAAGGTCCGTAAATATAACCGGCATCCCTGAATTCACCCTTGTCAAAATCATTCTGAAAGGCATTAAACATATTCTGAATTCCAACATAACCCTGAATACGGGTTTGACCAGAGAGTGGAGCAGTATAGCTAACCTTGAAGGCGACATCAAAAAACGGGTTTGTCTTTTCGAGCCTGTCAACATCAATATAGCCGGCATAATGCGGCACATTCATGCTTCCGGTGTAGGATCCAGTCAGCGACACCCCTACCCTTTTTAAAGGACTGGTCGTAAATGTTAGGTAACCATAGTTATCAGGAGAGCGCAACAGGCTTTTTACGGTTCCTGCTTCCTGATCATCTGACCATTCCTCAGGTTCAGCATAACGGCTTTTCTGGAAGGTAAAACCAACCTGAAACTGGGTGCGTGCGGAAAAAGCAGTGCGCATTTCGAGGTTAACTCCCTGAACAATTGCCCCGGAACCATTTCTGCGCTCCAAAAGCTTATTTCCATTGATATCGTTGCCAATCTCAGTAAGAATAAAAACGTCGTCCAGGCTGGTATAAAACGCTTCAACCAATGCATTCACACTTGCTTTCCCCAGAGTAAAATATGAATCCAGAGATCCGCTGACACTCTGAGAATGTTCAGTATCCAAATCCTCGGCAAGCTGAATGAGCATAACATCACCACCAACTGCCAGTATATGCAAATCTTCGTCAAATGCCTGGGGAGCCCTGAAACCAGTACTGTAGGAAAGTCGTCCAAAAAGCTTTTCGGTGAATGAATACCTAATATTTGCCCTGGGACTAAATTCCGGTTGATCAATAAGATTATGTTTATCTATGCGTGCGCCTAGTAAAAGGCTCATTTTATGGCTTTTCCATTCATTCTGTGCAAACAAACCCACAATATTTGTTTCCTGCAACAAATCACGGTTATAACCCGGCATCATATCATGAAGTTTATTGTGGTTCAGTTCCATTCCAGCAGTAAATTGCGCGGGCATAAACAGCACTTTTTTAAAATCCTGGGTTAGTTGCACTCCGCTATTGGCCGAAAAATCATTGGTTGTCCCATAGGCATTGGGATCTTGCCCTGCGCCATAATAACTATCGCGTGAAATGTGTTGCATAGCCCCGTAAACCTCAAATTTTCGCGATCTGTCCTTTGAAAAAACCAGATAGGATGCCCCACCGCCATTAAACTGATGTTCGGTTTGTTCAGTAATGTTGGATTCATGAGGCTGCAAATCAAATTTATTGCCTCCGCGTCTGAATTCCCTGAGGTTGTGATACTCAAGGGTGAGCTTAGTCTGATCGGTAAGTCGTTGATAAGCCCTGAAACCAAAACTATTGCTCCTGATCTTGCTGATTTCGGAATAACCATCACCATTCGCATCATAAAAATCCCTGTTGCGATAGGATGAATGAAGAAAAACGCCCGATTTATGGTCATCGGTAACCAGAGCGCCATTCAGATTGGTGGAGTGATCAAGTGTACTTCCACCAATAGCCGTAAGGTTATAACCCAATGTAAAAGTGTTGACTACCGGTTCTTTGGTAATGATGTTTACTGTCCCGGCAATAGCATTTGAGCCAAACAATGCTGAGCCGCCGCCCCTCAGGATTTCAACCCGCTCGATCATTGAAACAGGAATCTGCTCAATACCGTAAACGCTTCCAAGTGCACTGAAAATTGGCCGACTATCAATGAGTATCTGCGAATATTGGCCTTCCAGCCCATTGATACGTACCTGCTGGAAACCACAATTCTGGCAATTGCTTTCAACCCTCAAACCAGGTTGAAAACCAAGACTTTGGGAAAGGCAGACTGCATTGGAGTTTTCGAGAGACTTTTGCCCGATTACATTTACAATTGATGCAGTTTCACGTCGGTTAGATTCATTCCGGTTGGCGCTAACTACTATTTCGTTGAGTTGAATAATATCTTCTTCAACTTCAACAACAATCTGATTGTCGATTCCGGGAACGATATTAACTTCCACATCTTTGGGTGTAAAACCAATACCCTGGATCCTCAGTATAGTCTTCCCCTGAAGAATACCACTGAGGTTAAAACGTCCATTGACCGCAGAAACGGTTCCTATGGTTGTCCCTTTCAAGGCCACCGTAATATAAGGAACCGGAGATTTGTCGGATTTATTAAGAATAGTTCCGGAGAAATTGTACCCGGAGGGTGGTGCTTGTGCATTGAGCAATACGGGCATCAATATAATGATAGCTAAAAGCCAGAAATTCTTCATTTTAATGAATTAAGGAAATTAATAACATCCGTTAATTCTATGCTCAAAGACACAGAATACGGAAAATCACAAGAAAATAGGAAGGAAATCAGGCGATAGGTGGGGCGCGCAATCCATGGCTGGTGATTGCACGACAAGTGGGTTGGTTGGTAACAACCGCAAATGAAAGAAAAGTGAAATTGTCTAAGTTCTGTGGAGCTATTTGAATTGTAGCAGTTGTCAATACTGAACCAGCCGGATGGTCGGGTAGAAAGTAAATTGAACTGCTGTGCTTGTGGCCCTTTATGGGTGAATGTGGATTGTCATTTGCATAGGGATGGGAATGGGAAACTGCAACCCCGTTAACAATGTGTGTATGCAGGAATATGGATACCGAAGCATAATACCAACCAAAAATAGCGATCAATAATATACTGATCGGAAATTTCAGGAATTCAGTTGGCAGTTTTTTACCCATAACACGGCAAAATTAGTGCTCTTTTACGGACTATGCAATATAAATAAGCAATTATGAGCCTATGTCCATAATTATAGAACACATTATAGGTAAGCGCATTAAAAAAGCGGCATTAAGCCGCTGTGCAAGAATTAAGTATTTATCACTATAATCGAAAACTAATTTCCTGACATTTCCTTTTTCTCTTTTGGAACACCAGCACCAAGGAAAACGCTTAATTTTTCGAGCAATAGGTTCTTATCGATGGGTTTGGAAATATAATCAATACAACCTGAAGCAAAGCAAAGCTCAACCTCATTGTCATGAACATAAGCCGTTTGTGCAATTACGGGCAAAGCCGGGCGTATGCTGTGAATCCCGACAGTTGCTTCAAACCCGCTGATTCCGGGCATATTTATATCCATAAGGATTACGTCTATTTCCCGGTGCTCACGCACCAGATTGATGGCTTCCTGACCGGATGATGCCCAAAGAATGGATGCTGAAGTATTGCGTAAAATGGTTTTCAGGTAAAGAAAACTACAATCCGTATCTTCCGCTATCAGAATGGTTCTACCTGACCAATCATAGACTTTCCCTTTATTGTAACCAGAAAAATCGGTAAACAGAAGTTCTCTCATTTTGGTGCGATTAACTTTGCAGATTGTACTTCGTCTGCTAATTTATAACTTTTCTTTCATTGAACTCATATGTTTATGGTTAAAACTGTCAAAAGTAACTTATCAGGAATCATTTTAGTCAAAAATATGTAAAAAAAACAACAATACCAAAAGTTCCAGAGAAATCATCTACTCAAAGCAAAAGAATCAAAGAAATATATTCTACTCCACTAAAAGCGCACAGAATACATGTATTCAACTTAATATCTGATCATTAAGCCTCTGAGGAAAGATTCAGCAGACATTTTTTTAAGATGTACCAGATAAAATTATATTTTGTCTAACTTTGCAGCCGCACATAAAAATGGTCCGGTAGCTCAGTTGGATAGAGCAGCAGCCTTCTAAGCTGCGGGTCAGGCGTTCGAGTCGCCTCCGGATCACACAAAAGCCCTGAAAGCAGGGCTTTTCTTATTTTTGCTACTTCCACCCCATCCCAAATGTCTTATAAACCAGGAACCGACACATTCCTCCATCGACCGATTTTCTTCATTTTCTAAGAATTCAAAATTGAAAAAGTTACTAAATACGGTCTTGCTTAATAAAAAACATTTGTATTTTTGACAAATATGAAACCATTGCAACAATGGCTATTCTATTAATCAGCGCAGATAATTTAAATTCTGCCTGTCTTCTTTGCAAGAAATTGCCCAATTATAACCTTCATACAAATGGACTACGCAAATTTTAAGCTTAAAGATCTCAGATTACTCAATCGCACGCAAAATCATTTAATGCCGGAAATGAAATACCGTCAGGTATTTGATCGGTCAGAGCTGGAGGAACTTACCGTAGAACTTTCGCTGTATAACAAGAAATTTGATGAAAAAGACTGGGATGCCAATCTGGAGATAGTTGTTTGGAATGACAATGATAATGACCCTGAAAACATTGAGGTGATTGACACCGAACAAATGGATATTGAGGCGTCAGCAGATGAAAATATTCTGAATCTTAGCTATACCATTGAACAATATGAGGGCCAGGACTGGACTGGCAAGAATTATCTTGCAGAAGTCTGGATTGACAAGAAAAAGATTGCAACTGCTTCATTTTCATTGGTTGACAAAGGCAAACCAGAGAACGGAGAAAATCCTTATTTCGATGTTTTCAGTTTAAAAATGTTTGAGGGCGGCCCCGAACCGGAATCAAAACGTTATGAGAGGGCCTATGTCCGGCAATTTCAACGCATGGCTACCCGATTTATCTGGACTGAATTTGAGATCAAAAATAAATTACCTCAAACCAACTGGAAGGGGGAGTTCATTTTCAATTATATCAATGACCTTGGGCAGGTGGTGCATCATGTGGAGAAAATTGTTGAAGTAACCTCAAATCCACCAAATCAGGAATTTGTAATCGATGCCGGTTGTGGCGACCCGGTAAATGTTAGTTGGGAAGAAGGTAATTATACGGTTGAGGTCATCTTTATGGGAAACCGCATTTTAGTTGCCCAGTTTAAAGTTAACAGCGAAGTTGAAAAAGGCAATTGTGAATTCAGGGTTGTATTTGGCCAGGATAAAAATGAAATTCCTGCTTTGATTAGCGGATTGAGCTCGGAAGCAGAAATATTCAGGGAAATGGATACTTTAGTGGGATTAAAGTCCATCAAAAAGCGATTGCATGATTACGCCGGTTATATCAAATACATGCAAATTCGTGATAAAATGGGCATTGAGTCCATGACGACCATCAACCTTCATGCAGTTTTCAGCGGGAACCCCGGAACAGGAAAAACCACCATTGCAAAGATGCTGGGCAAGATTTATAAAAATCTCGGATTGTTACCCAAAGATACGGTTTATGAAGCCAGCCGGACAAACCTGGTTGGAAGATATATTGGCGAAACCGCTCCTATCACCAAAGAAATTATTGAAAAGGCCAGGGGTGGCATTTTATTGATTGATGAAGCCTATTCCCTTGCTGTTAAATCAGACGACAATAAAGATTATGGCAGGGAGGTCATTGAAACCCTTCTCACAGAGATGTCGGATGGGCCTGGCGATATTGCCATCATTGTGTGCGGCTATCCTAAAGAAATGGAGGCTTTTCTTGACTTTAACCCAGGGCTTCGTTCACGTTTCCGCTACCATTACGATTTTCCTGACTACACACCGGAAGAACTCATTGAAATAGCACTAAGAGAAGCCAAACATAAACAGCTTGAGTTCCCTGAGGAGGTTTCCGACAGAATGTTTAAATATCTGGAAGATCAGTACCGAAGTCGTACACGGAGTTTTGGCAATGCAAGGATTGTAAAATCCATGCTTGAGGAAGCACAATTGAATCTTGGGATAAGGGTTATTAACTCAGGAGATACCAGTCTGACAAGGGAAGATTTATGCGTGATTCAACCCTGCGATATTGAAGGACTATTTAACAAAAATCACAGAAAAGTTGTCCAGATGAAAGCCGATGAGCAGTTACTTGCCCAGGCACTAAATAATTTGAAGGACATGACCGGACTGGATGGTGTAAAAACCGAAATCAGTGAACTAACAAAACTTGCGCGGTTTTATGCTGAAACCGGAAAGGACATAGTTAGTGCTTTTTCATTGAACAACATCTTTACCGGAAACCCAGGCACGGGAAAAACAACCGTTGCCCGCATCATTGCACAAATTTATAAAGCCCTTGGCATACTTGAGCGCGGCCATCTGGTGGAATGCAGCCGTGAAGATCTGATTGGCACTGTTGTGGGGGAAACTGCACCCAAAACGCTTGGAAAGATTGAAGCTGCTATTGGAGGTGTTTTATTTATTGATGAAGCCTATTCGCTGACCAATGGGAGCAATAATGACTTTGGGCGCGAAGCCATAGAAGTAATCATAAAACAGATGGAAGACCGCAGGGGCGAGTTTTCACTGATTGTTGCCGGTTATCCAAAAGAAATGGGCATTTTCCTGGACTCAAACCCGGGACTAAGATCACGCTTTGATAACCACCTTATTTTCAGCGATTTCAATGAAGAAGAACTGGTTGAAATTGCCCGGATTCAGATGAGAATCGCTGGACTGGAAGCTGAACCTGAAGCGCTTAAGCACCTTGAAGCTTATTTCAGGTTCCATGCTAATAACCGAAACCAATATTTTGGAAACGGCAGGTTTGTGCGTAAAATCATTGAAAAAGCCATTCGTAATCAAAACCTAAGGTTAAGTCAGATTCCTAAGGCTGAAAGAAATGAAACAATGATGAAAACCATTACGCGTGTTGATGTTCGGGAATTTTCAACGAATTCAGATACTTTAATTCATAAACAAATCGGGTTTATGAAGTAGGCTGGCAAGCATGCTTATTTATTCGATCATAAAAAACACATTACCAGCTTTTTTACATTGCTTTGAGGAAGACAATTAAGGTAATCAGAAGAAAGGGCACAAACTACTTTGCAGCTTCCCACTTTTTGTATTCCTCAACAAGGCTTACAGCGGTTTCATCAGGGGCACTAACAGAGGTTGCGACTGTAAGTTTTTTTGTCCCGGAAGGCCAAAAGACTACAGGCATATAGTCATTTCCATATGAACCGTTGGAACTAAGATAGGTTTCAGAATCAAAGGCCGCCGTAATGCACATCATCAACGGGCTGTTTTTATCATACTGATACAAGCGTGCAGCAGAAAGCGAAGGAAAATCGAGGGTTACTTCGCCACAAAGCTGGCCGTTAGCTTCGTACAATCGTGTTTTAATATTGGTCGAACCGGGGAAGTCCTGCTCAATCTGACCACCATTAATGTAACGCTCAAGCAAATCAGCAAAATCCTCTTTCGAAACGTCATTACCTTCATCCATCACCGAGATAATATTTATGTACCGTATGGTCATTTTGCCGGAGTTCTCTCCCGTAAGTTCAAAGGAATATTCCTTTTTTTCAACAGTAAGACATGAACTGAATACCAGGGCGATAACAGACAGGACCAGCAATTTAAGGATAGGAAAACTTTTCATAACAGTTGAGGTTTATTGCCCTTCAAAGATAAATCAATTCTGAATACCTGTACCTTTGTTGCCTGACAAAACGTTTCAAACAATAAAATTATCATGAAAATCTCCGTAGAAATAAGCTACTATCCACTAAATGAGCAATATAAAATACCCATTAAAGGATTTATTGCAAACCTGAATAAGAATAAAAATCTGGTCATACGCACCAATACTATGGCCACACAAGTTTTTGGCGAGTTTGAAGAAGTTATGGGTACCATTCAACAATGCATGAAGCAGGCTTTTGAACTTCCACATTCTGTTTTTGTGATGAAGGTAATCAATGCAGATCTGGAAAAATAAGTTATGCTTGATTTCTGGAATATTTTTCTTAACAACCTAAGTGATACCACATGGCTTGAAGCGTTGGCCGTAGTTCTGGGCATCGCCAGTGTATGGTACGCCCGTCGTGAAAACATACTGGTCTATCCTACCGGAATTGTAAGTGTGTTGATTTACGTTTACATTTGTTTTTTCAGCAGGTTGTATGCAGATGCCGGCATTAACTTCTTTTATTTTGTGATGAGTGTTTACGGCTGGTATAACTGGACACACAGCACCGGGAAAGATAATACGCTGGAAATTTCGGCAAACAACCGTCGTCAACAAATTGCCGGTATCGGTTTAACCATCGTTTCCTATTGGGCAATTCTTGGGCTCATATGGATATTCAATTTCGATGACAAAGCATATATGAGTTCTTATGTGCCCTGGGTAGATTCATTCACCACCTCCATTTTTCTGGTGGGCATGTTGCTGATGGCCAGGAAAAAAGTTGAGAACTGGGTTTACTGGATCATTGGTGATGTGGTTTCCATTCCGCTATACTTTACGAAAGGACTGGTTTTTACCAGTTTTCAGTACATCGTTTTCCTGATACTTGCCATTCTGGGCTACATCGAGTGGCGCAAACGATGGATAGAAAAGCAACTTATATGATCAGGCGCATCTCTATTACCGGACCGGAATCAACCGGAAAATCCTGGCTTGCCCAGCATCTTGCCCGGCATTATCAGGATGCCTGGGTGCCAGAATATGCCCGTGAGTATCTCAACAATCTTGACCATCCATATGGATTTGAAGATATTCTTCACATTGCCGAAGGACAATATAAACTTGAAGAAGAAAAAGCCTTAGCCGCGAAGAACTATCTTTTCTGCGATACGGATTTTTTGGTAACGCACATTTGGGGAATGGTTAAATACGGGAAATCACACCCGTGGATTGAAAACAAGAAGAACACCCACATTTACGATCTGTATCTGCTTTGTGACACCGATCTTCCCTGGGAGCCCGACCCTTTGCGGGAGCATCCTGATCAAAGAAAGGAGTTGCTGGAATTATACCTGAAGGAACTTTCCGAACGAAAGCTTCCTTACACCTTAATATCCGGACAAGGTACTGCACGTTTGAATGCTGCTATAGAGGCAATAAATTTTTTATAGTAATAATCTGTTCAACTTTATCCCACGCAAAGACGCTAAGACGCAATGAATTCGTTTTAGATGATTTGAACATTTCACCCCTAGTGTAACGATAAAAAAAACTACATGGAATTTTGTAATAGAATTTTGAAATCATGAGTCAACAGCAGAAAGGATATACCTATGCAATGATCGCAACCATTTGTGGGTCATTGGTTTACCTTTTCAGCAAAGCGGCATTAAATCAGGTTTCACTTCCTCAGTTTGGCTTTTGGTGGTTTTTAATTGCTCTTTTCTGGAACAGCCTGATGGCAGCCCATCCAAAAGGGGGATTCAACATTTCAGCCTTCACCCGCCGCGATTACAAAGCACTGTTGGTTATCGCGATATTTGAAGTCATTGCCACCGTAGCTTTTTACTCTGCCATTAACATAGCCGACAATCCTTCTGTACCGTCCTTCCTGCGAAACCTTGAATACCTGTTTGTCACCCTTTTGGGCATTGGGCTGCTCTCTGAACGCTTTAATAAATGGACCGGAGCGGGTGGTTTATTGATATTGAGCGGGGCATTCATCATTAGCTTCCGCGAATCTGGTCTCAATGGATTTATGACTGCCACAGCGCTAATGATGCTTATTTCTACTGCATTTTACGCCGTCCGAACCATTATGGTAAAGAAGCACATTGGACAAATTAGTCCTGTTGTGCTGGCCATCAACCGGGCAATATTTCTTTTTTTGACGGCACTTGTTTTTCTTTTTGTCACCGGTGATACTATTTATATTCCTCAGGAAGCTTTTCTGAACATTCTGGCAGGCTCATTCGTGGGGCCATTCCTGACTTCCATATTTCAGTATTCGGCCTTGCGTTATATTCAGGCTTCACATGCTGCTATTGTACAAAGCACAACCGGACTTTTTGTTCTGTTGGGTGCCTTGCTGATGTTCAGCAGCCTTCCCTCTCACAGTCAGATTACTGGAGGGGTGGTGACCATTGCCGGGGTTGCCTTGATGATGATGAGCAGAAAGAAGTAATTGAATCAGGCATGTTGTCAATACAGAAATGAAGCCTGCTGAAAAAAAAATTATAGCCCTTACCATCGCCTTCCTGACTGCCGTGTTGCAGATAGGCTCAAACCGGATATTCGCTCTCAAAAGCCATAACTCTGAACAAGGTTGAAAGAAAAAAAAGGTAAAAAGTGGAGGGTGAAGCATTTTGGCTACTGAGGTTAAAAAAATTAATAAGGTCATTTAGGCAAAGGGCGAAGGATAGCAGCGGTCCATTGACACCGCCTCGTAAGTGATTGCAATCAGGCAAGTCCCTCTCCCTGTTTCCAGAATTAACCCTGTCTGCCTGTGGCATACGAGGCTTATTGAGCACCTAATTCAAAAAAAAACGATTACTACAGAATTCATCAACGAAATATTGCACAACAATCCCGGGTTTTTGAATAAGGAAGCGCAGATTTAATTAGTTTTGCTAAAATATTTTTAATCGGCAAAACCAGCGTCCAATGTTCATAAGAAGTTTGGTTAAAGTTTTTATACTCATTTTTTGGTTTGCATCCATGCTCACCTTCTCATCATGCGAAGCCAAAGAACCTGATCCTCAGCCAGAACCCATACCCGAAAAGTTCATCTTTAAGGCTGCCGACTTATCATTCTTGCCCGATATTGAAGCTTCAGGAGTAATCTTTTACAACAGGGACGGACAAGCGGAAGACATGCTTACCACTCTAAAGGAAGCCGGGATGAATGCCGTAAGGATTCGTTTGTGGCACAGTCCCACGGATGGCATTTCGGGCTTTGAAGAAGTCAAAGCATTTGCTGAAAAGGTGCGGGCACGAGACCTGAAGGTTTGGTTAACCGTGCATTATTCTGACACCTGGGCTGATCCCGGCAATCAACAGCCTCCGGCAGCCTGGGCGAACCTGGAAATAGACGCTTTGTCCGACAGCATGTATGCTTATACCTCAAAAATCATTCGGGAAATTTCACCCGACTACATACAAATTGGCAACGAGATAAACCATGGCATACTTTGGCCTTTGGGCAACAGTGAAAATATGGAGAACCTGATTCAATTGCTAAAGTCGGGCGGAAAAGCTGTAAGGGATAATAGCTCAGCATGTAAAATCATCATGCAATACGCTGGCACCGATGGGGTCCAATGGTTTTTGAATGCCGTAAAAGAAACAGATTTCGATATCCTTGGCATCTCTTATTATCCAAACTGGCACGGAAAGGATATGGTTAAATTAGAAAACGACCTCAAGGATTTGGCATCGGTTTCGCAAAAGCCGGTAATGATTGCTGAAACCTCCTATCCATTTACTTTTGATTGGAACGACTGGACAAATAATGTAATTGGTGGCCCGGATAAGATTATACCGGGGATTCCTGCATCCGAGTCAGGGCAATTGTCCTTTATGAAGGAAATCAAAAGAATTTCAACCTCTACCGCACAATTGGTCGGATTTGCCTACTGGGGCGGGGAATGGATTTCCTATAAAGGTCCACAGGCAAAAAATGGATCCTCATGGGAAAATCAGGCATTTTATGATTTTAACAACCATGCACTTCCGGTGATTGAAGTTTTCAAATAAATCAATATCTAAAACTCCGGGAACTTAAAGAAAAAGTGACCAGGTAAAACTTCAAATACCTATGATGGTAATTCGTTATCTGAAAATATTTCTTCTGCTTCTGATACTTTTCTGGGGATTCGCCTTACTTTCATGCCTCATCCCCGAAAAGGCGGTTATGACGAACATTGAACGGAGTATGAAGTTCATGAAAAATCAACCGGATTATCCACAGATGATTATTTATGGGAATCAGCACCGGCCAGACTATGCCATGGATGCCCAAATCACAAACATTATTTATACCATAGACAATCAGGATATAATAAAATCTTCACTTCTAGGTAGGTGCAGAATGCAAGACAGTGTATATGTTTCGCAATGGCAATATGTAAAATACAATATAGCGCACAACACCCTGAAGCCCAATGTAAACTATGCCCGCTATTGGCATGGCAATTCCTATTTTTTCAGGATATTTTATTCATTTACCGATTACAATGAGATAAAATGGATAATCTTTCTGATTACTTCCGTGCTGATGACAGCCTTTGCCATGGCCCTTTACAGGGAAATGGGCGGATTGAAAGCCATGATGATGCTTGTCGGATTATTTTTTACAAATGTCTATGTGATGCAGTTTTCGATGCAGCAATCACCGGTGCTGATCATTACTATTGTTATGAGCCTTATTCTTTTTAAACGGATGAGAAATAAAAAAGATACGGCGGTATTGTTTTTTATTTCAGGGGCGGTAACCACCTATTTTGATCTTTTGACTGCGCCCTTGCTCACACTTGGCATCCCCATGCTGATATGGGTTAGTTTGCGGGATGAAGAAAATAACCTGAAGCAGGACCTTGTCACAGGCATCAGGCAATTGATCCTTTTTGGCACGCTATGGCTGGTGGCCTATGCAGCCGCATGGGCCATTAAAATAGCCATCGCCATTCCTTTCGCTGATTTCGACCTATTTTCAGATGTTAAGAATCAGGTATTTCTGAGAGCTGGAAGTGCAGGCATTAACAGAATGGATGCTTTGGAAGCCAATTTCAATTTCCTGCCAGTGGTTTATATCAATATCCTACTACTTATATTGTTAATTTTGAGCATATTGAGCTTTAATAAAAAGGGATTATCAAAAGCCATATTGTTTGTATTGATTGCTACTTTGCCCTATTTATGGTTTTTTGGTGCGGCCAACCACTCTTTTGATCACAACTGGTTTACATACCGCATACAGGCAATCAGCATCAGTGGCGTATTACTGGCGTTTAACAGTCTGATTGATTGGAACGATTTGAAAAAACGTTGGAGTAAAAAAGAACCTCAGGTTGAGTTGAACAACCAACATTAAAATATTGTATTTTTGTGTTATGTCCTTTAAAGCCTAATTTTGCTAAAAGGCCTTTGAGTATTCAGTTTTATGATAAACATCTGATTCCGATAAGTTTCCAAAATATTGTAAAATATTCACCTGAATTTTCCGTTTTCAACTACTTGGTTACATCTGGTTATAAATCTTTCATTAATTTAAATCCATTGCCATGAAAATCAATCGTTTCTTCCTGTTGGTGTTAATAAGTATTGTACTAGCTTCGTGCGGTGGTGGTAATTCCGGCTCTCAACCAGCTTATGAAAGCAACGATATGGCTTTAAAATGGACAGATGAGTTACAATCCGGTTCTAACGGAGCTGCTCCCCTACCTGATATCGAACGAAAAATCATTAAGACTGCTGATATATCATTCAAAACCGATGACCTTAACGATACCCGTCAAAGAATAAATGCTTCGGTAAAAAAGAACGAAGCCTGGATTTCATCCGAAAACGAAACAACCTCCGGTCGCACCACCAATAGATCAATAAGCATCCGCGTACCATCGGAGAAATTGGACATCCTAATTGAAGAAATAAGCCAGGGTGTGGAGCATTTTGACAATATGAACATTTCTTCCAATGATGTAACAGAAGAATTTGTTGATGTGGAAGCTCGCCTCAAAACCCGAAAGGCCTTAGAAGCAAGATATCTGGAATTACTCTCCAAAGCTGGCACCATGTCTGATATCTTATTGATTGAAAATCAGATAAATACTCTGAGAACCGAAATCGAATCCATAGAAGGCAGAATGAAATATCTGTCCAATCAGGTATCCTATTCTACACTCAATCTCAGCTATTACGCCGTTATTCCGGTTCAGGCACAACTGGGAGAGAAATTCATTAAAGGACTACAAAATGGCTGGACAGCAGTGCTTTATGTTATCATTATTCTTCCCAATTTATGGCCACTACTTTTGCTCGCACTGATAATCGCTATAGTGATTTGGAGGTATCATAAGAAGAGGAATAGATATTAGTCGGTTAGTCGTTAGTCGGTTAGTCGATTAGTCGGTTAGTCGTTAGTCGATTAGTCGATTAGTCGGTTAGTCGTTAGTCAATTAGTCATTAGTCAATTAGTCGTTAGTCTGTTAGTCGGTTAGTCATTTAGTAAATGTGATTTTCTATGTGATTTTCTATGTGATCTATGAGTCTATGTGGTATTTTTTTCGTTAGTCGGTTAGTCGTTAGTCGCTGAGGTCGCAAAAGTCGCATCCTAAAACCCCTCCACTTCCCTTACCTCCCCAGCTGCAAGGTCGCCAAGCCATACTTTATCCACTCTTACACGAAAGAGGCGCAATGTTGGATAGCCCACGGCGGCTGTCATTTTCCGGATTTGCCGGTTTTTACCTTCCGTGAGGATGATGGATACCCAGCAGGTCGGGCCATGACGGTCGTCCCTAATTTTTTTTGTCCGCGGTGGAAAGCCGGGGTCATTTTCCAACAAGCGGGCTTCACAGGGTAAAGTCATGTATTTTACACTACGTATGCCAATTTCAACACCAGACCTCAGTTTTTCCAGACCTTCTTCATCAATCAATCCATCCAATTGCGCGTAATATTCCTTTTCCTTATCCTTGGCACGCAAATCATCACAAAGCTTTCCATCCGTAGTTAACAAGAGCAGGCCTTCACTTTGTTCGTCCAACCGACCTACAGGCATGGTTCCTTCCGGGAAATCAAAAAAAATACCTATTGTCTTTTTCCAGTCAAGCTCACACCTAAACTGGCTAAGATAACCAAAAGGCTTGTGAAATATAAAGTGGCGATGTGCGTTCATAATGAAATTTGTGGCAAAACTATGGTAAAAACCACGTAACAAAAAAAGAAGTTGACAGTTGGTAAATAAAACTTGGCAATCCGAAATCCAGCATCCGTCTAACTTATCTAGAGGCAACGGGAGTATCTGTTTTCTAAATTACGTTTAAATCCATACCTTTACAGTCCGCAATTGAAAGAATGACCAGCATGAAACTCTCCGTTGTAATTGTAAACTACAATGTTAAATATTTTCTTGAGCAATGCCTTCATTCCGTTGAGCTGGCAATAAATGGCGTTGATGCCGAAGTATTTGTTGTGGACAATAACTCGGTGGATGGCTCTGTTGAAATGGTGGCCGATAAATTCCCCTGGGTAAGACTTATCGCCAACAAAGAGAATACTGGCTTTTCAAAGGCCAACAATCAAGCCATCAGGATTTCAACCGGTGAATATGTGCTGTTACTCAATCCTGACACAGTAGTTGAACTGGACACCTTCTCCAAATCCATTGAATTCATGGACAGCCATCCTGATGCAGGTGGCCTGGGCATTAATATGGTGGATGGAAACGGCCGGTTTTTACCGGAATCAAAACGCGGATTGCCCACGCCCATTGTGGCATTCTACAAGATTTTCGGATTGTCTGCACTGTTCCCCAAATCGAAGATTTTCGGACAATATCATCTGAGTTTCCTCGATAAGGAAAAAACACATATAGTTGATGTTTTAGCCGGGGCTTATATGCTCTTGCGGAGTAAAACGCTCGAAAAAACCGGCCTGTTGGACGAGACATTTTTCATGTATGGCGAGGACATTGACCTCAGCTATCGCATCACCAAAGCCGGCTACAATAATTATTACTACCCCGGGGCCAGGATTATTCATTACAAAGGCGAAAGCACAAAAAAATCAAGCATCAACTATGTGTTCGTGTTTTACAATGCCATGGTCATTTTCGCGAAGAAGCATTTTTCGCAAAAGAATGCCCGCATTTTCTCCTTTCTTATTCACATTGCCATTTATTTGAGGGCAGGTATATCGGTCTTGCACCGTTTGCTCAAAAGCGTTATACTTCCCCTGGCCGATGCAGGCATTATTTACGCCGGATCATTGCTCATTGTTGATTATTGGGAATCAAATGTAATATATACCATTGGCGGGCATTACCCTCCCCTGTTTTTATTTGGATTATTGCCTGCCTACATCCTTATCTGGCTATTCTCAGTGCTTGTTTCCGGAGGTTATGACAAGCCTCTCAGCATCAAGAAGATAATAACAGGAATATTTGCCGGAACAGTCATTATTCTTGTTTTTTATGCTCTTTTACCTGCTGGTTTCCGCTTTTCGCGAGCCATCATTATCCTTTCTGCCTTGTGGGGATTACTGTCCATGACGGGACTCAGGGTACTGCTACATTTTGCAGGATTCAAGAATTATAAGCTGGGTTACAATGAGAAACGCCGGTTTGCCATCATTGGAAACGGTGATGAATCAGAGCGGGTTGCTGAATTATTGCGTAAGAGCCTGATGAATGCCGGTTTTATCGGATTGGTATCCGTTGATGAAAATCAGGAAAAGAGCAAAGGAACCATTGGGTCACTACCAAACATTCGCGATATCATAAGCATCTACAAAATAGACGAAGTGCTGTTTTGCGCAAAAGACATTCCGGCAAACCAGATTATTGACACCATGTCGCAACTCAGCAACATGCAGGTCGAATTTAAAATTGCGCCACCCGAAAGCCTCTCCATCATTGGTTCCAATTCCATCAACACGACGGGTGATCTTTATGTTGTTGAAATTAACTCCATAAAGCGGGTCAACAACCTGAGGAACAAGCGGTTGTTTGACTTTGGCTCTGCCTTGTTTCTCCTCCCCTTTTCACCGGTTTTAATGTGGATAATGAAAAACCCTTTCGGCTTCATCATCAACAATCTGAAGGTACTCACCGGGTTGAGGACATGGGTTGGATATGCTAAAATTCAAGAGGTAACCGCACATTTGCCCAACATCCGCAAAGGAATACTGAATCCCACGGATGCACTCAAAATCTCCAAAATTGACGAGGAAACGGCCCTTCGTTTGAATATGCTTTACGCCAGGGATTACCATTTGAGCAGCGATATTAATATATTTTTGAGGTCATTCCGCCAATTGGGTCGCAAAGGCTGATTTTTGGATAAACCTTTTTGCGCATCATTTGTTAATTGGCCAGTAAATCATTAGAATCCGTAGTCCCTGCCAAAGGTCTGCTAATCGAAATAAAATATTTATAAAATGGCAAAATTTGAAGTAATCATGCCCAAATTGGGTGAGAGCATTATTGAAGCTACCATTACCAAATGGCTAAAAAACCCGGGCGACACCATCGAAGAAGATGATCCAATCGTGGAAATAGCCACCGATAAAGTTGACTCAGAAATCCCCTCAGCGGTTGAAGGGAAGCTGGTTAAAGTATTTTTTAATGAAGGCGACGTTGTTCCTGTGGGGAAAGTTATTGCCCTGATTGAGACCGAGCCCGGAGAAGCAACCGAGGATACAGCAGAAACAAAAGAAAATAATAAACCAGAAAATCCATCAAAGGACTCTGATAAAGACGTTCAGGATAAGGAAGTTAAAGAGACCAAAGCAGAAAGCCATGAAGCGGTGGAAAGCAATTCCGACAGGTTTTACTCACCATTGGTAAAAAACATAGCCAAAACCGAAGGTATTGGTCAGGCTGAACTTGATAAAGTAGAAGGCTCGGGAAAAGACGGTCGGGTAACCAAGGAAGACCTGATGGCTTACCTGAAAAATCGTGGTGAAGCCAAAGCACCTGCCAGCGGGAAATCCGCTTCGGCACCTGCGCAGGAAAAGGCTGCTGCTCCGAGGCCTGCTGCCCCACAGGTATCAGCCGGAACTGGCGATGAAATTGTTGAGATGGACCGTATGCGTAAGCTCATCGCCGATCATATGGTGATGTCAGTTCAGGTTTCTCCACACGTAACTTCTTACATAGAAGTGGATGTTACCAACATGGTAAGGTGGCGCGATCGCGTAAAAGATGACTTCCTGAAACGCGAAAAAGAAAAACTCACCTTTACACCGATTTTTGTAGAAGCTGCTGCTCAGGCATTGAAAGATTTTCCGGGCGTGAATGCATCTGTTGATGGGTACAAAACCATCCTTCGCAAGAACATTAACATTGGAATGGCTGCCGCGCTGCCCAATGGCAATCTGATTGTTCCGGTGATAAAAAATGCAGATCAGAAAAACCTGATTGGACTGGCCAAAGATGTAAACAGCCTTGCCAATAAAGCCCGCAGCAACAAACTTGATCCCGATGATATTTCAGGAGGCACCTTCACCATCACCAATCTGGGTACTTTTGGCAGCATAACTGGATCCCCCATCATCAACCAACCCCAGGTAGCTATACTTGGATTGGGTGTGATTAAGAAGAAACCGGCTGTATTGGAAACGCCCGAAGGCGATGTTATTGCCATCAGGCATATGATTATCCTTTCGTTAAGCTACGACCACCGGACTGTAGATGGCGCTTTAGGCGGTCAATACCTGCAAAGAATGCAACAACTTTTGGAAAGTTTTGACACAAGCCGGGTTGTTTAGACTCAAATAAAACTTAAATTCGCAGCATCACAGCACACTTGCTGTGGTGCTTTTTTAATTATAACCGATTCAATGAAACTTAACCTTACCAAACCACTTGCCGTTTTTGATCTGGAAACAACAGGCACCAATGTTGGCACCGATCGCATAGTAGAAATTAGTATCATCAAGATTCATCCAGATGGACGAGAGGAAACACTTACCCGAAGGGTAAATCCGGGCATCCCCATACCAGCGGAAGTCATTGCCATTCACGGTATAACCGATGAAGATGTGAAAAATGAGCCCACTTTTGCCATCTTGGCCCCGGTGCTCAATCAATTTCTGGTTAACTGCGACCTGGGAGGTTTTAATTCCAATAAGTTTGACATTCCATTATTGGTGGAAGAATTTCTAAGAGTTGAGGTTGATTTCGACATCAAAGGCCGCAAGTTTGTAGATGTTCAGAATATCTTTCACAAAATGGAGCCGCGAACCCTAAAAGCAGCTTACAAGTTTTACTGTGATAAGGATATTGTAAATGCACATTCCGCCGAAGCTGACACACGTGCTACCTATGAAGTACTGCTGTCGCAGTTGCAGCGGTACGAAGGGGTTGAATACGCGGATAAGGATGGAAAAATCAGCACACCGATTGTAAATGACGTCCGTCTGTTGCATGACTTCTCCTCTCAGAACCGCAATGCTGACCTTGTGGGACAAATCATCTACAATGATAAAAACCAGGAGGTTTTTAACTTCGGAAAGCATAAAGGCAAATCGGTGGAAGAAATTTTTAACAATGAATCGTCGTATTACGACTGGATGATGAAAGCCGATTTCCCGCTCTATACAAAGAAAATAATTACAGCCATAAAACTTCGGGGATTCAACAAAAGTTCAGTAAAGATTTAACAGGAGTATATTAGTAAAGCTCCACAAAATATTATCCCAACAAAATATTATCTACATGAAAATCATCTGTATCGGGCGCAATTACTCAGAACACGCCAAAGAGCTTAACAATCCGCTGCCTTCAGAGCCTGTGTTTTTCATGAAACCGGAATCGGCGCAGTTACGAAACAATCAGCCATTTTTTTACCCGGACTTCTCCAAAGATATTCATTACGAAGCCGAGCTAGTTCTACACATCAACAAGGTTGGCCGGAATATTCAGGAAAAATTCGCACATACGTATTACGATGGAATTGGCGTTGGCATTGACTTTACAGCCCGCGACCTACAACAGAAAGCCAAGGAAAAAGGGCTGCCATGGGAAATGGCCAAGTCATTTGATTTTTCCGCACCTGCAAGCGAGTTTATCGCAAAAGAAACATTTGCGAATTTGAATAACATTACTTTCGGACTTTTCAAGAACGGAGAAGTGGTACAAAAAGGCAACTCCCGCGATATGATATTTTCATTTGATGCCATTATTGCCTATGTTTCCCGATTTGTAACCCTCAAGCAGGGCGATTACATTTTCACCGGGACGCCTGCCGGCGTAGGGCCAGTGGTGATTGGTGATACACTGGAGGCATTTATTGAAGATCGGAAAATGTTGTTGTGCAGAATTAAATAGAACGTGTACTTTTCTACCCACGCAAAGACGCAAGGACGCAAAGATTTTCATATAAACCTGTCGGACGAACGGGAAGACAGGAAAGCATTCCCCGAGGAACGAAGAGGAAGAATTGCCTGAAAAAGGGGAGTGAAAGGTCAGACAGAATCTGAATCTGAGCGAAACGTTAAGCTCATTCCCGGTAAGGGTTACCATCCCCTCCTTTGTCGGGGACGTTATCCCATGCACAGAAAATATTTCTCCAATTGGGAAGACGCCAAAATAACGGCAGGGCTGGGAAGCATTCCCTGAGGAACGAAGGGGAAGAATTCCCTGAAAAAAGGGAGGAAAGTGTGAAAATAATCTGCAAAGTTAAGGATCAACCCTTTCCCCGGCAAGGGTTACCATCCCCTCCTTCGTCGGGGAAGTTATCCCATGCACAGAAAATATTTCCCCTCCCCGAAAGGATAAAATAACACAGCTTTTTCTCACACAAA
>SWCB01014424.1_pt1 | contig 56724 bp, 45 predicted proteins | sample 4692901 | NCBI WGS metagenome assembly SWCB01 (sample SAMN10267276, study PRJNA491770) | bioreactor metagenome | isolation source: DHS bioreactor inoculated with subseafloor sediment | place: Japan: off Shimokita Peninsula | collected 2006-08 | reverse complement strand
GTAGGCGATGCCTATGAGGGATTCGAGCAAGGCAAGCCCTATACATCTGAAAATATTCCCTTTCAAAAAGTAGCAGAAGCACAGCAAAAAAAGAAGATGGAAGGCAGTTTGATTGGAGGGGCAATACTAATTGTACTTGGCTCAATATTCCTGATTGAACGCTTTATCCCACGCATCGATTTTAGCGACCTTTGGCCACTGTTATTGATTTCGCTGGGGTTGATCCTGATCTTCGCAAACCTTCCCCGAAAAGATAAATTTACCGACAATCCTGGTCCGGGGGCTCCAAATCAAAAAGACGATCAACAAACCTATTAAATTTTAAGGCCATGAGTTACAAAAAAATATTCTGGGGTGTAATGCTCGTACTAATCGGGGTAATGTTCATCCTTAAAAACACCGGAATAATCTTCTTCGACTGGCTTACAATCTGGAGATTATGGCCACTGATTTTGATACTGTGGGGAATCTCAATTATTCCTGTAAAAGATTACGTCAAGCTTATTCTTTCGCTGGTTTTCATTGCTCTGTCCATCTTGATGGTAAATCGTTATGATAAAACCGGATATTACAGCTTTGGCTGGAATGGCCGTGACCACGGGCGTCATTTTGAATGGAACGACAACGATTCAGACAATTCCAATGACTCCAAACAGGAAATGTTTCAAACACTTGACTCCCTCATTACCCACGTTGAGCTGAAACTGGAGGCAGCCGCTGGTGATTTCCGGATTGATGAAAATATACCCGAAGACAAAATGCTCACCTTCGTTAAAACGGGTTCAATTGGCAATTACAGCATGACTTCGCGTGATGACAGCTCAAGACGTTTCGTTGAGCTCAAAATCAATGAATCAAACATCAGAATGAACAACCGGAGCAACCGGGTGCAGTTGGGGCTGAACACTTATCCTGTGTGGAATTTCGATCTTGACATTGGTGCAGCCAGCATCGATTTCGATTTAAGCAACTACAGGGTTGGAAACCTTAAAATTGATGGTGGAGCCTCATCCATGAAAGTAAAATTGGGCGAAGCAATGGAACACACAGATGTTGACATTGATGCCGGCGCGGCTTCCATCGAGCTGCTAATCCCTCAAAGTGCTGGTGCTGAACTCAGAACCGAAACGGCCCTTACCAGTAGAAACTTTCAGGGATTTACCAAAATCAAAAATGGCCTTTACCGCACCGACAACTTTGAAACAGCGAAACAAAAGATCATGATTGATATTGACGCGGCTGTTTCGAGCCTGGATATTAAACGGTACTAGGGCGACTTGAGCGAAGGGGCGAGAGAGCGAGGGGGCGACTTGAGCGAGGGGGCGACTGAGCGCCTTGCATATCCTGCTTGTCTTGCCTGAGAGACTAACGACTAAATGACTAACCGACTATCGACTAACCGACTATCGACTATCGACTAACCGACTATCGACTAACCGACTATCGACTAACCAACTATCGACTAACCCACACACTCCTTCCCCAGGAACAGGCTAAACAACCTGCAGAGTTCTTCCGGGTTATCGGCGTGCACCCAATGGGACGCGTCGGCAATGATTTGGATTTGAGCATTGGGGAACAGCTCTTTTATCATGGATGTATCTGAATCCTGGATGTAATCGGAAACACCACCACGAATGAATAAAGTTGGCCCCTGATAGGAATCTGTGCTCTCGACACCGTCAAAAACAAAATCCATGTTGGCACTGATGGCTTCCAGGTTAAGACGCCAATCGAAAGTGTGCCTTGTTTTGCGATAAAGGCTCTTCATCACAAACAAGCGAATGCGTTTGTTGGGAATGCTTTCCAGAAGTTGTTTTTCAACATCTTCACGTGTTTCAACCGCATCAAAATCCACGGCCATCATGGCATTAATCATATCGAAATGAACATTTCGGCCTGGATATTTTCGGGGGCTAATGTCAACAACGACAAGCTTTTCAACAATATCCGAATGCTCAAGCGCGAAAGTCATGGCAACTTTTCCACCCATGGAATGCCCAATGATGATGGGTTTCTCCAGTTTATGTTCACGGATAAATTCCAGCAGATCATCCGCCAAAGCATAATAATTAAACGTTACACTGTGGGGAGACTGGCCGTGATTGCGCTGATCGGGAATGTAAACCGAAAATTTTTCAGCAAGTTTTTTCCCGATGGTCACCCAGTTGTCCGAAACGCCAAAAATTCCGTGTAGGATTATCACCGGCTGCCCCTGACCGTAATGCCTGAAAAACAGTTTCATAAGCTTCTTTCCTCTCTCTGATTATATTGGCAAATAGTCTTTTAGTTCACGCAAATAAAGCTGAATGGTTGTCTCCAGACCATAATATAAGGCGTCTGCGATCAACGCATGGCCGATGGAAACCTCAAGTGTGGCCGGAATACATTGAACAAAATACCTAAGGTTGTCCAGATTCAAATCATGCCCGGCGTTGATACCGAGTCCTGCTTTAGTAGCTGCATCAGCGGCTACAATGAATGGTGCAATGGCGTTTGCACGATCCTTAAGGTAATTGGCAGCGTAAGCCTCGGTGTAGAGTTCAACACGGTCGGTACCGGTATATGCCGCCGCTTCACTCAGGCGTGGATCAGGATCAACAAATATAGAAGTACGGATGCCGGCTTTATGAAAGGTGGAAACAATATCTGTAAGGTGATTCCGATAAGTAATGGTATCCCATCCCTGATTCGAAGTAATGGCATCCCTTGCATCGGGCACCAGGGTAACCTGATGTGGCCTTACTTCCAACACAAGATCAATAAAAGACTTTTCGGGATTGCCTTCTATGTTAAATTCAGTCTTTATTAATGTTTTCAGGTCGCGGGCATCCTGATAACGGATGTGCCTTTCATCCGGCCTTGGGTGAACAGTAATACCCTGGGCACCAAACCTCTCACAATCCATGGCTGCCTTCAGCACATCCGGGAGATTTCCTCCGCGTGCATTTCTGATGGTGGCAATTTTATTGATGTTTACACTTAGCTTTGTCATAATGGTCATAAATTTATCATGCAAAGGTATAAATTACCTTTCAAGTGGAGCCTTTTCGCAGAGATAGAAACATTTCCGGCAAACCATTGCTTCCTACACCAGAATAAATGCTTAAGTTTGTATCAACTAAAAAAAATTATTTGCATGCTTGCCAAAGAACTTCTAAGCGACACCATCCTTCCGCTCAAGACCAGCGACACCGGGATGATTGCCCTCAACTGGATGGAAGAGTTCAGGGTTTCGCATCTGCCCATTGTTAACGACAGTGATTTTCTGGGACTGATCTCGGAATCAGACATATACGAGCTTGGCGACTATGAAGAGCCACTGGGCAACCATCCCCTGGGACTGTACAAACCTTATGTATATTCGTACCAGCACATTTACGATGTCATCCGGCAGGTTCATGACCAGAAACTAAGCCTTATTCCGGTGCTTGACCCTCAGAACCATTATCTGGGATGTATTACCCTTAAATGCCTCGTCGATTACTTTGCCCGGCTTGCAGCGGTAGAAAACCCGGGAGGCATCATTGTGCTCGAAATGGGCATCAGGGACTATTCATTGAGCGAAATTTCCCGCCTGATCGAAATGAATAATTCAAGCATCCTCAGTTTATATGTTTCCAACATACCCGACTCAACCCGCATGGAAGTTACCCTGAAGATAAACAGGATGGACATTGGCCCCATCATTCAAACCTTCAACAGATATGACTACAACATTAAGGCTTCATTTTTTGAAGGAGATTCCAGCGAAGCGCTCAAAGACCGCTACGATGCCCTGATGAAATACATTAATATATGAAGTTGGCGAAGCGCTGCCTGCTGCTTCTTGCAATACAATTTTCCATTGCAGGGTTTGGCGGGTTTATCTTTGCACAGAATCCTCTGCAAAAACAATACATTCAGAAAATCATCCTTATTGGCAACCATAAAACGAAGGACTATATTCTTTTTCGTGAACTTACCGTTGCCACTGGCGATTCACTTTCCAACGAAGCGCTTGACCTTAGATTGACCGAATCCACCGAAAACCTGAGGCGATTACCGCTGTTTAATTTTGTCAACCTGAGTTTAACAGAAATAGCCCCTCAAACCGTTATCGTTACGGTTAATGTTAGCGAGCGCTGGTACACCTGGCTTTGGCCGATATTTGAAATTTCGGACCGAAATTTTAATGCGTGGATTGAGAATGGGGACTTTAGCCGGGTTTCATACGGATTGTTCCTGCAACAGGAAAATTTCAGGGGAAGGTTGGAAAAATTGCACTTTCGCATCAAATTGGGTTATCAGCAACAAGTTTCATTGTTGTATGAAACCCCGTATCTGAATCAATCCAAAACACTTGGCGCAGGCATTGAACTGGCGGCAGCACGGGAGCGGGAAACCGGCTACATCACCCAAAATGACAAGTTATTGTTTTACCGTTCGGATGAATTTCTGCGAAAAACGCAACTAGTATCCCTATTTTTACGCTACCGGCCGCAAATTCATGTCAGCCATACACTAACATTTGGGATAAGCAATTATCAGTTCAGTGATACACTCTTAAATCTGAACCCTGCCTATACAGGAATTAATAAACACAAAACCCTATTTCCTGTAATTGGTTATATGTTAAAGGCTGATTACCGCGACAATAGGGCTTACCCGCTTAAAGGCTGGTATGCAGATGCTTTGGTGGACGGCTTTGGGATTGTTCCAAATGCAGACTACAACTTTTTAACCATTCGATCATCGGCAAGAGTTCACCTTCCCCTATCCAAACGATGGAACCTGGCATTGGGCGCTGCCATAAAACTATCCACGGAAGGGGAAAAACCCTGGTTCCTTAACCATTCCTTAGGGTACAACCGCGACTATGTACGTGGTTATGAATACAATGTGGTGGATGGTGATCATTTCTGGGTACTGAAATCCAACATCCGTTACGCTTTAGTCCCGGAAAGGGTAAAAACGCTTAACCGTATCAGGGCGAAACAATTCAACACCATTCCTTATGCTTTTTATGTTGGGTTGTTTGCCGATGCAGGACAGGCGTGGCCTGAAACCAATGTTCGCACCAATGTTCTTCCCGGAAAAATCCTGACAGGCGCAGGCCTTGGTCTTGATTTTGTAACCTATTATGACAAAGTGCTCCGCGCCGAGTTTTCGCTGAACCGGGAAGGGAAAGCAGGATTTTTTATTCATTTTATGGCTGCAATCTAATAAAAACAGACGGCCTGTTGTACATTTGCATAAAATGCCTTCCAAAAAATCCTGAAGCATGAAAATCGCCCTGTTCGGAAGAACCTTTAACGATGACCGTTTTTTTTATTTGCAGCAATTGGTTGAGACGCTGGAACGCAACAACATAGACTTGTTGATTTATTCCCCATTCATGGAATTTATAAAGGAGATAATTTCCTTTGAGAAATCGCCTGGAATTTTCACGCATCACCACGAACTGCCCGGGCAGGCAGACTTTTTATTCTCAGTAGGTGGCGACGGCACCATGCTGGATGCCATCACCCTTATCCGCGATTCGGGCATTCCTCTAATGGGCATTAACCTTGGCAGAATGGGATTTTTATCAAGTATTTCAAAAGAAGAAATCAACCAGTCGATAGGCGCCCTGATGAGGGGCGAATACACCCTGGAACAGCGATCCCTGCTTTGCGTGGATACTCCACAACACCTTTTCGGCGATATAAATTATGCGTTGAACGAACTAACTGTCAATAAAAAAGACACCGGATCAATGATCCTTGTCCATGTATTCATTGATGATTTACTCTTAAACTCCTATTGGGCAGACGGGCTCATCATTGCAACACCCACCGGATCTACGGCATATTCACTTAGTTGCAATGGTCCTATTATAACCCCTGATTCGGAAAATTTTGTGATAACCCCAATTGCAACACACAATTTAACCGTCAGGCCAGTCGTTATACCCGACAAGAGCATCATAAGACTCAAGGTTGAAGGGCGTATGCAACAATATCTTGTAGGATTGGACTCCCGCTCTGCCATTATTGATGCCGACACTGAAATTGTGATTAAGAAAGGACAGTTTTACATCAATCTTGTGCAACGGCAGGGTGATAATTTTTTCACCACAATAAGACAAAAACTTTTGTGGGGGCGGGATGTAAGAAACTGATTCAACCTTAGGTTTTAGAATTGCTCAACGGCTCATATTTTTTCTTACTTTTGCAACCCAAATCAGGTGCTTATGGGTCGGTGCAATTAAACTTATTATAAACCGTTCCACAAAACAACCGGTCCGGGCTTTTCCGGACAAGCTGAAGTTATGAAAAAACTCATTCTGGCCCTCCTTATATTTACCGTTTATGGCACTGCTGTTGCCCAACGCTATGGCGAAATCGGAATTTTCGGCGGAGGCTCTTATTATCTTGGCGACCTGAATCCGGGCAAGCAGTTTTTCCTCACCAAACCTGCTTTCGGCGCTTTTCTGCGCCATAATTTCAATGAGCGTATTGCTATAAGGGGAGGATTTACTTATGGAACTTTGCAGGGCGATGATCTCAAGTCAAAGATTAATCCCGATCGTAGTCTGAATTTTACTTCTCATGTTTCTGACATATCTGCCACGATGGAGCTCAACTTTTTCGATTACTTTATTGGCAGCCTCAGGCATTTTGTTACGCCCTACATGTTTGCCGGGGCTTCGGTTTTTATGTACAACCCAAAGGCGACCTACAATGGAGATACCTACGTGCTGCACGATTTGAGCACCGAAGGTCAGGGCAGTGTTTACCCCGACCGAAAACTTTACAAACGCACGCAGTTTGCCATACCTTTTGGGATAGGGGTGAAATACAGCCTGAACAGCTTTCTGGGAATTTCGGCCAGTTGGACCATGAATAAAACTTTTACCGACTATATCGACGACGTAAGCACAACATATTATTTTGATGCGGCTGACCTAAGCCCAACACAAATTTCGCCTGAAAATTTTGCATCTGACCCTACCTTGCAGCACAAAGAGGGTATGCAACGAGGCGATCCAACTTACAATGACTGGTATTCATTTGTTGGCCTAAGTCTCTCAATACGATTGAATTACCTTGAAAAGGAACGTTGTCTTAACATTTTTTATTAATCTGGTTAACAATTATTAACACCCGTCAGGGGCTGGTGTAACATAATACAGCCTAATTTAGTTTTGTGATTCCGAATGGATCTTAAAGAAAATATAGACCTGCAACGTTTGCCAAAGCATATTGCCATCATCATGGATGGGAATGGGCGCTGGGCAACAAGCAGGGGTGAAATGAGGGTTTTTGGCCATCAGAATGGAGTAGAATCCGTAAGGCAGGCATCTACTTCTGCTGCTGAGCTAGGCATAAAATATCTCACACTTTACGCTTTTTCCACTGAAAACTGGAAAAGGCCCAAATGCGAGGTTGATGCACTGATGAACCTGCTGGTATTGACTCTGAATGCAGAGTTGGGTACACTCATGGATAATAACATTCGCCTCAAGGCCATTGGAAATCTAAATATGCTACAACCCGACTGCTACAAACAGTTACTTGAAACCATGGATAAGACCAAAGATAACAACCGTATGGACCTTACCCTGGCGTTGAACTACAGTGGAAGATGGGAAATAAGCCATGCAGCAGCAAAAATGGCCCTGGATGTAAAAGCCGGAATCATTGACCCTGAAAAAATTGATCAGGATGTGTTTGAGAATTATCTTGAAACCCATAATATGCCCGACCCGGAATTGTTGATTCGCACCAGTGGTGAATTCAGGATCAGCAACTTTTTGCTCTGGCAAACCGCTTACACTGAGTTATATTTTACCTCAAAGTTATGGCCTGACTTTAGAAAAGATGACCTTTACGAAGCCATACTGGATTATCAAAACCGCGAAAGAAGGTTTGGAATGATAAGTGAACAAATAAATCAAGTTACCGATAAATGAAACTAAAATCCTGCCTGATTGCACTCGCACTGCTTCTGATCACCACTGCTATACATGCCCAGATAAAACTTGGCGATGACCTCAGCGAAATAGATTATTCCAGTCCTAAAGAGTATATTATCGGTGGCGTTACCGTTAGCGGTGTTCAATACCTCGATCATAATGTTTTGGTTATGCTTTCTGGACTTCAGGTGGCCGACCGCATCGAAATTCCCGGTGATAAAATCCGCAAAGCCATAGAAAAACTCTGGGCGCAGGGACTTTTTGACAATATACGTATTACGGCAACCAAATTCTCGGATGATCTGATATTCCTGAACATTGACCTGAAAGAACGGCCGCGCCTTAGCAAATTTAGCTTTAAAGGCCTTAAAAAATCCGAAGCCGACGATTTGCGCGAAAAGATCAAACTGATGAAAGGCGATGTAGTGACAGAAAATGTAATTATCCGCTCGACCAATATCATTAAAAAACACTTCAACGGAAAAGGATTTTTAAACACAGATGTTGAAATTCAGCAAGTTGTATCAGATAGCCTAAAAGCAAACGAAATTAGTTTAGTTATTAAGGTTGACAAAAATCAAAAGGTGAAGATAGACCAGATTAATTTTACTGGCAATGAGAACATGAGCGACGCAAAGCTAAAGAAAACGATGAAAAACACCAAGGATAAAGGTGTTTTGAAACCTTTTCAGGCGCTTGATAATATTGTGTTTGGACTTCCCGAAAAGTTACTTACCCTCAACAGGGATACCATTATAGATTACTTTAACTATACCATTTCGGAAAGCTTAAGGTTACGTATTTTCAAAGCCTCCAAGTTCATACAAAATGATTTTGATGAAGATCTCAATAGCATTATTGCCAAATACAATAACGAGGGTTACCGGGATGCCGTTATCGTAAAGGATTCTATTTACCGCGTAGGCCCCAGGACCATAAACCTTGACATTGTAATCAATGAAGGTCGTAGGTATTATTTTGGTGACATCCGATGGGTGGGTAACACAAAATATACGGCCGAACAATTGAATGACGTGCTTAAACTAAAGCGCGGCGATATCTACAACCAAAGCGAAATGGATGCCAACCTCAACTACAATCCCAATGAAATTGATGTAAGCACGCTTTATCTGGATGACGGTTATTTGTTCTTTTCGGTTACGCCGGTTGAAGTGCGTGTAGAGAACGACACCATTGATATTGAGATGCGTATCAGGGAAGGGAAACAGGCCACCATCAATAAAATTATCCTGAAAGGAAACACCCGTACCAACGACCACGTGGTCATGCGTGAACTCCGCACCAGGCCTGGTCAAATGTTCAGCAGAACGGATATTATCAGGACCACCCGAGAATTGGCTCAGCTCAAGTATTTTGATCCGGAAAAAATTGTTCCTACACCAATCCCAAATCCCGCTGACGGAACAGTAGATATAGAATATAAAGTAGAGGAAACCTCCTCGGATCAGATTGAACTTTCAGGAGGCTGGGGCTATGGACGTGTTGTAGGAACCCTCGGACTGTCCTTTAACAATTTCGCGGCAAGCAAATTATTCAAACCTGGAGCATGGCGTCCTATTCCATCGGGCGATGGTCAGAAACTCAGCCTTAGGTTACAATCCTATGGCAAAGGATTCCTAAGTTACAGTGCTTCATTTACTGAGCCCTGGCTTGGCGGCAAAAAACCAAACTCATTCAGTATTAGCTATTTTCACTCACTGTATTCCTTTGGCACAAAAGGAACGGAAAGCTACCAATCCTTTAAAAATGATGGCTTCATGCTGATGCTGGGTAAGCGCTTAGCATGGCCGGATGACTTCTTTACACTCGTGCAACGCGTAAGCATTCAAACCTACAAGCTGCAAAATTATGGGAATATCCTCAATGGAAATGGGAGATACAACAATTACAGCTATGGCGTTACTTTTGCGCGTAATTCCATTGACAGCCCAATTTTCCAGCGCTCGGGTTCCGAAGTATCGGTTAGCCTCGACGTAACCCCTCCCTACTCACTCTTCAGTGATAAGAACTACAAAAGCCTGACGGAGGAAGAAAGATTCAAATGGATCGAATACCACAAATGGAAGTTTAACTTCTCTCTTTACCGTCAGATTGTTGGCGATCTTGTGCTAAGTGCCCGAACAAAGTATGGATTTCTTGGGGCTTACAACAACGACATAGGCATTACCCCTTTTGACAGATATTTCCTTGGCGGAGATGGTTTATCGGGATACAACAACCTGGACGGGCGAGAAATAATAGGTATGCGTGGCTATTCCAATGAAAGTTTGACTCCCGACAGTTATCAAAGCAATAATGTCGGTGGAACAATCTATAATAAATCAACCCTTGAATTAAGGTACCCCTTGTCACTTAATCCTAGTGCCACTATATATGTGATGGGCTTCCTGGAAGCAGGTAATGCCTGGAGAAATTTCAGGGAATTCAATCCGTTCGCACTGAAAAGATCGGCCGGTGTTGGTGTAAGGGTATTCTTACCCATGTTTGGATTACTTGGACTTGACTGGGGTTATGGATTTGATGAGGTGCCCGGACAGCCTTCGGCCAACAAAGGCCAGTTCCACTTCTCGATTAACCAAAGCATTGATTAATGCCAGTTAAAAATGTGGCAGGTTTTTTGATTAGACAAACAAAAAATTAATAGAACCTTAAATCAAACATAAGGAGAAACATCATGAAAAGAACATTCATTTTTACTGCCCTGTTTATTTTTGCAAGCGTTGCCACGTTTGCACAGAAATTTGCTTACGTTGACAGCGAGTTCATTCTTGAAAACATCCCAGAATATGCTGACGCCAAGACTGAAATAGATGAGCTTTCCGTGCAATGGCAGCGTGATATTGAAGCAAAATTTACCGAAATAGACCAACTGTACAAAAATTTCAAGGCAGAAGCCGTGCTGCTTCCCGAAGACATTAAAAACAAGAAGGAAGAAGAAATCATCAAAAAGGAAAAAGATGCCAAAGATCTGCAGCGCCAGCGTTTTGGAACCGATGGTGACCTGTTCAAGAAAAGGCAGGAATTGGTAAAACCCATACAGGAAAAAATTTACAGTGCCATTGAATCTATTGCTGCCGCCGATAATTACGCGGTAATTTTCGACAAAGCCGGTAGTGTTTCAATGATGTACTCAAATCCACGATACGACATCAGTGAAGAAGTGCTTGACAAGATGGGATATTCCTATCAAAGCAGGCAATAAATGACTGTTTACAAGAAATTATCACTTAAATAATTAACAAAATTACAAACCACAACGTGCATCAAGATTTTTTCCTAATTTTGCGCGGCAAATTAACTTAAATCCAATAGAATACATGAAAAACATTCTGAAACTCTTCATTGTGCTTGCTGTTGCACTTTCTGCAACCCAGGTTAGTGCACAAAAAACCCAGAAATTCGGTCACATCGACTTTGCAAAGCTTTATGAAATGATGCCAGGCCAGGATTCCATCCGCGCTGCCTTTACTGCATATCAGGAACAATTGCAGACCCAATTCCAGGCGATGCAAACCGAATACGACACCAAGTTGAATGAATATCAGACCAACATGGCAACAATGTCAAATATCATCAAGCAGACCAAAGAAAAAGAAATCGTTGATTTACAGCGCCGCATTCAGGAGTTTCAGCAAACCGCCCAGGAAGACCTTCAGGCAAAAGAAACTGAACTCACTGCGCCAGTGATTGAAAAAGCCCGCAATGCCGTAAAAGATGTAGCCAAAGAAAATGGTTACAACTTTATCCTGAACTCAACCGAAGGCCTGGTGCTTTATACCGAACCTGCCGATGACATTATGCCATTGGTAAAAAAGAAACTTGGCCTTAAATAATCGCCATATTCTTTCAATAAAAAGCCATTCTTTATGAGAATGGCTTTTTTATTTGCTATATCAGATGAAAAAAGATCAGGCAGTTGGCAATATAAAGTTGGCAATCCGAATCCGTCAGGAGGCAGTTGATCCCGTCATTTTGGACGAGAGCAGTTTGCAATCCGAATTCAGAAATCTAAAATCCGAAATCGATATAAAGCAGTTGGCAAATCACAAACCTACAGGCACAAAAAAACCCGCGGTTAAACGGGCTTAAAGAATTTTGTTGTAGTATATTAAATCACTTTAACATTCACTGCATTTAATCCTTTTCTTCCTTCTTTAAGATCGAAAGTTACTTCGTCATTTTCCCTTACCTCGTCGATAAGACCAGACACGTGAACAAAATACTCATTGTCCGAATCGTTGTCTTTAATAAATCCAAATCCTTTTTGATCGTTGAAGAATTTTACTGTTCCTTTACTCATGGTGATAAAATTATTATTTGTTGATGGCAGCAAAGATAGGCATTATTATTTACAGTGGTGAATTTATTTTAGGGCAAATTTCCTAATCTCTGATTTTAAACTCCAGAAGTGGCTCCAGATGGACGGTAGCCGCATGAAAAGACCAATATCCAACATCATATAAACACTACTTACCATTAATAATCAAATAAATACTGAAATGTCATCCCAATTTTCCGGCCTTTGCTCCTTACCGCTGCAACAAGGGTAGAATTAGAAAGAAGCAGGTAATAAGTCATAAACAGGAAGTTTAAAGTTAGACATCCCGCCCCACGGTGCCAAGGCTTTCCGTGGTTTTTGATCGTTTATTTTCAAAAAAACATAGTCCCGTTTTAAATTTATTGGTAACTTACACCCAAATTAGCAGCATTTTAGGCAAATTTTATCTGATGGGATCAAAAGCTAAAAAATTCGGGACATTCGGCGGCGTTTTCACCCCGTCCATCCTCACCATTCTTGGTGTAATCATGTACCTGAGGTTTCCTGTCATTCTTGGCCAGGCAGGATTGATCAATACATTGGGAATCATCGTTGTAGCGCACATCATTTCTTTTTCTACCAGCCTGAGTTTAGCTTCACTTTCAACCGACAAAACCGTAAAAACGGGTGGCACCTATTTTATGATCTCGCGAAGCCTGGGACTGCCTATTGGCGGCACACTGGGGCTTTCACTCTTTGTTGGTCTGGCACTAAGTGTGAGCCTTTACCTGATTGGATTCGCCGAAAGTTTCCTCACTTACTGGGATATGGATGGCTCCATCAATTCCATTCGCATTACTGGCACCATCATTTTGATTATCGTAACCACCATTACCTTTATCAGTGCCTCACTTGCCATAAAATCGCAATATTTTATCATGACGGCGATGGTGCTTTCGTTGCTCTCCATTTTCTTTGGGCACCATGAATTCACTCCTGACAAAATAAACCTTCAGCCCATTGCCACTGCAGCGCCATTTATGTTGCTCTTTGGCATTTTTTTCCCGGCAGTAACAGGATTTGAGGCCGGAGTGGCAATGTCGGGCGACCTGAAGAACCCAAAAAAATCATTGCCTTTAGGAGCGGTATCTGCAGTGAGCGTCGGATTTGTAATCTATATCATCCTTGCATTTTTCTTCGTCTTTACGGTAGATTCCAATGCTTTGGCAAACGACAGAGACATTTTATTTAAAATTGCGCTTGTTCCAGAGTTGGTGATTGCCGGCATCTGGGGTGCCACACTATCCTCTGCCCTGGGCAGTATATTAGGAGCCCCTCGTATTCTACAGGCCATTGCCATGGATAAAATCGCTCCCAAATTCTTTGCCAAAGGAACGGGCAAAACCAATGAGCCCCGAAATGCACTCTTGCTTGCTTTTGTTATTGCAGAAGCGGGTATTTTAATTGGTGAGCTAGATGTAATCGCGCGCATTGTATCCATGTTTTTCATTACCACCTATGCATTTCTCAACCTGGCATCAGCCATTGAAAGCTGGTCAAGCTCCGATTTCAGACCGGCATTTAAAACCCCAAGATTTATAAGCATTATTGGTGCTTCCGCGGCTTTTATTGTAATGATTCTTTTGGATTTTGCCGCTTTATTGGGTGCGGTAATTGTTCTCGGGCTGATATTCTTTTTCCTGAAAAGACGGGAACTTACCCTTGAAACCGGTGATGCCTGGAGTAGTTTCTGGGCAAACCTTGCCAAACATTCCCTGCTTTCACTCAGCAAGGAAAAAGTAAGCCGGCGCAACTGGCGACCCAATATCCTGCTTTTCAGAGGCGGTGAACAGGAACGTATGCATTTGGTTGACCTGGGATTGTCTTTATCAGGCAAACTGGGCTCGTTAACAGATTTCGAACTAATTATTCAATCCAATAGCAAAAACAGAACTTTACCGCAGATTATTCCCCAAAAAACACCGGCAAAAGACCTGCGATTTTTTAAACGTAAGTTTGAAACCGAGAGCCTGCAGGATGGACTGAAAACAGTTACCAGTGTGTACGGATTCAGTGGGTTTGAGCCCAATACGGTAATGATGGGCTGGAGCAGAAATGTGCAAAATGCAGATGTACTTGTAAACGCACTGACTGATTTCAAAAGCAAAAACCTGAATGCCATCTTCCTGGACTATGACAAAATTCATGGCTTCGGGAATAAATCAAGTATTGATATCTGGTGGAGAGGCAATGGATCGCATCTCAGTTTCTCCCTTGAGCTTATGAAATTTATTCTTTCAGATCGCGCCTGGAGGGATGCCCGGGTAAGAATTTTGGTCATAAACAACGACAAAACCATCACCGACCGTATCCATAAGGGCATCAAAGCCGTACTGGATGAAAAAAGGATGGAAGCCGAGATAAAGATCATTGCGAATGACTTCGGCACCCGCTCCAATGAAATGATCATCATTGATGAATCGGAGAAAACAGACCTGGTTTTATTGGGAATTTCGGAAATTACCATCGAAAGTACCGAGCAATATGTTGAAAAAGTCAACTACTTGTCAAACTTACATTCCAGCCTGCTTATCCTAAGCCCATCCGAAGAATTTGAGCCACTTGATTTCGTTACTCAAGGCAAGCAAATAGTCCGCGAAAGCATTGCAAGTCAAATCATTGAGCTTAAGTCAGTTCCCGAAATTGAGCATCTTATTCTGAAAGAGAGGATTGAAAAGTTGGATGAAAGTCTGAGACAAGCTGAAGATGCTTTTATTGAAAAGTCATTTAAAGCGCCTGCTCAGTTGCTTTCGGATATGATCATAAACCTTGCGGCATTCACAGACAATAATTTTAAAAGAACAGTTAAACTAACAACCGACCTGTCTGCCGGCCAGTTTTCCAAAGTTTTGACCAGGCAGCAATATGACCTCCTGAGTTTTTACAATGACTTCTTCAAAAAACAACCGTCAGCAACTCTTTCTGAAATAAAATCCTTATTGAACGAAGGGATTACCCAATTTTCGGATTCCCTTGAAAAATGCATTCATGAGGCTCCTGAAAATATATTGATTACCTATGCCAACGAGCAAACCGGACGGAAGAAGAAGCGCGTATTGAAGTACAGACGCTTGCTGGAACAGGCCGTAAATCAAAAGATACTCCCCGCTGTTGCAACACAATTGTCTGAATTCCACACCAGATCAGAAAAGCTATATTCGGATCTTAAGAATATGGTGGTCAGACTCGATGAAATTTATGAACAATCCCTACTGAATATAAACCAGGGACAAGGCTTAAACCCGGAAACCAAAGCACAAATTCTTAATGATTTGAACGTTTTAGGCCTCCTTTCGGATCAATTGATCAATGAAGGACGTAACGCACTGATCAAGATCACCAGAAATCAGGTTGTCGGGATTGCCAAAACATTGCTAAAACCAGAAAGCAGATTGTCAGCTATGCTTTCCAAACGTCGGAAGACAGTCAACATCTCAGAAGAAATTATAGAATTCCCTGATTTATGGGAGTCAAATATGTTGCTGTTGAATAATTCTGCGTATCTGGATTGTCATCTGGCATTAGAGTCAAAAATGATCAGTGGCACAATTCAAAAGAACAATGAGAAGATATTTTCAATGCTTCAGGAGAAAATAATGAAGCCATTGAATGATCTGCTGAATCACATACAAAAAGCGAAAACAGATCCTAGAAAAAAAATCAACGATGTTATTTTCTCTGATAACATTGACAGCACCAGAATTTTTCAGGACACTTACACTAAAATAACCGAGTTGCTTGAGCGCCTGCCTGAAACCCTTGCAATAAAACACGAAAACCAGGAGACAAACCAGTCTGAGCTATTTCCCTCATTCTATGAATCAGCTACCACTGAGCCACTTAAACTCGCTTTACACCATTTTGCTTCAAGGTTTTATGATTCATATTACACTGAACTTGAATCCCTTGACAATCTCACAGGGAAGACCATATCGTCATGTCGGGAAGTAAATAGTCTGTTAACCTTTAGGCTCAATAATGAAAATGATGAAGATAAACAGCCGGTTGACAGCGATCTAATCGCTTATCTGCAGAAGCTTGAGAAACAATTAAAAGAAGAGGAATCCAGAATTACTGAGGCTTATACACGCATCAGCCAGAAATCAGAAACCCTCTTAAAGAATGCACTTGCACCACTCTATTCTTTTGCCATTGTTGAATCGGAAGAAAAACTGGCAACCCTTCAAAGGGCACGCAGCGGCAGGGCGCTGGGGCAGGGATTTGTTAAAAGAATTGCAGGTATTAAGCAAAGCATAAACCAATTTATTATTGCCATTCTTTACAGTTCAAGCGATGGACTGATACTGGCAAAAAAATATCTCAAAAAGAAAGGTTATACAAAAACCAGCATTAAACAAGTCCTCGACATCGTTGAAGATGAAGCACCCGATAAACGAATCCTTTCTCAGGTTCCTGTTTTCTATCGATCACTTTTTAGCTCTAAATCACTGATTAACAAAGATTTTTGGGTGCCGATGGATGAAGAAACGGGAATCATCCAAAATGCCGTAAAACGCCATAATGATGGATTTGGAGGTGCAATACTGATTACGGGAGTTCACGGAGCAGGCAAAACCGCCCTGACCCGCTATTGTATCGGCAAATTTTTCAGGAAAGACCGCACTTTTTATATCAAACCACCCATTGCAGGATCTACTGATACGAATATCTGGCAAGCCGAACTACAAAAAGCAACCGGTAGCAGTGGAAGCCCATCCGAAATTTTCATGACCTTACCCCCAAAAAGCGTGGTTGTTTTTAACGATCTGGAATTATGGTGGGAAAGATCCGATAAGGGTGACGGGATACTGCGCGAAGTAACACAGCTCATACGCACTTTCGGCCGGGATGTTTTGTTTGTTATGAATTGTAACACCCACGCCTTCCAGCAAATGAATAAATCCTTTCAGCTCGAAGACCATATTCTTTCGCTGGTGGAATGCCGCCCGTTTGACACACGAAAATTGCAACAACTCATCCTGAAAAGGCACAAAACAAGCAGCCTAACCTTTCACTACCGCAATACATCTGAAAATGCCCTGCTACAATTAAGGATTGCAGCCTTGTTCCACACCTACTTCAATTATTCGCAAGGCATACCAGGTGTGGCAATGAATGCCTGGATCAAAAACATAACAAAAGTCAATATTAAAGACATTTTCATTACCCGCCCGGAATCGCCCAACCTTGAAAAACTTGATAATCTGGATAAAGAATGGTTAATCATAATTGCCTTGTTTATTCAACACAAGAACATAACTTCTGAGAAACTTTCAAGAATTATGGATCTTTCAACAGACGAGACAACAATTCTTCTGGAAAACCTGTTGAATGCAGGCATTATTGACGAGAGGGAGAATGAAATATTCAAATTGAACAAGTATCTGGAGCCATTTCTGGTCAGTATCTGTTTTGATAAAGGGATCATTTAATGTATATAATATGTACATAACCATTTTATTGGCGGCATTAGGAATTTTTCTTCTGTTCAGGGGACTAACTTTCCTGAACAAGTCCTTGCCGTTACCAAAAAAAATAAAACTTTACCTGGGTTATTTACTTCCGGTTGTTGAATTTGTTTTCTGGCTGGGGTTCTTCATCTGGGCAGTAAGGGCCTTATACGCGGCCTATGATGTTGTGGCAATTATTATTATCATAGCTTTACTGGCATTGATGGCAGCACCCGCATGGTTCCTTTTCAGGGATTTTATTTATGGGATTATCATAAAGTTTCAGCAAAAAATTGAGCTAAATAGCGCCATCGAAATCGAAGACATTCAAGGGATTGTTATCAGGACTGGGCTCCTGGGTTTTGATATAAAAACCAGTGAAGGCAACATCGATAATATTCCCTACAATAAAATCATTGGTAAAATTATCACCCGGCATGGCACCAACATTAATCTTGATAGTCATCTCATCCGTTTGTGCATTAAATCGCCCCTTGACATTAAGGAACTTATGCCAAAACTCAAAACAACACTTATCAATGCCCCCTGGATGGCAGGTTCACACGAGCCCATCATTAAAAAAGTTGAAAAACAAACCGAGTCCTACCTGATAGATGTTGTTGTATATACCATTGATGAAACTCATGTTAACAAGATCAGGGATTATGTCATGCATAGGTTCCCTGCCTGCTAACCCAGTCCTTTCAAAATGAAATTAAAGATCAGTCTTTCATCCGCAGCATTATGGGTTGTACTGGTGTTGATGCTCATTGTTTCATCCAACATCAACTGGGGCGGTGAGCGCTGGAAGAACATCCTGGAATCGGATGCCAAAGGTTATTATGCCTATCTGCCAGCCATATTTATTTACAATAACCTCAATTTTACCTTTTTCGATGAAATAGAAAAGGAAAAATATTACAACGAGAATATTTTTTATGATTACCGGGCATTTGTTGACGGATCGTATATCAGTAAATATTACGCGGGAACGGCCCTGATGCAACTACCATTCTTTCTGGCTGCTCACACCCTGAGCCATGTCACCAACAACGATTTGGATGGCTATTCAAAATTTTACATGATTTCGGTCAACCTTGCTGCCCTCTTCTGGCTATTGGTCGGCCTTATCTTTATGAATCGTAGTCTCATAAGCTTTCAGATTTCAGATAAAATAAGGGCATTTATAATACTTGCGGCTGTTTTTGGAACCAACCTGTTCTATTACAGCATTAGTGAACCAGGTATGTCACATGTTTATTCTTTTGCCTTTGTTTCCATGTTCTTTTATTATGCCAGGCAATACTTTTTAACCTTCCGGCCTGGCAATGTTCTGCTTCTGGCTTTACTCCTTGGTTTCATTGTGCTGATTCGCCCCGTGAATGGATTGATTCTATTCATTTTCCCATTCGCATCAGGAAGTAAAACTGCACTGTACCAGGGCTTTCAACAGCTATTCAAAACCGTTAAATTCCTGTTTGCGGGAGTGTTTATCTTTCTGGGAATAATCTCTACACAATTGATTTACTACAAATTAGCCACCGGAAGCTTTTTTATTTATTCCTATCTGGGCGAAGGCTTCAATTTTTTAAATCCCCATTTAGTTGAAATACTGTTCAGCTTTAAAAAAGGCCTGTTCGTTTATACACCCATCTTCCTGTTTTCCTTTCTGGGATGCGTTTACCTTTGGAAGAACAATAGGTTTATGTTCTGGTCGTGGATGGCGTTTCTCTTCTTCATCACCTATGTATTCTCCTCCTGGAGCAATTGGTGGTATGGCGGCAGTTTTTCATCAAGGGTTTACGTGGAATACATTCCAATATTTATGGTGATGCTGGCGTTTGCCCTGCAACATGCAAAAAAGAATATCCAGCAAAAGAGCTTAGTGGCCGGAGTTTTAATTTTAATGGTGGTTTGCCAGATTCAAACCTTTCAATATCGTTACAATCAGATACATTGGTCGGATATGGACCGGGCCAGATATTTTGAAGTGTTTATGCGGATTGATAAGTTGTAAACACAAAAAAGCAAAAACCCACCAGAAATCTGGTGGGTTTTTGTTGAAATATTATAACGCCAGAAGCGCCTGCAGCGGATCTGCCCCGCCATAGAGCATGGCTTCGGGATTTTCAAGTAATTCCTTCACTTTAACCAGGAAACTTACCGACTCCTTACCATCAATCACCCGGTGATCATACGAAAGCGCCACATACATCATAGGCGCAATAACTACCTGCCCGTTGAGGGCGATGGGTCGTTCAATGATGTTGTGCATGCCAAGAATGGCGCTTTGCGGGGGATTTATTATGGGCGTTGACAGCATGGAACCAAAAACCCCACCGTTGGTGATGGTGAATGTTCCTCCGGTCATATCGTCCAGTGTAATCTTGTTGTCGCGGGCTTTGGTTGCCAGTTCCTTGATTTTCAACTCAATCCCGGCAAGGCTTAAATTCTCGGCATTCCGTACCACAGGCACAACGAGGCCTTTGGGCGCACTCACGGCTATACCAATATCGGCGTAATTATAAGTAATCAATTCATCTCCATCAATCATAGAATTTACTTGCGGAAATTGTCCCAGCGCAATGGTTATGGCTTTGGTAAACAGCGACATAAATCCCAGTGAAACATCATGTTTCTGCTTGAACTGTTCTTTGTATTGGCTCCTGATTTCCATGATGCGGCTCATATTCACCTCGTTGAAGGTGGTGAGCATGGCCGTTTCATTTTTTACCGAAACCAATCGTTGAGCCAGTTTCTGCCTCAGGGCCGACATTTTCTTTCTTTCTGAATCGCGGGTTCCACCCCATCCCACTGAAGCAGATGGCATGGGTTTACCCTTAGCCAGTGCAACTTCCGCAATATCATCTTTTCCAATCCTCAGCCGCTTAATATATTCTTCAATATCCTTAGCCGAAACATTCTTTTCCTGCATAATCCGGCGGGCAAGGGGTGAGATATGCAAATTGGTGGCTTCAGGTTCATTTTCCTGCTTAGGTGCACCGGCTGGTCCGGCAGCGGGAGAACTTACCTCTTCTTTGGGTTTGTCTGTGGACTGCTCTTTGGGCTTTTCAGCCGCAGGTGCTTCAACCTTTGCAGGAGCAGCAGCGCCTTTCGGCCGGGCAGCCGAAGCATCAATTTTGGCCACAACCGAACCGACTTTCAGTGTATCCCCGGCTTCAGCCAGTAGCTTTATCACGCCACTTTCGGCAGCATTGATGGTGAGGGTAGCTTTGTCGGAATCAATTTCGGCAATCTCCGTATCTTTTTCCACAAAATCACCCTCTTTTACAAGCCATGTGGCCAATTGTACTTCAGAAATAGACTCGCCTGGGCTGGGAACTTTAACTTCAATTATCATTTCAGTTATTTTTATTCGGTTTTAGCCGTTTCAGGAATAAATGACCATTCATGCGGTGCACAAACCATTTTACATACAATATTTGCATTGGGGCAAGTACACTCCCCGAATGATTTTTCAACAATTTTACGCTGCCGCAGGGCATGAAGCCTTGAAGACCCTGTTGCCGGACTTCCGCTTTCAGGCCTTGCTACCAGTAAAATATCCGTTTCCTTGAAATTGCGCGAAATAAATGACCAGGCACCCATATTGGCAGGCTCTTCCTGCGCCCACACATGCCTTTCGGTATTGGGGTAACGGTTAAGAATTTCCTTTATCTGTGCTTTGGGATAAGGATACAATTGCTCAATCCTTATAATTGCCTCCGAGGTTCCTCTTTTCTCCCGCTCCTCAATCAAGTCGTAATACAATTTACCACTGGTAAAAATTACTCTTTTCACCTTTTGCGGATCCACTGAATCATCGTCGATTACCTCACGAAATCCACCTTTGCTAAGTTCCTCCAACGAAGAAACACAGGCCGGATGGCGCAACAAACTTTTGGGTGTAAAAACAACCAATGGCTTACGGAATGGCCGTTTTACCTGTCGGCGCAACAAATGGAAAAAATTTGCCGGGGTGGTGCAATTGACCACCTGCATATTATTTTCGGCACACAGTGAAAGAAAACGTTCAATGCGACCACTCGAATGTTCAGGGCCCTGACCTTCATAACCATGCGGGAGAAACAGCACCAGGTCGCTCATTACCCGCCATTTGTCTTCGGCACTGCTCATGTACTGATCAATAATAATTTGAGCGCCATTGAAGAAATCGCCAAACTGAGCTTCCCAAATGTTGAGGGTATTGGGCGATGAAAGTGAATATCCGTATTCAAAGCCCAGCACACCATATTCTGAGAGCGGTGAATTAAAAACATCGAAAGGCGCCTGATTTTTACCCAAATTCATTAGCGGGGTGTATCTTTCCTCTGAGCCTTCGATGGTCAACACTGAATGACGGTGCGAGAAAGTGCCCCGTTGCGAGTCCTGCCCGCTCAAACGCACAGGCACACCCTCATTAAGCAGCGTTGCATAAGCCAGTAATTCGCCCATTGCCCAATCCAATTTTCCATCGGGCTGGAGCGTAACCGCACGATCGTGCATCAGCTTAACAATTTTACGGTTAAATCCCTTTTCTTCAGGAAGTTCAGTAATCGCTTTCCCCAGTTTCTTTAGAATGTTTAATGAAACACCGGTATCGGGAGAACGCTCAAAGTCTTCAGGAACTGCAATCCGGATATTGCTCCATGTAAGACCCAAAAAAGGGACTATCCTTGATTTTTCCGCCTTCTGCGATTCCGCCAAATTTGCCTCAAGTATATTGTGAACTTTGGTTTCCACTGCCTGCGCTTCTTCTGAGGTAATCATCCCTTCGGCAATCAGTTTATCCATGTAAATTTGCCTTACATCCGGATGCTTTTCAATGGCTTTGTACAATAAAGGCTGGGTAAACCGGGGTTCATCCCCTTCGTTGTGGCCGTAACGGCGATAGCCAAGCAAATCGATAAAAACATCCTTATCAAATTTCTCCCGATATTCCATGGCAAGCTCAATGGTATAAACCACCGCCTCCACATCATCGGCATTCACGTGAAAAATGGGCGATTGAATCACCTTGGCAACATCTGTACAATAGATACTGCTACGTCCCTCAAGGTAATTGGTGGTAAAACCCACCTGATTGTTAACCACCAAATGCACCGTTCCTCCGGTGCGATACCCCTTAAGTTCCGACATCTGGATCATTTCATACACAATGCCCTGACCACTGATGGAAGCATCTCCATGGATGATGATGGGCACTACTTTGTCGGTATCACCTTTATAAATCTGATCGATACGGGCGCGTGCAATCCCCGAGACTACAGGTGCTACGGTTTCAAGGTGTGAAGGGTTGGGAGCCAGTGAAAGTGCAACCGTCTTACCGGCATGTGTCGGGCGTTGAAGCGTTGCACCGAGGTGGTATTTTACATCGCCTAATACTGTTTCATCGTCGAACTCCTTATTCGCAAATTCATTAAAAATATCTTTGTAAGGCTTACCCATGATATTGGCAAGCACGTTGAGCCGGCCACGATGGGGCATTCCAATAAGAAACTCTTCGGCCCCAAGTGCTGCACCTTTTTCAATAATGGCATCCAGGGCAGGGATCAGCGACTCACCTCCTTCGAGTGAAAAGCGCTTTTGACCAGGGAAACGCTTATGCAGGAATTTCTCAAGACCAACACTTTCAGTAAGTTTTCCCAAGATCGTCATTTTGAATGCTTTCCCAAAGCGGCGCTGATTGCGGCTTGATTCCATTTTGTGTTTAAGCCACTGGGAAATTTCTTCGTTGCGGATATAGGCAAACTCCACACCCACCGACTGGCAGTAAGTCATGTTGAGATGCTCAATAATCGCAGAAAGCGTGGCCGGGCCTATCCCAATTTCATTTCCTGCATGAAATACCCTGTTCAGGTCCTTTTGTTCCAGACCAAAGTTTTCAATGTCAAGGGTAGGGAAATACTTACGCCGGGTACGCACCGGATTGGTAAGCGTGAACAAATGTCCCCGTTGACGGTATCCATTGATAAGATTAATGACTTTAAACTCATCAGGCACAGTAAACTGATCGCTGGAGGAAGAATAATTTTTCCTTGCGAATTCAAACCCTTCAAAAAATCTTTGCCATCCCTCTTCCACCGAGGAAGGGTCATTCTGGTAGTCTGTATATAGTTTGTCTATATAATTACCATCGGTATTTGACAGATAGGAGTATTTATCCATTTCAATCGCTTAAAAAGATGCTTTATGCAAATTTAACCTAAAAAGGCTTATCCGGCAAAGTAAAAATTATTTTGCCAAAATGCCAAGGTAGAATATTTTCATTGGCTGGCCACTCAAAAGCCACGGGTTTAAACAAAAATTGACGGATAAAGTTTCCGGCATGACATCACAAAAAAAGCCTGCCGAAACCGACAGGCTTTTAAAGTAATAAAGACTGCTTATTCAGGGTGAATTGCTTCAACCGGACAAACATCGGCGCATGAACCACAATCGGTGCATACATCGGGATCAATCTTGTAGATATCACCTTCGGAAATAGCATCAACCGGACATTCATCAATGCAAGTGCCACAAGCGGTGCAGTCATCGGAAATTACGTAAGCCATGATAAACTGATATTTAAGTGAGAAAAAGGTTATTATATTCCGCTTGCAAATATAAGGTTATTTATTTCACAAATAATCGAAAATTTCTATTTGTAATGCTTCTAAATTAATGCGTATTTGAAATCATTACATACAATTGATTAACAGCTCTTTAAATCGAAAACACATGGATACTAAAAGCATAGTGTAACATTAAATAATTTTTCTCGGTTCCTTGCCTTGCCCTGCAGATAAATACTATAACTTTGCTGCCTGAAAGCAAATCAATCTCCTAATAATCATGGTAAAAACGAAAAGTAATTTCATCCAAAAAGATGCGGTAGTTGTTAAGTTTGTTGGCGACTCCGGCGATGGAATGCAGCTTACCGGAACCTTATTCTCTGATACAGCAGCACTGGCCGGCCTGGACCTGGCCACATTTCCCGATTATCCAGCAGAAATTCGCGCACCGCATAATACCATTGCGGGTGTATCGGGGTTTCAGGTACACGTAGGTGCAAAAAAAATTGAGACAACCGGCGATCTGTGTGATATACTGGTGGCAATGAATCCGGCATCGCTCAAATCGAACCTGAAATGGGCAAAGATGGGCGCAACCCTAATCGTTGACGAGAACGCCTTTGATGAAGCAGCGCTAAAAAAATCAGGTTATACTGATAATCCGTTGGAAAACGACAGCTTGTCGGGTTACAATGTTGTAAAGGCACCTATATCACTGCTAACACGTGAGGCAGTAAAGTCTCTGGGATTAGACACCAAGTCAGCCGACAGAAGTAGAAATATGTTTGCCCTGGGTGTAATGTACCACCTTTTTGGTTGGGACTTTAACCACACCTACGAATTTTTCGATAAAAAATTCAAAAAGAAGCCCGAAGTAATTGCTGCAAACAAAGCCGTGCTGAAAGCCGGGTTTATTTACGCTGAGAGCGTGGAAGCGCTGGCATCAGTGTATCAGGTATCCAAAGCAGCAATGGAACCAGGCCGCTACCGCAACATTACAGGTAACATAGCTACCGCATGGGGTTTACTGGCAGCTTGTGAACGGTCGAAACGACCATTATTCCTGGGTTCTTATCCTATTACCCCGGCTACCGAAATTTTAATTGAGCTTGCCAAACATAAATCTCTGGGTGCCAAAGTTTTTCAGGCTGAGGATGAGATAGCAGGTATTACCTCGGCCATAGGTGCAAGTTACACAGGCTCTATGGCAGTTACAACAACTTCAGGTCCTGGGTTGTCCCTTAAAAGCGAAGCTCTTGGCCTGGCCGTTATTACCGAGCTCCCGCTGGTGCTTGTAAACGTTCAGCGTGGTGGCCCAAGCACAGGTTTGCCAACCAAAACGGAGCAAAGCGACTTATATCAGGCTTTATTTGGCCGAAATGGTGAAGCTCCGCTTGTAGTAATGGCTGCTTCCAGTTCTGCCAATTGTTTCTTTTACGCATACATGGCTTCAAAAATTGCCATGGAACACATGACTCCTGTCATCCTTTTAACTGACGGTTACTTAGGCAATGGATCTCAGCTCTTCCGCATTCCGAAAGTGGCTGATTTGCCAGAAATCAATCCTCCTATTGCCGAAGCCAATGACCCGGATTACAAACCATACCGCCGTAATCCGGTTACGCTTGCCCGAAAGTGGGCATTACCCGGAACCGAAGGTCTGCGCCACCGTATTGGAGGACTTGAAAAAGAAGATATCTACGGAAATGTATCAGGCGACCCGATGAACCATCAAAAAATGGTTGATCTGCGCGAAGCCAAGGTTCAAAAAGTAGCCGATTTTATTCCTTTGCAGGATGTGATCGGAGAGCAAGAAGGTGATGTTCTTGTTGTAAGCTGGGGCGGCACTCATGGCTCGGTTTCTGAAGCAACAGAAGAATTGCATAAAGCCGGAAAAAAAGTTGGCCATGCCCACTTCCATTACATTATGCCGCTTCCTTTAAACACGGAAGAGATATTCAAACGCTTCAAAAAGATACTTGTATGTGAGCTGAATAGCGGACAATTTGTCAATTATTTGAGAATGACACTTCCCCAGTTCAAATACGGAAAATACAATAAAGTACAAGGGCTGCCTTTTACTGTGAGCGAACTTGTTACAGCAATTAACTCAACAATGGAGGAAAAATAATTATGAACAATCAACCTAACTTAACCATAGAGCGATCTTCAGTAGAGCTCACCAAAGAGGATTTTGTAAGTGACCAGATGGTGAAATGGTGCCCGGGCTGTGGTGCCCATGCCATTCTGTCTTCAGTAGCAAATGTTTTCCCAAAAATTGGTTACCGTAAAGAGAACTTTATGTTCGTTTCGGGAATCGGCTGTTCATCCAGATTTCCTTATTATGTGAACACTTACGGCATCCATGGTATTCACGGACGTGCCGCCGCCATTGCCTCGGGCGTAAAAATTGCCAACCCACACCTCAGCGTTTGGGTGGCAACCGGTGACGGTGATTCCATGGCCATTGGCGGGAACCACTTTATACACATCATCCGCCGCAACATCGACGTAAATATAATGATGTTCAACAATCAGATTTACGGCCTCACCAAAGGACAATACTCCCCTACCACACCTATGGGAAGCATTACCAAAACTTCGCCCCAGGGCACCATTGAGCATCCGTTTAACCCCGGCGAACTGGTACTTGGAGCACAAGGGACTTTCTTTGCACGGTTGGTGGATACCAATCCGCGTCTGATGACAGAAGTTATGTTTGAAGCGTCCAAACACGACGGTACCTCGGTGGTAGAAATCCTGCAAAACTGTGTAATTTTTGCCGATAAAACCCACGATGCCGTCACCAACAAGGAATTCCGCGATGACCGTCAGATTGTTCTGCGCAATGGTGAACCCATGCTATTTGGGAAAAACAAAGACAAAGGCATCCGCCTGAACGGAACCCGATTAGAAGTGGTAACCATTGGTGAAAACGGGATAACTGAAGATGATGTGCTGATCCATGACGCATATCAGAAAGATCCGGGAATCCATCTCATGCTGGCAAAAATGGCATATCCAAATTATCCCGTGGCATTGGGCGTAATTCGCTCGGCAATGTACCCAACCTATGACGACATGGTTGAAGAGCAAATTGTTTATGCAAAAGCCAATTCAAAGATCAAATCGGTTGACGACCTGCTTAACAGCGGCGAAACCTGGGAGATCAAGTAAAACAGTTCATTCCTGAATTTAAAGGCCTGTTCTTCATACACAGAACAGGCCTTTTTGTTTTATGGGCAGTTACGAAGCGAATGGTTAACTTTGCAAACTAAAATTTAACTTATGATTGATAGCGATTCCCCAAAACGCACCGAATTATCCGAACTTGGCGAATTTGGCCTGATTGACCACCTTACCGAAGGCATCAAGCTTGTGAACGAAAGCACCCTGAAAGGTGTAGGTGATGATGCAGCCGTAATTGATAATGGCGATTTTGCTACCCTGGTTTCAAAAGACTTGCTGATAGAAGGTGTACATTTTGACCTCACCTACACCCCGCTCAGGCATCTGGGATATAAAGCCGCTGTGGTGAACATTTCCGATATTGTTGCCATGAACGGCAAGGCCGAACAGCTTCTGATAGGGATTTCGGTTTCAAACCGCTTTCCCGTTGAAGCCCTTGACGAATTGTACGCTGGCCTAAGGCTTGCCTGCGAAAAATACAAAGTCGATTTGGTGGGCGGCGACACAACATCTTCTGTTTCAGGTCTTTTTATTTCGGCAACCGTTATTGGACGCGCCAAAAAAGAAGACGTTGTTTATAGAAATACTGCCCGTGAAAATGACCTTATCTGCGTTAGCGGTGATTTAGGTGGTGCTTACATGGGTTTGTTGCTCCTGGAAAGGGAGAAGCAGGTATTCAAAGCCAACCCCGAAATGCAGCCCGACCTGGAAGGCAATGATTATGTGCTTGAGCGCCAACTAAAGCCTGAAGCCCGCGCTGATGTGCTCGAAAAACTTCGTGAAGCAGGCGTAAAACCTACGGCGATGATTGATATTTCGGATGGATTGGCCAGTGAAGTGCTTCATATTGCCAAAGATTCAGGCCTTGGATGCCGCATCTATGAGAATAAAATTCCAGTTGATGTAGTAACTGCTGATGTAGCTACTGAATTTCAAATTGATCCCACAACTGCAGCCATGAATGGCGGAGAAGATTATGAGCTACTCTTTACGGTGGATGTTAATGATTTTGACAAGGTTAAAGCAATACAGGGAATTCATATTATCGGACACATGCTCGAAAAAGCAGAAGGAGAATACCTTATCAGCAACGGTGGAAGCCTTTACCCCATTGAAGCGCAGGGCTTTAACCACATGCGGGAGCAGGATTAATACCAACATCCAGGCACAATCATGTAATTTTCATTTTTCTTCCACCTGAGTTTATTATGTATGGCACTTGAAATCGAGCATAAATTCCTGGTGAAAGGTAATGAATACCGAACACTTGCCGAACCTAAACTTTACAGGCAAGGCTATCTTTCTATAGAAGCCAACAAGGAAATAAGGGTGAGAATGGCCGGAGAGAAATGTTGCGTTACTGTGAAGAGCAAGATCAATGAAACCATGCGGCAGGAATTTGAATATACCATTCCCTGCAAGGATGCCAGAATTATGCTCGATCAGCTCTGCAATGGATTGATTGTTGAAAAATACCGCTATCGCATTCCTTTTGAAGGTAAGATTTGGGAAGTGGATGAATTTTTAGATAAGAATGCCGGCCTTGTGGTTGCTGAAATTGAGCTTGAATACGAAGGTGAGCACTTTAAAAAACCCGATTGGATTGGTAAAGAAGTGAGCGGTGATGACCGCTACCTAAATGCAGCCCTTGCCCTGAATCCCTATAAAAACTGGAATAAATGAACAAAATAGCATCTGACGAAGCCTATAATGATCTGTTAGGAGTTGCGCTTGCACTGAAATACAAATTTTTACGCGAAGCCCGCCTGTTTTCGGCGTCGCGCTTAATCAGTTTCCTTTTGATTGTGGTTTTCAGTATCCTGGCTTTTTCAGGCTCAGGTTATTACTGGTTAATCGCCGGAGCAATGCTTATTGCCTTCATCGTGCTGTTTATCCTGCATGAGCGTATGCTTAAAAAACAACGCTTCAACAAAACCCTTGTCCTCGTCCTTGAACAAGAATTGGAAGCCTGCAAGGGAAATATATTATCTTTTGATGGCGGCGCTGAACTTAACGACCCAACGCACATGTACGCCACAGATCTGGATATTTTTGGGAATCATTCTTTGTTTCAGGCGCTTAACCGAACCACTTCCTCCCTTGCAAAAAGCACCTTATCAGCCTGGTTACTTAATCCTCTTCATGAAAAGAAGGAAATACTGCTACGCCAGGAGGCCGTAAAAGAATTGTCTTCCCTGCCTGATTGGCGCCTGCATTTGCGTACTCATGGTTTGCTTGCCGGGGAAAGTCCGAAGGACCTCGATTCACTTTTTGACTGGCTTAAACTCAAACCTCTTTTTTCAGGCAGCGGCTTTAAGCTGGCCATCTGGCTCATTCCTGTTCTGTCGGTAACCTCAATCGTATTGTTAAGTGCCGGCGTTCTGACTTATCAGTTTTTTTTGCTTTACCTGTTGATGGTACTGGGTTTTTCAGGGATTTACACCAAACGCATTAACCACAGGCACATGATGTTTAGCCGCAAAGTGGAGCTTCTCGATAAGTATGCCGTTCGTTTCCGGATGGTTGAAGATACGCCCTTCAAGAGCGTGTTGATGCAAAAACACCAGCAGTCTTTAAGAAAAAATAGTCAGACAGCATCCGACAGCATCCGCAAACTGGGCCACATCACTGCATCACTCGACACACGGCTTAACCTGCTGGCCGGATTTGTGCTTAACTTTTTGATGCTTTGGGATATCCGGCAAATGCACCGCCTGGAGCAGTGGCAGCAAACCCATCAAAACCTTGCTCCCGTTTGGTTTAACACCCTGGCGCAAATGGAGACCCTGGCAAGCATGGGAGCCTTCACTTATGCCAATCCTGAATTTATCTTTCCGACTATAGATGAAACCAAATTCTCAATTGTAGCCGAAAATGCCGGCCATCCGTTGATCCCGTCATTAGGACGCGTGGATAACACCATTCAGGTTATTGGGGAAGGGAATTTCAACATCATTACCGGCGCCAATATGGCGGGCAAAAGCACCTACCTACGTACGATTGGGGTAAATATGGTACTTGCTTTAAGCGGTGCGCCGGTGTGCGCCCAATCCTTCACCTGCTATCCTGCACCGATATTCACCAGTTTGCGCACCACTGATTCGCTCAGCAGCAATACTTCCTACTTTTATGCTGAACTGTTAAGACTTAAAGCACTGATTGACCGCTTAAATTCCGGAGAAAAATTATTTATTTTATTGGATGAAATCCTGAAAGGAACCAACTCCGCCGACAAGCAAGCCGGATCCAAAGCTTTGCTCACTCAACTTATCGGGCTGAATGCTTCCGGATTTATTGCCACCCACGACCTGGAGCTTGGTAGCCTGGCTACTACTTTCCCCGAAAGGGTCAGAAACTATCACTTTGAATCAGAAATTAATGGGAATGAACTATTTTTCGATTACAAACTCAAGCCCGGTATCGCCCAAAATATGAATGCTACCTTTTTGATGCAACGAATGGGAATAACAATTGGGGAGTGATATCAGGATAAGACTCTTCACTTCACTTCGTTATCCCGTCGAAGGAACGGGACAGGCTGTTCTGAATGACAGGGACTCATCTATTATATTTGGGGAGGTATGAGGCCTTATAGTGCAGATGATAAAATCATAAAATGCATCTGGTCACGCGTTTGGCCTTCGACAAATGCTCAGGCACCGGCGCGACAGCACATTCTGATTGTCAGGCATTTGCAAAAGATGTCATTGGTAGCCTGCCTAACTGCGGTCAGGCAGACAGGTGAAGCGAAGAATCTCTTATTTCCCCCCGGACAATAATGATTTATAAAACCAAACCTTATCAAACGTTTCAGTAATGAAATAAAAAAACTGCCGGAATAACCCGGCAGCTTTTGGAGATATATGGAGTGGAAAGTAACTACGGAAGGAGCACAGCATCAATAACATGCACTACGCCATTGCTGCCCTGAACATCGGTAGCCACCACATTTACATTTGTATTTATGGTAACACCCATTCCGCTTACATTAAGGTTTAAATTATTCCCATCATTCAATGTAGGTACTGATCCTGTTGCAACCTGTGAGGAAGTAACGTTACCCGAAACAACATGATAAAGCAGGATGGGGGTAAGCGCCTCAGCAGTCAGATCACTGATGCCTGTAACTCCCAGGGTAGTGAAAAGCTTGTTAAAAGCATCGTTTGTTGGTGCAAAAACTGTAAAAGGACCTGCTGCACTCAGGGCTTCAACCAGATTGGCTTTTACTACAGCTTCAACCAGAATACTGAAGTTGGGATTATTAATGGCGTGGCTTACAACACTTGAAGGCAAAATAACTTTGTCAATCGCGTGAATTACACCATTGGAGGCCATGATGTCCGCAACAATTACCTTGCTTCCATCAACCATAACATCTGTTCCCTTATTGAGATAAATTTTAACACTGTTTTCCCCGGGAGCATTAGTATTCAGTGTTGAAGCATAACCAGTAGTGACATCAGCAGCTTTTACCTGACCGGAAACTACATGGTTAAGAAGAATTGGTGTAAGGGTTGCTGCATCGAGATCGGCAATTCCACTAACGCCAAGCTGCGTAAACAATGCATTAAAAGCATCGTTGGTTGGTGCAAAAACAGTAAAAGGACCCACGCCCTGAAGGGCAGATGCAAGGTTGGCCTTGGTAACGGCTTCAACCAGAATTGAAAAACGTGCATCAGATGATGCGACCTCTACAATATTTTTAGGATTGTCCATTGGAGTATCATCGTCATCTTTTGAACATGACGAAAAAACCAAAATTGAAGATATTGCGAGAACCGCAAAGCTGAGTTTTGAGAATGAAGTTTTCATTTTAATTTTGTTTAATGTTTTGATTAAATTGTTGAACAATAATATAAACCGAGCTATCTTCATTTTGTTTAACTATTTTGATAATTTATTAAACATAATTTAGAAATAAATTATATATGCCTGATTAATAGACTGTTAAAATTTATAAAAATAACCGCATTAAGTAAAGTGATCAAAAAGATAATCATAGAAGAACAAGGGGTTGCAACCCCTTGTTGCCAATCGTAAAGTACTTTACAGAATGGGCAAGTAACTACCGCTTTGAATCAGGAATCAAAGGGGATGAACTGCTTTTCGATTACAAACTCAAGTCGGAATCGTCAAAAAATGAATGCAACATTTTTGATGCAACGATTGGGGAGTAACAAAAGGAAGTTACCATCTATTTGACAAAAAACCACTTACAAAAAATATGTAAGTGGTTTTTTGAAGCACAATAATCAAAGGGTCAATATCCGGTCAATTATTTTTTAATCACTTTTCTGTAAACCTTTTCACCGGTTTGATAGGTAATCTTTAATAAATACTCTCCTTTGGGAAGTCTTGAAAGATTGATCTGTTGACGATTTTCGATGGGCAAATTATCAATGATTTTTTGTCCATTAATATTGAAAATCGCGAGTTTTGACAATTTGTTGTTTTCAACATCGGTAATCACGATAATATTTTGAAAAGGGTTTGGGAATACTTGCAAACTATTTTGAAATCTTTCTTCAATGCCGTTAGAGTTAATAAATTGCAGATGCAAGGTATCAGAGTAAACAATGCAATTGACACCTTCCTGGGCAACTGAAACGATAAGCCCTTGTGAAACATCATCATTGGTAAGGCCTGACACTGTGAAATCAAGATTACCTCCGTTTCCAAAACTTGTCTCAAGCACAAGGGCTTCGTTAATCTGAATCAATGTGTATTCACATGCGCTAATTGAATTTGCAATAGTTACGACAACATCCTGCCCAATAACCGGTGTTTCATTGGCAAGTGAGGCATCGGGTTTATCTAAAGGACATCTGAATTCAAGATGCAGGGTGTCTGAATATTCAATACAATTTGCACCGGGTTCGATTACCGAAACAACCAGCCCTTCCGATACATCATCATTCGTGAGATTGCTTACAGTGAAATACACTGTTCCGCCGTTTCCCTGAAATGTGCTTAATGTAATTTCGCCATTAATCTGGATTAAACTGTAGCTCCAGGCATTGTTTGTATTTTGGACACTTACTACAACATCATCACCCATATTCGGCATGGTGTCTGATAATGCAGCTTCAGGAGTGGTTACCGGGCAAATATCCTTCACTTTCAATAAAAGTGCCCTTGGGTGATCACCAAAGTATAAGGTACCTGCACTGACAAATATCTTGCCGTTTTGGCTTAAAGCCATATCATAAGCCGTTTCATTCACACCAAAATCAAAATGCTGTTTTTGTAAAAGATCTCCATCCAACGAATATTTTAACAGAGAAACATCGCTGGAACCACCCCCTGTTTGCGCCAGCACCAGTATATTGGTCTCCTCATCAAGTAATACTCTTAAAAAATTAGTATAAGTATTTAAGGCACGCGTGTAGGATTTTTTCCAGATCAGGTTGCCGGCCACGTCAGTGCGCATGATGATGCCGTCAGTATATTGCGGGAGGGATTCATTTTGGCCGGTACCGCAAATGATGTATCCCTAATTATCCGGCAAAACAAGAATATCATGCCCTTTCTCATTGGTTCCATTCTGTTCGAAAATGCTTAGGTTTAGCATTTGTATGGAGTTGTTAAAAACCCTGATTTTACAAAGTAGGACATCACCGTCTGCAGCGCCTCCCGGCGCATAATTGCGGCTACCTGTAATTACAAATGTGGAATCATTTATTTTATCCATACGGCTGAAGTAGCCGACAATAGGCGTTACATTATCAGGATGTAAAAACGTCATGTCCCATATAAAATGGCCTGTTGCATCAAGTTTTCTCAGGGCAAGACATCTTCCTGATTCGTAAATTGCGTTGTACGCGGTAACCAGGTATCCGCCGTCAAGGGTTTGTTCCACATCATACCCGCCCCTATAAGTAGTTTGACTGCCATCCATAGTAGTGTTCAAAACTTCTCCTTCAGAAGACAGCCTGGTGAAATAAGTGAAGTCGGAGTAGTTACCAACCATTACAAAATTATTGTCCCTGTTCTCGATGAGACCATTTGGAACCTGAGCAGTATTACTAAATTGTTCTTCGGCGGAAGTTAGTTGAATAACATTGCCTGACGTATCCGTTTCCATAAAAAAGATACTGCCAATGGTGGGGGGATTATTATTTTGCCCGGCAATAAACAGGTGGTCGTCATGTGTGGATATAATGGCGTTGGCTTGTGAAAAATATTGCAGACCCGGCAGGTCAATATACCATTCCTGGACAAACTTTTGGCCGAAAAGGCTGCCTGAAAAAAGGATAATCCCGAAAAATGTAATTAGTGTTTTCATATAGATGGTTTTTTGATTTTCACTGATTCATTAATACAAAGTAAAATCAAAAGCCACGAAATGGCCATCACCATTTATTCAAATGCTTGTACTATTTGGGCAATCGTTGTGTAAGAAAGTTGAGGTGTGAATGTAGAAGTCAGGGGTATATATAATGCGACTTCACCTGCTGACTTCAGGCCAGGCTAATTCTATTCAATGGTGGATTATTTTCTGTATTCGCTGGGCGATTTGCCGTAAGCTTCTCTAAAGGCACGGCTAAACCATGCTGGATCGCTGAAGCCACATTGATAGGCAATTTCAGAAATATTGAAAGTCGAAGCATCCAGCATTTTTTTAGCTGCTGACAGTCGTATTCCACGGATGAATAATGCTGTTGATTTCCCGCTCAGGGCTTTCAGTTTACGATACAATTGCGATTCGCTCATATTTAGGTTTTCACATAGCAGCAAAGCATTGAGCTCGGGGTTGTCAAGGTTCTTCTCAATGACTTCAACCGCCTTTTTCAGAAACCTCTCTTCTCCGGTTGGTTCTACTTTTGCGGTCAGGTCAATTTCAACATTTCTAAACTTCTCCTGAAGTTGTCTTCGGATTTTTATGAGTTGTTCCAACCTGACGAACAATTCCTTTTTGTTGAATGGTTTTGTAAGGTAAGCATCAGCACCATGAGAGAGGCCTTCGATACGATCCTGATCAGTGACTCTGGCCGTAAGCAAAATAATGGGGATATGGCTTGTTCGTTCATCATTTTTCAGCGTTTCGCAAACTTCAAAGCCGTCTTTTTCAGGCATCATTACATCCGAAATAATAATATCCGGAATGGCATCAATGGCCGCCATAATTCCTTCCCGGCCATCCTGCGACCATTTTATGCGGTATTTCGCCGAAACAGAAGACATGATGTATTTTGCCATATCAGGGTTGTCTTCAATAATCAATGCAAGGGGTAATTCAGCATTTCCCTCATCAATCATCAATTCTACTGTATTGCTAAAATCATCAGCGGGTTGTGTCAGTATTGGCTTTGATTTTTGAAACGGTGCATTGTTCGAAATGGGCAGCCGGACACAAAATTCTGTTTTTTCACCGGGAGTGCTTTTCACTGTAATCTCACCATGCATAAGTTCTGCAAACTCTCTGGCAAGTGCCAGTCCTATTCCGGTGCCTTCACTTTTGCGTTTCATTGAAGTGTCAACCTGGTAAAACCTTTCAAAAATGTGAGGAAGGTGTGATGCATCAATACCGATGCCTGAATCCTGAACTTTAATTTTCAGTTGGTGGCTTCCGGTTGTTTCTTCTCTTTTTACGTGAAAAATAACTTTCCCACCGGGAGGCGTAAATTTAATGGCGTTGGAAAGCAGATTGGAGGCAATCGCGAGCATCTTATCCGGATCATAATCCATGATCACCTGATCGGTTTCGTGATAGAATACCAATTTTATGTTTTTTGCATCGGCCATGGACTGAAAAGATTCAAGCACGTACTGAAGATAGGAGACAATATCATCCTGAATCAAATCCAGCTTCATGTTTCCACTCTCTATCTTCGACATGTCAAGCATCTGTTTCACGAGGTGTAAGAGTTTCCGGCTGTTGCGGTCAATCATTTCCAGTTTATTTGCATAACGAGTTTGTTCCTTTTCACTCATATTTTCCATCATATCATCACTCATTCCCTTAATGACCGTAAGCGGTGTGCGAAATTCATGCGTAATATTGGCATACAGACGCGATTTCAAATTATTGAGTTCTTTCAGTCTTAAGGCTTCCTTACGGGCCAGCGAACGACTTAAATTGTAACGATAAATGCTTAAAATGATACCCGTAAAAACGATTATAAAAAGAAAATATGCCCACCATGTTCTCCACCAGGGTGACCGGATAGTAATGTTTAAAATTGTTTGTTTCGTAAGGCTGCTATCCGATTTACTTTCGGCTTTTACCATAAACTGATACTGACCCGGCTGAAGATTGGAATAATTGACTTCTCTGTGGTTGGATCTGACCCAATCTCTGTCAACTCCCGTTAGTTTATGAGAAAATACAATATCGTTTCCATGCTTTAACGCAAGTGCCGAATATTCAAAGGAAAGGAAGTTCTGTTTATGATTTAATTCCAGCTCTTTCAGATTAAAAAGCCCTTCCCCGGTTGATATTTCCTTATCAAAGATTTTAACCGAACTCAGGTAAGGCCAAAAAGGGTCATATGACTTGCTTAAATTCTCAGACCGAAAAAAGCCGATTCCCCGCCGGTAACCAATCACATATCTTCCATCAGATAGTTGGAAGAGCTTTCCGGGCACAGTCGGATCACGATTGGACCATTTGTCGAATTTAATGAGCCCCTCGTTTTCGTTAAACAATGATGTATGGTTTTCGCCGGGAGCAAGCACTTCGATGCCTTCGTTTGTGAGCATTATCAAACTGCCCGATACATCCTTTTGCAGGCTAAGGATACTTTTTTCAATACCTGAGGTATAAATCTGGACGCCCTTTTCAGGTGAATCCGTATCAATAAATCCAGGCCCGTTTTTATACGTGCCCACCCAAATCGTATCTGTATTGTCAGAATAAAAACACAGCAGGATCATTTTCTTTTCGTTTTCAAAATAATGCAGGCTGTCATTTTCAGGATTATAATAACCGAAAGAGGCCTCATTTCTAAACCAAATCCTGTTTCGTTTGTCAACAACAATTTCTTTTATGTTTGGTAGTAATTCCTTGTTTTGAAAAAACGACTTTACTTTTACAACTTCACTCAATTGCCCTGTAACAGTATTCAAAATTTGCAGGCCTGAATTCGCACCTGACACCCATACCTGACCATTTTTATCCCTCGCCATGCTCATGAATTTAGATGTTCCGGCGTAATTTAGATGGAGAGAAACAACCTTTTTGCCGTCTGCTGAAATCTTGTAAATTTCATCATTACAAAGAAAAAGGATTTCCCTGTTTGCAATGGGTAATATATCTCTGACGACAATGTCATTGTGGCCATTTTTCGGAATTGGAATCAGATGAAAAGTGTTGGTCAACAAATCAAAATAGTGGATTCCCTGTCCTCTTGCATAGCCGATGTAAAGCTTCTTACCGGGTGTGTCCTCATAAAATGAAGTGGTTAGAAACCAGTGCTGTTCATCTACCGGGCTCATAAAGTAATTGTCAAAGAAGATGCTTGACAAATTAAACATCAAAGCACCGTATTCTGAACCCAGCCACATCATTTCACTGTCGCTAACAAACGAAATGCCGGGTGCGTATCCCGAACCTTCGGTGTTCTTAAATGTTTTAAGTATTTGGAATTTGAGGGTTGAGGTGTTGAATATGCCTATTCCTTCAAGAGATGAAACCCATAACTCATTTTTCGATTTTGAGGCGAAAGGAACAACAGGATAAGGTGAAAAATACCTTGATTCAGAAGCGACAGGACCAAAACTCAGTTCAAACGATTCATTGGCCGTATTAAAGATGACCATATCGGCATTCCATGTTCCTATGTATAATTTCCGGTTTGAATGGGCGGTTATTTTATTGAAGGTATTCAGGTCGTTTTCAAAATTCTTAACCTGGTACTGAAAGCAAGTAAATTCTCCGGAATATTTATTGAATTTGGAAAGTCCTGACAGGGTAGCCAGCCAAAGCACAGAGTCATTTTTAATATCCTGTTTTATGTCTAAAACACGATTGATTTTTATTTTTTCCAGATTGTAACCCTCGGGAAATTTTCCGGTAAAAAGAAACTGTTCAAATGCGTTGTTGCCCTTTTGAAATTTCACAACACCAAAATTAGTTCCCAGCCAAAGTTCGCCCTGCCGATCAATATATACCACATGAATTGTTGATAAAAAAGTCGTTTGCTGGTCAGGTTCAACGAAGTTTTTAGAAGTCATTTTATAGGGATCAAAAAAACTCAAACCGTTTTCTGTGCCCATTATAATTTGTCGGCCTGCACTATCCCAACAAAAGGCATTGCGTGGAATGAAGTTACCTGAAATGGTATTGCTGTCGGCCGGGTTATGTTCAAATACCTTCGCTGAAATCCCATCCCAACGGCAAAGTCCTTTTGTGGTGGACATCCATATAAAACCCAGATCATCCTGAAGTATTGAAACCACATTATCGGTTGGCAAGCCGGATTTTGAATTAATTACCTGTGGGTTATCAAAGGATAGTTGTGCAAATACATTGTGTAAAATGGTGAAGAAGAGAATTAAAAGAATGTTTGATCTGAGAGGCATATCAATACTTTTAACCTGCATTAAACCTAATCTGTGAAAAGGGGGAATATTTTTGTTATCTTATTGATAAGCAGCACCTTTTGGTGTCATAAACACAAAAAACAATCCCTATAAACAAATATACAGTAAATATTTCAAATCAGTATGGTCCGGTTTAAGTTCTTGCACACAAACAAGATTCATCATTTAATTTCAACTGCATGCCTGAGGGCAATAGGGCCGGTTCTGAATGACAGGCGCATCTATAATTTTATTGAAGCAGGCGCTTTTGAAATACGAATGGGAATTAAAGATAATCGATGAATAACAAGGGGTTGCAACCCCTTCTTGCCATTGTCAAGTACAGAAGATAATACTTTATTTACGCCGTTGTTCTCAAGTATATAGTACCATGATTGGCGCTACATTAGTGATAACCCTATTCATTAAAAATAAGTAATATTGACCAAATGCCTGATTCAAAATAATTATTTGCTTTAGCTTTACTATTCACTTATATTTGTATGGATATAAAATCATAGAATGCTGTAATTCACCTTAAATTAACGCTATGAAAAAGTCAATCCTCGCCTTATTGCTGATTTTTAGCACGTTACTATCTTTTTCGCAATGGGAATGGCGTAACCCCTATCCCTTTGGTGATGTTTTGATCGATGTAAATTTTCCTGATGAAGATCATGGATATGTGGTTGGTTCAGATGGATTTATGCTGAAAACAAGCGATGCAGGTTTAAATTGGGAAACCGTTGAAACGCCAACCAAAATTAATTTGAGGCATGTCTGGTTTGCTGATTCAGAAACAGGTTATGTTACCGGGGAAGATAACTTTATAATGAAAACCACTGATGGAGGAATCTCCTGGCAGATGCTGGATATTGGTACTACAGAAACCATTAATAATATTTTTTTTCTTAATGAGTATGTTGGCTATATCGCGGGCATGAACGGGCAGCTGCTCAGGACAATCAATGGTGGGGAAACCTGGATCCGAGCCCTTATTGATATATACAGCGATGTATATTCCGTTCATTTTGTCAATAAGGATATTGGATATGCTGCTGCTTCAATGCGCACGGTTTTCAAGACAGTTGATGGTGGAAATACGTGGAGCAGCACTTCGGGTGATCCTTACCTTGATCTGAAATGTATCTTCTTTATGGATGCCAACAGAGGCTATGTTGCCGGGCAAGCCAATTTTATGATGAAAACGATCAATGGAGGTAATTCATGGTCTCACTTTCAGAGTGATCGCCCCCTTACAAAAATGCAATTTATAGATGAATTGACGGGATATGCGATTTCTTACAGCGAATTGGTAAAAACTACGAACGGGGGACTTACATGGAATCCGGTTGGCATGGATGGATGCATATCTTATTGTTTTTCAAACCCCAATACGGTGTATGGGGTTGGTGGAAATGGAAGATTATTGAAATCGGAAGATTCGGGAACGAGCACCACCAATTATACTTCCTCCGTAACGAATGCCCGTTTTAGTGATATCCATTTTCCTGATGATAATACTGGTTTTGCAGTAGGGTATTATATTGAAAATAATGACATCTATGCCAGCATTGTAAAAACTGGTGATGCAGGAGATACCTGGGAAGTGGTTTTCAATGATTTGTCAAACTACATGAGTTCTATTTTTTTTACAGATGTCAATACCGGATATATAGCGGGTAATTATGGTGATATTTTTAAAACAACAGATGGAGGAAACTCATGGGATACCATCGACAGTAGAGTTAATCGTACATTAAGTGACTTGGTCTTTGTTAATGAAAATACTGGCTTCGTTTATGGGGAGCACCCGGGTGTTATTCTTAAAACTACGACTGCCGGGGCGATATGGGACAGTATATATTCCACTCCCAAAAGTATGAGAGGGATTCATTTTGTCGATGAAAATACTGGGTATGCCATCACAACGACTACATTGCTCAAAACCGTTGATGGAGGAATCAACTGGACAGAAACTGCTTTTGATCCCGAGAATATTTTTCTTGACGTGTTTTTCGTAAACCAGAATGTAGGTTTCATTTGTGGTTTCCATAAATTACTTAAAACTACCGACGGGGGTGTGACCTGGGCTGATTTATCCTATTCGATTAGCAGTACTTTAGTCAATATGTTTTTTGTAGATGAAAACACCGGCTATATAAGTGGAGATGGCGGACATTTCTACCAAACCAATAATGGAGGAATAAGCTGGACCGATTTTTATCCGTCAAACCTAACAATGACAAGCCTGTGGTTTACCAATAATACGACAGGTATAGCTGTGGGTACAAATGGCTATATTTTCAAAACGACAGACGGAGGCCAGGTTTCTGCCGGACAATTAATCTACAAAGACCCGCAGGAGTATTCACTTTATCCAAACCCGGCAAGCTCACACATTACAATAGCATCAGAATATGCCCGACCAGATGGAAAAGCAGAAATCAGCATTTTTAGTTGCGATGGAAAGCAGGTGTTAAAACAACAATTTAAAAATATGCCCCTTCAACTTGATGTAAGTATCCTACCCAGCGGGTTTTATCTTTGCCGCATCGAAACATCCAATACCATTGAAACCAAAAAGCTGGTAATAAGTAATTATATGAAATAATTAGTTTAATCAAAAACCCGTAATCTTCAAATTCATACACTTAACTTCACAAATTTGATCAAATTTGTGAAGTTTACTTCACAAATTATATTATCTTTGTATTCAAAGACACGAAAAATGATCCAAAGACATATAAAAGAAAGGATTGCGAAAAGGCTGTTCAAAGGAAAGGTAATCATAATTTATGGTGCCAGGAGGGTTGGAAAAACCACACTTTCAAGGCAAATTATAGAAAACATCGATGATGCTCGTTATCTGAATTGCGAGTTGTTGCAAAACAAAACGGCACTCTCAACAACTAATTCCGAACTGTTGAAAGATTTTCTGGGAAACTATCGCATTATTGTGCTGGATGAAGCCCAACACATTGAGCAAATCGGGCTAATACTAAAAATCCTGGCCGATACATTTCCAGACATGCAGATCATTGCTACAGGATCATCCAGTTTTGACCTTGGTCAAAAAATATCGGAGCCTCTTACAGGTAGGGCCAGACGTTTTGTACTTTATCCGCTTTCATTTAACGAAATTGCCGGTGACAACAATTTGTTGGACACCCATGCGGGACTGGAAAACCTACTTCGATTTGGCTTTTATCCCGAAGTTATCGGAAAGTCTGAAGAAGAAGCCATTGAAGAATTGAACGAAATTGCAAGTAATTATCTTTATAAAGATGTGCTGCAATTTGAGCGGCTGAGGCGCCCCGATTTGCTTTTCAATTTATTGAAAGCGCTTGCCTTACAAATAGGCGGCGAAGTTTCTTTTCAGGAATTATCGCGTTTGCTGGGAACAAGTGTGCACACCATAAAGCGATACATTGAATTACTTGAACAATCATTTGTGATATTCAGGTTAAGCTCATTAAGCGGAAATTTACGAAACGAGATATCGAAAGGCCAAAAGATTTATTTTAATGACCTTGGCATTCGCAACGCCATCATACAGAATTTCAGTACATTATCATCCCGCAACGATGTTGGAGCATTATGGGAAAACTTCAGCATAGCAGAACGCTTTAAACACAACGGTAATCAGGGACGAGCCGTTAATACTTACTTCTGGCGATCATACTTTAGCAGGGAGGTGGATTATATCGAAGAAAAAGACGGTCAGATAACCGCTTTTGAATTTAAGTACAGCCCAAACAAGCAGGCTCAACTTCCCGCCATCTTCAAGGAAGCATATCCCGGAGCCAATTTTAAAGTAGTGAACAATACCAATTATATCACAGAATTATTCAGTTGATTCCCATTGCTCCAAAATAAAAAACGAATGCATTGTATTGCAATATTTGATAAATAAAATCGTTATCAATCGCAACCAACCCTAACACCAACATTTGTGAAAAGGTTAAGCATATTAACAACAGCAGTAATGACCACAATACTCGTCACTGCATTCCTAAAAACAGCCTATTCACAGGAACAAAAGTCTTATTATGATTTATCAAAGTATTCCAAATGGAGTTTGGTGGCAGGACCTGTACTTTATAATAAGGCTAAACTAACACCACAATACGGAGACCTCACTTTTGAGAATAAGCCAATGTTGGGTTTTAATGCAGGCATACTGTATGATTTTAATCCAGATAAAAAGTGGTCGTTTCAAACGGGATTGATTGTTGCCAAAGAACCAATATATTCAATCCGGTTCAAAATCCTTAACAATGACCTTCCCTCCTATTATCAGGGAGATTTAACAGAGAATTATAAGTCATACGCTTTATATACTTTTTCATTTCCCCTTTTATTACGCTTAAATATACAAACAGGAAGAAAAACGTTTGCATCGTTTTTAACAGGATTAAAAGCCATGTATTTTCCGAGTGGTTCTTCTGATTATACTTATGCTATTTCCAGTATGGAACATGCTGATTATCGCGAGATTTTTGGACTAAAACTTGAAAGTCCTGAAAATTCAATTCAGGGTAGCTTTGTAATAGGCTCCGGGCTTTCTTACGCGATGGAAAAGGTTTTGTTAAAAGCTAACCTGATTTATACAATGAGCTTTCAGAATACGATTTCGGGAGAGTACCAGTTTGCAAACTTGTTTACATCAGCGGATACCCGGGGTTATTATGACCTATCGGGAAATTACCTGGGATTGCTGTTCTCAGCAAGTTTAAAAAAGGGAAGCTTAAAAAACAAAATGCACATATGGAAAATACAATGAAAACAAGCAGTAGAAATGATGAAGTTAGTTTAATCAAAGTCCTTTCAGCCACTCAATCAGCACCCTTGTACCTTCGGCCACCCGCGGGCAGCAGGCTTCTATAAAACCGCCATTCAGCTTTTTATCGGCTCCGGCTGCGGCTTCGAGGGCTTCTTTGCCATTGAAATCCACATAAGCCATGCGGCTCACCATTTCGGTGGGTTGCAATCCAAAATCGCTGCCCGGCAACATGGCCACCACTTCCCCTGAAAGGGCAAGTAACTACCACTTTGAATTAGGAATCAATGGGGAAGATCTCTTTTTCGATTGTAAACTTAAGCTAGGCATTGCCCAAAATATGAATGCCACCTTTAATAACTGAACGGATGGGGTAAAGATTGGGGAAGGAAAAGTAGGCCAAAAACGAGATGTAATAAATAAAAATCAGACAAAATAATTGGATAGTAATTATTGTATGTCTGATTTTTGTACCTTCGTGTTATAATGAAAACAAGAGATCAGCTTCTACTTTTTCTTTCCCGGAACAAAGACTTGTTCAGGGAGCGGTTTCATATTACAAGAATCGGCCTTTTCGGATCTTATGCCAGGGGTGAGCAAACCGATAAAAGTGATATTGATTTAATTGTTGAGTTTGAAGAAAACACCCGGGACCTTTATGAAGTTAAAATCCGGTTGAAAAAATTCATCAAAGCTGAAACAGGCAAGGATGTTGATATTTGTCGAGAAAAATACATCAGGCCGGGAATTAAGGAACATATACTAAAAGAAACGACATATACCTGTTAAATACCACTTTTATAGTTAATTACCTTAAATAACCTGTTTATTCAAAAAACCGCAATCTTCAAATTCATGCACTTAAGTTCACAAATTTGGTCAAATTTGTGAGGTTTACCTTACGAATTTTAATTTAAAGTTTCCCCAACCACTCAATCAGCACCCTTGTACCCTCGGCCACCCGCGGGCAACAGGCTTCTATAAAACCGCCGTTCAGCTTTTTATCGGCCCAGGCTCCGGCTGCAGCTTCAAGGGCTTCTTTGCCGTTGAAATCTACATAAGCCATGCGGCTCACTAATTCGGTGGGTTGCAATCCGAAATCATTGCCGGGCAACATGGCCACACCCGTTTCCTTTAATATGGTGCTGCAAAGTTCTTCGCTGGTAAAAATGTCACGGGCATTTAATTTCTCCCGGTAATAGCCAAAATCAGGAAAAGCATAAAATCCTCCATCAATTTGCGGCAAATTAACATTGGCACCATGCAATGAATCGGTCATAAACTTGGCCAATGCACGCAATACCCGGCGGCTTTCATGAACATAGGCCTCAATTTCGTCGTTGCCGTTAAAGGCAGTAACCGCTGCATGTTGAATGGGCGCGCTGGTTGAAGTAAAGGTTTCACTGGCAGCAGTGGCCAAAGCGTCAAGCAGCCAACGCAGGTTGGGTGGAAAAGAAAAAGTTCCCAACCGCCAGCCGCCTGCCCCACACCATTTGCTTAAACCGCTGCTGATGATGGTTCCCTCGGGATAGAAACGGGCAATGGAAACATGCTGTCCGGTGTGGTGAATGCGGCCATAAATTTCATCTGAAATCAGTATGATTTTATACTTGCGCGCGACTTCTGCCAACTTTTTCAGGCGCTCGATGGGGTATGTGTTTCCTGTGGGATTGGAAGGATAGTTCAGAATGAGAATCCTTGGCCGGTCGGGATCGTTGCGGCACTCCTTATCGAGCATTTCGGGGCTCATACGCCAGTTGTTATCTGCCGAAGCAGGAATCCAGTGCACATGCCGCCCGATAATTTGTGCCTGTGGCGAATAAGAAACCCAGCTTGGCGTCGGAATCAGCAGATCGCCATAATAGACAAGTTGCAGCAAAAATATAAGTTCCTTTGAACCCGGGCCAATCAGCACATCTTCCGGTTGGGAATCAATGCCCTCATGGCGCTGGTTAAATCCGGCCACAGCCTTCCGTAACTCATACAAACCTTTAACAGGCAGGTAATCTTTTTGATGGGCATTCTCCTGTAAAGCCTTCACTACACTCCCGGGCACCGGAAAAGGTGATTGCCCCAACCCAAACTTATAAACCTTCTTCCCTTCCTTTATCAGTTGATTGCTTGCTTCATTAATGGCTAAGGTGGCAGAGGTTTTTAATCCCCTTACATTCAGGTTGAGATTTACAGGTAGAGATTGGTGTTTCATGGCAGGATTTATCGGTGAAACGTCGTATTTTGACCAAAGTTAAGGATTTTTTGGGGAACGGGTGGCATTGGAGTGAAAATGCTACTAAAAGAATTATTCAATAAAGTTCCCATTTTGAGAATTTTTTATTACCTTTGCTCAATCAAATAATTGCAATGGAGAGAATATTTGCAAAGAGTACATTAAGAGTTTTTTGGGATAAATATCCTGACTCGGAGCAATACTTAAAAACCTGGTTTGATACCGCGATGAGCTCTAACTGGAAAACTCCACATGAAGTTAAAAAGACTTACATCAATGCAAGTATTCTAAAAGACAGCAGAATTGTTTTTAATATCAAGGGCAATTCATACAGGCTTATTGCAAAATTCAACTTTGAGAAACAATGGATTTTTATCCGATTTATAGGTTCTCACGCTGAATACGATAAGATCGATGCAAACACAATTTAAGATTTGATTGACATGAAAATGAAACTCATTAAGACTGAAGCTGATTATATCAGGGTCATAAATAGACTTGAAACCATTTTTGATGCAAAAGTTGGGACTGCAGAAAGCGACGAAGCAGACGTACTTGCATTGTTGGTGGATGAATATGAAAAAAAACATTACCCAATAGCAGCACCAGACCCCATTGAAGCCATTAAAATAAGGATGGAAGAAATGCAGCTTAAGCAGGTTGACCTGGTGAAGGAAATTGGAGGGAAAAGCCGCGTTTCGGAAATATTAAACCGAAAAAGAAAGCTAACTGTTGAGATGATCCGAAAATTATCCCTCAGGTTAAACCTTTCACCTGATGTATTAATCAACGACTATACCTTGATAAGGTAGTTGTAAGTTATATAGCTGATAGCTGCACTGACTGGAAACTAAGCACAAAACAATATTGGCAAGTCAACTTCCCAATTGCATATATCCAAATTGATTTACAACCAAAGATAATTGCACTTATCAGCAGATACTCTTCAATCCCAACGATTGTAAATCACATTAATATGATCTACCATATCTCTCATTACGAAGAAATAGCCGGGACTTTTAGTCTCAAGGTAGCAGACTTCAGAATAAGAGCGGTCGGGGTCTATTTTATTACACGAATACCTGGTAAATTCAATCGGACTCACTTCATTGTATTCAACTTTCTCCAGGGCTTTTAGTATGGCCATCTGGGCATATTCCTGGCTCCAGCCATTGTAGTTATTGGGATGATCTCCCATTTCATCTTCATGAAGTGTAATTGTTTCGGTGTCACCCATGGTTTGTTGGCTAAGTAATTGGAAAGGTCTTTGCTGACTTTGTAAGGAAATAAAAATACAGATTATTTTTAGAATTGCCAATCTGGAATTGCAAACCGGAATAAAATCTATGAAATCAATCTTAAACATCAGTATATTGAAACCATTGATTTACTTTTGAAGAAGGAAAGCAGCCTTTATTGAGCAAACCACCAAAACTCAATCCAGATGATCAAACTTTTTACCCTTTTAGGGATATTTGCCTTTGTTGCAGGCTGTAACACAAAACCCAACACTACTGAAAACATGAGCGAACAACCCAAAACCCCCGAACAAGCGAATCAAACCAACGACACCACGCCTAAAGTAACCGGAATTGGTGGCATTTTCTTTTTCTCTGACAATCCCGAAAAGACAAAAGACTGGTACGCCAGTAATCTTGGGTTGGAAACCAACGAATGGGGCTCAAGTTTTGAATTCAGAAATGCCAACCGGCCCGATGAAATCAACTACCTTCAATGGAGCCCGTTTGCCAATGGGAGTGAATATTTCGCTCCATCTAAGAAAGAATTTATGATCAATTATCGCGTGCAGAATATTGAAGGACTGGTAAAAAAGCTAAAAAGCAACGGGGTGACCATACTCGATACAATTGAGTCATTTGAGTATGGGAAATTCGTGCATATTATGGATGCAGACGGGAATAAAATTGAGCTATGGGAACCGGTTGACAGCGTGTTTACAGCCATGGATGGCAAAACGACGAAGTAACAGAACTTATTTTTTAGCCTGTTCACAAATCCTATCCAACACCGAAAAACAAAAAAGATGATTAAAAAAATTGCATTTATCTCCGGAGCTTTGTTTGGATCGTTAAGCGTACTCTCTGTATTATTCAAACTGCTGCACCTGCAGGGCGCTGCGGTAATGTTGATTGCCAGCCTTTCGGGAATTGCCCTTGTATTTATCCCTTTTTATGCAAAATACAGGTACGATAAAAAGGAATAGAAAATAAAGATTTTCCGATCATTGCTATTAATGATGAGGTAATTATATATTTAAAGGGTGTGTTACCCGGTGTCTGTGCTCAACAAATCAGGGTAAATGCATTATTCACAACAGTTCAACTCCTATGAATAATCAAAACTACTGCCGTCCAGGAATTCCCTTAAAATAGATGTAGGCGGAATTTCTTTTTCGCCAATGGGGATAACATAGGACAGGAATTTCAACAACCGTTTGGCTTCCGAAAATTCAGGGGCTATGGGTGGTACATCCTTTAACAAAGGTTCGGCATACTGGCGCAACACACCCAATTCATAAACCATGGCAGTATTAAACATCACATCGGCCTCTTCCTGGTAGGGAAAAATATACTTTTCTTCGCCCAGCCGCACACTTGGCCACCGCCGCATGGTGTCAAGCGCCGAATAACCCCGGTATTTACTGTCGCGCACCATTCGCCTGATCAGGCGGTTGTCGTTGGTGGGAATATTGTTGTTCGAATCAATAAGAAGGGGGGTTAAAGCAGAAACATACACCTTCATCATACGTTTTGGCAGAATAAAACGGGAAATGATTGGGTTTAATGCATGAATACCCTCAATTACCAATATCTCGTTGTCTTTAAGGCTGAGCATCGTTCCATCATAAAATCGCTTGCCTTCAGCGAAGGAAAATTTTGGTAATTTAATTTCTTTGCCTGAAAACAGATCGTTCAGGTTACTGTTTAACAACTCAACATCAATGGCTTGTGGACACTCAAAGTCGTACTCTCCGTTTTTGTCAAGTGGAGTCAGTTCGCGGTCAACGAAATAATTGTCCATAGAAATCACCCGGGGCTTAAAACCCGAAACACACAACTGTACCGACAGACGCTTGGCGAAAGTAGTTTTCCCCGAGGAGGAAGGCCCCGAAATAAAAACCACCTTAACTTCTTCCCTGCGCTGACTGACCATATCAGCTATATGGGCCACTTTCTTCTCCTGCAAAGCCTCCGAAACCTTAATGATATCGCTGATTCCTCCGTTTAAGGCCATTTGATTCAACTGACCCATATGCGGCACACCAATAATTTCTGCCCACGCCTTATATTCCTTGAAAATCTCAAACAACTTGGGTTGATGAACCACCTTTGACAATTGATCGGGATTGTCCTTTTGGGGCATAACCAGCAACATTCCTTCGTGGTATTCCTCCAACCCGAAATGCTTCAGGTAACCGGTTGAAGGCACCAGGTATCCATAAAAATAGTTGACCACATCATCGAGCCTGTAAACCGAACTGTAAAACTGCCGCCGGGTACGCATGAGTGTACATTTATCTTCGAGATTGAATCTTTCAAAAATTTTTAAAGCCTCTTCGGTTCTGATTTCATTCCGCTCAAAGGGTATATCCAGCGCAATCATCTCCTTCATGCGACGCTGCAAGTGTTCCGCAATTTTGGCCAGGGGACCGGGACTATGGTGATTTACCAACTCACAATACAATCCTCCTGAAACCGAATGCTGAACTTTTAGCTTATGATCAGGATAAAGATCACGCGCTGCCTTAAATAAAACCATAGACAAAGATCGCAGGTACATACGCTGACCGTCAACATGAGTAAATCCGATAAAATTCACCGTCTTAGGCTTATAAACCATATAGGTAAGCTCTTTCAGGGAATTGTTGACCATGGCGCCCAAAATGGGGAAACCCAGATCAACTTTCTGATCAACAGCTATTTCAGCAAGGGTAGTACCAAAAGGATATTCCTTTTCGGTTTGGGTATTTTCACAGTAAATGGCGTAAGTACGAAGCATAAAGTAAAGGATAATTAAATATGATGCCTAAAAATGAAGCATTTCTCATTAACAGCAACGGTAAATGATTTGAAATATTTGCAAAGAAACGATTTTTTAGCTGATAAGGGTGTGATCCATTTTTGTTGAAGTAAGGATAGCCAAATCCTTCTGAAATTTTACCACTAAGGCGATGTAAAATATACGATTACACTACAACTATTTTAATTTTCCTTAGATCCATAAGAAATATACAAACCTAACATATTGTACTTGTCGGAAAATGAAGTATAGCGAATACCAAGTCCAAAGTAATCACCGAGTCTAACTCTTAGGCTGAAATATGAATTGTTAAGCAGGAAGGGTTCCCCCGATTTATTCTTGTATTCCACTAGTAACAGTTTACTTTTTAGGAAGACTTTTCCATAACGGTATTTTTACAAAGTGGCTAAACCCACATTGCCATCATCGGTTAGGTTGACAGAAAACGGGCTAAGTACAATTAATGCGTCCGAGTGTTGGCCGGTTTTAAAGAGAATGTCAGCCGCGAGATCGAGGATGAGGTATTCATTCATAAATATTCCACTGCCATAACCAATAGTAGATGACAATTCTCCATGAAAAAAGTTGGTACCTGCAGCTTCGTGTGCAGTTAGAATGAACCCGCTATATTACTCATCAGATGAAGATCTTATTCCCAGCGTAAAGGAGTAAACCGAATAGTTTTCAAAAATCCGAGCATCAAGAGGATAGCCCAAAGTAAGGGAAAAAAGAATACCAAAAGAAATTGGCTTCACAAAACCTCCTTTAAGAATTAGAAGTAAAAAGCCGGTGTATTCCTAATCTACTCCGGCTTTTCACATCTCTATTTTACAGAGAAAAATGCAATTTTACTGCCATCTACTTTATAAAATAATTCTCCTCCATCGCTAAAATGTGGTGGATCGTCATAGAACAGCAGATCCCCCTCTTCGCTGCCCCGTATTGCCATATTATCCAGATCAATGGAAACGAATTCCTTAAACTTAAATTTCTCCGAATCACCTGTTGTGAACAAGGCATAATCAGAATACAGGTCATCGGCCATCATTTTTTCAGATGCCGGGTAAAAAGGTATGGTTTTGGTTTTCAGGATACCTTCAACAGCCATGGCTTTGGTGTCAACTTTCACAACACCATCTTCACAATTGAGAATGAGTTTTTGTTTTTCAGGAAAATAGAACATTTTCCAGGCATCGCCCATCTTTTCTTTCGAAACGGGAACGTTGTTCAGCACATTGCCCGTTTTCGGGTCAAGAATAAAAAAATTCTTGTCGGTGGCGCAAAACAGCTTACCATCAATCAACTCTGCACCGGCAATATAATCGAATTTGTCCTTTGCATTTTTCTCGATTGACTCGTTACTCCAGATAATATTCCCGGTGTTAATATCATAAGCAATCAGGCCGTATTTATCTTTATTTCTGTATTCATAAGTGTATTTATTGGGCCCTTTATCCTGAATTATGGATACAAATTTTACTGCATCGCCCCCATGAGCCATAACCAGGACATTGTCGGCAATAAAAAGTGAAGGAATGACCTGTGCATCAGGGAATTCTTTTGATTTCCAGATGGCTGAACCTGTTTTTGAATCGTAACAATCAATTACATTCTTCTTTTTATTCACTACAAAGGTTTTACCATTAGCTGAAATTGGTGAAGGCGTTGGAAAAGGAGTATAAAGTGTTTTTGCAAGCCCTGAACCCTTTGACTCGCAAGTGGTGTAGTGGGCTTCCCACATCAGTTCACCATTTTCAGGGTTCAATACAGTTAGCCCCGTGGTGGAATTCAGGTTCGGGTCGTGCTCAACGAACAGCATACCGTGATCATAAACCATGCGCACATAAGGCTGCATTGTGATAAAGTCGAGCATGTAGGCTATTGAATATTGTTTAACCCATTTCAACTCGTTGGTTTTAGCATCATAGCCTTTAAACGTCATTTTCCATTTAGGCATGGCTCCGGCACCAAGAAACTGATAAAACTTATTGGTTTCGCCCTGCATCAGCACGTACATATTTTTATCGGGGATGTCTATTATAGAAGCATGAAGACGATCGCTCATGTATTTTTTCTTGTTGAAGTATGGCTCAATCTCCTTAACCTCTTTGCCATCTTTAGTTGTCAGGTACATTTCACTCTCTTTTCCGGTAATCACTTTTACCAGATCGTAATAGGACATGATGTAGCAATCAAAATCCTTCGATTTCCCTGATAGAGCAAACGTTTTGTTCCAAAGGGTTTTGCCGGTTCGTACATCAACAAAATCAACGCTTTCCTTAGTCGGTAGTAAAACACCGTTGGTTGCAAGGTCATAATAATTTGTAAACCCTTTTGATAGTTCGTAGTCGCCAAAATCAGAAACATATTTATCACTTTTCCACAGGATGTTGCCGGTGGCACCGTCAATAAAGTACTTCATGGCTACACTTTTTTTCGTGTCCTCGTCAAAAACCAGGATCACATTTGCATCTTTGTTCCAAAACTGGTTTGAGAATTTCGCGTTCTGATACTCTTTTTCAAAATTCTTTTGCCAGAGAATCTTTCCGGTTGTCCCATCAAGCATCAGCATATCCGATTTTGTTGAACAAAGGAAAAATTTGAAATCATCGGTATGGGTGTACCAATGGGTTGAAGGGGTAAAAGGAAGTTTAAGATTGTGAAGTTCCCGAAATGCAGGGCCTCCTGCATAGGAATTGAGTGTAAATGCCAGTAAAAACAAGGATGCTAAGCCTTGAAGGAAACGTTTGATTGTTGATGTTTTCATTTGTTTGTCTTTTTGCAGTTTATTGAATATACTGGTTTGGTTTCACAGAAATTCATTTTTCCATCTGACTTGCATTCAGCATATTACAGAAAGTTAGTTTGTGTGAAACAATATCATCCTCCACGATTCATCTTCCATCTTTTTCCAGATAATGGAATAATAGCCGGTCGCTTTCTCGGAGGCTGAATCATTTATAATCCAATCATGCTGGTATGATCCTGATTGATAGGCCATTCCTTCATCAGTCAGTTCGTTTATTTTCTGACAAGTGAGGTTGGCAAAAATGGGTGCTGCTTTAAGAATAAACCCAGCTTTGATTGCTTCAAGACCAATGTAAACTGTATCGGTAATTGTGATGGCATCGTTTGAAAAGCAGGCTGAAATCGCTTCAACATCGCGAGCGTTCCAGGCGTCGGTCCATTGTTGGACAAGTGAATCTGTTGACGATAATTTGTCTTTGGGTTGGGGCATATGGTTACATGATGTTAGTAATGCCACTAAAAGCGAAATAACAATTAGGTTTCTTTTCATAATCTGGCCAATTTAAAATGTTAAAAACAAAACAAAGTTCGGTCAGAACCAAAGGCTTGTCAATCACCCTTTAATGTGATATTTTATCCCAGGGCGAATTTTGGAATGTCTAAGGCAGGAAGCACCAGGATGAAAAGTTGGAATAATTATGGAGTTCTGTGATACCCACAGTAGTATATGAAATAATGACTAACCGATTAAAGACTAACCGACTATTCTATCCTTTCATACACTTCAACAGTGCCTCGGTACGGGTTCGCACCTGAAGTTTCTGATAAATTTTGCGGATGTGGGTCCGAACTGTTTCAATGCTGATAAACAGTTCAGCAGCAATCTCTTTGTAGAGAAAGCCTTTTGAGAGATAAGTCAGGATTTCTTCTTCACGGGCAGTTAGTCCTGTTCCGGAATTTGGTAGCAAGGATGGCCGGGCAAAAGTTTGCACCACTTTCCGGGCAATCTCCCCACTCATAGGCGAACCGCCTGCCACAAGTTCGCTGATGGCTTCAAGGAGTTTAGCCGGTGGTGTTTTCTTTAACATATACCCCGTGGCTCCGGCTGCCAGCGATTTGAAAATGCCATCAGGATTGTCGAAAACAGTCAGCATCATCACCTGTATTTCGGGCCAGGCATTTTTGATGCAGATTACACATTCAATGCCATTCATCCCCGGAAGGTTAATGTCCATCAGCACTACCTGTGGCTGATGACAGGGTATCTTTTCCAGCGCCTCTTCTGCCGAACTGCAGGCATGTAGACACACATACCCTTCAGAGCCATTAATAAGCATCCGCAGGCCGTCGCGAACCGCTTCATCATCCTCAACAATCATTATGCGAATAGGCTCAGACATAGCATTTCGTTTTACCAATGCAAAGATAAATCCTTCATAAACCGTTTCATATCACCTTTTAGTAGTATTTAGAAAGAAAGCAAAATTTCTAACCTGCCCGACTGACTAAGCATGATTAATTTAGAAGCAATAATTAGCCGGCAGGCGGGTTTCTAAATCCTTTTATCGTTGGAACAAATTAACCCTTCACTCCAGCAATCAGCTTTATTTCAGTTCCCTTTCCGGGAGAGGAGGTTAGGTTATAACTTCCACCACATTCCTCCATTCTTTTTGGCATATTTTGCAGGCCATTCCCCGAACCAGCAATGTGTTCAGGGTCAAACCCTTGCCCATTATCTTCCATAATGATTTCAAGCTGGTGATTTTCGTATTTTAAAGAAATATCTACCTGGCTGGCCATGGCATGTTTTACCGTATTGTGTAGTGATTCCTTGATGGTAAGAAAGAGATTCCGGCGCAATTCTGCCGACATGGCGGTGGACGGAATTTCTTTAGGAAAATCAAAATTGACTTCAATCCCGGCAGTTTCAAGGTAGGTTGATGCATATTCACGGATGTAAGCTGTGAAGTTGTCGAGATGGTCATTCTTAGGGTTCATAGCCCAGATGATTTCACTCATTTCATCCACAACATTACCGGCAATTTCAGAGATTTGCCCAATTACCATTTCAGCTTTCTCTGGCTCGTTCTTCTGTTTCCGGGCCAACTCACTTAAAATTGAGATGCGCGTAAGGCTTGCGCCAACTTCATCATGCATGTCTTTTGAGATACGCAAACGCTCTTTTTCAATGGCATGTTGTTGTTCGAGGGTCAGAATTCGTTCGCGGTAGCGCATTGAATTACTTCGCTTCACAAGCAAAGCCGTAACACCGGCTATCAAAGCAATCAATAACACAAGAAACCACCACGTTCTCCAGTAAGGGGGATTCAGGGTTGCAGATAATATTTCGACCGGGTTACTCCAGTTATTATAGTCATCGGAACATCTGGCAAACAGATGGTATTCGCCAGGAGGCAGGTCACGAAAGTTGAACCGGGCCTCTTTAGATGGTTTGCTCCACTCCTGGTGAAAGCCTTTGAGATAAAAAGAGAAATGCTGGTTTAGTGCGTCCCCGCAATCAGGGCTGAAAACCTTACCACTGATATTTGGTGTGTGGCGATTCAGCTTCAGTTTGAGTCCGTTGTCAGGAATTCCTTTTGTAAGGGCTGTATCGGCAACCATTAGTGAAGCCAACCTGACTTTTGGAACAGTTCTATCCCATGCGAATTGCTGAGGGTTAAACCCGTTTATTCCCCTTATGCCACCAAAATACATACTTCCATCCGGAGAAAGGCAATAAGCATTGTTGTTGAATTCAAGGGATTGCAGGTTGTTGTCAGCACTGAAATAAACTATATGCTTTTTCTGTTCATCAATACAAGCCAGGCCGCGGTTTCCGGTAAACCAGATGCGCCCAGATTTGTCAGCCAGCAAAGCGTAAACCATCTCATCGCGCAAAGGAAGCAGATAATCCGGTAGAGGCAGGTGCTTGCCGTTTTCATTAAATATTACAATCCCATTGCCTGTGGCTGCCCATATTTTCCCATCATGAAAAATCAGATGGTTTACCTGTTTTTGAAAGATGAGATTGTTTTCTTCAAAAACAGCAGAGGTATATCCGAACTCCTTTCTGATTCGATAAATGCCAAACTGATTTCCCAGCCAATAATAATCCTTTGTGTTGAGGTGAGTCGCTACCGAAGTGAAACGCTCGTGGGTGGTAATTTCCTGATTATCAGCATTAAATTTGAATAACATCAGTTGTGTGTCGTGAGCAAGAGCCATTATATCGGGTGATGGCCTGAAAAAATAGCCAAGGGTACTTTGTAACTCTTTTCTGAAAACAATGTTGCCCTTTTGGTTAATTACTACAATACCACGGCGCGATATAATCCATAGCCTGCCGTACGCATCGCTGGCCATGTCAAGAAAATAGATGTCATCGGTAAAGAGTTCAGGCCTTATCCTTTCAGCCTTAGTTAAATCCGGCGAAAGCTTCCATATCCCGTTGTTTAAGGTTCCTGCCCATAAGCGGTTGTCAAACCATTCGAGGCAGCGGGTGAAGCCTATATCAGCACGGTTAAACTGAACCTGCCCCGGGCTATTGAGGAGTATTCCGTCGCCATCGGTTCCAAGCCATATATTGTGGTAGCTGTCCTCGAAAATTGCCCTGATAAGCGGGGCAATCGTATCGGTATGCCGGCCTGCGTGCTGACAAAGGTTGATTTCATTCAACATACCATGTTTAATAATGTATATTCGGTTGCTCGTTCTTCCGGAAAGCCAGAAAATATTCTTGCTGTCAATAAAAAGGTCAAGTTTTTCAAAAAGGGGAGTATCAAAATACAGTTCCATATTTCCATTTCCAGTGTATCGGTATATCTTATTTCTCAACAGTAAGAAAATCTGACCTTTATTGTTTTTAGCCATTGACTGGCAATTGCTTAACGGCATCCATTTTACTTTGAAGAAAAGGTTTTTTTTGTCGTTT
>SWCB01004390.1_pt1 | contig 56816 bp, 63 predicted proteins | sample 4692901 | NCBI WGS metagenome assembly SWCB01 (sample SAMN10267276, study PRJNA491770) | bioreactor metagenome | isolation source: DHS bioreactor inoculated with subseafloor sediment | place: Japan: off Shimokita Peninsula | collected 2006-08 | reverse complement strand
GGGGGGGGCTGTATTTGAAGTGGAATTGCCTATCTTGAAAGATGGGAAACGTGAAAGCGAGACGGACGTCGAAGCGGCCGAGTGAAGTGAGCCGCGCATGTCCGGCCGGACGGGATGGGTTCGGCATTGACAGGCCCGAAGGGGGGCCGGAGGGTATAGACCATGGCACATGCAATGAAAATCGCGATCGTTGACGACGAACAGGACATGCGGCAATCGATCAGCCAGTGGCTGGCGCTGTCGGGGTTCGATACCGAAACCTACCCATCCGCCGAAGAGGCGCTGAAGACGGTCGGCACCGATTACCCCGGCGTGGTGATCTCCGACATCCGCATGCCGGGGATGGATGGCATGGCCTTTTTGAAAAAGCTCATGAGCGTCGATTCGGCGCTGCCCGTGATCATGATCACCGGCCACGGCGATGTGCCGATGGCGGTCGAGGCGATGCGGGTCGGGGCCTATGACTTCCTTGAAAAGCCATTCAACCCGGACCGGATGACCGAGCTCGCCAAGAAAGCCACGCAATCGCGGCGGATGACGCTGGATGCGCGCGCGCTGCGCCGCGAGCTGGGCGACGGCAACACGATCATGAAAAAGCTGATCGGCGCCAGCCCGGTGATGGAACGGCTGCGCGAGGATATCCTCGATCTCGGTCAGGCCGACGGCCATGTGCTGATCGACGGCGAGACCGGCACCGGCAAGACCCTCGTGGCCCACGCGCTGCACGCGGTCGGCGCCAAGGCGGGCCGCAAGTTCGTCGTGGTGCGCTGCGCCGGGCAGGACGAGGACGACCTGGGCAAGAAGCTGTTCGGCCCGATCGAGGACGGCGGCCAGCAGCCTTACGTCGAACAGGCGCGCGGCGGCACGCTGGTGCTGGAAGATATCGAATCGCTGCCGATGGGGCTGCAAGCCAAGCTGCTGGCCTGGATGAACGACCAGGGCACGCCGCCGGAAACCCGCGTGGTGGCGGTGTGCAACGTGCAGGAGGCGGGGCGCACCTGCGAAGAGGCGCTCAGGCCCGACCTCTACTACCGGCTCGCGCAGATGAAGATCACGCTGCCGCCGCTGCGCCAGCGCGGCGAGGATATCCTGATGCTGTTCACCGGCTTTGCCGACCAGTTCGCCGATGAATACGGCTGCGCCGCGCCGACGGTGACGGCGCAGGAGGCGGCGCAGCTTCTGCAGGCGCCCTGGCCCGGCAACATCCGCCAGCTCATCAACATCGCCGAGCGCGCCGTGCTGCAATCGCGCCGCGGCTCGGGCACGATCAGCTCGCTCCTGATGAACGACCATGACGACGTGCAGGCGGCGACGATGACCACCGAGGGCAAGCCGCTCAAGGAATACGTCGAGGCGTTCGAGCGGATGCTGATCGACAACACGATGCGCCGCCACAAGGGCTCGATCGTCGGGGTGATGGACGAGTTGTGCCTGCCGCGCCGGACCCTGAACGAGAAAATGGCGAAATACGGGTTGCAGCGCTCGGATTACATCTGACCGGGCGCTGGCGGGGTGAGGCCGAGGATCGGCGCGCGTCGCGTCAGCGGGCTGGCCCGGCCGGGTCGCCCCGATAATAGCCCAGCAACGCCAGCAGATCGCGGTCGGTGACGGGGCTGCGAAAAGCAATCGTCTCGTCGCCCTTGATGCCGAGCGCGAGCCGGGCCAGGACCAGGTCCGCCGGCTCCGTGCGGGCCATGCGGCGCAGATCGCGCGCCGGCAGGGCAAGGTCCGGGTCGCCGTCTCCGGCGCCGTCATGGCAGCCGGCGCAGTAGCTTTCGTGCAGCGCAGCAGCCCGCGCCAGTGCCGCGCCCGGTTGCGCCACATCGGCCCTGGCGGCCAGGTCGAGCGGGTGGCGCGCCACCAGTTCGGTGAGCAACGCCCTGAGCGCCGCGCGCCCGGCGGTGTCGAGCGGCCTGTCGGCCAGATCCGCCAGCGCCTCGGCCTGCGGCGCGTTGCCTGTGCGCAGCAGCAGCCAGGGCAACAGCCCCAGCGCGCCGCGGATGCGCTGCTCGAGCCCCTCGGCGTGGCGGGCGGGAAGCCCGGGGGAGGCGAGCCGGTGCAGATCGCCCAGCGTCACCCGCAGCTCGATCGCCAGCGGCCGTTCGCCGCGCGCCTCATCGGCCACGGCGGGCAGGGCGTGCGCGGCGCACAACAGCACGATGGCCGCGACGCGCAAAAGCGCCGCGGCCAGGTTTGGCAATGTGTCGATGCGAACCCGCGTCGCGGTCATCCGCCCTCCATCAGCCGATCACTCGGCGGCAATCGCCTGCTGCATCGGCATGTCGGCGTTGGTCCAGGCCACCATCGAGCCGTCATACATCCGAGCGTCCTTGTTGCCGAGGATTTCCGACGAGGCGAACCAGCCGATCGAGGCCCAGTGGCCGGTGTTGCAGAAGCTCACCTGGTCGCCCGAGGTCGGCACGCCCGCGGCTTCGTAGAGCTTGGACAAGGTCGCCGCGTCGCGGAAGGTGCCGCCGCCGTTCTCGGTCATCCAGCTTTGCGGCAGGTTGATCGCGCCGGGGATCGTGCCCGAGACCTTGGCCTTGCCGTGCCGGTTGACGCCGAGAAACTGGTCGGCGGTGCGGTTGTCGACCGCCACGGCGCCGGCGTCGAGCGCGGCCTGCATCGCGGCCTCGTCGATCAGCATGTCGCTGCGCAGCGCCACCGTGAAGCTTGCCGGGGCCACCTCGGGCGCGCCCTTTTCAAGCGGATTCACCGGGTTCTTGTCGCCGTCGACTTCGGCGAGGTAGGCGCCCATGCCGCCGTTCAGGATCGACACCTCGTCGTGGCCCAGCACCTTGAAGGTCCAGTACAGCCGCGTCGCCGTGCCCATCTCGGAGCTGTCGGCACCGGCGGCCACCAGCACCACGTGGGTATCGTCGCCAATGCCGAGGCCGGCGATATGCGCGGCGAGCTTGGCGGGATCGGCCGGGAACAGGCCGGGAATGCCGTCGCGGGTCTCGCGCCAGCCGTCCTTGCCGTAGTTGGTGTTCACCGCGCCTGGGATATGGCCGCGCAGATAGTCGGTCGAACCGCGGCTGTCGAGAAACACGACGCCCTCGGCGCCGGTGTTGGCCTTCACCCAGTCGACGTCGACCAGCGGGTCGGCGGCCAGTGCCGGCAGTGCGGCGAAGGCGGTGACCAGCACCAGCGCGAGCGCGCCGAGCATGGCGCGAAGTGTGTGTTCAAGTTGTCTCATGATGTCCTCCCTGACATGTTGTTCGGGCCATGGCCCCTAAAGCGTAACCACGCGGTCGGCCGACAGGATTAATCGGGCCACGGCCGCCCATCCGTCTTCATCATCCGGGGCAAGCCCCCTCACGTCGGCCCGCGCGACGGTGTGCGGGCCGTTTAATGTCTCCAACGCCGCGTCGACGCGCGCCGCATCGGGAAACAGGCCGGTTTCAACCACCAGGAACGTCATGGCGTGTCTCCTTTCATATGCTGACCACCTGGGATGCGGCGGCAATCGCCGCGCCAAGCGCGGCGGCGTCGAGAAACGGCAGGTCCTCGGCCATCTCCACCACCGTGGTTTCGGGTTCGATATCGGTGAGGTCGAGCAGCTCGGCCTGCGCGGCGTTCTCGTCCGTCTCCGCCACCGGCCCGGTCATGAACACCAGCCGCACCGCGTGGCCGAAGATGGTCAGCCCGGCGGCTACCCGCATTGCCTCGGTATGGTCGCGCCGGGCGAGCACCAGGATGTTTTTCTCGTTCATCGCACCCTCCCTACAGGCTCACCACGCGGGCGGCCTCGGCCATCAGGCCCGAGTTCACCGTCTGGCTGCCGCGTTCCACCGGGCAATCCTGCCCGGCCATGTGGATGTCCCACGAATGTTCGCAGACCGCGATCCGCGCGGCAGCGCCGGCGGCGGACGCGAACCCCGGATCGGCGAGCGCCTTCACCCCGTCGTTGGTGAGAAAGCACCCCCAGCGCGCGCCCTCGGCGGTCAGAGCGCGCCCGAGCGCGGCGGCGATCGGCGCGGCGCCGGGGGTGGTGATGTGCAGCAGCACGTCCATGGTCCTTCCTCTCGGATCAATCCGCCGGCCCGTAGGCGACGGTTTCGGTGAGCCCGCGCGCGTAGGCGTCGAGCCGGGCGGCGAGCGGGGTGGCCGGCGCGGCCCCGGCGACGGTGAGCGCGCCGGTGCGCATCGGCGCGGTGAACACCGCCTCGCGGCTGAAGCTGCGCGTCTCGCCCCGGCCGGCAGGCGCGGTCGGGCCGTCGTAGACCACCACGGCGCGTTGCCCGGCGAGCTGGATCAGCCCGGCTACGGCGAACGCGCCGGGCATGTCGGCGGGCCAGATCGCCAGTGTTTCCGCCCCGGTCAGCCCCAGCGTGCCGAGCAGCCAGCGCAAGCTCCCAAAATCGATCGGTCCGCCCTCGGCGGCGAACAGCCAGCCCGCCGGCAGGCAGCGCGCACCGGGCAGCGAGGCCCGCGCGCAGGTGTCTTCGGCGCGGATGTCGAGCACCTGCGCGGCCTCGGGCAGGGCAGAGACCTGCGCGACCGGCGCGCCGGCCAGCGGCGTGGCGACAAGCGCCAGCGCCAGTGCGCCCGGACCCGCCATGCGCCCCGCCGCCATCTCAGCAGCCGCCGAACTTGATTTCGGGCGCCGCCGTGGCCCCCGCCGCCACCGGGGCGGGCGGGGTCTCGACGTAGTAGCCCATCAGCTCGATCACCGGCAGTTCGCCGAAGCCCTGGCCGACATCGACATCGTCGAGCAACTCGGCGGGCTGGGGCGTGCGCCAGGCCGCGACGGTGTCGCGGTCGAGTGCCGCGTAGGGAAAGGCGACCCAGGCGATGGCGAGGCAAACCGCCAAGGTGCCGGCGCAAAAGATGATGCTGGAACGATCCATGCCGGCCTCCTCAGAGCGTGTCTTTCAAAAACGCGAGATACATCACGCCAAACGCGAGCACGCCCAGCAGGATCTGCGCCGTGGTCTCAAAGTCCATCTCGGTCTCCTCCTAGTCGCCGCGATAATGGCGGATCAGTTCGCCCATGCTCACCGCCTCGCCGCTGATCGGATGCTCGACCATCGGCGTGAAATGGGGCAGGCCGTCGCGATCGACCCGCATCGAGGGCGGCGGGGCGATGAACATCCAGGCGAGCCCCGCCACCGTCACCGCCAGCGCGCCCCAGCCGTAGACGGCCATCAGAAGTTTGCTCGCCGTCATGGGCTCAGTCCTTGCGAATGTAGACTTTCCAGCAGCGCGGGCTCTGGATCGTCTCAAGATGCGTCGCGTTCAGCTCGTTGCACATCGGCGGCAGTGCCTCGACCGAGGTCGGGTTGTCGAGCAGCACCTCGATCACCTGGCCCGCGCCGATCTGGCCCACCGCCTTCTTGGTCATCAGCTGCGGGCGCGGGCAGCTGTCGCCGATGCAATCGACGATCTGCGCCAGCTCCACCACCGTGCCGTCGCTGAGCGTCGCCGAGCCGGCATCGGCACAGGCCTCGGCCTTTTTCTTTCCGAACAATCCCATGATGTCCTCCTGTTTTTGTCTTTGTTATTCCGCCGGCTGCGCGCCGGTCGCGTGGCTGGCCTGCATCTCGCGGTGATGCGCCTCCTGCGCCTCTTCCTTGCGCCGGATCGCGCGGTAGATCAGCCACAGCGCGCCGACCTGCACGAGGCCGAAGACCACCGCCGGAATGCCCAGCTTGTCTTGCAGCGTGCGCGCGTTGGCATAGCCCAGTTGCAGGGCTTCAAGGTTCGGCTCGCCGGTCATCGAGGCCGGCGCGGGCGGCCAGAAGTTGGCCGACCAGACCAGCGAAAACAGGAACATGCCGACGAAGGTGAACAGGAGCGCCCAGAGCGCGCCGATGTTGCCCTCGCCGGTCTTGACCCAGGTCGAGACCGTGCAGGCCCCCGCCAGCACCATGCCGATGCCGAAGATGAACAGCCCCGCGAAGGTGTTGAGCCCGACGTCGAAATGCATCGGGTTGCCCTCGCCGAAGGTGAGAAACAGCGTGAAGCCGAAGGTCAGGATCATCATCGCCACCAGGAGCGCCTTGGTGTTGCGATAGGTCTTGAACAGAATCGCGTCGCGCAGCGCGGCGGTGTTGCAAAAGCGCGAGCGCTGCACCAGCAGGCCGACCACCGAGCCGAACAGGAAAGCGACGAGGCATTGTCCGATCACACTCATGGTCAGCCCTCCAGGATTTTCTTGTAGATCATCGACCCCACCCAGGCGCCGGCGAGGATGCCGCTGATCGCCAGGTAGCCGCCCATGTTCATCTCCGGGCCCATGCCGAAGAAGGTGGAGACGTTGCAGACGAAGGCGAGGCGGATGCCGACGCCCATCATCAACCCGCCGATGGTGATCATCACCCACTCCGAGAGGCGACGCGGAAAGCGAAGATAGAACTCCTTCGACAGCACCGCGCCGACGAAGGCGCCAAACAGCATGCCGAGCGAGATGTAGATCTTCCAGTAGCCGGCGTCGGGCTCGAACACGAGGGTCCAGAACGGCAGCCGCGCCAGCTCGTCCTCGCCGATGATCGCCTGGGCGATGAGCCCGGTCATCATCGTCTCGCCGCCGCCCACCGTCCAGGCGCCGACGATGAGGAACAGAAAGATGTCGAGCACCGAGATCGCGACCAGCGCGATCACCGGGTCCAGGGTCTTCTTGAAAAACTCAGCGGCCAAAGCGCCCTCCCAACCTGTCAAAATGCCGGGCTCGGTTTCCCGGTCGTTGTCAAAAGGCTAGCCGCCGCGCTTGAGGCGGTGGTAGTATTTATTGGAAACATGCCCGAAAAGGTAAAAAAGGTGCCGGTTCCGTACCGGCCCGCGAGCCTTGTCAGGGCGCAGCGCCACGACCGGGGGCAGAGCGATGTCGATCTACGTGGAACTCGATTCCGACGATTTTCTGGGCCATATGTTCAACGCCTGCTCGCTGGATCAGGCCAACGAGTTCATTCCGGAGCGGCGCGGCTTCCGGATCCATGGCCACAGCACCACGATCCGGCTCGAGCGCGTGTTCTGGACCGTGCTCGAAGACATGTCGGAACGTACCGGTGTGCCGCTGCCGCAGCTGATCGGGCGGATTCACGATCAGTGCCTGGTGGCGAACGACAAGAACATCTCGTCCTGTCTGCGCGTCATCTGCATGAAATACATGAACATCTACGCCTGATCCGGGCGGACCATGGCAAAGCCGCGCGCGCCGCGCTCAGCCGGACAAGCGCCGCATCCGCCCCGCACGTCCGCCCCGGCGCTGCGTGAGCTGACCGGCGCGGCCCGGCAGCGCGTCCATCACGGCCCGGCGCTCGGCGGTACTCATCCGGCTCCAGCCGGCGATCTCGGCCCGGGTGCGCAAACAGCCGGTGCACAGCCCGGTGCCTTCGTGGATCACGCAGATCTGCACGCAGGGCGTGAGGGGGGTGTCCGGGCCGCTCACAGGTGGCGCATCCGGTCGAGCGCGCCTTGCAGGATGTAGCTCGCCGCGACGTGGTCGATCACCTCGGCGCGGCGCGCGCGGCTGGTGTCGGCCTCAAGCAGCGCGCGTTCGGCGGCGACGGTGGAGAGGCGTTCGTCCCAGAAGGTGATCGGCAGGCCGAGCGCGCGCTCAAGGTTGCGCGCGAAAGCGCGGGTCGACTGGCAGCGCGGCCCCTCGGAGCCATCCATGTTGCGCGGCAGGCCGAGCACAAGGCCGCCGATCGCGCGCGCGGCGACGATCTCGGCGAGCCGGGCGGCGTCGGCGGTGAACTTGGTGCGCCGGATCGTCTCAAGCGGCGTGGCCACCTGGCGCAGCCCATCCGACACTGCCACGCCGATGGTCTTCTCGCCGTAGTCGAGCCCGACCAGCGCCACGCCGGGGCGCAGCGTGGCGGCGAATTCGGCGATCTCGTCGTGGATCACTCGGTGGCTCCCACCGCCGCCGCCGCGCCGCGGATCGCATCGAGCGCCGCGGCGTCGTCGCCGAAGGCCGCTTGCGCCGCGCTCCAGGCCGCCTTGGCGCGGTCGGTGTCGCCGAGCACGCCGAGCACGTTGAACAGCTGAACCCAGCGCTCGGGTGCGCCGCCGTCGGTGAGAAGCTCGTCTTCAAGCCGGGTGACCATGCTGTTGATCATGTCCGCCCGGTCTTCGGTGCTCATCTCGGCGGCCGCCTCCATATCGTCCTGCGACGGGCCGGCCAGCGCCGGGGCCTGGCCCGCGACGGGCGGGGTGAAGGGCAGCGCCTCGGTCAGGCCGGCGTTGGCGGCGGCCTGGTCGATCAGCGCGAGGTCGTCGGGCCGGGCGGCAAACACGCTGCGCGCCTCGCCCCAGATCGCGCTGGCGCGGTCCATGTCGCCCTGCACGCCGAGCGCGCCGATCAGCCGGGCCCAGTCCTGCGCCGAGCCGCCCTGGGTGGCGAGCCGGTCCATCAAGCCTTTCACCATGCTGTCGATCATCGCCGCGCGGTCCTCGGGCGACATGTCCTCGGCGGCGGCGATATCGGCGGCCGAGGGGCCGGAGATCGTCGATTGCAGCTCGGGCGGGGTGTAGTCGACCCCGGCCAGCGCCGCGAGCTGACCGATCTCGGCCAGGATCGGCGCGACCCAGGGTTCGGACGGATCAGAGGCTTCCAGCAGGTCGCGCCAGATGCCGAAGGCGACGTCGGGCCGGCCGGTCTGGGCGTTCATCAACCCGGCGTAATACAGCGCCACCTGGTCGCGCGGGTTGCGCCGCAGCGCCTGGGTCGCCGCCTGTTCGGCCTCGGGCGAGACATAGCCGCGCGCCGCCAGAACCAACAGGTCGGCGTATTGCGAATAATCCTCGGCCGTGGCGCTGTCGCCTTTGAGCGCGATCAGCTTGGCGAGGGCGCCGTGGGCGGCGCGGTAGTTGCCAAGCGCGCCCTCATGCTGGGCCAGCAGCGTCAGGCCCTGCATCTCGTCGGGGCGCTCGGCGACGGCGGCGCGCAGCTTTTCGACCAGCTCGACGTAATCGGCCGGGGCCTCGGGCGGCGGGCCGGCCCAGTCGGGCAGATCGGCCTCGGCCTCGGCCTGCGAGGGCCGGGTGTCGCGCGCCTGCGCCGCGGCTTCGAACCGGCCTTTCAGCGGCATGTCCCAGTAGCCCGGCGCGCCGAGGTCGCCATAGGCCCAGAGCCCGCCGCCGAGAATCACCGCCGCCGACAGCGCCACGGCGCTCCAGGTCAGCCCGGCGGGCGCCCTGCCGTCGGGGATCGCGGCCTGGGCCTTGCGGTCGGCCTCGAGCAAGCGGCGCGAGATTTCCACCTTCGCGCGCCCGGCTTCGTCTTCGCCGATCACGCCGCGCGCCACGTCGCGCTCCAGTTCCTTGAGCTGGGTGCGGTAGACCTGCACGTCATAGGCCGCGGCGGTGGCGGCGTTGCCCTTGGCCGCAACCAGCGCGTAGCCGATCACGGCGATGGTGACGACGGCGGCGAGGCCCGCCAGAATCCAGAACCCGATCATGGTATCTCCAATTCGTTTGCCCCCATCTATAGGAGGGCGCGCCCCGGCAAAACCCCCTGCGACGCCCCGCCTCAAGCGCGCGCGCAAAGTTGATGTGTCGCATTTGTGGCTGTGATGGCCGCTCGCCGCATTGGCATTGCCGCCGGTGGCGCTATGGTCCGGGAAGAGACCGCCCGGAGGCCCGCTTGATGAAACGCTATTCCGCCTTTGCCATCGCCCGCGAGGGCTTGCGCTACCACAGCGGCTGGGAGCGCGCCTGGGCCAGCCCCGCGCCGAAAAAGCGCTACGACGCGATCGTCGTGGGCGCGGGCGGCCACGGGCTCGCCACCGCCTATTACCTTGGCAAGAACCACGGCATCACCAACGTGGCGGTGATCGAGAAGGGCTGGCTTGGCGGCGGCAACACCGGGCGCAACACCACGATCATCCGCTCGAACTACCTGCAGGATCCCTCGGCGGCGATCTACGAGAAGGCGCGCAGCCTCTACGAGACGATGAGCCAGGATCTGAACATGAACGTGATGTTCAGCCCGCGCGGCCTGATCATGCTGGCGCAGACCCACCACGAGGTGCGCGGCTACCAGCGCACCGCGCAGGCCAATGCCCTGCAAGGGGTGGCGACCGAGTGGATCGGGCCCGAGAAGGTGAAAGAGCTGGTGCCGATCATCCGCCTCGACGGGCCGCGCTACCCGGTGCTCGGGGGCTTGTGGCAGCGGCGCGGCGGCACCGCGCGCCATGATGCCGTGGCCTGGGCCTATGCGCGGGCCTGCTCGGGGATGGGCATGGACATCATCCAGAATTGCGCCGTCACCGGGATCGAGACCGAGGCCGGGCAGGTCTCGGCGGTGAACACCACCAAGGGGCGGATCGAAACGGCGAAACTGGCGTTGGTGGTGGCCGGGCATTCCTCGGAACTGGCGCAGATGGCCGGGTTCCGCCTGCCGATCGAGAGCGTGGCCTTGCAGGCGCTGGTGAGCGAGCCGATCAAGCCGGCGATGGACGTGGTGGTGATGGCCAACACCGTGCATGGCTACATGAGCCAGTCCGACAAGGGCGAGATGGTGATTGGCGGCGGCACCGACGGGTTCAACAACTACACCCAGCGTGGTTCGTTCCATCACATCGAGGAGACGGTGCGCGCGCTGGTGGAAACCTTCCCGATGCTGTCGCGCCTGAAGATGATGCGCCAATGGGGCGGTATCGTCGACATGACCGGCGACCGCTCGCCGATCCTGTCGAAAACCCCGGTGGGCGGTATCTATGTGAACGCGGGCTGGGGCACGGGTGGGTTCAAATCCATTCCGGGGAGCGGCTGGGCGATGGCGGAGCTGGTGGCGAAGGACGCGCCGGGGCCGCTCGCGGCGGCGTTCGGGCTGGGGCGATTCCGCGAGGGGCGGTTCATCGACGAGAGCGTGGCGGCGGGGGTGGCGCATTGATGGCGCATCGGCGGAAAGCAGCGCATGGGCCGCTGTTGCGGGCGCGCCCGTTGATCCGGGGCCTGCGCACACCCACATCAATACTGCGTGATTGCCACGCTAATGCAGAGGAAATCGCATGTCACAGCGCAACTGGATCATCGTGGCGGTGGTCGTCGTCGTTCTCGCGGTCGGATACATGTTCTGGCCGGGTGGGGCCAGCGACACTGCCGTCGTCCCGACTGGCGACGCCGAAACCACGGCACCAGCCGAATAGCCTGACCAAGGGCGCCGATCTCGATCGGCCCCGCCACTTTATTGAGACCCGCACAGCCGGGGGGCAGACTGCCCTCCGGCTGCTTTTTGACCGGCGCAGGGAGATTTGCCCATGCTGATCCTGGATTGTCCCTATTGTGGCGTGATGGCCGACGAGACCGAGCTCGCCCCGGGCGGCGAGGCGCATCTGACGCGCGCGACGGTGGGCGCGAGCGACGCGGCCTTCGAGGCCTACCTGTTTGACCGCAAGAACCCCAAGGGCGTGCATTTCGAGCGCTGGCGCCATGCGGCCGGTTGCGGAAAGTGGTTTCATGCCGCGCGCAACACGATGACGCTGGAGGTCTATGGCACCTATCCGGCGCAGCTGTCTGAGCCGCCGAAAGCGCTGGTGGCGGCGATTGCCAGGAAAGTTCCCGGTTGGGAGGGTTGGTCATGAGCACGCGTCTCGAAGCCTACGGGCGGCTGATTGATCGCTCGCAGCCGGTGCGGTTCACCTTCAACGGGCGCGAGCTGCGCGGCTACGCGGGCGATACGCTCGCCTCGGCGCTGCTCGGGGCCGACCGGATGATGGTCGCGCGCGGCTTCAAGTATCACCGCCCGCGCGGGGTGGTGGCCTCGGGCGCGGAGGAGCCGAATGCCGTGGTCGGGATCGGCCAGGGCGGGCGGTTCGAGCCGGACCAGCGCGCCACCACCACGGAGATTTTCGACGGGCTCGCGGCGAAGAGCCAGAACCACTGGCCCTCACTGGAGTGGGATATCGGCGCGGTCAACGGGCTGTTTGCCCGGTTCCTGGCGGCGGGCTTCTACTACAAGACCTTCATGGCGCCGCCGGCGGCGTGGAAAAGCGTGTTCGAGCCGTTCATCCGGCAATCGGCGGGGCTGGGCGCGGTGCCGACCGAGCCCGACGTGGACCGCTACGAGCACCTCTATGCGCATTTTGACGTGGTCGTGGTGGGCGGCGGCGTGGCCGGGCTCGCGGCGGCGAAAGCGGCGGCGGCCACCGGCGTGACGGTGCTGGTGCTGGAGCAGGGCGCGCATTGGGGTGGGCGCGCGCCGGTGGACGGTGGCGAAATCGACGGAATCGACGCCAAAACGTGGGTGAAAACCGCCGTGGAAGAGCTTGAAAAGGCGGGCAATGTCACCCTGCGTCTGCGCGCGCAGGGGAGTGGCGTTTACGACCATGGCTACCTTCTGGGCTATGAGCGCGTGGCCGACCATACCCCGGGCGACGACCGCCCGCGCCATCGGCTCTGGCGCATCCGGGCGGGGCGGATCGTCACCGCCACCGGCGCGCTGGAACGGCCCCTGGCGTTTGCCGGCAACGACGTGCCCGGCGTGATGCTGGCGAGTGCTGTGCGCGACTATCTGGTGAACTGGGGTGTTGCCGTGGGGCGGCGCGTGGTGGTGGTGACCAACAACGACGACGCTTACCGCACCGCGCTCCTGCTCAAAGAGGCCGGGCTTGCCGTGCCCGCCGTGCTCGATGCGCGCGAGAGCGTGACCAGCCCGCTGGCGCAGGAAGCGCGCGCGGCGGGGATCAGCGTGCTGGAAGGCCGGGGGATCGGATCGGTGAAAGGCCGGACCCGGGTCAAGGGCGTGCTCGCCGTGCGCCAGGCCGGCGATGGCGGCGCGGGCGAAGAGATCGCCTGCGACGCGGTGGCGATGTCGGGCGGCTGGTCGCCGGTGGTGCACCTGTGGTCGCATTGCGGCGGCAAGCTCACCTGGGACGAGGCGGGCGCGATGTTCCGCCCCGATCAGACCCGTGCGCCCAGCGGGGCGGATGGCACGGCCTTCGTGGCGACGGCGGGGGCGGCCTCTGGTGCGTTCACGCTGGCCGAGGGGCTGGCCGATGGCTGGGGTGCGGGCAAGGCGGCGGGCCGGGCGATGGGCGGCAAGGCGCATCGCAAAGCCGCGCCCAAGGCGGTGGCCGAGGCTGTCCAGCCGCTCGCGCCGGTCTGGATCATGCCCGAGCACGCGGGCCCTGAGACGCGCGCCAAGATGTGGCTCGACTACCAGAACGATGTGAAAGTGTCGGACGTGCAGCTCGCCGCGCGCGAGGGCTATGAGAGCGTCGAGCACACCAAGCGCTATACCACGCTGGGGATGGCGACGGACCAAGGTAAGCTGAGCAATATCAATGGCCTCGCGGTTCTTTCTCAGGCGCTGCACCAGCCGATCCCCGAGACTGGCACCACCACCTTCCGCCCGCCCTACACGCCGGTGAGCTTCGGCGCGATTGCCGGCGAGGCGGCGGGCGAGTTGTTTCAGCCGGTGCGCCAGACGCCGATGCACGCCTGGCACGAGCAGCGCGGCGCGGATTGGGAGCCGGTGGGCCAGTGGCGCCGGCCCTATGCCTATCTGCGCGGGGCCGAGACGCCCGAGCAGGCCGTAGCCCGCGAGGTGCTCAATACCCGTGAAAACGTCGGGCTGCTCGACGCTTCGACGCTGGGCAAGATCGTGGTGAAGGGCCCCGATGCGGGCCGCTTCCTCGACATGCTCTACACCGGCGTGATGTCGACGCTGCCCGTCGGCAAATGCCGCTACGGGCTGATGTGCAACGAAAACGGCTTTCTGATCGACGATGGCGTGGTGGCGCGGCTCGACGAAAACACCTGGCTTTGCCACACCACCACCGGCGGGGCCGAGCGCATCCATGGCCACATGGAGGAGTGGTTGCAGACGGAATGGTGGGACTGGAAGGTCTATACTGCGAACCTGACGGAAGCATATGCCCAGATCGCCGTGGTCGGCCCCAAGGCGCGGCAGGTGCTGGAGGCGCTCGGCGGCATGGATGTCTCGAAGGAGGCGCTGCCGTTCATGACCTGGGCCGAGGGCGCGCTGGGCGGCTTCCCCGTCCGCGTCTTCCGGATCTCGTTCTCGGGCGAGTTGAGTTACGAGATCGCCGTGCCCGCGTCGATGGGGCAGGCATTGTGGGACAAGCTCACAGAGGCTGGCGCGGCGCAGGGCATGATGCCCTACGGCACCGAAACCCTTCATGTGCTGCGCGCCGAAAAGGGCTTCATCATGATCGGCGACGAGACCGACGGCACGGTGATCCCGCAGGATCTCGGGATGCCTTGGGCGATCTCGAAGAAGAAGGACGACTACCTCGGCAAGCGGGCGCAACAGCGCGAGCATATGGCCGACCCCGAGCGCTGGCAGCTCGTCGGGCTGGAAACGCTCGACGGCACGGTGATCCCGGACGGCGCCTACGTGCTCGGGCAGGGGGTGAACGCCAACGGTCAGAAGGTGACCGAGGGGCGCGTCACCTCGACCTATTACTCGCCGACGCTGAAGCGCGGCATTGCCATGGGGCTGGTCAAGCACGGGCCGGAGCGGATCGGCGAGGTGGTGACGATCCCCACCATCGGCGGCCCGCCGATCAAGGCGAAGATCGTGGAGACGTGCTTTTACGACAAGACGGGGGCGAAACAGGATGTCTGACGCGGTGTCGGCGCTGAACGGCGCGACCTTTGAGGGCTATTGCACGGTCTCTGACGCCGGGCTCACCGGCATGGTGACAATCCGGGGCGATCTGGACGCGGCGCCGTTCAAATCGGCGGTGAAGAAGGCCACCGGCTGCGCCGTGCCGGGGCAGGGGGCGATCACCGCCGCGACGGGGCGCAAGCTCGCCTGGATGTCGCCCGACGAGCTCATGCTGTTCTGCGGCTACGACGAAGCAACGGCGCTCGCGGCGCAGCTGTCGCAGGCCCTCGCCGGGGCGCATGCGCTTGTGGTCAATGTCTCCGACGCGCGGGTGGTGCTGCGGCTCGAGGGCGCGGCGTGCCGCGAGGTGATGGCCAAGCTCACCCCGGCAGACGTGAGCTCGCAAGCCTTCGGCCCCGGCCAGATGCGCCGCACGCGGCTCGCGCAGGTGGCCGCCGCCTTCCACATGCCGGATCAGACCAGCTTCGAGGTGATCGCGTTCCGCTCGGTGGCGGGCTACGCCTTCAAGCTGCTCGCCAATGCCGCCAAACCGGGCGGCGAGGTGGGGCTATTCAGCACTAACATTTGATTTTTGGGGCGGGTGGTCTAGGCTGGTCTTCGATCAACCATGGAGTGCCGAGTGAACCTGAAACCCATCCTCCCCGCCATCGCCCTCGCGGTTACCCTTGCCGCCCCCGCCAGTGCCGAAACCTGGGACTGCACATTCAAGCCCTCGCGCGGCAATGGCACCCCCGAGCGGGCGATCATCCAGCGCGACGCGAACACCGGGCGCGTGATGGTCAACGACAACCTGATCAAGAACTATGTCGGGTCTCCGCTCGAAGGCCGGCTCCGGTCGAAAACGTCGAGCCGGGTCTGGGTCACATGGGAGCTGCCGTCGCTCAAGGACAATCGCGGCCATTGGATTCCGGGAATCGTGTTCTCGGTGAATATCACCCTCGCCAATGGCGCGGCGACGATCTCGGGCACGCCGCAGGGCAATTACCAGGCGGTGCGCAGCTCTGGCAGCTGCAAAACGCGCTAGGGCGCGGACTGCGGGTCTCCCGGTGTTTCGCTGCGGCGGCGCGGCGGGGTTGTTCGATCCCGCCCGGCGCGCGGGCCTCGGGTAACTTTTGCGCGCAGCGGGCTTGACCTCGCCCCCCCGCGCAGACCATCTATGCCTGAGAGAAACAGTCAGAACAGGGAGACATCCATGTCTTTTGAACTTCCCGATCTTCCCTATGCCCACGACGCGCTTGCCGATCTGGGCATGTCGGCGGAAACGATGGAATACCACCACGACCTGCACCACAAGGCTTACGTCGACAACGGCAACAAGCTGATCGCCGGCACCGAGTGGGAGGGCAAGGCGCTGGAAGACATCGTCAAGGGCACCTACGCCGCCGGGTCGGTGGCGCAGAACGGCATCTTCAACAATGCCAGCCAGCACTGGAACCACGCCCAGTTCTGGGAAATGATGGGGCCGGGCGGCAAGACGATGCCGGGCGAGCTGGAAAAGGCGCTCATCGAAGCGTTCGGCTCGGTCGCCAAGTTCAAGGAAGACTTCGCCGCCGCCGGCGCCGGCCAGTTCGGCTCGGGCTGGGCTTGGCTGGTGAAAGACACCGATGGCTCGCTGAAGGTCACCAAGACCGAGAACGGCGTGAACCCGCTGTGCTTCGGCCAGACCGCGCTCCTGGGCTGCGACGTGTGGGAGCATTCCTATTACATCGACTTCCGCAACAAGCGCCCGGCCTACCTCGCCAACTTCCTCGAACGTCTGGTGAACTGGGAAAACGTCGCTTCGCGGATGTGATCCGCCCGCCACAGGCAACAGGCGGCCGTCCCCTTGGGGCGGCCGTTTTATTTTGCGCGCCGCGCGGCGATTTGTACAACCGGACAATGACCATCACAGGACGGCTCAGCGATGACACCAGCGCAGAAAACGGCCTATGTCAGGCGCTATTTCGAGCGTCTGACCGCGTCGGACATGGACGGTCTGATCGGCATGTTCGAGAGCGACGGATACGTGTTTTCGCCCTTTCTGGGCAAGATGCCGGCGTCTGCGTTCTTTCGCAAACTCGGCGAAGCCTCGACGGCCAGCAAGCTGACCGTGTTTGACGTGCTCCTCGGGGAGACGGGCAATACCGCCGCCGCGCATTTCGAATATGACTGGACGCTTGCGAGCGGCGACCAGTTCGTGTTCCAGGGGATCGACTATTTCAAGTTCGGCCCGTCGTCCAAATTCGCCTCGATGTCGATTTTCTACGATACGCACCCGGTTCGCGAACAGGTCGGCGACAAATACGCAAACGCCTGAGCCGCGAGACGCCGCTGAAAACCGAGCGGCGGCTCGCGCCTCAGATCCCATGCTCCATCCGCGCCTTGCGCGAGCGTGAAAACTTCATCCCCGGCGCCGAGAGCCGGTCGTCCGGGCCGACCCAGGCGTAGGCGAGCAGGCAGGGGTCATACCGCCCGGTGGTGATACGATGCTCGTGGCCGGGCACGTTCAGCACCAGCGAGCCGGGGGCATAGACCGCACCCTCATTCTCCGACCAGGCGCCGGCGATCGACACGTAACTCTCCTCGATGTCCGAATGGCTGTGCTGGGGGTAGGTGGTGTTGGGGGCGAACAGCACGAAGCCGAGGATCAGCCGCTCCGAGCGCACCGGCCCCTGCGGCCCGGCGATCTCGCAATAGGCGTATTTCTTCTCCAGCCCGCGCGGCACCTTTTCGTAGCCGTATTCCCAACTCAGCCGGTCCGAGACGCGTTCCAGCGCCCGCACCATGCCGCAGAGCACGCCCGTCTTGCCGAGATCGAGCGCACGGGGAAAATGCGCCGTCACCGGCTTGGTGGCCGGGTCGCGCTGGGCCATCGCAGGGTTCGAGTCGATCACCGCCGTCAGGGTTTCGCGCACTTTCTTGCGGTGGGCGCGGATCGCCCGGCTGCCGCCGTCCGAGCCGAGGCGGTAGTGCTTTTCGAATTCCCGCAGCAGGTAGACCCAGCTTGGGCTGTCGTGCAGGTGTTCGGGCACCGGAGTCAGGTCGGCGTCGGCGCCGATATGGTAGGGGTCGGACATGGGCGGTCTCCGCAGAACAGGGGCGAGCATCGCCGATCCGCGCAGGATCTCAAAAAGGATTTCGCGCCCTCGCCCCTTTTTCTTGGCAAAAATACTCCGGGAGGGGTCCGGGGAGGGCTGGCCCTCCCCGGCGCAGGCTCATAACGGCGCGAATTCGCAGGTGAAGTGGCGCATCAGTTTGGGCTCCTTCACGATCCGGTAGCCGCGCAGGCTATCCTTCATCGCCACCAGCTCCTCGAACGCCTCGACGATGTAGTCGGCGTGGCTCTGCGTATAGGTGCGGCGCGGGAAGGCGAGGCGCACGAGGTCCATCGCCGCCGGCGTCTCGGTCCCGTCCGGGTGACGGCCGAACATCACCGTGCCGATCTCGACCGAGCGCACCCCGGCGATTTCGTACAGCGCCACCGAAAGGGCCTGGCCGGGGTATTCCAGCGGCGGGATATGGTCGAGCCAGGCGCGCGCATCGACAAACACGGCGTGCCCCCCGGCGGGCTTCACCACCGGCACACCCATCGCGTCGAGCCGGTCGACAATGTACTGGTTGGTGGCGATCCGGTAGCGCAGGTAATCCTCGTCGACGATCTCGCTCAGCCCCTGCGCCAGCGCGTCGAGATCGCGCCCGGCCATGCCGCCATAGGTGGGAAAGCCCTCGGTGCGGATCAGGTGCGCGCGGGCCGTCTCGGCCAGCACGTCGTCGTTCAGCGCCAGCCAGCCGCCGATATTGCCGAACGCGTCCTTCTTGGCGCTCATCGTCATGCCGTCGGCGACGGCGAAGCAGTCGCGCGCGATGTCTGAGATCGAGCGATCCTGCTGGCCTTCTTCGCGCAGCTTGATGAACCAGGCGTTCTCGGCGAAGCGGCAGCCGTCGATGATGAACGGCTTGCCGTGCTTGTGGGCGATCTCGGCCGTGGCGCGGATATTGGCGAGGCTCACGGGCTGGCCGCCGCCGGCGTTGTTGGTGATCGTCGTCATCACCAGCGGCACCGCGTCGCCATGCTCGGCGAGGTAGGCGTCAAGCCGGGCGAGGTCCATGTTGCCCTTGAACGGGTGCAGGTTGGACGGATCATGCCCCTCGTCGATCACCAGGTCGTCGCCGGCCGCGCCGGAGGCCTCGATATTGCCGCGGGTGGTGTCGAAATGGGTGTTCGAGGGGATCCGTTTGCCGCTGCCGCCGTAGATCGAAAACAGGATCGCCTCGGCGGCGCGGCCCTGGTGGGTGGGGATCACGTGGGCGAACGGCATGAGGTTTTTCACCGCCGCCTCGAACCGGCCGAAGCTGGGACTGCCGGCATAGCTCTCGTCGCCGCGCATGATCGCGGCCCATTGCAGCGACGACATCGCGCCGGTGCCCGAGTCGGTGAGCAGATCAATCAGCACATCGTCAGAATGCAGCGCGAACAGGTTGTACTGCGCCGCCTCGATCAGCCGCTTGCGCTCGTCGCGGGTGGTCATGCGGATCGGTTCGACGGATTTGATGCGGAAGGGTTCGATGATGGTTTTCATCGCGGGGCTCCTGAATTCCGGCCCCGGGACTCGTGGCAACCTTTGCACGATGGGGCCGAAGCGCCGCGGTTGCCCGGATGCGTCCGGACCGCGCTCAGCGCCCATTGGGTTGCGCGGGCAAGGTGCCATTGGGCGGGCGGAGGGTCAAGACCGGCGCGGCGCCGTTTTACCCGCGCGCCGCCCCCCCCGTCAGTGCGACCAGCTCGGCTTGCGCTTCTCAATGAAGGCCTGGACGCCCTCGTCGGTGTCGGGCTCCATCATGTTGGCGGCCATCACCGCGCCGGCGCCGTCGTAGGCGGCGGCGAGCGGCTGCTGCACCTGGGCGTAGAACCCCTGCTTGCCAAGCCGCATCGCCACCGGAAGCTTGCCCGCGACCACCTCGGCCAGCGCCATCGTTGCGGCGGTGAGTTCGGCCAGCGGCACCACCCGGTTGACCAGCCCGACCTCGCGCGCGCGGTCTGCCGCGATGAATTCGCCCGTCGCCGCCATCTCGAACGCCACCTTGCGCGGCACGTTGCGCGCCAGCGCGACAGCCGGGGTGGAGCAGAACAGTCCGAGGTTCACGCCGTTCACCCCAAACACCGCGCCCTCGGCGGCCACCGCCATGTCACAGCTCGCCACCAGCTGGCAGCCGGCGGCGGTGGCAATGGCGTGGACCTCGGCGATCACCGGCTGGGGCAGGGCGGGGATCATCTGCATCACGTCGCCGCAGCGCGAGAACAGGTCTTCGAAATAACCTTGCCCGCCGTCCTGCGCCCCGGTGCGCGCGGCCTGCATCTGCTTGAGGTCGTGGCCGGCCGAGAACGCCTTGCCATTGGCGGCGATCACCACCACGCGGATGGTCTCGTCTGCGGCCAGCGCGGTGAAGGCGGCGCGCAGCTCGGCCAGCATCGCGTCCGACAGCGCGTTGAGCGCGCGTGGGTTGTTCAGTGTCAGCCGGGCAATCGCCCCGTGATCTTCGCGCAGCAGAATCGGCTCATCCATCTTGTTCTCCCTGTCCGTTCCCGCGAAGATACGGGCTGGGCCAACGCAGGAAAAGCCATGACGCTGAAAATGACCCTCGACGATCTGCGCGCCTTCATGCGCGACCATTTCCAACAGGTGGCCGAGGAGTTCGAGATCCTCGACGTGAGCCCGATGCACCTGGTGCTGCGCGCGCTGGTGGACGACAAGCACCTGCGCCCCGGTGGCACGGTGTCGGGGCCGACGATGTTCGCGCTGGCCGACGTGGCGGTTTATCTGGCGATCCTGGCGATGATCGGGCCGAAGGCGCTGGCGGTGACGACGAATTGCTCGATCGACTTCATGCGCAAGCCCAAGGCGCACGCCAACCTGCGCGCCGAGGCGCGGCTGCTGAAGCTCGGCCGGGTGCTCGCGGTGGGCGACGTGCTGATCTTTTCCGAGGGCGAAGAGGCCCCGGTGGCGCGCGCCGCGCTGACCTATTCGATCCCGCCGGAGCGGTAGCGCCGCCGCACTGCGGCGATTTCGCCACGTTGACCGAAGGGGCGCGGGTGCGATACCTGAGCGAACCAATCAGGTTTTTCGAGGACCCCGCCATGACCGACGCGCCCGAACCGCGGCTGAAGCACTACCCGATCACGTTCTTCGCCATCCTCATGGGGCTGATGGGCCTCACGCTGGCGTTTCACGCCGCCTCGCCGTTCTACAAGCTGGCCGAAACCGCCGCGCAGGTGATGCTCTGGATCGCCATCGCCGCTTTTGCCCTGGTCGCTGCCGGCTACATCGCCAAGGCGCTGCGCTACCCGGGCATGGTGGCCTGGGAATGGCACCACCCGGTGCGGCTGGCGTTCTTTCCCACCATCACCATCTCGCTCCTGCTGCTGTCCTCGGCGCTGCTCGCGCATTACCCGGCGGCCGCGCGCGTGGTGTGGTTTGCCGGCACCATCGGCCAGGGCATGCTCACCGTGGCGGTGATCAACGGCTGGATCAGCCACCGCTCGTTCGAGGTGGGCCACCTCACGCCGGCCTGGTTCATTCCCGCCGTCGGCAACGTAATCGTGCCGGTGGCCGGCGCCGAGATGGGCTATATCGAGACCTCCTGGGCCTTCTTTGCCGTCGGCATGATGTTCTGGGGCGTGCTGCTGACGCTGGTGATGAACCGGCTGATCTTCCACGATCCGATCCCCGGCCGGTTGTTTCCGACCATGGTGATCCTGATCGCGCCGCCCTCGGTGGCCTTCGTGGCCTACGTGAAGATGACCGGCGGCGTGGTCGACGGCTTTGCCCGGGCGCTGATCTACACCGGCTTCTTCTTCGCGGCCCTGGTGCTGGCGGAGCTGCCCAAGCTCGCCAAGCTGCCGTTCGCGCTGAGTTGGTGGGCGCTGTCCTTCCCGCTCGCGTCGCTCAGCATCGCCAGCTTCCTGTTCGCCCGGATCGAGCATTCGCCGTTCCACCAGACTGTCGGGCTGGTCGTGCTGGTTCTGCTGGTGCTGGTGGTGCTGGGGCTGACCTGGCGCACCCTGAAGGCAATCGCGAACCACGAGATCTGCCACCCCGAGTAGCGGCGGCGGCGTTCCCCCGGGGGGCAGGGCCTCTCCCGGGGGCGCTCTGTGTGGGGTAAAATAATACCTATTTTATAACCCATTGTTTTTGCGAAACTATTCCAGAAGTCCGGTGCTTGACTGTGGGCGGAAAACGCTTAGAACCGGCCCATCCGAAACCCACCAAGGGCCGAACCAGATGAAAACATTTTCTGCGACTCCCGCAGACATCGAGAAGAAATGGATCCTGATCGACGCCGAAGGCGTTGTTCTGGGCCGTCTCGCCTCGATCGTGGCCATGCGTCTGCGTGGCAAACACAAGCCGAGCTTCACCCCGCACATGGATTGTGGTGACAACGTCATCATCATCAATGCCGACAAGGTGCAGCTCACCGGCAAGAAGCGCACCGACAAGGTGCACTACTGGCACACCGGCTACCCGGGCGGCATCAAGTCGCGCACGGCCGGCCAGATCCTCGAAGGCGCGCATCCCGAGCGCGTGGTCGAGATGGCGATCAAGCGGATGCTTCCGGGCAACAAGCTGAGCCGCAAGCAGATGTCGAACCTGCGCGTCTACGCCGGGGCCGAGCACGGCCACGAGGCGCAGAAGCCGGAAGTTCTCGACGTCAAGTCGATGAACAAGAAAAACACGCGTGAGGGCTGACCATGGTTGAAGAGATCAAATCGCTCGACGAGCTCAATACCGTCGTGGAAGGCACCGCGGCTGCGACCCCGGTCGAAGCCCAGATCCTCGCCCCGCGCGAGCCGGTCCGTGACTCGCTGGGCCGGGCCTATGCCACCGGCAAGCGTAAAGACGCGGTCGCCCGTGTCTGGATCAAGCCAGGCTCCGGCAAGGTCACCGTCAACGGCAAGGAAATGGACAAGTACTTCGCCCGCCCGGTGCTGCAGATGATCCTGCGCCAGCCGTTCTCGGTGGCCGGCGTCGAAGGCGAGTTCGACGTGATGGCGACCGTCAAGGGCGGCGGCCTTTCGGGCCAGGCCGGCGCGGTCAAGCACGGCATTTCGAAAGCGCTGCAGCTCTACGAGCCGTCGCTGCGCCCGGCGCTCAAGGCGGCCGGCTTCCTGACCCGCGACAGCCGCGTGGTGGAACGCAAGAAATTCGGCAAGGCGAAAGCCCGTAAGAGCTTCCAGTTCTCCAAGCGCTAACGCAGAACGAGCAAAAAACTCAACAAAAACAAACGCCCGCATCAATTTGCGGGCGTTTTCTGTTGTTAGCAGTATTGTAGCAGGGCGCTGATTTCGTTGACGTTTTGAGTTAGCGAAATTAGCATAATGGTAGCGTTTTAGGCATGTTTGAAGCGGGTAGGCATTGGCGTTTTACGAGAACAGGCAGGAGCACTACGGCGGCGCACTTGTGCTGTTTACGCGCAATCTGTCTGTCGCTGTTCCTAACTCCAAAACGCATCGTCAGCCAACATGGTATATGCGGCTGAAAATAGCTGGGCGCAAAGGCTACGTTACATGCAGCACAAAGCTGACCAAGTATGAAGATGCGTATGCGTTTGCGCATGCTGAGTATCTGCGGCTGCAACACGCTGCGCGCATGGGGCACAGCTTGGACGAATACACGTTTGAGCAGCATTGGAACGATTGGTATGAGCGCAACTTGAGCAATGGCACGTGGGCAGATGAGCGTGCGCGTTGGCACAAAATGTATTTCAATCGCTACTTCAAAGACTATTTCTCAAACAGCGACAGCAGTTCAATGCTGCTTAATGACATCACACCGCAATTTGCTGCTGGATATTGGGACTGGCGGAAGGGCTATTGGACGAGCGAGAAAGCTGCAAAGCTGCGCAACTACAATCCAAAACGACGCGGAAGCAAAACACGCGGGACAGCAAACGCAAAGGCGGTGCCAGCGCTAAAGACGCTGCAGATGGAGCAAAGCGCGCTAAATCAGATTTTCTACGATGCATTTGAACGCGGACGCATGCAGCAAGTGTTTAAGATGCGCGTAGCAGACAAAGGTGCGGCGCCAAACAGGCGTGCGGGGTTCGACACGGGGCGCGAATACAGGGTGTTGGTGCGCAACTTGCGCAGTTACAGGGACTGCAAAGGGCGCTTTGCAAGCGAAGGGCTGAATGCATGGCACAAGCTGCAACGCGCACAACTTTCCCATTTCATCATGTTCTTGCTGCACAGCGGGCTGCGTGTTGGTGAAGCGCGTGAAATGCGCTGGAGTGATGTGACGTTTGACATTGAGATTGATGGCGAAGACGAGCGCATTGCAGAAGTGCGGGTGAGCAAGGCGACGAAAAAGGGGCAAGCGCGTTTTGTGCAGACGCAACCTGGCGCAAACAGGGCACTGCATGACTGGAAAAAACTTTCACCGCATACACAAGCGAACGACTGGGTGTGGTTTGGGCAAAGGCAGACAGCGGACGGCAAAGCAACGCAGATTACAGACCTAAACAAAAGCTTTCAGCAGTATCTGCGCGCAATTGAGTTCGACGGCAGGCAAGATGGCTTGCTTTACGACAGGGACGGGGACAGGCGCAGCTTGTATAGCTTGCGGCATACATATGCGACGATGCGCTTGGAAAGGGGTGACGTGAGCGTTTACGACTTGGCGCTGAACATGGGCTGCAAGGTCAAGCAAATCGAAACGCATTACTCACATGTTGTTTCAAAGCAGCGCAGACAGCAAATTACGCGCACAATACGGAAGAAGCGCAAGGATACAGAAGTGACTGGCGCGGCGATGGAGAATGACGCGTTTTTGAAAGAAGCGCTGCGTAGATACAGGGTTGGCGAATTGAGTGACGATGCATTTTTGCAGATAGTGAACTACGAAGATAAGAAAGTTGATGGGAGGTAGGCGAATGCTGTTGCTGAATATCGTTTTGATGGTGACGCTATGTGTTTTTTATTTGTGGATTGTTCCAAAACTAACGGCTGGTCTAAAAGGCGTAGTGCTAGTGCCATTGTTTTCAATTTACTTGGTAGGCGGGATTATTTTAGCAATACTTTGTCTTATGTCGATTCCGCGCAGCACAAACGAGTTGTTCATCTATCCGTTTTTTGACCTGGCGTCTTTGTTTGTGCAAAAGTTCGTATTGGAATGACTTTTTGACCGTTAAATCAATTCAATAGCGTTGCGCAGCTTGCTCTCGTTGTAGTCAATGTAGCGCTGCGTGGTGCTAATGTCTTTGTGTCTCGCCAGCGCCTGTATCACCCGCACATTCACGCCCTTGTCCGCCAGTTCAGTCAAAAATTGCCGCCTGCCGCTGTGCGAACTGGCGCCTTTGACGTTGGCGAGCGCATAAAAGCGTGCAAACAGGTTCACAATCGTTTGCGCGCTGAACCCGCCGCGCTTTGCGCTGAAAAACAGCGGGGCTTTGGGATTGCTGGTGTGATGGGGGTAGGCGGTGGCATAAGCTGCTAGCGCTTTGCTGAGCCGTTTGCTCACAAGCACCGTGTTCGCTTCGTCGCCTTTCGTTTGCCCTGCTGCCAAGTAAATCGTGTCGCGCACCGCGCCGCACGCGGCGTATGCGTCGCCTACACGCAGTGCCGCAATCTCGCATGCACGCAACCCAGCAAAAAAGCTCAACGCGAAAATAGCGCGGTTACGCGCGCTGTAGCGGTGTGCGTCGATGACCGCATACACGCATTTTTGTTCCGCCTGTGTCAGTAGCTTTGCTTGTTTCATTTCTCGCCCAAAATGTGTGTTTTTACTGCAATACATTGTAATACCACACATATTTGCGGACGACCAAAAAATGCGCTTTTGCTAAGCCTTTGTAATCAAATGCGGGTTGGGGGATTTGTTAGTGATTGTATAAACTAACACATTATGCGTTGGTCTGCGATTTCAGCAACTTTGTGTTTGTGCAGCAAGTAATCGCTCAGCAGCCGTTCAATCTCAGCAAGCCCGCTTGTTCCCGCTTCGTCTTGCCGCTCGTTTAATCTTGTCCGCGTGTGCGCCAAGCAGTTTATTGCAGCGTCTACGCTAAAGTCCTGTCCCGCGTGTTTCTGCCAAGCAAACCAGTTCCTGTTCTTTTTGCACCAAGTTGTGCTCAGTTCTTCTGCTGTTTCAATTTCATCTATCTCTATCAGTTTCAGCAATGTGTAATTCAAAAGCTTCATGTGTTTTTCCTTTGCCAATGTGTTGTGTGATGTTGGATTTGGCAAAAACTTAGGATTAGCTGCAAAACACTGTTTGCAGCTTCCAGCGTTTCCGCCATCACACATCAGTCAGCATCGCTGTTGTTCAGTGTGTTGCAGTTCGTCCTGCTATCTTATCCTGCGTGCAGCAATTGCCGCTCGCCGCAACGCAGTTTCCTTCGTCCGTTCGTTTGCCGCTTTCCGCACAAGCAAGCGGCGTAGCTGATGGATGGGTTTAGGGGTGGGACGGGGTTGGGCACAGTGTGTTGCGGGCAAAAACAGCGTGTCTGCGCCCAGCGTTTTGTATTCGTGCAAGCCGTAGTGCACCGCGTTCTCAACGTCCCGCACGCCGCCAATCCATGTGTTTTCGTAGCCCATCGTAAAGCTGCTCGCTTCTTCCCATGCACATCGTGCCGTTTCGCAAAAGGCGGCGATGTTGGTGTTTGGGCGGGCGACGAAGTGATAGTGCAAGTTGCTGTTGCTTGTGCCCATGTGCCTAAACACAGCTCGTTCAATCCTGTGTCCTGCCGCCACCATCTTGTCGCCAAAGTAAGTTTTGTCCAAGCTGTTAAAGTATTTGCGCAAAATCGCTTCTGCCCTTTGTTCGCCAATGCTGTGTCCATCCGTCCATTTCAAAGTGCCAAACACCTGCCAGTCTGTCTGCGCCAGCCACATCGCAAGTTCGTTCTGTTGCCTTTCAAGTTCTGCGTAGTTCATTTTTCTTCGTCGTTTGCACTGGTTTAAGGGGGGCTTTGGGGCTGGCGGCATTGGATTTGCGCACAAGCGCACTGCGCGTTTTTTCTACATGTGAGCCAGTTTTGCGTGTCGTTGTGTGCTGCTTGCTCGTGCCAAGCTCAGCCAGGCGTTCTCGCCGCCCGCTTTGCTTACGCAGCATCTGTCGCAACAGCAGCACCGCCATGTCCATCGCAGCGTGCTGTTCAGCGTCGTCCAGCCGCATGTAGCGTGCAAATGCCAGTTCCAGTTGTTGCCTTACCTCATCCAAGTTCGTCATTGTGTGCCTTTCGAGCTATTTATGCTTTGCGGGCAAAGGCTTGGTGTAGGGTGGATGCGCTGGGAGTGACTGGTGGCAACGCGCTTTGGGAAAATGGCTTGCGCTGTCGGCGGCGTTACGTAGGCTTTGTTGGGTAATGGGCATGGGCTGGAACATGAAATTTGAACTTGAAAAGCACCATAGAGACGTAGCTGACAGTGAACTGTTGGATGATTTGAAGCGCGTTGCGAAAGAATTGAATGCACAGAAAGTTACGATTGATGAATATAATGAACGCGGGAAATATCATGCTACAACGCTGACAAGACGGTTTGGTGGGTGGTTTGTTGCGCTTGAAAGGGCGGGGTTGAAGAAAACAAGGAATTTGAACATTGCAGATGAGGCGCTGTTTGAGAATTTGGTAGACGTGTGGGCAAATTTAGGTCGGCAACCCAAGTATAGTGACATAAACACGGATTCATCCAAGTATTCAGCGGGAACATATGAATATAGGTTTGGCACATGGCGAAAGGCGTTGGAGGCTTTTGTTGCGTGGGCAAACGACGGGATTGTTGCAGTGCCTGAGAAAACAAAGAAGAGTCGCAGCGCGCACAAAACTAAAAGGAATATCAATTGGAGACTTAGGGCGCTGGTTTTGATGCGTGACGGTGCGCGCTGTCAGCTTTGTGGAGCTACGCCACAAGACGGTGTTAGGTTGCACGTAGACCATGTTTTGCCGTATAGCAAGGGGGGCGAGACTGTGATTGAGAACCTGCGAATACTTTGCGAGAAATGCAATATTGGGCGTAGCAATATTGTCAAATAGTTTGAAAATTGAGTTCTTGTTTTGGCGGAACTTGATGCACGCGAACGAAAGCTTTTACTGGCTTTGAATGCGCTTAGACGCGGAGAAAACGTGCAAAACAGGCAGTTGCGCAACTTGCTTGGCAGCGATGGGTTTGCACTGTTTGAAGACGAATGGCGGCAGCAGCAGGAGCTACGCGAAACGCTGCGAAACAAGCCCAGTGCAATAGCTGAATATGAGCGACGGCTGAAACGAGCGACGTTTGCATACAGCAAGGCGGATGCTGCGGACAGACATGGTAGGGCGGCGGCAGGTGAACTGTTTGCGGAAGCTGACAGGCAGTTTGAGCGACTAGCTGAATATTTGAGCGAAAACATTGCGGGGCATGCGGACTTGGAGTGCTGGCTAGATAGGGGCGTGCATTATGATGCGAGCAATGTGCCAACCAGCAGCGCTGACAGTTTTCCGTGCGTCATTACATCACGTAGTGCGCGCAACGAGGGCGGTGGCTTGCTGCATGTGAAACGAACGAAGCGGCAGGTGAAGGTGGATGCAGTTGAGCGCGCACTTGCGGAGCTTGAAGGCGAAACAGGCGATGGGGCGAAGATTGCGGAGCGGCTGGCGGTTGGACGAAAGCTGAAAGGGCTGGCAGAAGGCTGAGCGCAGAAGCATGCGCGCAAGTTATCTTTTCTTCTAAGCATCTGTTTTAGGTCGGCTTTTGGTGCAGTTGACTGCATACTTACAGTGCTACGAGAGGAGAAAAAAATGTCGGCACTGTCTAAACTTAGCATCAAGTCCGTTGTCCGCAGCAACAAACAAGACCCCATTGTGCAACGCAGGCGCAAGCTGAGCGCGGCGATTGACGAGCAGATGCTGGTAGTGGCTGCTGTGCAGAAGGGCGAAGACTACGAGGTGCAGCGGAAAAGCTGGGTGCGTGGCGAGGACGGAGAGAAGGTGCTGGTTGAGCGTGCGCGCAAGGTGCGGGCTTGGTTTTTTGAGCAGGACGCTGGCTGGTATGTGCAGTGCAAATACGGGACGAAGGCGCTGGCGCTTGGCAGCGGCAATGCGGTGTTTGTGAACGCGTTGAAAGAAGTGCGCGGAGTGCTGGAAACGTTGAAGGCTGCTGTTGAGGCAGGCGAGCTGGACGAAGCTATTGAAAACACGCTGAAAAAGCGGGAAAAGAAGGCTGCGTAAAGGGCGGGATAACAGTAGCAGTTAGTTAGCAGAAAATATGACTACCTTGTAACAAGCTGTTAATAAAGGTATAAAAGGTCGTTACGGATAGCGAAGCGCTGATCCTGCGTTTCAAAATTCGAAAAGGGCCGCTTTCGGGCGGCCCTTTCCAGTTGCGGGGGGCGTGCGCTTCGCCTATATCCCCGCCTCAAGGCACCCGTAGCTCAGCTGGATAGAGCGCTGCCCTCCGAAGGCAGAGGCCACAGGTTCGAATCCTGTCGGGTGCACCATTTCCCCCGCCGCCGGCTGAAACACCCCGCGCCACATTCGTTTTGGCGAATATTTTTCGCCGGCTTATCACCCTGAAACATAACGCAATTATTTGATTTTTTGGGGCTTGCGCCTGGCCGCAGGCGCGGTGTGCCTGCACAAATTTCTAGCGTGGTGCTGGCTTTTCAGCTAGGCCTTTGGCGCTCAGACGCAGGGAGGCGGCATGTATCGCAGGGCCACGAGCGGCGGTTTCATCGTAATCACCACGTTCCTGATCGTCGTGGTCATGGCGCTGTTTACCTGGGTCATGTGGGGCATGGCCCGCCAGGTCTTCACCATGACCGACGTGATGATCGAGGTGAACGAAAGCTTCAAGGCGATGGTGATCAACATGGAAGCCATGGCCTCCGACGTTCACGCGATGAACGGTAACATCGTCACCATGACCGGTGCCATGACCGAGATGACCCAACACATGGCCGAGATGGACACGACCATCGCCGGGATGTCGCGCAACATCGCCTCGATGGACGAGGGGATGACCGCGATGGTCGGCTCGATGCAGACGATGAACGCCGCCATGGGCCAGATGACGATGGATGTGGGGCGCGCCTCCTACGCCTTCTCGAACCCGATGTCCTACATGTTCGGCGGCTTCCCGTTCTAACCCGGTCCGGGTCCGGGTAACCTGCACCGCGCTGGCCGCGGTGATCGGAGTCGCGCGGGCGCGTCGGGTGGCGACTGTTTCCCAATCAGCAACAATCAGGCGATGATTGGCCGAAAGGGCATCACATTCGTTAATATGAATATGAAATTGCCGAAATCAGGCAAAAAACGTAATGATATTTCAAAATCAAACTCTATAATTGAGAAATATTCCGATGTCTTAATGTGTTGCCGAAAGGTCAAGCACAGATAAGAAAAACAGGGAGGAGACATGCGGAGCCACGCCCGAATCGCCGCCGTTGTCGGCGCGATTGTCAGCCTCGTCACGGCGTCGCAGCCCGGTTTGGCGCAGAGCCATGCCGCGGCCGCCGCTACGGCCAACGGATACCAGACCGCGCCGGTGATGGTCAGCCATCTCGGTGGTTCGGCGATCGTCGGCGGTACAGTGATTCCGTTCAAGGAAGTCACGCTCTCGGCCCAGGTGCCGGGGCGGGTCACGTTCCTGGCCGGCGCCGAGGGGCATCGGGCGACGGAAGGCGAGGTGCTGGTGCGCATCGACGACGCCGATCTGCAGGCCAAGCGCCGGGCGGCGGTGAGCCAGGTCTACCAGGCCGACAGCGCGCTGCGAAATTCCTACATGCAATATTCGCGCGAGCTCTATTCGCCGCGGGTCAACTCGATCACCGGCTTTCCCGGCATGGGCGTGCCCGCCACCTTCGACCAGTTCTTTACCCGTGGATTTTCGTCGGCGATGGGCCAGTCGAGCCCCGGGCTCGAACGTCAGGCCGATCTCTACGCCCAGGGTGCGGGGGTCGACCAGGCCACCCAGGCGCTGACCCAGGCCCAGGCCAATCTTGACTCGATCGACGCGATGATCACCGATTTCCGCGCCACGGCCGCCTTTGGCGGGATCGTCATGCGCAAGCACGTCGAGGTGGGCGATACGGTGCAGCCCGGCATGCCTTTGGTGGATTTCGCCTATATCGACTACCTGCGGATCGAGGCCGACGTGCCGGTGCGCCTCGCCGCCGGGCTTGCCGAGGGCATGCTGGTGCCGGCGCGGCTCGACTCCGGCGGTGGCCCGGTCGAGGCGCGGGTGGCGCAGATCTACCCGGTGGCCGATCCCAAGCGCCACACCGTGACGGTGAAGTTCGACCTGCCGCTCGGCACCGCCGGGGGGCCAGGCATGTATGCCGAGGTGACCGTGCCCGACGCCAGCGTGCCGGCCCAGGCCCAGGCCAGCGTGCCGGCCGAGGCGCTGGTGTGGCGCGGCAGCCTGCCGTCAGTGTTCGTGCTCGAAAACGGCGCGCCGTCCTTGCGCACGGTGCGGGTGGGCTACCCGCTCGCGGATGGCTCGATCACCGTCGTGTCGGGCCTCGTGGGCGGCGAAACGGTGATCCTGTCGCCGCCGTCCTCGCTTGTGTCGGGGCATTGAAAACAGTGCGTCTGGCCGAGGTGAAACAATGACGACGGAGCGCGAAAACGGCGCCGCCCCCGCAGCGCCGGCCGAAGGGCTCGGCCTCGCGGGCCGTCTTGCCAAGGCGTTCATCAATTCGCCGCTCTCGCCGCTGTTGCTGCTGGCCTGTCTCGGCCTCGGTATCATGGGGCTGATCCTCACACCCCGGCAGGAAGACCCGCAGATCTCGGTGCCGATGGTCGATGTGTTCTTCTCCTATCCCGGCATCTCCGCGCAGCAGGTGGCGAGCCTCGCCACCGACCCGCTGGAGCGGCTGATGAGCGAGATCCCCGGCGTCGATCACGTCTACTCGTCGTCGCAGCGCGACGGCGCGATGGTGACGGTGCAGTTCGAAGTGGGCGAAAAGATGGGGGAGTCCCTCGTCAAGCTCAACGACAAGATCCAGTCCAACCTCGACCGCATCCCGCCCGGCGTGAGCCAGCCGCTGATCAAGCCCAAGGGCGTCGACGACGTGCCGATGGTCACGCTCACGCTGTGGAGCCACGAGGTCGACGAAGGCGCGCTGCGGGCGCTCGGGCTCGACGTGATGCAGCGCCTGAAAGAAGTGCCGAACACGGCGCAGAGCTTCGTCGTCGGCGGCCGCTCCGACGCGATCAAGGTCGAGGTGTTCCCCGAGCGCCTCGCCGGCTTTGGCATTGGGCTTGACGAGATCGCCCAGACCATCACCGCCGCCAATTCCGAGCGCGGGGTGGGCATGGTCGAGGTCGGACAGAGCTCGTTCACGCTCTATACCGGCTCGTTCCTGCGCACCGCACGCGATATCGAGAGCCTGATGATCGGCGTGGGGCAGGGCCAGCCGACCTATATCCGCGACGTGGCGCTGGTGACCCAGGGCACCGACGACGCCAGCTCGATGGTGAGCTATTACACCGGCCCGGCCTATGGCGCCCATGGCGAGGAGGGGGCCGGGACCGACCCCGCCGCCGTGCCCGCCGCGCCGCTCGGCGCCTCCGCCGTGACCATCGCGGTGGCGAAGAAATCCGGCTCGAACGGCGTTTCGGTGGCCAATGCGGTGCTCGCCTACGTCGACCGGCTGCAAGGCAACCTGATCCCCGACAACGTGCATGTCGAGATCACCCGCAACTATGGTGAAACCGCCAACGAGAAGGTCAACGAGCTGATCTTCAAGCTGTTCGTGGTGACCGGCGCGGTGACGCTGCTGATCTGGGCGGCGCTGGGGGTGCGGGCCGCGACGGTGGTGCTGATCGTGATCCCGATCGTCATCCTGGTCACGGTGTTCGCGGCCTGGCTGCTGGGCTACACGATCGACCGGGTCTCGCTGTTCGCGCTCATTTTCTCGATCGGTATCCTCGTCGACGACGCCATCGTCGTGGTGGAAAACATCTACCGGCGCTGGCTCGAGGAGGGCGAATGCTCGGAAGGGTGCAGTGTTGACGCGGTGCGCGAAGTCGGCAACCCGACGATCCTCGCTACCCTCACGGTGATCGCGGCGCTGCTGCCGATGGGCTTCGTGCGCGGCATGATGGGCCCTTACATGGAGCCGATCCCGGCGCTCGGCTCGGTGGCGATGGTGTTCTCGCTGTTCGCCGCCTTCATCTTCACGCCCTGGCTGGCGCAGCGCATCCGTCCGCCGATGAAGGCGTTGGAGAAGGCCCAGGCCAAGGAACACAGGCAGAGCCTCGCGCTCAACCGGTTCTTCGTGCGCCTGCTGGTGCCGCTGATCACCCGGCGCCCGGTGGGCTGGGGCTTCGCGATCGGCCTGGTGGCGGTGTTCGTGCTGTCGCTGATGCTGTTCTCGGCCAAGGCGGTGACGGTGAAGATGCTGCCGAAAGACAACAAGCCCGAATACAACGTGACCCTGAACATGCCCGAGGGCACGCCTTTGCCGGTGACCGCCAACGTGGTGAACGCGCTCGCCGCCCAGCTGCGCACGATCCCCGAGGTGGTGGCGCTGCAAAGCTACGTCGGCTCGGCAAGTCCGTTCAATTTCAATGGGTTGGTCCGCCACAGCTACCTGCGCGACAGGTCGTGGCAGGCCGATATCCAGGTCCAGCTGACCGCCAAGCACCACCGCGACCGCTCCTCCGAAGAGCTCGCCGTGCTCACCCGCGAGATGCTCACGCCGATCGCCCGCGAGCTGGGCGCGCGCATCGAGGTGGTCGAGATGCCGCCCGGACCGCCGGTGCTGCAAACCATGGTGGCCGAGATCTACGGCCCCGATGACGCGACCCGCCGCCAGGTGGCCACCGACATCGAGGCGCTGTTCGAGCGCGCCGAGATCACCGTCGACGTCGACAGCTACCTGCAGATGCCGTTCAGCTCCTGGCGCTTCGTGGTCGACCGCGAAAAGGCCAGCCGGCGCGGCGTGTCGGTCGAGACCATCAACCGCCAGCTCGAGATGGCGATGGGCGGCTTCATCCTCGGCGACGTGAAGAGCGACCGCGCGGTCGAGCCGATGTTCATCTACCTGCAGATGCCGCTGGCGCTGCGCGGCCAGTTCGGCCGGCTCGGCCAGCTGCCGGTGCCCTCGGCCACCGGGGCGATGATTCCGCTCACCGAGCTGGGCCATTTCGAGCAGTTCGAGCTTGACGATCCGGTCTACCACAAGGATCTGCGCGCGGTGGAATACGTCACCGGCGAAGTCACCGGCAAGCTCGGCGCGCCGATCTACGCGATTTTCGAGATGGAAGACCTGCTCGATGGCTATACCGCACCCGACGGCGTGCGGGTCGAGACCAATTTCGTCGGCCCGCCGGACGACAGCCTGTCGTCGGCGCTGGAATGGACCGGCGAGTGGACCGTCACCTACGAGACCTTCCGCGACATGGGGCTGGCCTTCGCCGTGGCGCTGATCCTGATCTATATCCTCGTGGTCTGGGAGTTCGGCAATTTCACCCTGCCGGCAATCGTCATGGCGCCGATCCCGCTCACGCTGATCGGTATCGTGCCGGGGCATTGGCTGTTTGGCGCCTCGTTCACCGCGACCTCGATGATCGGCTTCATCGCGCTGGCCGGGATCATTGTGCGTAACTCAATCCTGCTGGTGGATTTCTCGCTGCACGCGGTCGAGAAGGGGGTCCGGGTGCAGGACGCGGTGATCCACGCCTGCCAGACCCGTACCCGGCCGATCATCATCACCGCGATGGCGCTGATCGTCGGCTCGTCGGTGATCCTGTCCGACCCGATCTTCCAGGGCATGGCGATCTCGCTGATGTTCGGCGGGCTGGTGTCGACGCTGCTCACGCTGGTGGTGATCCCGCTCGGCTGCGTGAGCTTCCGCAATTCGCTGATCGCCGCCTGCGACGGGCCGGTGCCGGCGAGCGCGCTGGAGCCGGGCAGCGCGTCGGGCGCAGCCGCCCTCGGTGGCGGCACCGATGCGGCGCTGCGCGCGGCGCGGGCCGAACGGCGCTCGGGCGGCGGTCTCGCGCGCTCGGCGGCGTCGGCGGCCCGGATGATCGCGGCGCTGGCCGGCCTGGTCGGCGCCGGGTTTGCCGCGCTGGCGCGTGGCTTGCGCCGGATCGCCGAAGGCGCCGTGCCGAAGCCCGCCAGCGCGCCGGCAGCTCCGGTGATGCCGGCCCCGGTGGCCGCGCCGGCCCGCCCCGCGCCGCCGACCGCTGCCGCGCCGGTCGAACCGGCCGCCACGAGCGCGCCGCCAAAGCCGGCAGACCCGCCCGCCGCGACGGCGCCGGCGCCGAAGCCGGCCGTGACGCCGAAGCCGGCGGCAACGCCCAGAGCCACGGCCCGCAAAGCCACGCCGTCCAAACCTGCGGCGAAACCTGCGGCCAAGCCGGCCACGGTCGCCAAGCCGAAGACGAAGACGAAAGCCAAGCCGGCGGCGACGGCCAAGCCCGCGGCCAAGCCGGCCGCCGCGAAGGCATCCACCAAACCGAAATCAACCGCCGCGCCGAAGCCTGCCGCCAAGCCCGGACCCGCCGGAGCGGGCGCCAAGGGCGGACGCCGGGGGATTCGGCTCAAGGGCATCGAGGAGGGCTCGGATGACTGACCCACGTCACAGATTGATCGCTTTGGCGACCGCGCTGCTCACGCTCGCCGCGCCTGCGGCGGGACAGGGCACCCAGGTGTTTCCGCCGGTTCCGGGGCCGTTCTACGTTGAGCCGATGATGCCGGAGCCGCCGGTCGACATCGCGGCCGGAGGCCAGCCGGGGGCGACCGGCTCGACCTTCCCCGGCGCGGCGATGGCCGCCCCCGGGCCACTGTTTGCCCCCCCCGCGAACGCGATGCGGCTGCCCTACTGGATGCAGCCCGGCCAAGCGGGACAGGGGCCGCAGACGGCCGGGTCTGGCGTCAACGCGCCGCAAGCGGCGGGTGCCGGTGCTGTGGCCGGCGCGGGGGCGCGAGTCGGTGCGGCCGGCGGCGCGCGGGTCGGCGGCAGCGCGGGCGCGGGCGGCGGCAACACCGCCAACGTCGGCTACGGCCAGGCGACGGCGCCGGGGGCCTTCCCCGGCTACGGTGCGACGATGCCCTGGGCAGGGCCGGCGCAACCCGGCGGCGGCGCCGGTCCGGGCTACGGGGCCGCGCCGCAAGGCTATGGCTACGGCGCGCAGCCCGGCTGGGCCGCGCAGCCCTACATGCCCGCGCCCGGTTGGGGCGGATGGGCCGGCGCGCCCGGCGGCGGGAACTGAGGAGAGGGATGATGCGGAGCGTCCGGGGCAAGACGGCACGGCACGTGCAGAGGCACGCGGGATCGCGTCGCCTCGGCCGGGCGGTGCTCCTGCTCGCCGGTCTTGGCACGCTGCCGGCCCTGGGCCAGGTGGCAAACCCCTGGACCCCGCCGGGCACCACCGCGCCGCCGCTCTATGCCGGCGATGCCGCCGCGCCTGTGCCGGGGATGGCGCCAGCACCGGGGCCGGCTGGCATCGGCTGGGCCGGTCCGCAGGCAGCGAGCCGTTTCGCGCCGCCCGGTCTCGATGCGAGCCTGTCGGGCGGCGGCCCGGTGCCGGGCGCGGTGCTGCCCGCGATCCCGATGCCGACCGCGCAAGCGCCGGCTGTGGGGGCGGACAACGGGCTTTACGGCCCGCCGCTCACCGCGCCGACCGGCGGGTTTGGCGCGGTGCCGGTCACGCCGGTGGTGCCGGGCGTGGCGAGCTATCCCGGCGCGCTGCCTTACGGCGCGGGCGCCGGGGCAGGGGTTGCCCCCGCGACGCCGGGTTATGCGACCGGTGTCGCGCCAAGTACGCAAGGCTACGGGGGCGCGCAAGGTACGCAAGGCTACGGTGTCGCGCCTATCGCCCCGGGTTATGGCTACGGCACCGGGGGCGCGCAGGGCTACGGGGGTGCGCCGGGCTATGGCTACGGCACCGGGATTGCGCCGGGCTACGGGGGTGCGCCGGGCTACGGCTACGGCACCGGGGTTGCCCCCGGCACGCAAGGCTACGGGGTCGCACCGGGCTATGGATATGGCTACGGCGCACCCGGATACACCGGTGCGGTGCCCTATGGCAGCGCCCCCGCTTGGCCGGGCTACACGCCCGGCTGGGGCGGGGGCACCGGCGGCTGGCCGGGCACAGGGTTTGGCTCGGGTTTTCCGGGCACAGGATTTTCGCCCTTCGGTTTCTGGTGAAACCGGGCGGAGACGCTCTTCCTGACGGGAGAGAGAAGACGGAGAAGGGTGCATGTCCCGGTGCCCGGTATCCGGAGGAGGACGGGACTAGAACTTGGGAGACTTTGCAATGCGTAAAGGAATTCTGACGATCGCCCTCGCCGCTGGTCTGGCGGGCGGGCTTGCCGCTTCGGCTGAGGCGCAGGGCTGGGGGCCGGGCTACGGCTACGGCAACCCCGGTGGCTACAACAACGGTTGGGGCGGTGGCCCCTGGAACAACGGTGGTTGGGGTGGCCCCTGGAACAACAACGGCTGGGGTAACAACGGCTGGATGCCCTGGGGCAACAACAACGGCTACAACAACGGCTGGGGCAACAACTGGGGTCCGTTCAACGGCAACTCCGACGGGTCCGGCAACGGCTCGTTCAACTTCGGCTTCTCGGGCAACGCCGACGGCGCCGGCTCGGGCCGCGGCAACGGTAGCGGTTACGGCAACGGCTACGGCTACGGCTACAATGGCCCCTACGGCCCCTACGGCTACCCGCAGGGTATGGCCCCCGGCCAGGTGCCCCCGGGCATGCAGGCGCCGGTCGACGGCGCGGCCCAGCCCGGTGCTGCCGGTGGCGAGCCGCAGGTTCCCGCCGAAGGCAACGACGGCTGATCCAGCCGGCGCTGTTGCGCTTTGAAAGCTGCCTGTCTCCGCGCCCGGCGCGGGGACAGGCCTTGAGCGAAGACCCGATAAGACACTGCCCCGGAGGCCCCCATGACGCCGCACCGCCGATCGCCGCCGCACCGTGACCGCCGTCGCCCGTTGGGCGCGTGGCTGAGACCGGGCCTGCGCGCCGTGGCGCTGCCGATCACCGTTGCGCTGACGCTTCATGGCGCACCGGGACAGGCCCAGACCGCGCCGCCGCCCTATGCGGCCGAGGCGCTCTACCGCGCCGCCGACGGCAGCGAGAGCGCCGGGCGCGTGATCAAATCCGGCGCCGACATGCGCCTTGAATTCACCCAGGCCGGCAAGCCGGTGATCCAGATCATCCGCCGTGCCGAGGGCGTGATGTACGTGCTCGACCCGGCCACCAGGAGCTGGTTCGAGGTGCGCGGTGCGGCCGACCCGACCGCCGCCAATCCCGGCTACGCCCCGCCCTGCGAGACCGACAGCCAGGCCCAGGGGCTGACCTGCCGCTTCATCGGTAACGAGACCAGTTCGGGCATCAGCGCCGAAGTCTGGGAGGTCAGCCAACCCGGCCAGCCCCAGCCCTCGCGCGTGCTCTGGGACGGCGCACGCCGCCGCGCGCTGCGCCAGGATTACCCCGACGGCACCGTGATGGCGCTGGCCTTCATTGCGATGGAAGAGCTGGGCGGGCGGCGCGCCGAGCACTGGTCGCTCACCGTCACCCAGCCGGGCCAGGCGCCGCGGGTGGGGAGCTGGTATTTCGATCCCGAGCTGCGCGTCGAGCTGCGCGAAGAGCTGCCCACGGGCGAGCTGCGCAGCCTTGAGAACATCACCGTCGGCGCGATCGACGCGAGCGCGTTTCAGGTGCCCGAAGGCTGGACCCAGATCGTCCCGCCAAATGCCCCGGCCGGTGCGCCGGCGCCGAACTGACCGGGAGGGTGGGGGCATGCTGACACTTGTGGCCAATTTCAAGGGCGGCACGGGCAAGAGCACCGTGGTGTTCAACCTCGCGGTCTGGCTTCTGGCGTCCGGGCACAAGGTGAAGGTCTACGACCTCGATCCGCAGGGCACCGTGACCGACACCGCCGAGATCCGCGAAGACATGGGCTTCGCGCCCTTGCTCGATGTTGTCACCGAGCTGCCGGCCCGCCCCCGCGGCGAGGGGCTGATCGACGTCGGCCTGTCCGACACCGAGGCGATGCGCGCGGCGATCCGCGCGGCGGGGCGGATCGTGATCCCGGTCTCGCCGTCGCAGGCCGATATCTGGGCGACGCAGCAGTTTCTCGAGATCATCGCCGAGGAACGCGCTGGCAAGCGCGAGATTCCCGTCCTCGGCTTCGTCAACCGCGCCGATACGCATCCGCGCTCGCGCGAGAACGCCGAGACTTTCGCGGCGCTGAGATTGCTGCCGGGCATCAAGCCGATGAAGCCGAAGCTGGTGCAGCGGCTGGCATTCCGGCGGTCGTTTTCCGAGGGGCTGGCGGCGTTCGAGCTGGAGCGCGGCGGCAAGGCCGCGGCCGAGCTCGACGCGCTGGCGCGGGCCGTATTTGCATGACCCCGAAGCTGGGGAAGGAGAGTTAACGTGATTACCCCGATCCTGCGCCTCGTGTTGATCTACCTCGCGCTGATTGCCGCCGTGGTGGCGGTGTTCAACCGCGACAAGCTGGCCACCCTGGTCACCGGCGGCGGTGACGCCCCCATCGCGGCCCCGGCGCAACCCGCCCCGGCCCCGGTGGCCACGCCCGCGCCGGTGGCGGCCCAGCCCGCGCCGGCCGATCCGCGCCCCACCTACGGCTCAGACCTTCAAGCGCCGGTGGCCACGCCCGACGCGCAACCGTCCGGCGCCACTGCGGCCGGCGCCGCCGCTGACGACACCGACACCGCGATCGCAACCGCGGTCAACGCCGCGCGGGCCGCGTTCTGGACCGGCGATGTCGAGGGTGCGCGCGCGCAGATGCTGGCGCTCGTGGCGGCGCATCCCGACGATGCCGGCCTGCTCGGCGAGCTTGGCAACCTGCAGTTCGCGCTGCGCGACTATCCCGCCGCCGCCGAGGCCTGGCACCGCGCCGGGCTGATCCTGATCGACGAGGGGCAGGGGCCGTCGCGGCTCGGGTTTCTACAAACCCTTGGCATGATCGACCCGGACAAGGCGGCCGACCTTGTCCAGCGCGCGCAGGGGCGCTAGGGATCAGGCATGAACCAGTCTCTCGCCACCCGTCTCGCCCGCCTTGAGGCCCATCTGAAGGCCGAGAACCCGGTGCTGCTCGACGTGCTGCCGACCTATTACAAGGCCGACAAGCTGCTCAGAAAGATGGGCCTGATCGACGCCCAGACCTCGCTCGCCAATCGCATCTCGTGGTGGCCGCTGATCGCGGTGATGGGCACGTTCTCGTCCGGCAAGTCCACCTTCATCAACTCCTTCGTCGGCGAAAAGGTGCAGGATACCGGCAACCAGGCGGTCGACGACAAGTTCACCGTGATCTGCCACCGCTCCGGCGACCAGGACGGCAACCGCACGCTGCCGGGCACCGCGCTCGACGCCGACCCGCGCTTTCCCTTCTTCCGGATCTCCAACGAGATCGAGAAGGTGGCGAAAGGCGAGGGCAAGCATATCGAGAGCTACCTGCAACTGCGCACCACCCGCACGCCGGCGATCGAGAACAAGATCATCATCGACAGCCCCGGTTTTGATGCCGACGACCAGCGCCGCTCGACCCTGCGCATCACCGATCACATCATTGATCTGTCCGACCTGGTGCTGGTGTTCTTCGACGCCCGCCACCCTGAGCCGGGGGCGATGCAGGACACGCTGGAGCACCTCGTCTCGCGCACCGCCAAGCGCACGGATGCGTCGAAATTTCTCTATGTTCTGAACCAGATCGACACCGCCGCGGCCGAGGACAACCCGGAAGACATCACCGGTGCCTGGCAGCGCGCGCTGGCCCATGCCGGGCTGTCGGCGGGGCAGTTCTTCACCATCTACGACGAGGCGGCGGCGGTGACGATCAAGGATCACGCCCGCGAAAAGCGCTTCCGCGAGAAGCGCGACGCCGACATGGCGCGGATCCGCGCGCGGATCGACGAGGTGGAGCTGCACCGCAATTACCGGATCGTGAGCTTCATCGAGACCATGGCCAAGGAGCTGGAGCATGACGTGCTGCCGCGCCTGTCCGCGGCGCGCGATCGCTGGCGGCGCGGTGTGGCGCTGATCGACGCGGTGGCGCTGGGGCTGGTGGCGGCGGCGACCGGCGGGCTGGCCTACGCCTTCGCCTGGCCGCTCACCATGCTGTTTTCGCTCGACTGGATCGGCACCCACCGGATCGAAGCGGGCGCCATTCTGGTGGCCGCGCTGGTGATGGCGGGGGCGGTGCATTTCTGGGCCCGCGCGCGGATGGCGCGCTGGGTGGCCAAGGGGCTGCCCGAGGCCGAGGGCGAGCTTGAGCTGAACCTGTCCGCCGCCTTCCTCAAGGGCACCCAGCCCTGGCGCACGATCCTGCGCCGCGCCCCGGTGGGCTGGTCGCCGCGCGCCGCCGCCCGGCTGCGGGCGATCCGCGACACGGTTGCCGGCCATATCCAGAACCTGAATGACCGCTACGCCGACCCGTCGGTAAAATCGCGCCCGGTCGAACCGGCGCCCTTTTCGCCGCCGCTCGAGGCTGTGAACGAGGAGCCTGTTCGCGATGTATGAAAACGATCTCTGCCCGCTGCCCAAAGGGCGCTGCGCCGATCTCGGCTACCGCCTTGCCGTCTACGAGGCGGGCCACGCGCTGACCGCGCGGGCGATGGGCTTTTCCATCCTCGGCATCAAGATGCTGCCGCGCCCGCCGGTGATGGAAAGCGACAAAGTGTTGCGCGGCAACGGCTTGCGCGCGCTCGCGCATGTGCTCGAAAACCGCTGCATCGAGCTGTTCGGCGGCCAGATCGCCGAGGAACACGCCTGCGGCACCAATTCCTGCTGTTCGGGCGACGTGGCGCGGATCGACGAGCTGACCCGGCTGATTGCCGGGATCGAAGGCGACCGCGATCCGGAGACGATCTGGTTCGAGCTGGAAGACGTGGCGCTGAACGTGTTCTCAGAGGTGCGCACCCGCGAGGCGATCCTGCCGCTGGCCGAGTTCCTGCATGGCGAGGTCGAGGCCGGCCGGCCGATGGTGCCGGGCCAGCGCGTCGAGGCGCTGCTCGACGATCTGGTGGGGCCGCGCGCCGGGCGCGACAAGCGCAAGCTCTACAATCTGTTCATACGCGCCAAAGCCTGACCGGCACGCGCCGCGCTCACGCCTCGTCGAGCCCGTCGAGCTGCTCCAGCATCGGCCCCAGCCAGGGCGCGTAGCGCCGCCACGCCTCGGAGCTGCCGGTATACATCTTCTGGCGCACCTGGCCGGCCGAGACCGTGCGCACCGCGCGGTCGGTCTCATGAAAATCGAGGCAGGCATCTTCCCAGTCCAGCCCGGCGGCGGCCACCAGCTTGCGGCTCTCATCTTCCTGATACTCGGTCAGTGGCTCGTAAGGCACTACGGTGACCCGGTCGGGGTAGAGCGCGGTCCAGAAATCGAGGAGGTCGAGGTGCAGGCGGTACATCCGGGCGGTGTCGACCATGTCGTTGCCGAAATTGTTGGCCGGGCCGGCAAAGCTGTTGGAATAGTTCGACCAGCAGGTGGCGCGCGCGTCGCGGCGCAGGAACAGCACGCGGGCCTCGGGCATGGCGGCAAGCACCGGGCCGACATGGCGGAAGTTGAGCGGCGCCTTGTCGGTGACCACCGCGCGCGTGAGCCGCAGCCGGTCGAGCGCGGTGGCGTAGTCCTGGCGGATCTCGCGCAAGGTCGCGGCGTCGAACCGGCGCGCCACGCCGCCGGGATGCCAGCCGAGCCGGTCGAGCGCGGTGGCGATGGTGGTGAGTTCGCCGGCGCCGTGCACCTGGCTGTGGCTGGCCAGGATCTGCTCGACCAGAGAGGTGCCCGAGCGCGGCATGCCGACGATGAAGACCGGCCGCGCCGGCAGCGCGATCGCCGCCCTGTCGGCCTCGCCGAGCGTCGCGACCCCCTCGGCGAAGGCGGCTTTGAGCTTGGCCAGCACCGCGCTCTGGGCGTCGAAATCATAGGGCTCCGCGCTCTGGCGCAAGGCATTGGCGCGGGCGAGGCAGGCGATCGCCTCGGCCGGCCTGTCGGCCTTGTCATAGGCTTTGAACAGGGCGAGGTTAACCATGATCCGGTCGCTCACTGGCCGTGCCGTGGCGCCCGCCGGGCCGCCGCTGGCATCCGCCTCGGCGACGGTGACGAGCCGGGCGAGGTCCGGGTGATTGAGCGGCAGCGGCGCGATCTGGCCGCGAAAGCCGATCGCGTGGAAGTCATCGGGCGCGAGCGCGATGGCTTTGTCGAAGGCGGCGAGCGCGCCGGTCCGGTCGCCCATTTCATGGCGCAGCCGCCCGACCATGCCCCAGGCCTCGGAGCTGTCGGGGCTGAGTGCGACGATCCGCTCGGCGATCGCGGCGGCCTGCGGCGTGTGCCCGAGATCGCGCAGGCGGTGGGCCTGGTTGGCGAGCAGCAGGGTGTTGCGGGGCGCGAGCTGGCTTGCCCGCTCAAGCGCGGCAAACCCCTCTTCGATCCGGTTCAGGTTCAGCAGCGCATTGCCGATATTATTGAATATGCTCGCGTTTTCGGGGTCGATCGCGCGGGCCGCCTCGAAGGCGGCGAGCGCTTGGGCGTGCGCGCGCAGCGCCGCATGGGCGTTGCCGAGGGCGATATGCGCCTGCGCGAAGCCCGGCGCGAGGCGCACCGCCTTGGCCAGCGGCGCGAGGGCGTCGCGGGCGCGGTCGGTGTTGACCAGGGCATGGCCGAGAAACAGATGCGCCGGGGCGAGGTTTGGCGCGCGGGCGATGGCGTCGCGCGCGGCGGCCTCGGCCTCATCGTGCCGTCCGAGCAGGATCAACGCGTTCGCGCGGTTGGCATAGGCGCCGGCGAAGCCCGGATCGAGGTCGATGACCCGCTCGTAGTTGGCCAGCGCCGCCTCGTGCTGGCCGAGTTGCGAGCGCGCCTGGCCCAGCAGGTTGAACAGCCCCGGCGCGCGCGGAAAGAGCAGGGCGAGCCGCTGGCCCTCGGCCACGACCGCCCGCGCATCGCCGCGCTGCATCAGACGCTCGAGCGCGGCGATCTGTTGGGGTGCGGGCGCGGGGCCTCCCGCCGGCCGGGCCGTGCGCGCCGGCGTGCCGGGCCCTGCGCGCGCCATGGGCGTGGACAGCGCCGCCAGCCCCTTCTTGGCCGTGGTATTGCCGGGAAAATTCACCAGCACCTCGCGGTAGAGCGCCGCCGCGCCGGCCCGGTTGCCGGCCTTCGCGAGCTTCGCCGCCTTGCGTAGTGTGCTGTCGATCGACATGCCGGACCACCAGGATTTACCACCGGCGTTTTCTCACGTCGCGCAGGCGAATGCCAGTGCGTCAGCCGCCGTAGCGGTTCACGAAATTGCGCAGCACCAGCTCGGGAAAGCGCACGTCTTCGCCGCGCACCTCGGCGATCAGCGCGTCCGCCGCCTCGGGCGGGAAATAGCCCCGGTGCTTGTAGATGTGAATACGGGTCTCGAACCCGTCGGCATCGGCCTCGGGGTGGAACTGGGTGGCATAGACGTTCTGGCCGTAGCGCAGCATCTGGAACGGGGTGGGGCCGGAGGTGACCAGGCTGACCGTGCCCGGCGGCAGGGCCTGCACCGCCTCCTTGTGGCCGACGAAGGCGCGGAACCTCTCGGGCACGCCGTCGAGCAGCGGATCGGCGCGGCCGTCCTCGGTCAGCGCGCAGTCGACCGCGCCCACCGGCTCGCCGTAGTTGTCTTTCGACACGATCCCGCGCTCCAGGTGGTGGCCGAGAATGCCGATGCCATAGCAGCAGCCGAGATAGGGAATGTCGGCGGCGCAGATTTCGGGCATCAGCCCCATGATCTGGTCTTCGATGTGCTTTTCCAGCGGGTCTTTCTTGTCTTCGGGATCGGACACGCAGCCGGGGCCGCCGCCGACGATCACCCCGGCATAACCCGAGAGATCGAGCACCTCGGGCAGGTCGTGCTGGTCGAGCCGGATGCGGTGCACCCGGGCGGCGTCCAGGGCGCCCTTGGCGAGAAACGCCTCGAATTCATTGTCGGCGGCCTCGGTCTCGGGCCGAAGCTGGAGGATCAGGAACGGTTTCATGCGCCTGCGCTAGCGCCTTGGCTACGCTCGGTCAAGTCTCGGGCGAGACCGGGCGGGCAGGGCTGTTAACCGTGCCTTCAACCCGTCCATGGCAGGGTGAAACCGGGGGGCTGCGGCAATTCGTGCCCTCGATTTGCAGGCCGGAAAAAGTCACATAGTGAATTCGGAATATTCCCCGGCGGCAGCCGGTAGGGAGGAATCATCATGAAGCAGACGCTGCGTTGGGCCGCTTTGGCGCTTGGTCTGGGGCTTGGCCTCGCCACCGCCGCGCTGGCGGAAAGCGAGACGCCGACGACACCGACGCCCCCTCTGGCGCCGATGAGCGCGGCCAACACCTCGACCGCGGACCACTCGAAATTCGAGATCCTGCAACAGGCGTTCAAGTCCGGCCCCGAGGTGACGGCGGCCTGCCTGAGCTGCCACACCGAGGCCGACGACCAGGTGATGCATTCGATCCACTTCAAGTGGGAGTACGAGAGCTCGTCCGGCCAGCTGCTGGGCAAGAGCCACGTGATCAACGCCTTCTGCGGCAACGTCGCCGGCAACGAGGCGCGCTGCACCTCGTGCCACGCGGGCTACGGCTGGGACGACATGAACGCGCCGCCGCCGCAGCAATCGACGGCGGTCGACTGCCTCGTCTGCCATGACCGCTCGGGGCAATACACCAAGTCGTCGACCGGTGCGGGCCATCCGCCGCTCGATCCGGTCAAGCCGGGCACGCAGACGATCACCGGCGCGCCGGCCTGGGCGGTGGACCTCAGCAAATCGGCGCAAAGCGTCGGCATGCCGGGGCGCGACAATTGCGGCAACTGCCACTTCTACGGCGGCGGCGGCGACAACGTGAAGCACGGCGACCTGTCGTCAGTGCTCTACGCGCCGGCGCTTGCGGTCGACGTGCACATGTCGCCTGAGGGCGAGAACATGACCTGTTCCACCTGCCACGTGTCCGACCAGCACCAATGGGCCGGCTCGCGCTACGATATCGCGGCGTCGGATCACCCGGACATGAAGCCGGGCGCGGCGCGCGATGCGGCGAGCTGCGAGAGCTGCCACAGCGAAACCCCGCACCCGAACACGCTGGAAGGAATGAAGCTCAACGACCACGTCGACGTGGTCGCCTGCCAGACCTGCCACATCCCCGAGTTCGCGCGTGGCGGCGTGGCGACCAAGACGTACTGGGACTGGTCGACCGCCGGCCGGCTCGACGCCGACGGCAAGCCGATCCACGAGAACAACTTCGTGCAGTCGGACGGCAAGGAGCTGCACACCTACCTGTCGACCAAGGGCGACTTCAAATGGGAAGAAGACGTGGTGCCGTACTACGCCTGGTTCGACGGCCAGGTGGAATACACCACCGGCGACCAGACCATCGACCCGACCCAGGTGGTCGAGGTGAACCGCGTCCACGGCAATGCCGACGACGGGGTGAGCCGGATCTGGCCGTTCAAGCGCATGGAAGGCCGCCAGGCCTACGACAGCGGTTTCAACAAGCTCGCCTACAGCCACGTCTGGGGCCCGACCACCGACACCGCCTTCTGGACCAACTTCGACTGGGCCAAGGCGATCGAGGCCGGGATGACGGCCGCGGGCAAGGAGTATTCGGGCGAGTTCGACTTTGTCGACACACACATGTACTGGCCGATCACCCACATGGTGGCGCCGGCTGAAGACGCGATGGACTGTGCCGAATGCCACGCCGAAGAGGGCCGCCTCGTCGGGCTCGCGGGCATCTACATGCCCGGCACCAACTCGATGTCGCTGATTGGCATGCTCGGCCGGCTGATGGTGCTGGCGGCGCTGCTGGGCGTCATCGGCCACGGGCTGATCCGCCTGTTCGCCGGCAAAAAGGGAGGCTCCCATGAGTAAGCGGCAAGTCAAGGTCTACCCCCGCTTCGAACGGATATGGCACTGGGCGCAGGTGGTGCTGATCTCCACCCTCGCGATCACCGGCTTCGGGCTGAACGGGGTGCACGGGCTGGTGCCGTTCAAGCCGGCCGTCATGCTGCACACGATCGCCGCGCTCACGCTGCTCGCGCTGTGGATCTTCGCCACCTTCTGGCTGTTCACCACCGGCACCTGGAAGCAGTTCCTCCCGCGCATCGAGGGGATGTTCGCGGTCGCGCGGTTCTACGCTTTCGGCGTGTTCAAGGGTGAAGAGCATCCTTACCAGAAGAACTACTGGCGCAAGCACAACCCGCTCCAGGCGGCGACCTACTTCGTGGTCAAGTGGATGGTGTTCCCGGCGATCTGGGGCACCGGTCTGCTCTACCTGACCTACAATTTCTGGGAACCGATGCCGAATTCGGGGGTCTGGCTGCCGATTATTGCCAACCTGCACCTGATCGCGGCCTACGTGGTGGTCACCTTCGTGATCGTCCACATCTACCTGCTCACCGTGGGCCACGGCTTCCGCCATCACGTGAAGCCGATGGTGACGGGCTTCGACGAGGTCGACCTGACGCCGGAGCAGGAGGCCTACCTGGAGCAGAACGAGCCCTGGCGGCTCAAGGGCTGACCCGGACACCCGACCCGAGAGGGAGGCACAGAATCGGGCCGGCGCCGCAAGGGGCCGGCCCGGTCTTTGTCTGACCACGCGCGCGCGGGCAGGTACCCCTTGCCCGGGTGCGTCGGGTTCGTCTACCCTTCGCGAAACTTCGCCCGAGGTTCCCGGTCATGAGCAGCCCAGATCCGTTCTCCGACATTTTCGTCGCGCTTGCGGACCCGATCCGGCGTGCGATCCTGTCGCGATTGGCGGTTGAGGCGCTGACCGCGCAGGAGATTGCGGTGGTGCTGGAGCTGAGCCCGCGCGAGGTCATCACCCAGATCTCGAAACTGGACAAGGCTGGCCTGCTGGTCTCCGAGCCACGTCCCGGCGGGGATACGATGCGCCTTCGGTCCGATCGGATTCTCCTCGCCGAAACCTGGCTGTCGTGGTTTCGCCGCTTTCGCATCGAAAGCTTCGATCGGCTTCGGCCATGCGTACAGGATGCCCATCCCCCGGACCGTCCGTTGGCGGACACGGACTGATCCCGGCGGCGGGGCGTGCGGGCCCGGTTGCGGCCCGCACCCCCCCCACATACAAAAACCCCCGGCACCGGGCCGGGGGTGAACGTCACTGAAGGTTACGAGGTTCAGCTGCCCCAGGTGCGCACCACGCCACAATCCATGTGGACGAAGTTGGAGCCGGAGTACTTGCCGACGCCGCCGGCGTGGCAGGCGGTCGCGGCCTTGAAGATCTGGCCGACCGAGCGGTTCTTCAGGCGCAGGTCGGCGGCCTGGCCTTTCATGTGCAGCGAGTTCTTGGCCACGCCGCGCGAGCGCGAGCGCAGCATCGCGTTGGTCTCGGGGCTGCGGTAGCCCGAGAGCAGCATGTAGGGTTCGCTCACGTCGAGCAGCGAATGCGCGGCGGCCATGATGTCGACGGTGCGGGTATCGATGCCGATCGACTTGTCGATCCGCCAGTCGCGCATGAAGTAATTGACCTCTTTCAGCGCTTCCTTGATGTACTGGCCTTCGATCCAATAGATCGTGTCGATCGACTCCCCGGTGCGGCCCGAGTACATGGCGACGCGGCGGATATCGCCCCCGCCACGCAGGAACCCGGCTGCTTTGGAGAAGGTCGGGGCGGCGCTGACGGCGGTGGCCGCGAAAGCGCCCAGCATAGCACGACGGCTAAGCCCGATAGAGCTCGATTTGATCATCTGTCCCAGTCGTCCCGTATTCTGCCTGCCCGCACCGCTTCGTTCGCGCGGCACGAGTGCTTTTGCACCGTGTCCCCAGGCGCAGGGACGTTATGGCATACAACGAATCGTCGGCCAAGTCCGTTTTCGCCAGCCCCGCGATGGCCAAGAAAAATCGGCAGGATTTTGCTGAAATTGCTGAAAACCTGGTTAATTGTGGCCAGATTGTCGCACGGCGCACCGGGCCTGCGGCAAATGCCGGGTCTGGCGTCTTTGTGAGTGGACACCCCCGCCGGGCATGGCAAAATCACCGCTACCGGGACTCCCGCCCCTTTTTTTGAGCCGGGAACGAGGGATAGAACCATGCCGCTGCCGCGTCTGCGCACGCCCATTTTGCATTCGATTGCCACCGTCGCGCTGCTGGCCTTTGCCGCGCCCGGTCTGGCGCAAGACACCGACCTGAAATTCCCCGCTTTCGCCCAGGCCGTGGCCGAAGCCGCGCTGGGGGCCGACGAGGTGGGCGCCTATTACCGGGCGAACGGCTACCAGCCGATCTGGACCGGGGCGAGCGAGGCCGAGCGGGCCCGGCTGACGGCGCTGCTCAAGGTGATCCTGTCGGCCGAGGATCACGGGTTGCCCGCCGCGGCGTTCGATACCACCGAGCTGCGCCAGATGATGCGCAAGATCTCCAGCCCGCGCGAGCAGGGCCGTGTCGAGGTGGCGCTGAGCACCCTGTTCCTGACCTACGCCCACCAGATCCAGACCGGTATTCTGACGCCGAAGAAGATCGACGCGGGCATGGTGCGCGATCCGCACCGGCGCGACGGCACCGAGCTGCTCAATGCCTTCATGACCGCCGAGAACCCCGAGGCGTTCATGCATTCGCTGGTGCCGACCTCGGATGAATACGCCCGCCTGATGCACAAGAAATTCGAGCTCGAGCGGCGTATCGCCGCCGGGGGCTGGGGGCCGACGGTGCAGGCCGGGGCGCTCAAGCCCGGCGAATCCGGCCTCGCCGTGGTGCAGCTGCGCAACCGGCTCAACGCGATGGGCTACCTCGACCGCTCGGCCACCATCACTTACGATTCCGACATCCAGCGCGCGGTGCAGCTGTTCCAGGAAAACGCCGGGCTGAACGCCGACGGCGTGGCCGGCCCGGCGACGATCAAGGCGATCAACGTGCCGATGGAAGACCGGCTGAAGTCGATCATCGTGGCGATGGAGCGCGAGCGCTGGCTGTCGATCGACCGGTCGCAGCGCTACATTTGGGTCAACCTCACCGATTTCACTGCCCGCGTCATCGACGGCGGCAAGATCACCTTCGAGACCCGCTCGGTGGTGGGCCAGAACCGGACCGACACCCGCACGCCTGAGTTCTCCGATGTGATGGAGCACCTGATCATCAACCCGAGCTGGAACGTGCCGCGCTCGATCGCGGTGAACGAATACCTGCCCGGCATGATCGCGTCGGGCGGGGGCAGCGCCGGGCACCTGCAGCTGATCGACGGCGCGGGGCGCGTGGTGCCGCGCTCGGCGATCAACTGGGAGGGGGTGTCGCCCGCGTCCTTCCCCTATGATCTCAAGCAGCCGCCGTCGAGGGGCAACGCGCTGGGGCTGGTGAAGTTCATGTTCCCCAACCGCTATAACGTCTACCTGCACGACACCCCCTCCAAAGGGCTGTTCCAGAACGAGGTACGGGCCTATTCGCACGGCTGCGTCCGGCTGCAAAAACCATTCGATTTCGCCTACACGCTGCTCGCGGCGCAGGAGGAGGATCCGGTGGGGTATTTCCAGTCGGTGCTGCGCACCGGGCGCGAGACCCAGGTGAACCTCGAAACCCCGGTGCCGGTGCACCTGGTCTATCGCACGGCCTTCTCCGATCTGCGCGGGCAGATGAGCTACCGCGCCGACATCTACGGCCGCGACGCCAAGGTCTGGGCCGCGCTGGAAGAGGCGGGCGTGCGTCTGCCCGGTTTCGAAAGCTGAGCCGTGCGGCAATCGCCGCGCCCATGACCGCGCCCCGTCACCGGCGGCGCGGTCATTATTCTGTTTCCTTGGACCGGCAAAACGACTAAACGGGCGTCGCCCGTGGGGGGCTGAACTTGGGAACAAAGATGACGCAGGACGTCCGGAGCCGTATCATCGAGATCATTGCCGAACAGGCCGTGCTGGACCCGTCTGACGTGTCGCTCGACCAATCTCTCGACGACCTCGGGATCGATAGCCTCGGCCTGGTCGAGGCGATCTTCGCGATCGAGGAAGCCTTTGACATCTCGGTGCCCTTCAACGCCAACGACCCATCCGAGAGCGACTTCGACATCTCGTCGGTGCGCGCCATCGTCGACGCGGTGGCGGGGCTGGTCGCCGTGCAGAAGGGCTGAGCGGCGTGCGGCGCGTGGTGATCACTGGCGCAGGCACGATCAACGCGCTCGGCACCGATGTGGCCTCGACCATGGCGGCGATGAAAGAGGGGCGCTCGGGGATCGGTCCGCTCGACTTTCGCGATGTCGACCGGCTGACCGTCCGCATCGGCGCGCAGATCAAGGGCTATGACCCCGAAGCGCATTTCAACCGTCAGCAGATTGCGCTCTATGACCGGTTCACCCAGTTCGCCCTGCTTGCCGCGCGCGAGGCGCTGGGGCAGGCGGGGCTGAGTTTTTCCGGCAGCCTGGCCGACCGCTCCGGGGTGATCCTGGGCAATTCCGGCGGCGGGCTGAACACGCTCGACGACAATTACCGCACCGTGTTCGAAGAGGGCAAGAACCGCGTCCACCCGTTCGTCGTGCCCAAGCTGATGAACAACGCCGCCGCCAGCCAGGTGTCGATGGCGTGGAACCTGCGGGGCCCGAGCTTTACCGTGGCCTCGGCCTGTGCCTCGTCGAACCACGCGATGGGCCAGGCGCTGTTGATGATCCGCGCCGGGCTGGCCGATGTGATGGTCACCGGCGGCTCCGAGGCGATGCTGTGCTTTGGCGGGATCAAGGCCTGGGAAGGGCTGCGGGTGATGTCGAAAGACGCCTGCCGCCCGTTCTCGGCCAACCGCAACGGCATGGTGCAGGGCGAGGGCGCGGCGGTGTTCGTGTTCGAGGCGCTGGAGCACGCAGTCGCGCGCGGCGCCGAGATCCTCGCCGAGGTGGCGGGCTTCTCGATGACCGCCGACGCGGCCGATATCGTCATGCCCAGCCGCCAGGGCGCGGCGCGCGCGATCTCGGGTGCGATGCGCGACGCGGGGCTGAACCCGGAGGACGTGGGCTACATCAACGCGCACGGCACCGGCACGGCGGCGAACGACAAGGTCGAGAGCGCGGCGGTGGCCGATGCCTTCGGGCCGCATGCCGACCGGGTGATGATTTCGTCCACCAAGTCGATGCATGGCCATATCATCGGCGGCACCGGGGCGGTCGAGCTGGTGGCGGCGCTGATGGCGCTGCGCGAGGGCGTGATCGCGCCGACGATCGGCTACGAAGAGCCCGACCCGGAATGCGCGCTCGACGTGGTGCCCAACGTGGCGCGCGAGGCGAAGGTGAGCGCGGTGCTGTCCAACGCCTTCGCGTTCGGCGGGCTCAATGCGGTTCTGGCGTTGAAGAAAGCGCCATAAGTTACAGGACTTCCAACAAAAAGCCGCCACGCGGGCTCCGCGCGACGGCTTGTTTTTTTGGCCGGGACCGGCCCCGGTCGACGTTACTCGGTCGCGGCGGGCGCGGCCTCGGGGGCGGCGGCCGGCGCCGGCACGGGGGCATCGGCAGCGGTCGGCAGCACCGGGATCGAGAGGCTGTCGAACGCCTTGGTGAAGCCCTTCAGCGAAACCGGGATCTGCAGGCGCAACGGCTGGCGGCGGTTGTCGGGCAGGAAGGCCACGAGGTTCAGCCGCATCACGGTGCCGGCCTTAAAGGCGGTCACGTCATCGGGGGTGAAGCGCAGCTGCGAGGTGCAGACATCGGGCAGGCAGCGGTAGAAGGCGTAGGCCTTGGTCAGCCCCTCGTCGACGCCGATCGAGATCCCCTCGGGCAGGTAGATCCCCAGGTCGGTGGGCAGGGCGATCTCGCCCGAGGCGGCGGCCGGGCTGCCGGCGGGCTGGCGGCCGATGGCGATCTTGCCGACCGGGTTATCCTGCGCGTCTTTCAGCACCTGGACCATCCGGCAGGGGTCGTCGCCGGCCTCGCCCTCGGGCAGGCGCAGGCATTCGCGCTGCCAATCGTCGAACTGTTCGTCGACATAGGTTTCGAGGGTGATCGTGCCGGCGGGCGCGGCGGCAACCTCGGCCGGTGCGGCTACCTCGGCCGGTGCGGCGGGCTCGGCCGGTGCGGTGGCCGTGTCCTGCGCCATGGCGGGGCCGGCGAAGGCGACGAGCGCCGCGAGGCCCAGTGATTTGAAAAGATCGGACATGAACGGATTCCCCTGTCTGTGAACGCTTTGCCGGCTGCTTAGCATGGGCGCACCGGGCTGTCAGGGCGAAATCGCGTGAGCGACCCGGCGGATGGTGAATATCGCCGATCGGGCCGGGGCGTTTGGATCCTGATGCGGCGCGTCTGGCGTGGCTGCTGCCGTGCGCGTCCGGTCGGGCCGGGGGGGATTGAAAAGGGCCCGCAACGCGGACCCTTCCTTCGGGTTTTGCCCCGAAAATTCTTGCTCCCTGTCGGACTTGCCGACGTATGGCGGGACGCTACGACAGAAGGTCGCAGGGGTCAACTGGTCAAAGTTGACGTTGGGGTATTTTTGATCGGCGCCACTCGTGCGGGCCAGTCGCCTGCAATCGCGAGAAAAAAGCCGCGCCAAAAAGGCGCGGCCAGTCTGACAGGGAGGAAGTCATCCGGGCGGAAGAGGACATGTGCCCGGATGAATTCACTCTGGCACGGATAGGTTAAATTAGTATTGTGATTGCAAAGAGTTTTGAGGGGGAGATGCGCAAAGCATGGAAGATCGGGTATTCATCGGCGGCGGTGGCGAGAATTACGGCGTCCAACAGGGCCTGCTTCTGAAATACGCCAACCGGCACGGGCTGATCGCGGGGGCCACCGGCACCGGCAAATCGGTCACGCTGCAGATCCTCGCCGAAGGGTTCTCGAAGGCCGGCGTGCCGGTGTTCCTGTCGGACGTGAAGGGCGACCTGTCGGGGCTGGCCGATGCGGGGAGCGACACGTTCAAGTTGCATGCCGCCTTCACCGAGCGCGCCGCCAAGATCGGCTTTGACGATTACGCCTACGAGGCTTTTCCGGTCACCTTCTGGGATCTGTTCGGCCAGCAGGGCCACCCGATCCGCACCACCGTGGCCGAGATGGGCCCGCTCTTGCTGGCCCGCCTGCTGGAGCTGACCGAGGCGCAGGAAGGCGTGCTCAACATCGCCTTCAAGGTGGCCGACGAACAGGGCCTGCCGCTGCTCGACCTTGCCGATTTGCGCGCGCTCCTGCTCTGGGTCGGGCAGAACGGCGACGACCTTTCGCTCGAATATGGCAATGTCGCCACCTCGTCGGTCGGCGCGATCCAGCGCGCGCTGCTGGTGCTGGAAAACCAGGGCGGGGAAAACCTGTTTGGCGAACCGGCGCTGGAGCTGTCCGACCTGATGCGCACCGACCCCGACGGGCGCGGGCGGATCTCGATCCTGTCGGCCGACACGCTGATGGCCTCGCCCCGGCTCTATGCCACCTTTCTGCTGTGGCTGCTGTCGGAGCTGTTCGAGGAGCTGCCCGAGGTGGGCGACCCGGACAAGCCCAAGCTGGTGTTTTTCTTCGACGAGGCGCACCTCTTGTTTGACGACGCGCCCAAGGCGCTGGTCAACAAGGTCGAGCAGGTGGCGCGGCTGATCCGCTCGAAGGGGGTGGGGGTGTATTTCATCACCCAGAGCCCCACCGACGTGCCCGACGACATCCTCGGCCAGCTCGGCAACCGCGTCCAGCACGCCTTGCGCGCCTTCACCGCGCGTGACCGCAAGGCACTGCGCCAGGCCGCCGAGACCTACCGCGACAACCCGCGCCTCAACATCGAGGACGCGATCCGCGAAGTGGGGGTGGGCGAGGCGGTGACCTCGATGCTCGAGGCCAAGGGCGCGCCTGGGATTGCGGAGCAGACGCTGATCCGCCCGCCCTCGTCGCATCTCGGGCCGGTCGATGCCACGGTGCGCCGGGCCGCGATCGACACCTCGCCGGTGGCCGGGAAATACGAAACTCGCATCGACCGCGACAGCGCGCAGGAAATGCTGGCGCGCCGCGCCGAGGAAGCGGCGAAGGCGGCCGAGGAGGCCGAGCGGCGCGAAGAGGAAGGCGACGAGGCCGCGCGCGAATTCAACAGCGGGCGCCGCTACAGCCCGCGCGGACTCGGCGCGAGCGAGCCGGTGTCGACCAGCCGCCGGTCGCGCAAGAAAGACGACAGCTTCGGCAGCGCGATCGGCACAGCGGTGATCAAGGAGCTGAAGGGCACGACCGGGCGGCGCATCGTGCGCGGCATCCTCGGCACGATCTTCAAGGCCCGTTGAAGGCGCGACGACGGGGCGAGAACGTGGCTTGACGGGCGTTGCGGCCGGGCGACCCGTTCACCGGAATACCGGAATACCGGAATACCGGAATACCGGAATACCGGAATACCGGAACACCGGAACACCGGGCCTGTAGGCCTTGGCCAAGGCATTGATTGTACTCTAGAAAGATCTCGCACGGGGCAGGGCGGCGCGGTCCGCGAACGCGCCCCGGTCAGAGCGCCGCCAAAGCGCGCCGGGCCCAGGCGCAGGCAAGCTCCGGGTCGTCGAGCGCCGCGTCGGGCAGGGTCCAGTAGTTCATGCCGCGCCCGTCGCCCATGTCGAACCTCTCCGCGCCTTGGGCCGCCATCGCGTCGGCGACATCGCCGGAGGCTTTGAGGTAGACCCGCCCCGCCGACGACAGAATCGCGAAGATCTGGCCGTCGTGGTAGATCGACAGCCCGCCCATCATCTTACGGTGACTGATCGCGCCCAGGGCGGCGAACAGCTCGTCGATGAAGGCAATATCGCTGTCGGAAACGCTCATTCGCCGGCGGTCAGGCTCTCGTCGAACTTGATCGATTCACCGCAGCCGCAGGCCTCGACCACGTTGGGGTTGCGAAACACGAAGCCGCTTTCGAGCAGCGAGGTCTGGTAGTCGATCTCGGTGCCGAACAGGTACATCTGCGCCATTGGTGCAATCATCACCCGGGCGCCGTCCTGTTCCACGACCTCGTCGGCCGGGTCGATCTCGGTGACGTAGTCCATGGTGTATTCCATCCCCGCGCAGCCGCCGGTCTTGACGCCGATGCGCAGGCCTTGGTGGCCGTCTTTGTCCATGAGCCGGGCAATCTGTTTCACGGCGGCCGGGGTGATGGTGACGGCCTGTTTGCCGGGGATCGAAAACATCGCGGGTCTCCTTGTTCGCCCCTTCAAGGTAGGGGGTCAGGCGGGTTTGCTCAAGGGGCGGGCGGGGTTGCCGGCCACGGTGGTGTTGGCGGCCACGTCGCGCGTGACCACCGCGCCAGCGGCGACGATGGCGCCGGCGCCGATGGTGACGCCGGGCAGCAGGATTGCGCCGCCACCGATCCAGGCGTCGGCCTCGATGGTGATCGGCCGGCCCCATTCGGCGCCGGTGGCGCGCTCGCCCGCGTCGCGCGGGTGGTCGGCGGTGAGGATCTGCACATAGGGGCCGATCTGCACCCGGTCGCCGATGGTGACGCAGGCGACATCGAGGATCACCACGCCGTAGTTCACAAACACGCCGTCGCCCATCGTGATCTCGGTGCCGTAATCGACGTAGAACGGCGGGCGGATTACTGCCGTCACCGGCTTGGCGAACAGCAACGTGAGCAGGCGCCGGCGCTCGCCGTCCTCGCCGTAAACGGTCTGGTTGTAGTCGCGCATCAGCCGTTGGGCACGCTGGCGCATCGCCACCAGCTCCGGGTCGCCGGCGCGGTAGGCCAGCCCGGCGCGCATCTTCTGCAATTCGCTGGGGCTGGGCGCGGCCATGCTCACATGAACCCGAGTTCCAGCCGGGCTTCGTCCGACATCATGTCCATCCCCCAGGGCGGATCCCAGGTGATATCGACGCCGATGCTCTTCACGCCTTCGACCGGGCCGACCGCGTCCTGCAGCCAGCCGGGCATGTCGGCGGCGACCGGGCAGCCGGGCGCGGTGAGCGTCATCAGGATATGCACGTCGCCCTCGCCGGAAATCTCGATCGTGTAGACCAGACCGAGATCGTAGATATTCACCGGGATTTCCGGGTCATAGACCGTGCGGCAGGCCTCGACGACGGTGTCGTAGAGCGGGTGGTCGGTGGTCGAGGGGCGGATCAGCGGCGCCCCCTCCATCTGCTGTGTTTCGCTGTTCATCGCGCGTTTCCCAATATACCTGACAGAACATATAGGGTTTATGGATTGGCAGGTCTACCCCCGGCGCATGCCCGGCGCGCCGGCGATCACCGGGGGCGGCGGATCGGGTGTGGGCGGCGCCATCAGCCGCGCCGCGCGCCCGACACCACCATCAGCTCGCCGAGGTTTTCGCGGGTGACATAGCCCACCAGCGCGCCGCCCTGACCGGTCACCGCTACTGCGACGGCGCCACGCTGCATCGCCTCCAGCACCGCCGACAAGGGCGCGGTGAGGGGGACGGCGGGCAGATCGCGGCTCATCACCTCGGCCACGAGGCGCGGCCGGGGGG
>SWCB01004960.1_pt1 | contig 57244 bp, 60 predicted proteins | sample 4692901 | NCBI WGS metagenome assembly SWCB01 (sample SAMN10267276, study PRJNA491770) | bioreactor metagenome | isolation source: DHS bioreactor inoculated with subseafloor sediment | place: Japan: off Shimokita Peninsula | collected 2006-08 | reverse complement strand
CAATCATCACACTATGTATTACGCACCATATGATTAAAACAATTCCTAAAATGATATGATTTGTGTCCATTTGTAAACTCGAATTATTTTTTGCTCAAACCGTCAGTTATTTTTATAATGAATGCTGACTATTCTTAAGTAATGATTCCGTAACCGACCATAAATGTTGACTGATATTCGTATCCTCCCAATATTCGGAGAGGGGCCATTCTTGTTTTCCTCTGAATACCTTTCCATTTTTATTCTTCACTTCACCCGAAGTAATATGATATAGAATATTTTCAGCAGCCTCATTCACAGGGGCGGATAATAAATTCTTGAACCAACCCACCAGCGGCAAATCTCTCCCCAGATCTGATTTGAATGGTCTGGAACCAGGATCAATCATTGTTACAGTGATACCCTGCCTTTCATGTCGCCGTGAAAGCTCGAGACCTGCAAATAGTAGATAGAGCTTTGTTATAAAAAAGGATTTCCACACGCTATATTTCTTTGAGAATTGCAAATCATCCTTGTCAAGTCTAACTTTATATTCAGGTCTAGCAACGTTAATAATATAAGGCGACGAACCGTTCTTTAACAACTCAAGAAAAGCGTTCATCAAAATAAAAGGTGCGAGATAATTCACTTGAAACATCATCTCAAAACCATCTTCAGTATCCGTACGTTTTTGTTTCATAACCGCTGCATTATTGAAAAGTATATCCAAGGTGGTGTACTTCTCTTTAAACTCTTTAATAAAGTTTTGAATAGAATCAATCGAGGCTAAATCACAAATCATTAAATCAAGAGAAGCATTCGGAGTATTTTTTTTAATTTCGTTTAGTGTATTTTCACCTTTCATTTTATCACGGCACATCAATATTGTATGTGCGCCCCTTTCAGCAAATAATTTGGAAACTGCAAGTCCTAAACCGGAGCTCGCGCCGGTAACAAGACAATTTTTTCCTGTATACTTCATTTTCAACACCTTATTTTTTTATAAATAATATCTGCTTCAAGCTTTTGCATACGGTGAACTGCCGCAGGTAATCTTTCACCCTCAAGCAGAAACGGTTCCAATGCGGCTGTTTGGATATGGACTCTGCCGAGCAGTTCCATCTCTATATCTGATACTAATGCCGAGATGTGATGACCGCTGGTGTTTGGTCTGTTTTCCGCAACGAATATTTCATGATTCACACCAACACTGTTAAACTTTTTACCGGAACCGGTGATGGTCCAGTCAATCACCCCTCCATCGGAAAATGTTATTGAGCCCCCTTTTTCTTGCAAATCAGTTTTTCCCAAATTCAGCGGTTTGAAGCCAAAGGATTGAAGATATTTTCGGACACGGGCATTGCCCGTTGCTGACGCTAGTCCTAACCAGTGCATTGAAGGCAGCATAAAATCTGCACCAATCACTTTCGAGTCCGCTATCGATGATGCGACCTGAAGCCATAAGTGGAGATCATCTGTCCGTCCAACTTCTTCATTCTCAAAAGAATTATTATCACAGGCTTGGGCAAGCAGTGCTAATTGAAATCGGGATTTTTCATCAATAGTTGGATCGAAGTGGGAGGGGATACTGTTACGAAATCGATCTGATGGAAGGCGCATCATAATAATATGTTCCATACCCACTTTTCGGGACTTAACTATATTATCTGCTGCTATACTCATCGCTGATTCCCTAACAAATTAGGTAGTGGAAAGCCGGTTTGGAAAGCAACCGATTTAACGATCATTGCTTTTTCTCTTCTAGTAAGGTAATGTCTATTTGACATAGGATCGAAATCTGCGGATTCAATTTTCATTATAATATGTTCATAAATTGTAATTATAAGTTCTAAAATAAACTGACAGTCACTTCCAATAAAATCCTTTAATTCCTCGGCAAGGGCGCGGCCTTTTACATGATAATTTTTCGCCCTTAATAATAACTCTCTTACTAGATTCTGGGTTTTGGGGGCTGCATGATGCTTAAATGCATCACTTCTAATTGCATCTATACTCAATCCGTGGGCAGCCATATCTTCATTCGTAATACAAATTCTTGTCGATGCTTCTCTGATATCTTCAGCTAAGTCTCTTATGATATGACCGAGATAGGCAAATATCCCAAGATTACGACCGCACTCGTGAATATCAAAATTTTTCACAGATTCATAAATGTTTTCGGAAGCATTTAATTTTGAAGTGATGAGAATAAGATATATAGTAGTAGGAGCTACAGTCGCTCCTTCAGAATATTTGAGAAAATCTGACCAGGTTGCAAACTCCTTTGAACTCAGATCAGAACGCATTGAATTGAAGAAATCGGTCCATAACTTTTCATCCACAGGTATTGTTTTGTATGAATCTATAAATGAATCGCAAATCGCTTCAGCCTCATTACAACCTGTAGAATTGAACAAATTTTTATCAGGATATAATCCCTTCATAGAGGATGTAACAATTCTCTCCCAGGAGTCCAGATATTTAAGTTCCTTATCGATCAGTTTTTTACTTCTCTGATCATACGGAGGTAAATTATCAATATGGTCATCAACCACCCGCATCAGTGCATAGTATGAACAGAAAACACGGTATTTGGTTTTATCCTTGAAAAAAGAGCTTGTCAAACTGAGATTATTTTTATCCTTACATGCTATTGTCTCAGCTATTTTGTGTGCATTCGATAAATCCTTTATAGTTATCATAATGCTCTCAGAAATTTTTCGATATAATCGAAATACTCTTTATTCTTCTCAAGATAAGCGAAGTGCCCGCATTCATCAAGTAATATAAATTCGGAAGAAGGAATTGATTTATGAATGCGCTCAATACTCCAGTATGGAATAACATCCTGCTTACCGTGAATTATGAGGGTCGGAACAGTAATTACATTTAATTCGTTATAAATATCAAAATTCGTCATATATTCCATTAAAATTGGATCTGCTATATTACTTTTTCTAATCAGCTCATAATCAAAATAACTTAGATCCAGTTCTTTAAGGAATGATCTGTCATAAAAATATGGTTTGAAATATGAATGATAATAATCAACAACAGCTTTTGGATTCCCATTTTTATATTCTTCTGCTTTACTAATCTCTTCTAGTTCCTTACGCTCATCTTCCGATCGCAATTCCATAATGTTATTAGTAAATACTATTTCGTATAGGGAGCTTGCCGGTGCTGATTCTAAAAGAATAAGGCTTTTTAATTTTTCAGGATATTTAACAGCATAGTTCATGGCAATTAATCCTCCCCAGGACTGCCCGATCAAATTCATCTTTTCAATCCCTAATGAGAGCCTCAATGCTTCCAGGTCTTTTACCATATTATCTAAAGAAATCTCTTCGGGAAATTCTTCGCCGTTAGTTTTCCCGCAGGCTCTTTGATCATAGAATATTACTTTATGATTATCGGCCAGTTTACTGAATTTCGGTAGTAGGTAATTATGTGCCATTCCCGGCCCGCCGTGAATAACAATAACCGGTTCCCCTTCTCCGATTATCTTACAGTACGTATTAATTCCATTTGTCTTTACAGTTTTCTCTTCAGTATATTGAGCAACACTCCTAGAGTAACTATTCATTTTTAACAGCCACACTAATGCAGAGAAAAATAATATTGTTTTCATTTTAACTCTCCGATTATTAGCAGCAATCGCTCTACTAAAATATTTTATCATATTTACCATTTTATGTAACTTCAATTCCACTCAATTTTGACTCTAATTTTTTCACTGGTTTACTCATATTTCGATCAAGATGCAGCCGAATAAATTGACCAACTTTAATCACGGCTTTATTTCCCTCAGGCATTTGTCCTGCAAAAAAATGCCAGACGTGCCACATGTTATCCCAAATATCCAATGTTGTATCTACACCTGATTCCCTAGCACGTTCCGCTAACCGAACCGAATCACTTAATAAAATTTCTTCGGAACCGACCTGTATGAGTAATGGAGGAAGATTATTTAAATCAGCGTATATTGGTGATACGAGCGGCATGCGTGGATCCGTATGTGAAATATAATTTTTGGCCATAAGGTGAAGCCATTCGGGAGTAAGAAAAGGATCTGTGTTAATATGTGTTTTAATTGATTCACCTCTTCCTTCTAAATCTGTCCATGGCGATAAACAAACTGCTGCAGCCGGAAGCTCATCACCACTCTCACGCAGCATTACTAAAGCCGCAATTGCCAAACCTCCACCCGAAGAGTCACCGGCGATCACAATATTATTGGAGGGTATTCCATTTTTAAGTAACCAACGATATGCCAAAACAGCATCTTCAACTGCAGCAGGGTGTGGATGTTCTGGTGCAAGACGGTAGTCAACTAGTAATGTTTTTATCTTACTTGCTTTAGAAATTCGTGCAGCTAAATCACGGTGTGTATTCAATGAACCAATATTATAGGCTCCGCCATGCAGGTACAGTACTACACAATCATCCGGAGTGTCACCTACTGAAATAAATTCACTTGCTAATTTATCAATCTGGATTGGTTGTATATTAGTTTTTGACGGAAGGATGGAAAGTTTTGCAAAACCTTCGAGAGCTTTTCGCTGCTCTTGCACTGTATTAACAGTATTAAACTTTGGAGACATCAAATTTTTGACAACTAAACGGAATAAGCGACTTCTTAAACTAAGCATTTACTTCTCCCTCATTTCAAAACTTAAAATACATTTGTAAAATTGATCATATTCCTATGCTATATAATTAATTAGCTTTGTTTTCTACTTGATTTAATTAATCTCTCTTTATACTGGCTTCCATTGTCTGTGAATCCTGCAATGCTAATGGAGTTAAACTAGCTAGTTCCAAAGATATTTTTCCGGCCAAGCTGATTCTTGGTTGAATACTCATTATGCCTTTTGTTTCCAATCCCTGAAATACTTTGCAAGAAGTAGATTTTACTGATTCAAGCACAGTTTGTACGGCAGCTTCACAGCCTAATACAATTAATGCTTCATAATTTTTGGCTCTTTCCAGCAGCTTATTACGTCTTTCCGTGGTCCACATGCATAGTACAAATTGATGTATTAGTTTACTTTTAAAAACATCCGTTTTAACTCCATTTTCTTCAAATTTGGATTTTAGATCTTTAATATGTCTTTCATAAGATTCCGTTTTCAAGAAATTCTGAAATGGTTCAATATAAGGTTCGTTATTACTTACAGAAAAACTTGCTGCAGGACAAAATCGACATGGAATTATTAACACAGACTTAAACTTTATAAATTCAGAAATATCTTTTGTTGTTTCAAAATAGAATGGCATTTGCATTCTCCTTATAAAATGGTCAGAATAAATTTTAACGATTTAAAAATGTTATTTGAACTTTTTTAATTTGTGTCAGCAATATCCCTTTTCATTTGCTCGTATTCTTCTTTGTTTATCTCGCCACGGATGTATCTTTTTTTAAGTATATCAGTTGCTGTATCAACTATCCTGGTTCTGCAACAATCTGTAGACCAACCTCTGCTCCAATTATTTCTGAATCCTCTGCTTTCAAAGCTAAATCCCTTTCTCCGGTAAATAATGTAAAAGCAAATAGCCATTATTAAAAACATGACAATACACATAGTTGCTGGGAAATAGTGCCAACTATGTTCCCACGTTTCGAAATGTTCCATGATGTGTTCTCCTTATTTGATATTATTTTATATTTGATAATCTATTAGTCTGCCTGAAAATTATTTTTTCCTAATTCTAATTGCATATGTGTAATAACTTTTTTGATATTGTCTCCGGTAGCTGGTGACTCACCTTTTTGAAAACCAATTGTCTCAAGGTCAAATTCACGTCCTTGAACATTAATTGTACTCAAAGTTTTCTTTGCACATCCATTCGAACAACCATCAATTATTATTACGTCTTTTGCTGAATGCGTTTCGTCTATGAATTGCTTAATTCCTCCGCCAATTGCAGCTAGACAATACATCTTTCCCAAACCTGATTTCTTCAGCCGCCTGGCTGTACGGTCTGTTAACTCTCCTACATCAGATGCCCCGGAACAAGCAAATATCAGAGCCGGACTAGAATGGACATTATTTTCTACTTTCATTTTTATCTCCTCTTTCGGACTTCTCAACCCAAACTGTATGATTCACAAGACCAAAGTTTTTTAATGATGCGACTAACCGAGTACATATGGAACTACATTTTGTATCTGTTTTATCTGAATCATGAAAAAAGTGGATACTGAAATCGGTTTCCAGCGTAACATGTTTGTACACTTTGGTGGTTTTATGTTTAGCACCTTGATTCATTTGATCGATCAATAGCTTTAGCTGTGAATCCAACATCTCCAGATTACTACCGACTGCCCGAATTTGGATAATCTCTAACCATGCCATTTTCATTCCCCGCCTTTCTGTTCCCAGCATTATAGTTTTAGTAATTCTTAATGCGAAAGCTGTGCCAAAGTTATAAGTTCAATTAAATCAACAGGTTAAAAAACGGATAGTTTCTTAATTGTCATATTAGACAATTTCTCTTGCCTAATATGGCATTTCAACTTATTTTTGTCGTATAAGGCAGTTGTGTCAAAAGCATATTAGGAAATAGTTATGGATGAGAACGAATTTTTCAGACAAGCGACTATGAGAATATGTGGCAATCTTGAGATTGAAGATGCATTGGTCTCAATCTTAAATTTTCTAAAAAGTGAAATGCCGGTTGGCAGGATGCATCTTGTATTATTTGAGGAAGGGTTGAATGCAGTGCGCACTGTTGCCTCCGCCAGTCCAGAAGAAGGAATGATGGTCAACCTGCTAACGCCGATGTCAACAAAGGCTCAACAGGAAATAATTCGTTTCGAACAGGAATACCTGCAACAGAGCCCAAACTCAGCGTGGCTTATCCAAGACAGCCTCCATCTCAAACATATGTTTTATGAGATGCTTCATGCACATAAGACCAGCGTAACATCACTCATTGTATTACCTCTAAGGATGCAGGACAAGGTAGTAGGGGGAGGCGGGTTGTTACTTACAACGGAAGGAATGGAAAAATTTACTCAGCAACATGCAAAATTGCTTTACCTGTTGAGAGAGCCTTTTGCCATTGCGATGTCCAATGCACTTAAACATCGAGAAGTAACAAATCTGAAGGATATGCTGGCAGATGACAACCATTATCTCCACGGCGAACTTCGGCGTATGTCTGGTGATGAAATAATAGGTGCTAATTTTGGACTTAAAGATGTTATGCATAAAGTGCAGCAAGTGGCAGCAACCGATAGTCCTGTACTACTTTTGGGAGAAACAGGTGTTGGCAAAGATGTAATAGCCAATGCCATTCATGGTTCATCATTACGCTGCAACGATCCTTTTGTAAGTGTGAATTGCGGTGCTATTCCAGATACTTTGATCGACAGCGAACTTTTTGGCCATGAGAAAGGTGCTTTTACGGGAGCCCTTGCCCAAAAAAGAGGTCGATTTGAACGGGCAAATAAAGGAACGATATTTTTGGATGAGATTGGCGAACTTCCTCTCCAGGCTCAGGTTCGCTTATTAAAAGTACTGCAAAGTAAAGAAATTGAGCGGGTTGGAGGAGTAAAAACTATTTCACTAGATATTAGAATAATTGCAGCTACTAATAGAAACTTGGAAGAAATGGTAAAGCTTCATCAATTTCGTGAAGATTTATGGTTCCGGTTGAATGTATTTCCAATTCGGATATCACCACTACGGGAAAGAAGATCTGATATTCCGGCATTACTGCAGCATTTTGTCAATCTGAAATCCAAGGAGTTAAAATTACCCATTATTCCTACGTTGGCGCCAGGTGCTGTTGATCCTCTAATGGAATATAAATGGCCAGGTAATATACGGGAGCTGGAAAATGTAGTTGAACGATCGTTAATACTCAATCATGATGCTCCGCTGACCTTTGAACATATGTGCCTGGAACAGAAAGAAAGTATTTTGGAATTCGAGGGAGAGAGTGAAAGTACAGATAACCTCGATATTGCAGTTACCAGGCATATTCGCCGAGTACTAACGAAAACAAAAGGTAAAGTTAATGGACCGGATGGAGCGGCCGCGCTCTTAGGAATAAATCCAAGTACTCTCAGAAATCGGATGAAAAAACTGGGGCTAAAATACGATTTGTTAAGAAAAAATATAAATTAATGCTAAATCATATTATTTCTATTTTCAATTGGTGGCTAACAGTGTAGCCAATACCTAATCCTACAAAACAGTAATGTTTAATGGGAATTCAGATCTCTCTTTAATGAATGTAAATTGATATATTTTCATCAATTTTAATTATTTCCAAACTCATGTCTCCCAGTAATTATTGAAATGCTCACACGCATTATATCTTTTCAGTTCTTGGTTTTAATTCATTATACATTTTCTCCACATCATCAATTAGTTCATTCATTCTTTTTACTAATGTTTCTATAGGAGTTGAAGATCTTAAATCTACGCCAGCTTTTTTAATAGTATTTACAGGATAATCAGAATTGCCAGCTTCAAGAAAATTGATAAATCGATTTACGGCCGGCTTGCCTTCTAATCTAATATTTTCTGCAATTTGAATTGCTGCAGAAAAGCTTGTTGCATATGAATAAATATAATATCCAAAATAGAAATGTGGCCATTCTGCCCAGACATAAGAATCTAAATCGGTGACCGTAACAGATTCACCATAATATATTTTTGTTAAATCTCTATATATCTCAGAGAGTGATTCTGCTGACAAAGACCCATTAGTCTTAAAATGTTTATATAACTCAGCTTCAAACTCAGCATTCATTGATGAAGTATAGAAGTATAATACTATCAGATCTATAAATTGTTCTGTTAGATAAAGTTTCTCTGCTTTAGTCTCAGCTTTATCAATCAAATAAGCCCAAGATACATTTTCTGCAGTTGTTGATGCAATTTCACCAAGGAAGGGAGGATAATTGCGATAAATATAGGGTTGTTTTTTTATTATTTTATAACCGTGAACATAATGCCCAAATTCATGAACTAGAGTTGTGAAATCTAAACCTTTACCACCCCAATTCATTTTTACATAAGGGTGAGGGCCTTTAGGGCCGGAACTATAACCACCTGTTTCTTTACCAATATTTGGGAAAGCATCAACCCAACGTTTTTCATAAGCCTCTTTAATATCGTCAACATAATAATTACCCATTGGTTTGAGAGATTCAAACATCAGGTCTCTTGCTTCTTCCCAACTATATTCATGTTCGGTTTCTGAAAATAATGATACCATAGTATCATAAAGATAGAGTGTGTCATAGTTCAGAATTTTTTTCTTAAGTGACATCCATCTGTGCAGTGGTTGAAGATTATCCTTCGCGGTTTTTATTAGATTATCATAAATCACAACTGGTAAATTATACTCAGCAAATGCTGCTTCCAAAACAGAATCGTATCCTCTAATCTCCGCATTTATCATTTTGCTCTCAACCAGATTAGTAATATTTTGGGCAAGAGTACCGTGATAATTTTTAAGTGCTCCATAATATAATTCATATCCTCTTTTACGATATAAGCGGTCGTGTGAAGAACGAGCACGCCAAGAGCTTGACCTGTTTAACAATACTTCTTCCCCTTTGTCGTTCTTTATTGTAGGGAATGGAATTTCCGCATAAACCAATTTCCCAAAAACCGAATATGGATTCCCATCCAATTTGGAAAACTTTGCAAGAACTTCTTCTTTATCTTGAGACAATGTATGCTTTTGTTTCTTTAACAATGTGTTTAAGAAATGTCTATATCCTTCCAGATTGGAATTCTCAGCAATCAAACTATTCAATACTGTCTCGGGGATTAAAATAATTTCAGGATACAAAAATGATCGAGCAATATTTACTTCTGATTCGAGAGTGGAATACCGTGACCACAATTTTTGATATTTCTCAGATTTCATATCAACATCTCTGTGCATGTCCGAGAATAATCTTAACCAATTTAATTTGTCATCTAAAGAATCGTTAAATTCTAAGCAGTGTAGCAGAAGATTGAAGAAGTGCCCAATTTGCCTTCATACTGATCATACTTGGTCAGGTTTTGCTTAATCCAGTTATAATCAATATCCCACGCTTCTTCACTTTCATATAAATCACTCAAATCCCATTTGTATTTTTCTTCAATATCTTTTCTTTCTAGGAGTCCACTAGTATTTTTTTGAGCAAATCCATGCACAAAAAACATCAACATAAAAATGTTTCCTAACAGTATCTTTTTCATGATAATACCTTTTAAAATAAATGAAATGTTATATATTCAATAAAACTAATTAGTCTGTTCCTAGAATCATTTCAGGTTCACCCAAAAAAATATTTGAGTATCCAATCATAAATGAATTGCTCTTACATCAGACGTACGAACTTCACTTTAGTCCTTTCGCGTTACAAAATAATTCCCTCCGCACAAGCATTACATAAATTTAGGATACCTTTAGATACAATTATCTAATTAGTTGGTCTTCTTTCAACACAATTATTTGAATTTTTAGTATTTTTAGATGTTAGAGTCTTCTTATCTTAAATTGTTGTGTGGTATTTTTTGTATGGAATTAGAACTCAATAGCCTCGATTTTATAACTCCTATATCTATCAACTATCATTACTTTGATAAAAAGAACCCTGATCAAAATATTCAGAAATATCAGTCTATGTTTGATGAAAAAAAGGGATTCATATAAAAGTTAATAAAAAAAATAAATCTGAATTTAGTTTATCAATAAGATAGTGGGCATTTAAATGAAAATTAGAGACTTAGAATGGTGGATTGTTGGAATATTGGGAATTGCTTCATTTGTTCTGGCAATTATCGGATTTAACGAATTATTTTCGGCGGCCGGTACAGAACGTAATTTCTTAGATCTTATGTTCCAGTCAATGAAAATATTTGGGATGGAATTTGTTGATGATTTTCAATCGCCGCTACCATGGCAATTAGAAATTTCTCGTTGGCTTGCGCCTGGGGTTTTACTCTATACAGCCGCCAAAGCCATATTATATTTTATAAAAAGAGAATTCAAATCACTTACAATTAAGTTTTACAAAAATCACGTAATTGTAACCTCATTAAATGAAAAGTCACGCTTTTTGGTAAATGATTTATTGAAGAATGGCAGAAAAGTTATCGTTATTGCTGGAATTGAGAATTCAAGAAAACTTGATGTTCTTGAAAAAGCTGGCGCTGTTATAATTGAGGGTGATTTTGCAAATGTAAATTTCTTAAAAACTATTTCTGCCCATAAAGCAAAATACTTTGTATTTGTTGATGATGATGAGACTAATATTTCAAATGCGATATTTACTTACCAATATCTGAAGGAATATGGCTCGCCTGATATGCACTCACTCTTTACTCATGTTTCTGATGACGTTAAACTTAAAGAGTTTGTTGAACTAAAATTTTTTGAAGAACTGATGAAAAAGAAACCTGCAGATACAAATTGTGAAATTAGAATATTTTCAATAAATGAAAGAACCTCTCGAACTATATTTCAAAAATATCCACCTGATGAGGGTAAAATAATCTCATGTAGAGAAGATGATCAAATTCATACCGCAGTTATTGGGTCTGGTGACTTGGCATTAAGTATGATTTTACGATTAGCTAGAACTGGACATTTTGCCAATCTAAAAAAAATAAAAATCTCCTGGTTTCATGAAGGAGAAGAAATATTTGAAAAGCTAAAACATTCTTATCCGCAGATTGATAAAATTATTGAACTTCATTCATATGAAGGACCACTTCACTTATTTGATAGTAACAAATTTGAAGAACTAAATAATAGTCTTGAATTTTGTTCAGTTTACGTCGTTTGTAAAGATGATAGTCTTTCCACGAGGATTTTAACTCTAATTTCAAATATCGATGTTAAGAACCCACTTAAAATTATACTAACGCTTATGAATCCGGATGGTATTTTGAATCGCTGGTATAAAGCAACAGAATTAGGAAATATTGATCTTTATAAATTCAACTTAATAGAGGAATCGTTTACTGAAGACTCAATTATTTCTGAGAAAAATGATGAGCTTGCAAAATTAGTTCATGAATTCTATCTACCGCCTGAGGATAAAATAGATCGGAAGAAATCATCACATGTGGAATGGGGAAAACTATCCTTCGATTTTAAAATACAGAACCGTGCTCAGGCAGATCATATTTTTGTAAAAACAAGAGCAATGAATATCGATGTTGATTCCTCTCCTAAAGAAGAACAAGTAATTACAATTGACGATAAATCAGAACTGTTTGAATTGCTTGCAGAAACAGAGCACAACCGCTGGATGGCACAGCTTTATCTGAATGGATGGAAGTATGCTGAAGTAAGAGATGATAGTAAAAAACTTCATACAGACCTTAAACCTTATAGTGATTTAAGTGAAGGTGTTAAAGATTGGGATAGAGATGCCGTGAGAAACATTCCTAAATTGATAAAACTTTACGAGGGCGAAAATGCCTAATAAAATTGAGAAAGCTACTGAAAGTCTAGATTACGCATTTGCTCATTTTATGGATGATGAATATGAAGAATGTATTTCCAAGTGCAAACATGCACTAAGACTAATTGAAAAAAGTAGTGATAAAAACAATGAATTAGAAGAAGAAGTATTATTTCGATTAGGGGAAGCATATTACTATCTTGAAGATTACGACTCGGCAAAGGATTGTTACTTAAAATCTGTTGAGATACTAAAATCTTTTGAAAATAAAAACAACATTATTATTGATCGATTAATAGATATTGGTCGTTGTTATACATGGAAAGAAGATTGGGATAATGCTATATCATTTTGTGAAAATGCTATTGAATTAACAAAAGAAGTTTTCGGAAGAGAAAGTGAACAGTATTATGAGAATGCTACTATTTTAGCATATGCTTACTACTTAATGGAAAATTATGAAGCAGCAATAAAAATTTATAAAGAAGCAATCACTTATAGAGAAGGTATATATGAAGCGGATGATAATAAATTAAACGAATATAAAAATTCCTTAGCCAATACCTATTATTGTAGTGAAAATCTATACGAAGCATATCAATTGTTTAAAGATGTTTATCGCTATTCGGATAGTGAAGATGTTGAGAATGAAAATAGATTGCTTACAGATATTCTTGACTCAGCTGAAAGAGTAAAAACATCGGATGATTTAAGTGATTACTATGAGCCATATGTGAAAAATTCACAAGAATTAAATGGTGACACAATTGATACTGCGGAAATCTCTTTTAAAGCCGGTAAATACTTTGATACAAACAAAGACTATGTAAATGCGGAAAAATATTATAATATTTCCTACTCCATTTATAAAGAGGTTAATGGAGAATCAGATAAAGCAACATTAAAAACTGCTCAATTTCTCTCAGTAGTATATTATCAGCTATCAAACTATGATGAAGCTGAAAGGCTTACAAAGTATCTTATAGAAGAAAACAGCAGGCTGCCCGATAACGATGCTAAAAACCTGACCCTTTCACAAAACATGGGTTACATTTACTATTATAAATGCGAATACAATAAATCAGAAAAATATTTTAATCAAGCTTTAGAATTAAGTACTTCACTATTTGGTGAATTCGATTCCCGTACAAACACGATAAACTTAAAAATAGCAGATGTTCTCTACTGGCGTGAAGATTATGAATTATCAATTAATCACGTAAACTCATTCTTATCAGCATATTTAAAAATTGAGAATCCAGAGAAAGATACTATTGCTAAAGCTAATAGAATTATCGCTGATTCATATTCTGAACTACCGGGGAAAACAAATGATTCACTTTTCCATTTTAGTAAGGCTTTGGAAATTTATAAAACTATTTACGGTGATAAACATAAATCTACCCTTGATACCTACTATGAAATAAGCAGAATCTATTATTCGAGAATGAAAAACTACGATTCAGCTGAGAAATATTTAGACATCTTTCTCGAAAACTCAGAAGGTGTTTTAAACAATTGTAGTAAGGACATATTAAGATCACAATTGCGTTTAGCCGAATTAAAATTTCAACAACAGAATGATACTAATTATAGCAGAAAATTAGTTATTTCTACATTGACAAAAATAAACAATCACATAGTGGAAAATAACAATAACGTTGCAAGTGCTTTGCAAAAGATACATATCGATTTCTTACACCTTCTAGTAGATATAGATGTGAAGCAAACTAACATTGTAAAAGCAAAAGAATCATTACAACTATCTTACGAGCTTTGTAAAAATTATTGTGACAAATCTGACTACCGATTGAAGAAACAACTTACCTTAATGAGGGAGCTTTCAAATATATCAGATGAACAAGAAACGATTGTTATTCCAAATGAAAAAGAGAGTTATCTAAAATTTATACAAGAGAAGCTTGATGAGCCAATGTCCAAAAGAAGAGTCCGGATATTTATTTCTTCTACCTTCCGTGATATGATGGATGAACGTGAATATTTGATAAAACAAATATTTCCTAAATTAAAAACATTATGTAGAGAAAGAGGGATTGATTTTTCAGAAGTTGATTTAAGATGGGGAGTAACTGAAGAAGATGTAGAACAGGGGAAAGTAATAGAAATATGTCTTGATGAAATTGATAGAAGTCGCCCCTATTTTATTGGAATTCTTGGCGAACGATATGGTTGGGTTCCAACATCTGATTGTTTCTCAAATTATGAAAGAATTATTAATAACTACGACTGGATAAAAGATGATTTTGAAGAAGGTCTTAGTATAACTGAAATGGAAATTCAATATGGAGTATTGCGTAATCCGGCTATGATAGGAAATGCCTTTTTCTATTTTCGTGATGAAAAATTAACGCCTGGCGAAGATGAATTCCGTGAGGACGAAGGATCTGAATACCACGTTAAGTTGGATAAATTAAAAACAAATTTAAAAGAACAGAGCGAATTTCCAGTTAAAGATTTTAATTCAATTGAGCAACTTGGAGATGATATATATAATGATTTGCTAAATACTCTATTCAATGATGATGATTTTGAAATAAAAGAAAACACAATCCAACAAAGAATAATTGAGCAGTTAGATTTTATAAAATTAAATACTGAATTTTATATTTCTCCCAAAGAGTATTTTTCAAAATTTGATAAATTCCTTAAAAGCAAAAACAATAAACTCTTGATCTCCGGGATACATGGTTCAGGAAAAACTGCATTTCTTGCGAATTTATTTTCTGATTTTGGCAATAGCCTTAAAGGTTGGCTCCCAATTGTAAACTTCGTCGATGCAGGTTCTGAGAGCAAAGACTATAACAAAATTATTACTCAAATGGTTTCACAATTAAATAACGTTTTCCCCTCTACAAAAGAGTTCTTAGAAAGTGCAAATCCATCTCAAATTTTAAGTGATGTATTTAACTCAATTCCAAAGGAAGAAAATATTTTATTCATTTTGGATGGAATTGAGAAGATTAAGCAAAATGATTTTTTTGCTGATCTTTACTGGCTTCCAACTGAGATTCCTGAGAATATTAAAATTGTATTTAGTACTTGTGATGAAAATTTACAGAAAATACTTATAGAAAGAAATTTTTCTCTTTTGGAATTAAGAACGTTAGAAATAAGTACACAACATGAGTTCATAAATAGTTATCTGCTAAAATTTGGAAAAAAACTAACTCCAATTATTGTTGAAAAAATTGTAAAGAGTAAATTATCGGATAATCCATTTTCACTTAAAGTTTTGTTAGATGAACTTCGCATTTTCGGTAGCCATGAAGAGTTGGAAAATCATTTAGGTTACTATCTGGATGCTTCAAATCCAATAGAACTTTTTGACAAATTGCTAAACAGATTAGAAATAGATTATGAAGAGAAAACGAAGGGATTAGTTGGCAATACTATATCCACAATACTTCTCTCAAATAAAGGAGTGCTTGAAAGTGAACTTCTAGAAATATGCAACACCGCCAAATTATTTTGGTCGCCAATTTTTAGTGCATTAGAAAATTACATTTTACAAAATGGTGGACTGATATCGATAAATAACGCGAGCTTGGCTGCAGCCGCAAAGAAAAGATATTTAACTTCTGAAAATTCCGTTAAAGACAAGCACGAGAATTTAGCTAAGTATTATAGCAGTTGTAACAACGCCAGCCGGAAAATTGATGAATATGCGTATCATTTATTTAATTCAAATAGTTATGAACAACTTAAGAACTATATCGTTCAAATAGATGTTTTTCAGAAACTGTATTATGCGGATCCACTTGAATTTATGAATTACTTTGATGTTCTAAAATCCAGGTTTAACATGGCTGATGAATACAAAAACAGTATCGAAATGTATGAGGAAGATACAAACTATAATCCAAACACATTGGCTAATTCACTCTCAAGACTCATCTCCTTGTTTGGTAATAACCTAGAGACTGAAACTACATCCTGGTTTGCCGAAAAATCCTACTCTATCAGAACTGAGTCATTCGGGGAAGATTCTACGGCTCAAGCAGAATCATTACTTGATTTAGCAAAATCATGTCAGATGAATCACGATTATGAGAAAGGGATCTCATACTACAAACAGGCTATTGAAATTTTAAATAATAATCGTGGCTATAAACCAATAAAAAGAGCTATTGCATACAACGGTCTTTCAGATTCATATTTCAAACTCAATAATATTGAAGAAGCAGAAATTTGTATTCATAAATCTATTGAAATATTTGAACAAGATATGGGTGATGATAATTTTGCGATTTCTGCATGTTATTTTAGTCTGGCTTCTATTGAACAAAGAAAGGGCAACAACGAAACAGCGATAGAATACGTTGATAAAGCGATTGAAATTGCCAAACAATTTGGTGGAGAAGAACATATATCTGTTTCATGGTTCCTTTCACTTAAAGCAGATATTTATTTAGAGATACATGGGGACAATGCCTATGATTATTCAATGCCACTTTATATGATTGCATATGAAATTCAATTAAAGGAACTTGGGGAAGATAGTGCGCATACTTTAATTACAGCTCTTTCAATGGCAAAAATGTTATTTAGCGAGGGCCTTTTTGAAGATGCGACGGAATTTCTAGAAGAGCAGTATGAGCATTGCAAATCTGCATTAGGAGATGATCACAGATTGACAGTATCTTATATTGAGCTACTTTTACGTACTACTACTGAATATGGGTATTCTCTCATGAAGGAGGAAAAATATGATGAAGGGATACGAATATTATCTAAAAATTTTGAAAAGTGTAAACTGATGTTGGGAATAGAACATTCAACAACACAAAGAAATTTAAGAATGCTCATTATGATTTGGGAAAGCCTTTCTGATGATGAAAAAGTAGTTTCCTTAAAGGAGTATCTTATTGAATAGATTGAAAATGATTTGTTAGGCATATTTCATCTGATATTTGAGAAGATTTCATTCAGTATACGTATTTATTTGTCTGCCTAACATTGTTCCCGGTAAGTAGTCCACCGAATTGCCATATTGTACCCTAGCTGGGAGCGGCTAGTTATGTGTATTTTTTTACTAAACAAAAGCATAAATAAGAAACGCTCCAAATGCCATTGCTACAATGCCGCCCAAACGTCCCAATGACTTTGATAAAGACAAAGCCCAAGTCATTAATGAATTAAAATATTCGCGCCCAATAATACCCAGCACTAAAGCAGCACCGATGGAAATCCAGCCAAGAACTTCAATTGTAACTGGAAACCTTGATATATTTGAAACCAATATCATAAAGGCACCAAGAACAAGTCTTATTACTACGGCTAGGATTTGCATCATTGGCTTATCTAAATTTTTCCGCAGATAGCCAAAAATAATCTCTGGATTTATTAAAATTACTATTCCAGACAATAATAATAAGATTCCAAATATTATTATAAATTGAGCCATAATGACCTCCTGTTGTGAAAGATGAGAATTGTCTATAATAAGACCGCTCACTTTTCATTTAGTTATATTGTTTGGAGCGACTGGTTATTTGGTAGCTTTCATAACCACAACTAAGTTAAATATTTACGGCAATATATTCACTTTTTATAATAATAAAAATCACAACTACTATCTCCATCAGCCAAGGTGCGCTCTCTTTTAAGTTCTATGATATCAGGAACAAGTTTAGCTACCAGCTTATCTATGTCACAGTATGCTTTTGTCAATGCTACTTCACCTTCTTCTTTAAAAAAATCATAATATGGACATTTAACTTGATCCCACCCAACACCATTTTCTAATTCAACTTCAACCTTTTCCCAGGGTGGACAGAGAAAGAAGTGCTCATTTCTTGGGCCTAATAAACGTAGGAAAAGATTATATGGATCTTTGCTGTTGCGAACGAAGAAGGCCTGCATTCTCATCATATCACAAGGTGTACTGTTCCATAATATTTTATTGATTATACCAACCAAATCGTTTCTATCACCTAACTCATTTTTCATTGCACGATAAAGAGCAAGACCCAGGAGTAATATTGTTCTATGAAATCTCATAATACCTTTTTCTTTGGGCTTGAGACTGTCCAGCTCATTATATAGGAATTTTGTCTTGAGCAATACTTGGTAGGCAATATCCTTGCCTAGTTCATGGTTTAATGTAGATTTAAGTTTAAAAAACAGAGAGATTGATTTGAATTTAATGCTATTCATTTAATTACTCCATATTACGGCTGGTTAGCAGTTTCTTTAGTCATCAAAAATTGTTTTACTAGCATCTGGAAGTTTCTCCCACATTCTGCTTTTTACAATAATAACAACGGCTATTATTGCTTCAAGTATCATTGCAACGTCAGAGTTAGGAAGTACTGCGAAAGAGACGTTTGCGGACACATGTAAAATCATAGCTGGTAATATTCCACCTTTGCTTTTATTGAACAACCATGTTAAAATAAACCTTGCGAAAAATGTACCTATTAAAGCGCGGATAAAAAATTCCAATTCTGGGTTCCAGATTCCACCGATTTGCATTGGAATATGCCAAAGTATCCAGAAGAACCATAGTACTATACTTGCAATAAATGGGGAGTACAATTTTTGCAGCCTCGGTAGAGCAAAACCAGTCCAACCAACTTCCTCATTTAATCCTCCAGTAAATAAAAAGCCGTAAAAAAACAAAGCCAATATTAACACAATTAGTTGTATTCCACCTGGATTATCAGGTACGGAGATTAATTCTAAACCAAAAATATTTGAAATGGGTACGCTGATTAATTTAATAGCAGGAGCCATAAGCAAAGCGAATAAATAATATCCGAAATGACCTTTGGGTTTGACAAGTGAAGAAAGACTTTTCCTCACGCCGGGAAATTTTGAGAAAGCTGATGAAACCACATATGCCGGAAGTAACGCTAATATTGCATAAATTACTATTGCAAAGGGTGATTCTAATTCCGAAGTAGTTAGAACATTGAGAGTAAATGCAATTGTTGCAATTATCCATATGACCAGAAAAGTAATGCGCCACTTATTTTTTTCTTTTGCAATTGGAACAGGTTCTATAAATCTGGAAATAAAAATGTTTATTAATGCAGGAACAAATAGACCAATCAGAGCAAATATTCCGTAAGCTTGTTGATCTCCCGTTAATAAAAGTGGAAGTAGAAGAAGCCAAGTAAATAAATATGTAAGAGTGAAAAAATAAGTTAGTTGATATTTTTTTATCCAGTTTTTCAAATTAGACATAAATAATCTCCAATTTTTTAACTGCTTAACTGCGTTTCCAATAATCTGTTTACCAGCTTGCCACGCTGCTATATTGATGGCAGCGGCTGGCTATATGGCATTTATATAATACAATATTCTAGTTACATTTAACTATCATTATAGAAAATAACATATCATAATTTACCTTATCGGCTCCTTTTAGTAACAACCTCAGTTCTTTCAATAATATCATTCTATTCTTATCAAATACTCTGTTTAAGTAATTTGGTGAATGTTTATATATTGGCACTCCCCAAGAGGTCATCTGTTTTGAGTAATTTGCATCTATATCATCTGGTGCAAACGTGAAAGCAAATATTCCACCTTCTTTTATTAGTCTTGCAACTTCTGAAAATATGTTTTCTAAATCACTCAGAAAATAAAAAACACCACTACAAATAATATGATTAAAAAATCCATCGCTATATGGTATTCTACTCTCTAACAAATTATGGAGCTTTAATTCCTCTGTAAATGATTTAATTCTGCATATGTTTAACATTTCATCAGAATTATCAAGACCATAGACTTTTAATCCCACTTTTGAAAAATTAATTGAAGCTAAACCGGTTCCAATACCGAGATCGAGTAATTTCTCATTGGATTTAACGTATTCATAACTCATTCCAAACATTGCATCATGCGTGTAACTATCATATTCTTTTACTTGTTTATCATAATTCCGCGCATCTTCTTTATAATCATATTCTTTCATACTTTGATTCTCTTAATTTTTATTTGCCATATAACAGTTGGTTAGATAACCGGCCATAACTTTTTAATAAATCCATGGAATTAATTTCTTTGTCTTAGATGAATAATCGATAAAGTCATCTCCATATTTTGATGCTAGATATTTATCCAGTGTTGGAATTAAAAAAAATATAAAATTAAGTGCCATAAATAGGGGAATTATAAATAATGAGAAACTTTGGGTTATTAACACCAAACCACAAAAAAGGAATACATCACCAAAATAATTAATGTGCATTGAATATTTGAACAATCCGCCAGTGTAAAGTTTCCCTATGTTTTGTTCATTCTTTTTCCAGATATGTCGTGTATATTCTGAATGGGTATTGATCCATGAACCGGTCAGAAAAAGGATAATACCGAAATAGTCCAGCATATTTATAGCGGATTGACTGCCACCTCCAACATGGGCAAACGAAAAAAGGGCCAGTGACATTAATACCGCTATAATTATAGCTTCTATCCAACCCATTTTACGTTTAAGAAAAACAAATGTGGTTAAAAATAACCGGGTAATATATAACAATAGAGAAGATATTAAAATAACCTGACGTGTAAAGTTACCTTCAACTGCGTATGGTCTCAAAAATGATATTACATCTTCAGAGTTATTAAACACTAAGTATGAAGCTAATAATACAGCAATTGTTATTGAAAACATAAAGAAGCTTTTTGGCAGAAGTGATGGCGTATGTTCATTTTTAAAGAACATTGTAATTCCTCCAATATATATAACTAAGTTTCTAACTCCTTCGCTAATTCAATACTGAATTTTATATCGTTCACTCCGAAATCTGCTTTCTTCCTGGTTTCATTTTCATATATTTCAATAAATTCTGCTGGACTATGCTTAATGAATACTTTTACTGATTTTATTCCCACATCATAAATCATTCGTGCAAAAACTGGTCCGACACCGTAAAGCCTTGATAAATCGGATAATGAAACAAGTTCTTTTATTCGCTCTATCGCTATTCCTGTTACTTCACTGAGACGCTTAATTTCATCTTTAGTTTTGGCTTTATTAAATAATTGCTTACTATTTTTTATCCCAATTTCTTCCAGCTTTAGAATATCTCCAGTGTTAATTCCGGTAAACTTTTTTAATGGAATTGGACTTGGAAGATAACTTTTCGCTTCACGGTTTAATATTGTCAAATATTCAATTGATAATGTTGACTTTTTAGAAAACACTTCAATATTTTGCTTTGTCTTTAATTCATCAATCAAGTCCTTTAAATTTTCTATCCCAATAGATTTTAGTAATTGAAATCGCTCTTCTATTTTCTCCTTCAATATTACACGACTCGGAATCATATCCCGATTCTGTATACTCTTCTTAAATTTTTGCAGATCATATTTTTCTAAATCAATATAGTATTGTTCTTTCATAATTTTATTTCAGTTTAATATCACAAAAATGTTTGCTTAACATTAATTGTTTAATATAGTCTGCTGACTAAGATATTTTTTTTACATCTATTATCTTTTTCATTGCAAAACCTACAAGTGGAATAGAAATCCAGACATAAAAATATCCTAACGTCTGAACCCAATGTGAGGTAACAAATTGTATTCCATACCCTTCAATTATTCCAACTACAATGAAATCTAAAATGAAGACTAAAACGGAAGCATATAAAGCAAACCAAATACTTGTTTTAAAATAATCATCCCCAAGAAATAGTAGTGTGAACAAAGCTATAAATGGAAGAACTGAAAATGCAGTTACCAAACTTATTAAAATTCTTTCTACCACACTCCAATCAAGGAAATAGTTAAATGGCAGCCCCAATAAATAATAAACCAGCCATGCAATAAAAGTCACAAAGAATAGAATTAAATGTTTTCGTAAATTCATAGATATCTCCAACTTCATGAAATCTGTATTACATAATTTTTTATCAATTTGATGAAATCAACTTTTCAATAAAATGAGCAAAATACCCCCGATATTTTTCTTGCAGTTTTTCCTTTTTCCAATCAAAACCAGAAACAACACCTCTGCAATTCTCTGAAGCACAATTACATTTTAACTCATAATCAGTATTCATTGCCACTGCATAATCTAAGCAAAGTTCTTCACCGCGTTTAATATTTCTCATTGCAACATATGTAACTTGTCCATCCATACCAACATTTGGATTGCAAGAATGATTTATATATAAAGCTATTTTATCCAATTCTTCTTTTGTCCTCGGACACAAAAAATGATCTTCAGTAATTTGCAAACTAAAATCACCAACTTCTTCATCTAATTTCATGGCTTCTTCAAATTCTACAATGTGACCAGAACGAATTGCTAATATTTCATCTTTCTTAATATCCTCAATAGCAAAAAATCCGAATCCTTCTTTCTCACTTTTTCTAACTTCTGTTTTATTTGATGTATATGATTTCATTTTTATTGATCTGACTATTTTATTGAGTAGCTGGTTATACAACTTCTTTTGATAAGACGAAATTCTTATGTTTTCCCGAACCTATCTCAAAATATATTTCTCCAATATTCTTAAAAGAATGCTTCTGATAAAAGTTTATTGCATTTTCATTCTTTTCATAAACTGACAGCCAATACTTTTTAATTCCTTTTTCTTTACACAAGGAATTAGTAAATCTTATTAGTTTTGACCCCAATCCCACATTTTGATATTTTTTATGGATATAAATTTTTTCAATCTCAAATTTATTCGACAAATCATATTCAGTTGGACTTTCATAATTTATTTCCATAAAGCCAACGATGTGATCTTCCATTACTATCTTGTAAATTTCTCTGGATTGGACGGATAATCTCTTTGAAAAATTCTTGGGGCTTAATTCTTTCCACAAATAATTTGAAAATTCATCTTCCATGCCATCTGGAGTATATGTATCAACCCAAACATAAAATGCCAGTGTAGCAATATTTTTAATATCTTCTTTTTTTACTTTTTCTATTTTCATAATTATATAACCGCATTGACAATAAACCATCCGACTCATATGAACGATCTAAAAAATCAACGTTTAATTTAATTTGACTAGAAAACAAAATTACTTTTTACCATTTACCCGCCATCTTGTTTGGTGGGCTTTTCCCAAACATAGTGATGCATTAGGCTTGAGCAGATGTTAATCTCTAATAAAAGACGTACAAAACAATCTTTAGTTTCATTTTACATAAAACATAAAAGTTGTACTTGCCACTATTTACCAAACTGAACGAACGAGTTTACGAAACGACTGGTTTTGAGAATTATTGAATTTTATCAGATTTCTCCAAATTATGTCTTGCACACAAGATTTTAACATTTTCTGACGTTATACTTGTTCCACCTTTAGAATATGGAAGATCATGATCAAAGTGTAACTCATCTTTAGCTCCACAAATCACGCATTTTCCAGCATCCCTTTTCCAAACTTCTTTTTTAACAGAACTTGGAATTAATCTTGAACGTGGTTTAACTTTGTTTTCTCTGACTTCCTTTGATTCAAAATCAACTACAGTTTCCTCTAAAATAAATCTAAATACTTTTCTATTGTAATCACTTGGGATGTATTTGTAGTCAATTAAGTTGAAGAATCCTTTTTCTGACCAAACACCAGGCAGAACTTTTTCATAAGCTCTGACAATTTCTACATTTCTTTCACCAATCTTAAATTGCTCAATTGCTTTCACAAACTTACCATTTTGTGTGAGCTTTCCATTTTTAGTTGTTAAAGGTTGGTTAATAGTTTTGGGATTATTTCCATTTGATTTTGAAATATCATGACCTTCATACTCAATTGTAAGGCCGTCTTCATATATTTTATCTTTATACGGAGCGTTAGTCCTCTGAGATAATAGAATTACTGAATAATTTGGATTTAGTCGATAATTCATTCCTCTTTGCAAAGTTTGAACATTTTCTTGATCACACATGTCACGATATGATAAAATTTCATCTTTCATCTTTCATTTTTTAACAACAGTACGTTGCCAATAAGCCTTCCGCCCACTTGTCCCGCAGTCTTATTGCTGGGAGCGATAGGTTAGGCCGTTTTGATTCCTAAGAATTTTTCAATATGGCTATTATTTTGTAGATAAAAATCAAGACCTATTCCAATTCCAACACCAATAAGCATTGCAGTTTTCCCAATTGCAAAAAGAAAATTAATTGGTGGAAATTCAAATTTTGCATTTAACAAAAATACTATTATCCCAAATAAAATTGTTATTAATGAATAGAACAATGCTAATGCAAAACTTCTTAAATAATATGGTAGTTTATAATTACGAGAAATAAATCTAAAATATATTCTGATTGCTATAAATAAACTGCCAATGTACAAAACATCTCTAATTACCCAAGCCAATGAGAAAGACTTACCAATGATAACAAAGTTGAATAAAAACATTATTACAATGCCAAATATTTGATCTCTTCTTGTTCTATACTTTAATAGACTGAAGAATAGAGAACCGAAAAATCCATAAACAACAAATTGGAATACTGAGTTAGTGGGCATGAATATTTGATTATTGTAGAAAATGAAGCCAACCAAAATACTTCCGGCAAATCCAAATAAAGTGAGTAAAATTACATCTGATATTTGAGAAGATTTCATTTTTTACACCTATTTGTCAGCATTACGGCTTGTTATGCCTTTTTAAGTAATTTATCATCTGGAGTTAATCTCATTAAAATATGTGATGGATCATAAAGATGTTCTTCTTTAACACTACCAGTAATAAAAAGTTGATTGTCTCCATAGGATAAGTCACGAGTGATTTCCAAAAAACGTGAATATTTATCAACGTCTAGATCCTTGTCTTTCGGAGAATCAAAGAATACAAAACCAGGATGATTTATATTGTCCTCAATGGATAATGAAAATAAAGAAAGAACATATATTACCCTTACCATTACTTTTAAGCTTGCAGATGAAATTTGATTAATCTCTTTATTATCAACGAGAGGTCGCAAATCTCCGCTGATAGTAGGTAAAGTAACGTCTTGATAAACATTCAAAAGCTGTTCTTTAAATAGGCTTTGCCATTTCATTAATAGTTTATTGTGTTTGCTTATGCTAATCTTCTGTAATTCATCAGTCCGCCTTTTTAGCTCACGAAGCTTTGTAGACAAATTATCTAGCTCTTTATTTAACTTTTCTTTTTTAACAATATATTCAACCTTGTCTTTTGCTTTGCTTTCAATAGCGGATAGTTTTGATAAACCCTTTGAGATACGATATAGTATTTTTTCAATAGGAAGTTGTTTACGCTCAAGTTCTTTATAATATTCCTCTTTATATTTGCTATAATCAAGAGATGCGCTACTATAAAGTTGTTCTAATTTTGAAATGCTTTTATTGTAGGTTTCTTCAATATCAAAACTCTCAGTTAAAGCTTCTTCTAATGATTTTTTGTAGAAAAGTAATTTATCCAGATTTTTTTCATCAATTTCCGATTTACAAAGTGGGCAAGTGGTTTTGTCAATGTCAGAATCAAGATCAATATCTTTAAAGCATAACGGACATTTAGTAACTGGGATATTCGTGATTACTTGTCTTGAAACAATCAAAGTATTGATATCATTGATTTCTTTTGAAATTATTTCTCTTGATTTACCTAAATCAATCAATTTCATCTGAATAATTTTTATTTTTCGATTCCAATCGTCAAGTGAATTGCTGAGTTCATTCATTTTTTCATTTGACTCATCCATCTCGAGTTCTTCATATTTCAATTTACGTTGATTTTTTAAATCGGCGAATTCACTTTTTTTGCTTGATATTTTTTCTAAATATTCTTCAAGTTCAAGAACCGAATTAGGGAGGGATTTGAAATCTTCTCGAGAAATAATCATTTCGTCAACAAAACTTAGTTTTGCTACTAATTCATTTTTTAGAACGTTTTTAGAATTAAATTCTAATCTTAGAGAATTAATGTCTGCATTATCAGTGTCCAAAATGGATTCAATAATAGATTTTTTAACAGCAGAGACTGAATTTAGATATTCTCTTTCTCTCCCTCCAATACTTGTCAGTAATTGTTCTGCTGATGTGTCTTGGTCAACGGTTATTGCCCGTAAGAGGTAATAGAACCTAAAACTTGCAGTTTTGTTTCTTCCATAAGATATTTTATAAATCTCATATTTTTCTTCTTCCAAAAGGAAATCCGAAAACTCAGCCAGGTTTAATACTCTTACTTCATTATTGTTTGGTTCATAATTATCATTAAGATGAATGATCATCATATTATCTGAGTAAGGAAGTTTTCTGATAACCTTATAATAATTATTTGCTTTTGTTCTAAAATCAAGTTCAACTTGTTCGCAAAGATTTTCTTCAGAAATTTCTGAAATAAAATTCTCAACATATGCACCTAGTGAGTACAAAATCAATTTGAACAAAGTTGATTTACCAGTTTTATTTTCACCGAGTATATAGTTTATTGTGTTAAACTCAATATCTAAGTATAATTCGCCTTTTATTTTAATTTTTTTTAGATGCATTTTTCAATTCCGCTTTATATTCTTTGAGTACAGATTGACCTTTTTCAGTAATAAATATGCGACTGTCATAATTATGTTTTTCAATAATATTAATTAGATCACGACTAGTAAGTATTAGTATTGCTTGGTCTAGGCTTTTAAGTGCATTACTCCCACCGTTATTTAATAATTCATTTAGTAGTTTAATTCTATTGTACAATAAACCTCGTGAAGTATTTGTGCTTAATTTTTGTAAAAGCGTAATCGAAATGAAATACGGATTAATATCCACGTCGTCAAAGAATATCCAGTCTTCAAATCGATCAATGATCATTTTTAAGACTTGCATTATTCAACTCTCCATTTTATTGCACAGTTAGAAGTGGCTACGTATAATAGTCCCTCAAAGAATGCCTCGTCAATTGGTATTTGTTTTTCAAAATCTGATTTGAGTTTTTGTAAATCTTCATAAAGTGCAAATTTATCAGCATCTTTTAACAAATCACCGTTCTCTAATTTTCCCAAATATTTAGTATCAAAAAGAGTTATTAGATTTTCATACATATCATTCAAATATCCCTTGCCACTATCAATTTTCTTGATTTGCAATATTAATGCTAGTGTCTTAATCTTTTTTTCAATTGCTTTACTAATGAAAAAATCATTTAATTCACCATCAGTAAGTTTTCTTTTAAGAATGGTATTATTATTATCTGAATTTTCAAAAAGATCAATGGTGTTTCGCAAGCTAATATGTTCTCTGTCTTTTCCAATGTTTACTTGGATATCATATTTATCACGACCAATAAAATCACCACCTGCATTAATATTTTTTTGAATTACATCAGCCAATTTTATTTCCTCCCACGAAATCACCGCCAGCTTTTATATCTCTTTGTATTGTTTTTTTTACTTTGTAGTTCTTATAAATATTTCCAGAAAAGAAACCGACTATAAATGTGATTAAATAACCTATGATGTCACCCAATGATATTTGTGTAAAATCCAATTTATACTCCATTTTTATTATAAGGCATATTGGCTAGTTAAGTATTTTTTATTATAAACTATTTCAAAGACTAAGTTCTTTAACTAAAAATTCAATTGTAAAACATTTAATATCTAATGCTAGTAATAATGCTTTTAATTTCGGTCTTTCACCTAATTCAAGATCCTCTAACTCAGAATAAGCATTACAATTTGGGACCACTAAAACTGCAGGTTTTATAATTATTTCAGCTGGGTTAACTGATTTAATATACTTATTTAAAATAAACTTATGATTATTGAAGCAATCATTGATCAATTTAATTTTGTCAACAATTTTATAATAGGTATATGATTCAAGGCTTGCTCTTAATAATGAATCTTTATTTCCTTCGTATTTGAGTTCAATCAAAAATAATGTTTTGATTTCTTCATTATATGATATTAAATCAATTTTCCCCAATCCCTTATTAGTATTTGAATCTTTTAGAGGTATTTGATAATCCTTAACTATACCTAAATCTTCAAACGATAAACCACAAATTCTTTTGGCAAAATTTTCTTCATCCCGATTACTATTACAAATATCAATTTGAACATTACAATGGTTTTCTCGGCAGTAAGAGCGTGTTCTTGTCACCGAGGATATTGAGTCAAATTCTTTTAGATTTCTAAGTAATTCATTAGATATTATTTCCGAATAATATTCACCAGAATCTTTGCTGACACCAATCCAATTCACACAATTAGCTTTGTAGAGATTGTCAATCTTTACAATTTCATTTAACAATTCTTCTTTCGTTTCTTTTATTGTTTTTTTCATTTCCCAACCATTTTTATAGATACCTCTCTATCAAGTAATCAACATACTTTTCATTCTTCAAATAATAATCTCTTTTTAAATTAAATATTAATTTTTGATAAGATATTGAATGAAAATTAATGTTATCTCGATTTGTAATTTCAGCAAATCTTTTAATCTCATCTCTGTGCCTACAGCCCTCGGCTCCCAAGACATCATACCAAAGATAGAGTAGGCAAAATCCACTTTTCCCATATTCTTTTTTTAATCCTAAAATATGTTTAATCAGTTGAGCAGGATGAAGATGAAAAAAGGTTTCATCATTAGGGCTAATAGCTTTGGCGAGTTTATGTAAATTTGAGATATCCTTCCATTGATCATTAATTTCTGTTAAATATTTTTCTTTTAATCCTGGATGCTTTCGCGATGAGTACGCTTCTGTAAACTTACACTCAATACCATAAACTTTTATTTTACTTTTTTTACTATTAAAAATAACCGCATCTATATTTGGATCAAATCTGAATATTTTACTGATTTTAAATTTTTGTTCAAAATTTATACTTTGAGAAGATTTGCTCCCCTTTTTGGCGAGTCCAAGTGCGTGAGTAAGATCATTAATAGATTTATCTTTCCAATATTGCAAAACATTTACTCCAATTGCAGAAGATGAATGAACTGCACATATTTTTGCTGATTGACTAGCACTACTATTTAATTCACCTCCATCTCCTTTACTTATTTCAATTTTGGTTTCTGGTAATATTGGCTCAAATAAGTTTTCACTAACTGATTTTGTATATGTTTGCTTACCTCTCGTAATTGCGCTTCCAACAAGTTCGATATTATTTCTATTTGCCCATGAGACTTGTTTTGTCAGAACATAATTAAATCCATTCATGCTGGTCTCCATTTTTTGAAGCAAGATTTAATGCTTCTATTTATAGAAAAATAATTTTTAATACGCTAATAAATACGCGTTCATTATGATACACAACTACTAGTTAATCAGAACTCGATTATCCATCAAAAGTTTGCTATCAAGAAACAATGTTCCAGATATCATTCTTCTTTTATAGTTTATCCAATTCTGTAAGTAATAGTTAAGTAAATATTTATCTTCTATTTATAGTAATTAACAAGTTCGCTATATCGATTAAATAGTTGGTATAGTAAGCTTGCTTTGCTTTTGATCTGATATAGGTTTGTTTGTGTTGTGCATTGATAATCTTCAATAGTAGTAATAGTTTATAATCTTATCAGTAATAAAAATAAGGAAAAAATATTAATACTTTAATATAATTATTATTAAGATATTTTGTCTTAAAAAGGAAATAGAAGATAAAAAGATAAAAAGATAAAAAGGTGAAAAGGTGAAAAGGGGAAAAGTAAAAAGGAAAAAGGTGAAAAGATAAAAAGATAAAAAGATAAAAAGGGAAACGTAGAGATGGAAGACGTGGAGACGTAAGAAATTGAAAGAAAAAAATGAGTTCATTAGCAATTAAGGATACCATTGCTCGCGCATCCTAGCTCAAGTTAAGTAGCGGCTGGTTATATCCACCACTTAAGCTTTTTGTATACTCTTCACTTCACTTTTCAAGCGTTCCTTTAATTTATCTTTTGTAATTTCCAAATTATATTTCATCTGTAAGTTCAACCAAAACTTCTCTGATAAACCAAAATATTCTGATAATCTTAGTGCTGTATCAGCTGTAATTGATCGCTTCCCTAATACAATTTCATTCACTCTTCTCGGTGGAACACTAATATCTTTTGCTAATCTATATTGACTAATCTCCATTGGTTGGAGAAATTCTTCAAGTAAGATTTCACCAGGATGAATTGGTTCTAATTTTCTGCTCATAATTGTTATCCTTTATGATAATCCATAATTTCAACTTCAAATGCGTTATTCTCTTTCCAACTGAAAGTTATTCTCCACTGATTATTTATCCGAATGCTATATTTACCTGACAAGTCTCCGCTCAATTTTTCCAGTCTATTGCCTGGAGGAACTTTTAAATCATCAATTCTATCTGCGGCATCAATTATTAATAATTTACGATAGGCCACTTTTAGAATAGTAGAAGGCAGTTTGAAACTCTTTGTCTCTTAAATAATTGTTCAGTGTATTTGTCTGAAAAACTTTTAATCATATTTTATATAATAACGTTTTGCGTTAATACTTGCAAGAAATTATTTTTTGTTTATATAACTGGTAGTTATCATGCACTGAGTCTCAAACAAGAGATTCCCATAATGAACTTGTGTTCCAGATATCATTCTTCCTTAAAGGTTCAGGTAATTCTATAATTAACCGCAAAATAAATATTTTAAGTGTGTGCAGTTTCAGGAAATTTTAATAATTCACCACTCATATTAAATTCTCCTCGTATGAATAATCCGGAATCATCAATAATTGTTTTATTGTATTTATAGTTCAATTGATCCGGGGAAAAATAATATTTAATTATTTTCACTGAATTAGAAGAAATTATTTTGGGAAGTACAATTTGAAAGTCAAAAGATGTTCTAAAAATCACATCAAATATATGAAGGACATTATCTTTTTCCATTTTAATAATAATTATATCTTCTTCTTCCAAATAATAAAGATCTACTAAATGAAGATTTAACACGTGCCACATTGTTATTGATCCGTATTCTTCTGCTCCAAATTTATTTGATAAGTTCATCCTATTGTTAACTAAATTGAGAAGAATATTATAATCAGATTCAATATTAATATTTAGTTTTCTTGCTGAATCATTGGATTTCGGAATATTAGTGTCTAATAAAAATATCCTTTCTTCAACATGGCTAAATCCAAATTTTGGGTAGAAGTCCATTACTGTTTCATTTGCAAAAAGGAAAAAAAGATCGGTATGCTTTTCATATTTATCTAAAACATAGTTCATTAGAATTCTTGATAAACCTTTATTTCGATATTCCGGTAAAGTGCCAACCGCTCCAATTTGAATAGCATTAATTTTTTGTCCATTTAACTTAAGAGACATTACCGCAACACACACATTTGAAATTATTTTACCAGATTCAATTATCGAATATGGGATGTAATTTTTTTGCCAAAATCCTTTTAAATACCAATCTTTGAAACTGATGGAAGGAAATACTTCTGAGATAAAATTGTGAAATTCATTTATTAAATTTTTATCGTTGGCATAATCTTCAATTATATTATTTTCTTTCATTTCAATCCCTATGTTTATAATTAATGTCTAACCCGGACCAAATAATCAAAAAAGTTTGCTATCAAGAAACTAAGTTTCTGATATCATTCTTCCTTTCTGGCGTATCTAATTCTGTAAGTAATAATTAATTAAATATTTACGTTCTAATTATATTAATTAGCAAGTTCGCTATACTGGATAAATAGTTGGTATAGTAATCTTGCTTTGCTTTTGATCTGATATAGGTTTGTTTGTGTTGTGCATTAATAATCTTAAAAGTAGTAAAAGTTTATAATCTTATCCGTAATAAAAATAAGGGAAAAAATATTCAATTTTCAATATTAATATAATTAAGATGTTTTGTCTTTTATAATAGTTGTTGATCTCTTTTGCTCGAGATAAGTGGAGTGAAAAACTAAAAATAACTTGTCATTCCGGTATGCTTAAAGCCGGAATCTAGAAGTACACATTGGATTATCCGCCAAGGCGGATGAGCTCGCAACATTTCCTTCGGAAAGTTTACTCGGTTCCCGATAAAAAGATACTTCGACTCCGCTCAGTATGAATTCGGGAATGACAATAATTGTCTGCCATTTGAGTTTGTACAAAATCAACTTCTGGAATTGGGATGGGGATTGCAGAATAAAATTACCTAATGATTTAATTAGGAATTAATAGGACACAACATTTTCATCCCAGATTCTTAACCATAAATTTTTTAATGGATCAAGATTGTCAGATTCCTTAGGCTCAAGTTTTTCTATATTAGCAACTATTATATTATTATTAACTTTTTTACCTACTACAAAATTAAAAAAGTGGTAATCACCAAAACCCATTCTTAAATCAGATATAACAATTCTATTATTTTTGTTTTCAACCTTATAAAAACCCTTTGTAAACCATTGTAATCTTTGTACATCCCAACTATTTGAAATTGGTTCTAATAGATTATTCTTACTCGGATAAAACTTGAAATTAATATTTTCAGAATTATCAAATATTGAGTAGAAACCTTCAACATAACCACTATCTGTAATTCCAACTACTCTCCATAGAATTGTATTAAAAGGAGATGGACTCACTATACTTTGCGATACTGTAATTTTCTGATTGGATAGAGATTGATTAGAAATTGAAATAACATACGATTTTACCCCAATACACCAAATTAAATACACACTACTTATTAAAATTCCAAACAAATTTAACCATTGTGCAAGAGTTGAATTTTTAGTTATTATAAAAACCATTGAAACACCTAGCAGCAATGGAATTGTGTAGAGCGGATCAATTACAAATATTGTACTCCATCCAACTGGGAACTCAGAAAATGGAAGAAATATTTGAGTGCCGTAAATAGTAAAGCTATCAAGCAAAGCGTGAGTTATGAATGTAAGAAAAACAAGAATAAACCATCTTGCCTTATGCTCTTTAGTTTTAGGATGAATTTTGGTAATTAACCAGACTATCAATGGAGTTACAAGCGCCATATAGAAAAAAGCATGACTTTCAGCTCTATGATAAGTAAAATCTTTTACAGCATTCCCCATTGGAATTAATACATCAAGATCTGGTAAAGTGCCAAGAATTGCTCCCCATAGAGTCGCTTTACGTCCAACCTTATTTTGCATTACTGCTTCTGAAACAGCAGCACCAAGAGCAATTTGTGTAATAGAGTCCATATCCTAATATATCTTATTCGAAAAGGAAGTTAAGTATTTTAATTTCGAGGACAAAACGCTAAAAAAAACAGCCCCTTAAACAGGGGCAGATTGTTAATTGATTTTATCAATTGCTAATTTCAAAGCAGTATTGAATTCCTTCACTTTATTCAGCATCAGAAAATGATCAGCATCTTTCACTATAATAGTATCATAATTAGCAATATGCTTTTTATTTGCTTCAACATTTATTGGCCATAAATCGCCGCTTACTGTAATAACCGGAACTTTAATATCATGAAATGATTCAGCCATATATCCGGTTATATAACTTTGTAATAGATTCCCAACTGCGCTAATCGCTACTGATGGAATTGCATTAGACATATCAGCAAGAATCCATTCGCGAGTTATTGGATCAGCATTTTCATGAAACATTCCAGATACAAACTGAGTTATGCCAGCTTTGAAGTCTGCCTTCATTGGGTCGAGCATCATATTTAGACTTTCTTCCGTCAACTTGTATGTAACATCACCAAATGTATCAATACCAATAATTCCTTTAACATGATTTGGCATAAGTTTCGCAGCCTCAACTGCAACCGGTCCGCCCATTGAATGCCCAATTAAAATAATATCTTCAGCACCTACTGCATCCACTACAGCTTTAATGTCATGTCCAAATAATTGCATAGTATAATCAGTGCGATAAGAACCGCTATGTCCATGTCCGGCTAAATCAAGTGTCACTACAGTATAATCATCAGTAAACTCAGATATTTGATTATTCCAATACCTTGAATCACAGCTCCATCCATGAACAAATACTAATGCAATTTCTCCCGATCCATAAACATTGTAAGATATTAATGTACTGTCTTTTGAATAAGCATATTCAGATTGTGCATTTACTACACAAAATGTTAATATAAAAACAAAAAACATCATTCTTAATCGATGTGTCATTTGATCAACTCCTCATTATTATTAATCCGTTGTTCGAAATAAAAAATTATTCTATGAAAAGTTTATTAATTAACATTTTTCCTACAAAAGGAACATTAGAACCAAGAATTTGTCATGCTGAATTTATTTCAGCATCTGTTTCAAGTGTAAATTGAAGGTTTTAGATTCTGAAACGAGTTCAGAATGACGGTTCCTTTCATTTTTTGTTCTATTTCGAACAACGGGTTATTATTATTTATTTTCTACCAATGTAAAATACATAACCATAATGTTCTTTGTATTTATAGTATAGTTCAGCTTCCTTTTTCATATCATCAACAAGCATCTTAGCACCTTCATCACCAGGATAATCTTTAAGAAATTGCTCATTGAGTAATTGTTGAGGTGCATAATAATTATCTATCCAGCAATTCTCAGGTATTATAAATGATTTGATATCTGTATAACCAGCATCTTTCAATTGCTGAATCTTAACATCGATTGTATCAATCTCGGGATATTCATTATTCCAGAATTCTTCTATTTCTTGAGGGCGTTCATCTGTAAGCCATGTTGCTTCAGTAACAGCAATATATCCTCCGTAATTAAGAAGTTTATACCATTCATTTATTCCCCGCTTAAATCCTATATTATAGATTGCACCTTCAGACCATATAAGATCTAAATTACTCCCGATGAGAGAATAATCATCCATTGAACCTACTATACCTTTAACTCTATCAGTTTTAGCATTCTTATTTAATATATAAATAAAGAGCTCGCTCGTATCATATCCTTTAATATTACCATCTAAATGATCAGCTAATACCATAGTTTGGCTGCCGGTTCCACAGCCTAAATCGGCAATATTAGAATTACTATCTAAACCCGTGATGAAGCTTAAAGCTATCTTGGTATTTTCAACGCTGCCAGGTCCTTGTCTCTCTAATTGAGAGAAATACTCATATATAAAGTTCATATTATTCCCTTTCTCTTCTTGATTTCTCGAGAGAAAACTTAAAATTAATTTATTTTATATTTAGCCGATATTTACTTTCATTTATTCGATTAATCTGCCAATAATTATCGACTGTGTTTTTAAGAAACACTTTGTCATGGCTTATCAGAACTAATGCACCGTTAAATTCCTTTAGAGTATCTTCAACACAATTAATAGATGGCAGATCCATATGATTTGTCGGTTCATCCATTATTATAATAGATCTCTGTTTTAGAATTGCATTGGCAAGCATAAGCTTGCGCACTTCGCCCGGACTTGGCAACCGGCTATCAAGTAGTCTCTTCGGGTCGGAATTAAGTCGGCTGATTATTGTAAAAATCTTCCCCTTATCTTCGTGGTTATAGTTTCTATATTCTTCAAGTAATTCCCCTGATTGATCTGAAGAAATTTCCTGCGGTATATAAGCCAGAGTGGAACTATCACTTTCAATAAATTTTACCAATTGTTTAATAAGGGTTGTTTTTCCGCAGCCGTTGTTCCCAACTACTCCTATCTTATCGTTCCGCTTTACATACAAATCGGGATGAAACAATATTCTTCCATCTCCAAGTGGAATGCTGTTTTCTTTTTTAAATATAATTGTAGACTTGGTGTGTTTGGCTCCCTTCAAATTTATTCCCAACTCTCTTTTAGCTGTTGAGCCTAAGGATTCACGTTTAGAAATCATTCCTTCCATTCTGGATTTTAGCTGAGCATATTTTTTACCATCTACTGCATCTTTACCAGTTAGCCTTGCGGCGTCAATTTTACTTTTTGCATCATGGTCTTTAGAAGAAACATTTCTTTTAGATACTCTTGCATCTGACTGAGAGACTTTGCGTTTTCTGGTTTTTACTTCTTTTTCAATTTTCTTAATTTCATTACTCAACTGTTCCTTCGATCTAATTAGATGCTTGTACTGCTTATCCATTTCCTCTTCATAGATATCATAATTCCCGTTTATAATAGTACACCCGCCATTTTCCAGAGAAAGTATAGAAGTACACAAGTCGTTAAGCAGTTCACGGTCATGACTAACAACCAATCCAATTCCTTTAAATTTCCTTAAAGAGTTTATCAGCAAAGTTCTGCATTCTGCATCAATGTGGTTGGTGGGTTCATCAATTAATAAAATATCCGGTTCTTTAAATAGTGCAGATGCAATCTGGCATCTCTTTCGTTCACCATGACTTAAAGAGTTCCAACGCGAGAACCATCCTTGTTCTATCTTCAGATTATCCTGTAAAACAAATGATCTTTTGTCATAAGAGTTTAATAATTCTTGAAAATCAGAAGGAGGATTATCCGTTCTTTGGTCTAAATAATGAACAATCCCTTTTCTATTAATACTGCCCGATGAAGGCTGCAGATGGTCTGCAATTAGTTTTAGCAATGTTGATTTACCGGAACCGTTTGCTCCAACAATGCCCGTCCAGCCTTTTGAGAATTGAGCAGTAATATCCTTAAAAATTAAGCTCGGCGAGTTTTCGTATTTAAATGCTATCTTATTTAGTATTAACATTTACTAGTAAGTCGTTACATTTATTCTAAAAATAACGAAGCATATTTTTATATGAAATAACATTCTTTGTTAAGATAAATTCCAACCTGAATAAAGAATATTTTTAAACTTCATACCAATTCCGTCGTATAAAGTTTTACCCTCTTGTATCCATTGCAAATTAAAACACTTTGCTTAAGTATCAAAAGGCCGGCAACGCTCAGCAAATTCGTGATTATGTTCAAAATGATTTGGCGCTTTGTCTAGCACAAACAAAACGGGATTGTTTTAAACAATTAAAATCTATTTTTCTTGTTCGTTACTGCAATGGTTATGTATTAAGTTGCGCTGGAAGTTCTACCGTTACACAAGTACCTTTTCCAAGTTCACTATCAACAAATATCTCGCCACCGTGTTGTTTAACAATTTCCTGTACTATCGAAAGACCAAGACCATTACCAGAGATTTCAGACCTTATTTCGTCGGAGCGAAAAAATCTTTCGAATATATTTGCCAAATCTTTTTGGGAGATACCAATACCGTTATCACTGACTTTTAGTATTGCCTTTCCATCTCTTTTGTCCAGACTTATTTCAATTTCTCCACCATTATTGGAATATTTTATTGAATTATCTACCAAATTTGAAATTATGCTTTTAAGTCTATTCACATCCCCATTTATTGGCACTACGTGATTAATAATTGGAATTATTTTAATGTTTTTATTCGCTGCAGTTTCATGAAAATATTGAGTGACTTCAATTATCATTTCATCCAGACGTACATCTTTTTCCAGTTCAGTAATTGTATTTGTGTCAAGTCTGGCAAGTGTTAAGAGAGACTTAGAAAGACTAGTCAATCTGTCAATTTCTGTGAAAAGTTCGTTTAGCTCTTGTTTATCCTTTTGATCCACAATATTGTCGGCTAATAATTCTAATTTGGTTCTAAGAATGGTTAGCGGTGTTTTAATTTCATGCGAGGCATTTTCAATAAACTTTTTTTGCGAAACCATTGATTCCTCAATGGAATCAAGCATCTTATTCAAAGTCTCCCCTAATTCTCTAATCTCATCTTTTGCTTTAGGTACTGAAATTCGTTTTTGTATATTATCAGCTCTAATAAGGTTAACATCCCGCACCATTTTATTTACAGGTCGAAAGGCAAGTTTGCTTATCTGAAATGAAATAAACGTGATCAAAATAATTACGATGGGAATCATACCAATTATAAAAAATTTATAATTATGAAGTTTCAAATTCATATCTTCTTCATTCCATCCTATCGTGCTGGCAATCTGTATTGTATCTCTTCCAATATGTTTTTCTCTTAACTCAAAATAGTAGCACGTTTCTTCTTCCCCAATCACACAAATTCTATCTCTATTTTTCATAAAAAAGTATTCTCTAACTTCATCAGTTAAATTGAGATCTGGTTTTGATAACAACGTAAATTTTGGATCATAGATTTCGACACTTATTTTTTCAGGGCCTTTATATTGAGATGGTTTAAAATTATTGAATTCAGGCTTGTCAACATCAATCAAAAATTTATTGATGTCTTCATCTACGAAATCTAAATAGGTGTTTAATTTTGCTTCATATATTTCTGCAGTTGTATAGTACAAGTCTAATATAGCTAATAAAACTAAAGCTATTAGAAGTGATGAGTAAATAAACGTTGAAAAAACAACTATTTTTGTCCTGATTTTTAAGTTCATCTTTGGCTATCCGAAAAGATGTATCCTGAGCCGCGCACGGTGTGGATTAATTGAACATCAAAATCTTTATCAATTTTTTTTCGCAAAAATTTAATAAACGATTCGATCACGTTACTTTTGGGATCAAAATTCATATCCCATAAATGTTCAGAAATAAACTCTCTGTTTAGTATCCTTTTAGGATTATGCATAAATAGTTCTAACAAGGCAAACTCTTTAGTAGTAAGAATTATTTCCTTCCCATCTCTAAATGCTTTCTGTTGATCCAGATCTAAATATAAACCATAAAGTTCAATTGAGGAAGATCTAACAATACTATTTCTTCTAATCAAAGATCGTATTCTAGCAACAAGTTCTTCGAGGTGGAAAGGTTTTGCTAAATAATCATCCGCGCCTTCATTTAATCCTTTAATTTTATCGGCAGTTTCTTCAAGCGCGGTAAGCATCAAAATAGGGGTTAGAACACCTTCTTTCCTTAAATTTCTACAGGTGTCCCAACCGTCTTGTTTAGGCATCAATATATCCAGAATAATCGCGTCATAATCATTTATTTGCGCCAATTCTTCACCTGCTAATCCATCTCTGGCACAATCAACGGCGAATCCTTCCCGTTTTAATTTTTCAGAAATCGTATCTGCAATTTTTCTCTGATCTTCAACAATAAGTATTTTCATTTAATTACTTGCCTATAATCTATATTTTAAAACTTAAGTAATAATATTAATAATTAACATGCTATATTAAAATTCAAACTTAAACCCGAATCTTGGTAAGAATTCTGATCCATTTCCCTCAATTCTACCAGTCGTTTCATGAAAATATTCTGCGAAATTAGCTTTGTTGTCGTATAAATTCATTAAATCTAAAAACGCTGTCATTGCAAAATAATTTGACAATTGTACACGATAGTCTACCCTTACATTCAGTGTATGATATGGTTCATACCGCTTACTGTTTTTTGTTGTTGACACCATTGCGTATCGAAGTTTTTGGGGATCGTTATGAACATCTTCGAAAATTTTATAATCATCTTTCGGTCTGCCTGTTGCATACTTCCATTTTGCTGTAAATGACCAGTTATCGTTCAATTGATAACCAACCATAAAATTAAAAATATGCGGCTGATTAAAAGTTGAATTATAATAATTAGTGCCGGCTCTTTCTTTTATTTTACTTACACCATACGAATAATTAGCCTGCCCATACAGTTTTGTAACAAATTTTTTCAACAAACTTATATCAAAACCATAGGCATATCCTTTACCACTGTTTTCAGCAATAGAACTATTACTATAGGGACGAACCACTAAATCTTCCATATGTTTATAATACGTTTCGGCAGTAAATTTAATATCATCACCGAAGTATCTTGTTAATCCAAAGATGTAGTGATACGCCTTTTCATTTTTTACTTTAATATTATTTCTATGCCCGGAGAGTAACATCATATCCGGTATTTGATAATAGATTCCCGCAGCAAAATTAAGTGATCCTTGCGGACATAATCGATACGTCGCATTAAGGCGAGGAGAAAAATCGGAATCTTTTGTAAGACTGTTATATTCATAACGTAAACCCACGTTTACTTTTAATCTATCATGTGCCGGAATAGATATTTCACTATAGCCTGCATATTCCATCCTTTTTTTCTTATAAGAATTTGCGATTTCATTAGGATCAATCACTAAAAATTTATTGTCCCCATTAGAAAGTTCATTCTCATTAAAAACGTAAAGTGTATCTTTCCCGTTCATTGAAATTTCTGAATCATAATCGGTACGCTGAATATTAATACCACTAGAGAAAGTATAACCATTCTTATAGCTATAGACAAAATCAGATTTGATACCACCTGTGTTTTTTATTGAATTATATCTATTAAGAGGAAAGCGGACATAAGCTTCATTCCGGTCAGGTCTTATTCCATTTACACTTTCTACATTCGCTTTGCCTTTATTATGATCAGTATCGATTTGATTAAAATAAGCACTTGTTGTTAAGTAACTATTTTTATCTGTTAGAAAGCGCCAATTTATCCCGCCGAGGTATTTTGACTCGGAATCATCTTGCAATGATCTATTTTCAAAATATTCACTATCATAAATATTATCAATGGTCCTTGTCCAGGCCTCTGTTGAATAAATTCCAAGTATCGAAAGCTTATGTGAAGAATTAATATCAGTAGTAAATTTACCTACGTAGTCAGACAATTTAGAAAATCCCCATCCTACCTCATCAATAAGTTTCATAGCATTTTTAAAATCGTAGGCTCTGGCAGATAATCGTAAACTCGAATTATCCAGCAGAAATGTTTTTCCGTCATAATTTGCTTCCCAGCCGAAAAGGTCATACGTGCCATCAAATTTATAACTTTCCTTGTTGCCTTCTTTTAATGTTAAATCTAAAAATGATGCAAACTTGCCGCCTTGTTTAGCCGAAAAGCCGCCGCCCTGAAACGTTGCTTTTTCAATGAGTCCGTTTGTAAATATCGAAAGCCTTCCACCCTCAACCTCTGAAGTTCCACTTACTTCGTTAAAATGGGACAGCCTGCCAAACGGTATATTATCAACAAGAATAATATTATCTTTCGGTCTATTTCCGCGAACTGAAAATGCTGAAAACTCGCCGCCGCTGGAACTCACTCCTGGCAAATTATCAATAGCGCGGAATACGCTGCCTCCTGCGCCCGGTGCACGAATAATTTCATCTTTAGTAAATGTATAATTTGAAACAGGCGCATCGACATGTTCATCAAAATATCCACTGTTTACAACAATTTCATCTCCAATAACAACACTTTCAATTAGTTCTATTTCCCTAGCATCAAATGTTTTATTTCGTATTACTCGTATGTCCGGTTCTATATGTTCCTTATAACCGAGATAGGAAACTTTAATTTTGTAAATATTTTCGGGAACATCTTTTATCAAAAAATATCCATTCCCATCGGTTGCGGCACCATAAATTTTTTCACTATAAGTTTCATTAAGTACTATTACATTTGTACCGACAAGAGGTTGTTTTGTTTTTGAATCAATAATTTTTCCTCTAATGTCACCGATTTGTGCCGTTACTATTCCTGTAAATAGTAATAATCCAAATAAAATAAATTTTGTTTTCATCTTTTCCTTCTAAAAATTTGTTTGAAATTACAGCGGAAAGATATTAGGCAAAGATGAAAATAAGATGAAAATGGGAAAATGATTGTTAAGATAAATTCCAACCGGCATAAAGGATATTTTTAAATGAGTAACTAAAGATCTCTCAGTCGCTCCGCTTCTTCGAGATGACAGTAATTAATTACATAAATAACAAATATTGAAACTTTTGAAAATGTAAAAAGTTTTATTTGTCATTTCGATCCCGTTGTTTTTTACGGGAGAGAAATCTTGGTTGTATATTAGTTTGTAGGATTCTCACAAGAGCCTGCCGGCAAACTCAATATGACAGAGTTGCTCTATTGAAATTCAATTAATTAAGTTTCCATCCGGCTTTTTCCCATGCTTGTTTCATTACTTCGTTCTTTTTTAGGTATGCATCTACAACATTTTTTGGTACTTCATTCAATGGACATGAAAAATTAACACAGTTTGGGCAGTAAAATCTTTTTAGTGTGTTGATGCCCGAAACAGAAGCAACTAAATTACTTACAAGCAATCCTATTAAGCCAAGCAGTGGTATAATGCCGTAAGCAGAATAATTTATGGCTATATACCAAACGCCGTAACTCAATGCTGATAATGGGAGTATAAAAAATATTGTCGCTATTAAAAATCGCATCATAAATTTTTCAAATTTGTTCAACGGTCCGGGGCGATATTTCCAAAATTTATATGAGCCGTGATTTCCCAGGCAATGCAGTACTTTACCATCTTCAGCATAATAGGGGCAATGACTACATAAGAATCGGATTTCCAGAAATCCTAACATGATCATGAAATATGCAACGTAGCTAATCAGTATCCAATAGGAGTTTGTCATGTGTCCTATTATAACCATACCAAATACCGCCGGTATAATTGCCGACCAGTTTATTAAATGAAAGTTTGTAAGAATTTTTTTGTCCCACTTGCAAGCCAGCTTATCATTGATGGTGCAGTTTTTACAATCAGCATTTTCATCCCAGGTGCATATTGTCTTATTATTCATTTTATAAACCTTCTTCAAATGTTGGAATTTTCTTTTTGGAATAAAAGTATGAAAAACTGAATTTAGTAATTAGTGCCAATCGCAGAACTATACCAATTATAAAACCTTTGCTCATTAATAAATCATAGAAGAAGAGCAGCTCAAAAATGATTGAAATTAACAACATACCGGATGTTATAATCAACAAGTCTCTTCTCTCTATGGGATTAAAGTAACCCCAAAATAAAATGGCAGTCCAGCCTAACATAAATAATGAACAGAGGAACATTGTAAATTCATAAGCCGGACCTGAGCTTTGAAACCCGGAAATAATACTTGTAGACGGAAATCCTTGACTAATAAGAAACCAATTTAGTGCAACGATAAAATCAGCAGCAGTTCCAATAATAAAGCTAAGTTTTAGTAATGATATTGGATTTACTTTCATACTATATTCCCTCAATTATAATTTTCTATTTCTTCAATCAAATTTTCATCTCCAACTTGTTGATAGAAATAATCTTCAAGTTTTAATTTCCCATATTTTGGCGCTACCATATTCGTTGAAAGGACAGTCATAAAAAATTCAACTGGTCCGTAAACTTTTACGGGAGTAAATATTCTTAGCAATGCCAGAGATAAATTTTTCATCCATATAGGAAAATGAGATACTTTTAGTTTTGCATTATAAATGTCAAAGGCAATTTCAAAAATTTCATTATGTGTAAATATTTCAGGTCCGCCTACTTCAATCATAGATTCTTGTGAATTTACAGCATCTACACAAACTTCAGCTAGATCTGCTCCGTGAATAGGATTTATTTTATTATTTCCTGAACCAATTACCATTCCTTTTCCTTTCTTTGCCATCTGTAAATATTCCATCATATCAGAGAAGAAACCATTTGGATATATAATTGTGTAGTCCAATCCAGAATCCTTTAGAGCATTTTCGAATTTGATTTTTGCCTGAACTGCTTTTAGATTCTTCATCTTTTCTATACCGAAGACCGAGACATAAATAAACTTCTTTACTCCGGAGCTTATGGCTTCATCCAGTAGATTTTTATTAGCTTGATAGTCAACATCCATATAAGTAAGTCCGTCTTTCTGCTTTGTAATTCCAATTGAGGAAAATACTATATCAATATCGTTACAAATTCCCCTTAATGAACTATCATCTGTAATATTTGCGATAAATTTATCATCACAATGTTCGTCTAATGTATTTAATTTATGTTTACTTCTTCCCAGTGCGCGTACCCAATAACCAGAACTCTTGAATTTCTTAGTTACATATTTTCCTAAATAACCAGTTGCTCCAGCAACTAATACCTTTTTCATCTCAATTACCTCAATATTGTTAAAATGACCAATTAACTATTGGCATAAATGGAAATGCATTACCATGATCAACTACATTGACTAGTCCAATTTGCAATCCATCATCTAATTGACCGGCTAAATTAATTATACCAAATTGAACACCTGTAACAGTTTTAGCTTTATTCAGAAATCCCAATTGCAAGCCCACGAATTCACCCTTGTTGAGATTTACAAAACCTTGTTGGAATCCTGAAAACCTACCTTCCACAATATTAACCAAACCTTCTTGATAGCCAGCAAAATCACCGCCAACTTTATTGATAACTCCCAACTGATAACCAGCAAAGTCCTTTGTTACTATATTTACCAAGCCAGCGTCAAAACCAGCAACATATTTATTCACACCATAGATGAAATTTAATCTTACACCACCAACAGATTCATTTTCCTTTGATGTCTGAAGTGGATTAAACAATGACACTGAAACTGCATTTTGAGCAAAAGTAAAATTTGAGATAATTAAAAGCGCAAATAAAATTTTAACAAACCCTGATTTCATGATAAATCCTATTTTATATTATTTTTTTATTAAACCCTATGAATTATAGGGCTTGCTAATTATTTGATTTAACTTCACTAGTATTTTCTAATAACTCTGAGTCTGCAGAGATATATCCAATAATTTTTATCAAATATAAAGCATTAGCTTTTGAGACGTTAATGAGTTCAAAAAGTTCATTTCCCAGTTCAGTCATTTCATCACGAGCAGCATTTACATGCATCATTTTTCAGCCAACATTCCTTTTATACTGTTGTTTGAACAATCAGCATTCTTATCCCATGTACAGATTGTGTTATTTTCCATTAATTTTTCTTTTAATTACTTATTAAATACAAATATGTAACCAGTATGAAAGTATTTAATCAATAAACTCTATTACATCAGCGGTAACAAAATACTTTGCCTGAGTATATAGAATAGTATTTAATACTTCACTATCATGACGAATGTTAACCAGTGCTAATTTCTTGCCTTCAATTTTACCATGTTCTTCTTCATAGTTTTTCCAGAGATTCTTTAATGCGGTGTCATAAGGTTTTTCTACTCCTGCCACTTTCGCAATACCAAATGAACCGACATCAGAACCTTGAGAATAACTTAGTCCCAAAATATATCCTTGCACAGCTGAACCGTTTACATTTCTAGCTACTATATTAAAATTTGGTTCTGATAACTCAACAGTTGTGACATTATGAGATTGAAATGCACCTCCGGTTCCACAACTAGATAGCAAGGTTAAAAGTGTAATTGAAATTATTAAAACTGTCATTTTCTTCATTTTAGATATCCTCATTTTTGATTAATTAGTGATCTAATTTATGCTTTGAATTAAGCTTTCGAGATTCGGCGCACTTTTAGATGTTTTGTTTTTTAACGTCATAAGTTCTTTCCCCAGTTCTATCATTTCGTCACGAGCAGCATTAACATGCATCATCATTGCAATTTCAGCAAATTTTGAATTGAACACCTTTTGCAGAATATTTGCTGTCAACCATTCCGGTAACATTTTAATAAGATTGAATTTTGGATTGTAGCTTTTCTTATATCCTAATTCTCTAAGAATGCTTCCACCTTCTTTCAATGCTTTGATGTACATTTTGATCAGTGTAGTATTTTTAGCAAGTTGGTAATTATCACCCGCCGCTATTAAAGCCCCTGCAATGGGATTTACAAAAACAGCATGATATTTAAGCCAACTATCAATATCCTCAACAAACTTAACCGGAATTTCAGATGATTCGAATAAATCAATAACTTGTTTTGTTCTCTCTTTCATAACACCGTCTAATTCACCAATTACAACGGGCATTCTATCTCCATTTGGTTCCTCTGAATCTATATAATGAGCCACATGCTGTATCCTTGATCCGCCTCCTCCGGGAAATCCAATTAGAATTTTCTCTTTATCCAAATATTTTACATACTGATCAAAACCAGCGGCATTGTTACCCATGAACAATATGTTCTCAATATTTTTATTTTTGCTGAGAGTTGGAAGAATCGATTCAACATTATTCTTTCTCATAATTACAATTACTAAATCGTAGTTATCATCTGTACTTAATGAATCGGTCACAGAAATTTTTTCAAGCATTCTCTCTTTAGTAAATTCATTTACAAGACTTAGTCCTATTTCTTTCAAATAATTATATTGACTATTTCTAGCGAGCAGAGTAACATCAACTCCTGCTACCTTAAATAAATATGTATATAGACTTCCTAATGGTCCGGCGCCAATTATTAAAGTTTTCATTTTAATCTCACACTAAAATTTTTTGAATTTTCTTCAATATCAATGAATCCATAAGAGAATGAGGCAATTTGTCAAACACAATATTCCTTCCTAGTCTTATTTTTTTCTTTTATTTATTCAAATGTGCATTATTTGGAGCAGTTCCTTTTCGATAAAATTCAAATAAACAGTGATCATCACCTTTTGCTATGGTGCATAATCTTCGAAACTCACACTGCACATCATTTTCTATTACTTTGTAACCAGCTAAATCATGATCACAACCAAATTTGCCTAACTCAGGCACGCCAAGCTCGCCAAATAGCTCAACATTAGCACATGCTGTAATTTTGATAGTAAGTTTATCGTCATCATCATCATAACTTTCCATAATCCATGTACCATCTTTCGTAGTTCTCTCAAATAAGGCAATGTTCATCTTCTTGAAGTTATTAAATACTTCACCTTCACATTTCAGCATATCAGATAACTGATAAATCGCAGGTATAGATACTACCCCCATCTTATTAATAACTTCTTCCTTAAAAAACTCATATCCCTCTTCACGACCAATTCTTTTAGCTATTGCAAGATATAAGCCGGAGAATGTAAATAGCTCTTTTTCGATTACTTTACTAATTTTAGCAGCCTTCCTTAAAGATTCAGGATACATCTTCTTTAATTTCTTTACATTTCTAATTGTGTCCCAAAAGACACCTATCATTCCAACTACGCCAAATTTGCCTTTCAAAGCATTCAGCATTATTTTGGATTGCTTCTTCATAGCCTCTTTGGGCATCTCAAGACCGGCGCCATATTTTTCTAATTCTTCTACTTTCATTTTAATTTCATACTCCAAATTTTTGAATTTTTTTCAAGATCAATGAATCCATAAGAGAATGAGGCAATTTGGCAAATTTTACTGCTGCTTTACAATCTGAACCAACATAGTAATATCTTTTTGGTTTAGATGATTCAAGGGCATCAGCTACAGTTTTAGCCACTTCAATTGCAGGTATAGGTTTAACTGTTTCTAATAATTTATTGCCAAAGTTGATTATAGTACTGTAATCTTTCAATATATCAGGGCTAACGGATTGACGAACTTTTTCTTTATATGATTTACTCTTTTTCCATATTTCACTTTCAACCGCACCCGGGGCAACTAAGGATACAGTTATATCTAAATGTTTTAATTCGAGTCTTAAGGAATCGGAAATTGCTCTCACCGCAAATTTTGATGCGGAATAAGCACTTGCACCAGGCGATGAGAAAAAACTGGATGTAGAACCAATATTTATTATTCTCCCTTTTGTCGACTTAAGTAAAGGTATAAATGTCTTTGTTACTGCCATTAATCCGATAACATTTACTTCCATTAAATTTCTAATATCGTTTACTGAAATCGCTTCCAGAACTCCGCTTATTCCAATACCTGCATTATTTACTATTCCAAATAATTCATGTGTAGAATCATCATTAATTAATTTGTATGAGTTTTCGATCGATTTGATATCAGTTACTTCTAAAATAATAGGAGTTAAAAGATCGGAAGATTCTGATTTAAGGCTTTCTGCATCAGACTCTTTTCTGATACCTGCATAAACTTTATAACCTTTTTTATCAAGATAGAGGGCACATGCTCTTCCTATACCGGTTGATGATCCTGTTATTAACACACTTTTATTTTTCATTTTTTTCCTCTTTCAAATTTCTATCAATCCATATATTATGACTTACAAGTCCATAATCCTTTAAATAAGATGTGAGCTCGTAGCCAAGTTCACTTCCAAAATTTTCGTGACTGCTAGTTTTATAATAAAGATGAATGCTATAATCTGTTTCAATTATGGAATGTGTAAATGTTTTTATTGTTATGTCCGTTTTTTTAATATGGTCTACAAACAGTTTATCAATTAATTCTAAAATCTGAGGTTTATCTTTTTTAACAGATCTTAATTCAATTACTTCTAACATATTCACCATTTTAAACCTTTATAATGTTTCCAATTTATATATTCCAATTCCTTGCCAATATATAAGTTGTTTAATTATATAGTGTTAAGAAAAAAAATGAATATTCATTACCAAATACGATATTAGTTTTTGTCTAATACGGTAATTATCCTTATTTTTACCAAATAAGGTGTTATATAATCATAAAGGAATGCTGCCGTGGAAAAAAATGAATTTTTTCGACAAGCAACTTTAAGGATTTGCAGGAATCTTAAAATTGAGGCAGCTTTACATTCCTTAGTTCTTTATCTAAAAGATTATATGCCTATTGCTAGAACCTACCTTCAATACTTTGATGAGATGTATGAATCCATTAGAACTATAGCTTTTGCTGATAGTGAGGGTTATAAAAAGCTTGATCAATTAGCACACTTAACAAAAGAAGCAGTTGAGTTAAACAAAAATATTCCCTCTGATAGGGATGCTTTTTTAATTAGTAATCCCAAAGAGTTTCCAGTTAGCCGGGATATGATGAAACATCATGCTCAAAGCGGATCGTCAATCATAATCATTGTCTTGAGATTAGAAAATAAAATGTTGGGAATATTGATTCTACAATCGACTGATACCGAAAAATTTACAGAAGAACATCGAGAACTAGTTGAGCCATTGAAGGATCCGCTTGCAATTGCAATGTCAAATACTCTTGAACATAGGGAAGTTATTAAACTAAAAGATTTGCTTGTGGACGATAATAAATACCTTCACGGTGAACTAAGACGGTTATCGGGGGATGAAGTTGTCGGTGCAAACTTTGGATTAAAAAAAATAATGCACACAGTGCAGCAAGTAGCACCCTTAGATAGCCCGGTGCTTTTATTAGGAGAAACGGGCGTAGGAAAGGATGTGATTGCTACAGCTATTCATAATCTTTCTTCGAGAAACAATGAAGCATTTGTGAACGTTAATTGCGGAGCCATTCCATCTGCCCTAATTGATAGTGAATTATTTGGTCATGAAAAGGGATCTTTTACGGGTGCATTTTCTCAAAAACGGGGTCGATTTGAACGTGCAAATAATGGAACAATCTTTTTGGATGAAATTGGTGAGCTCTCTTTACAAGCACAAGTTAAATTACTGAAAGTATTACAAACTAAGGAAATAGAAAGGGTGGGCGGTGTAAAAACAATAACACTCGATATCAGAATAATTGCCGCAACCAATAGAAATTTAGAAGATATGGTAAAGGAAGGAAAATTTCGTGAAGATCTTTGGTTTAGATTAAACGTATTCCCAATATGGATTCCGCCGCTTAGAGACCGCATTTCTGACTTGCCGGCATTACTTCACCATTTTATAAATTTAAAAGCCAAGGAATTAAAACTTGGCACAATTCCATCAGTTGAGTCTGGTGCAGTAGACAGACTAATGAATTACAATTGGCCGGGAAATGTTAGAGAACTGCAAAATGTTGTTGAGAGAGCATTAATTCTAAATCCCCAAGGTCCAATTTCCTTCAGACATCTAAAAGTATTAGATAAAGCGAGAATCAGTAAGGAAGGAATAGATTTACCGGATGTGTATGATTTGGATGAGATAAATTCAAGACATATAAAAAAAGTTCTTCAAATTGCTGATGGTAAGATTCACGGCAGTGGAGGCGCAGCAGAGTTAATGGGAATAAACCCAAACACATTAAGAAATAAAATGAATAAGCTTGGTATAGACTATAAGAAAAATTAGATGGGGAAGGGGATTGGAACGGTTTGAATATGGTGCGTTTGGCATTTTGAAATGATTAATTTCCAAGTTGCTGTAAAGATTATTTATTGCTGTAAAGTCCATGATTAGCACTATCTACAAATGCACTATATTTTTTGTTGTAGGGCGTTATTGTTCAGGCTAAAATATATTGTTTTTTCTATCTCTCCAATTAATTAGGATTTCAAAAGTCAGAATTGCTAATAACGAGCCTAACCCACTTGCTAAAATATCAAACAAGTCATATTGCGTACTTGCTCCCCAAATTGGTTTAATTTCTTCAATTGTCAATATTGAAAACACTATAATTGAAGTTATATAAATTATTATTCTTGCTTTTTTAATCACAATGCTTCTTGCCATAATTGGTGAAAAAGGGAAAAGACATATAATATAAGCAGCCATAAAGTTTGAAAAACTTCCAGTTATTATTCCGATAAATGGGGATTGACCATAAACAGGACGAATGAACTCTTTATTAAAAGTTTACGGATAAATATAAAATAGCAAATAGGATTAAATTTATCGCAATGTATCTTTTGTTCTTTATAATTTTATTCTGTTCCATTTTGTTACTCTGTTAGTTTTTCTAATGCCCTACAAAATAAAAGCACACAACGGTAAATTGTATGAGTAGTGGCAGATTACGTGGTACTTTCCTGTCAAACCGCTACGCAGTTTGAGCGGGCTACAAACCTTGAAATTTAGCACTTTCCCTGCCATTACTTATACAAAATGTTGTGTGCTTTTTTTATATAAATCAATACGGGTTTAGTCTTATCCAATCTTTTTCAATCAATGCGTATATCAAGTCGTCAACCCACTTTTCATTTATTAATAAACTCTCAACAAAATGAGCTTCTTTTCGAAATCCAATTCGTTCAACCAAACGAATAGAGTTTTTATTATTAGGGTCAATAGATGTAATAATTCGATGCTTATTCAATTCTTTAAATGAAAAGTCAATTATGCTTTTGATAGATTCTGTTGCATAACCTTTATTTTGAAAAGCTTTGTTCAAAGTACATCCAATTTCAACTTGTTTATTTTCGCTGTCGAAAAAGTGAATGCCTAAATCTCCAACTATTTTTTGAGTCTCTTTCTCTATTATAACGAATTGAAACCAAGTATCTGGTTCATTAATATTTTTCGAAACCTTTCCAATAAAAATTTCCACATCACCAATTGTTTTGGGAATCCATCCTTGGTACTTATTGGTTTCTTCATCGGAACGATAATCAAATAATTCGTTCTTATCATCAAGAGTAATCGGTCGAAGTATCAGTCGTTTTGTTTCTAATTTCATTTACGTAATTATTTATACGTATCGCAGTCTTAAATAGCACACAACGGTTCGCAAGTATGAAGCTGTACGTGATTTTCGCTCTGTTTCATTATCCCCCGCTAACCAAAGTTAAAGATAACTAAAATTGTCAAAAAACCATTAAAACCCGTATGCTTTAGGACTTGCTGTTAACGGTTGTATAATGCTAATTTAACTTATAAAACACCACAGTACTTTCCACCATCAATTAGGAAAGTTTCACCTGTCAAATATGATGTGTATTCTGATGAAAGGAAAGCTGCCAAAGCACCTAAATCTTTCGGATTTCCAATTTGTCTGGCAGGTATAGAATTTTTTAATTTCTCAAGTATAGAGTCATAAGAAACACTATCAAATTCAGACTGTTTTAATAGATAATTTTCTGTAAGTTCTGTCATAAAATCACCAGGAGCAATGACATTTGCTGTTATATTTGACTGAGCATACTCCATAGCTACTGATTTAATAAAGGCGACTACACTTAATCTTGAAACGTTAGAAAGGGGAAAACCATTTAAAAGTTGCTTAACATTAGATGATGTTAATGCAATTATACGTCCCCACTTTTGACTCTGCATTTTAGGCAAAAATGCCTTTACCAGATTTATTGTACTCATTAAGTTTAAATCAAGAGCCTTTTGAAAATCTTCATTAGAAAAATCTTCAATTTTTCCAGAAGGTGGACCACCAGCATTTGTAAATAAAATATGACATGTTTTAAATCTGTCTAGTACTGTCTCTTTCATTTTTAATATTTCACTTGGACTGGAAACATCACAAACTATTGGTAGTACTTCAACTTTATATGTTTTATTTATATAGTTTGCTGTTGATATAATATTTTCTTTGCTACGAGAGCAAATAGCTATATTTACACCTTCCTTTGCAAGAGACTCAGCAACTGCTTTCCCCAGTCCTTTGCTTGCTGCAGTCACAACAGCAATTTTACCTTTTATCTTTAAATCCATAATATTACACTAAAATAATTTCAAATTAATCTAAAAAAATTAGCAATTATATTACCGTTAACGGTTCTGCGTTAAGCAAAGTTTGGGATTTTTCGCCCTCAGTCATTATCACCCGTTACAAGAACCAACACGAATATAATATTTACTTAACAAACCACCAAAAACCCAAATTTTGTTTGACCTATGTTAGCACCAGTTTTTATTCATAAATTCTGATAACCTTTCCGGTATCCTTTCCTTTTACACTTCTTACATATGCGTTTACAACTTTAGTCATAGAGATAGGATTATGACCAGGGAAATAATCCTTGTACTTATCGTAAACATCTTCAACCAATCCAAGAGAAACAACATTCACCCTGATTCCGTTTTCAATTTCCAAGGCAACGGCCTGAACAAAACTATGAATTCCGCCATTAACCATTGCTGCACTTGTTGTTTTAACTACAGGGTCGTCTGCTAAAATTCCAGTAGACAGGGTTATTGAACCACCTTGATTTAGATAGTTTTTTCCGATTCTAACAAGATTAACTTGCCCCATTAATTTGCTCTTCAATCCTATATAATAATCTTCTTCAGACAAGTCATTAAAATCGGCCCATTTGGCTTCTCCAGCAGTACAAATCATTGAATCTATTTGACCGACCTTATCAAACATTGCTTGTATTGATTTACTATCTGAAATGTCCACATTAACATCTCCACTTTTCCGTCCAGCAATTATTATATCATTTTCTTCAGAAAAATAAGTTGTTACCTTTTTTCCTATTGTACCACTTCCTCCGATTATAAGTATTCTCATAGTTTGTTTTTATATTGGTGCTAACATCTCAATAAACGTATTGCGTTTATTGGGACTAGATGTTAAATCATTTGTCGTTTATAACGCAAAATACTTTCTAAAGTATGGAAAAGCAAAAATTATTATCTGTATATAATAATTTATTAAAAATCGAAAACTATTCTAAGCAAACTATTAAAAGTTATTTATCTGCTCTGAATCTATTTCTTGAGGATATTTCGAAGTTAGAGATAAACCAAATTAGAGAAAAGGAAGTTCAAAATTACCTTTACTATTGCAAAGACAAAAAATCTTATTCATTTTCTGCTATGAGCTAAGTGGTTGCATTTATCCGCTATCTTTATCTAAAAGTATTAGATAAAGAAAAAATCAGTCAAGAAGAATTAGAGTTACCGGATGTTTATAATTTGGATGAGATAAATTTGGGACATATTAGTAAAGTCCTCCAATTTGCTATTGGTAAGATCCACGGCAGTGGAGGCGCTGCAGAGTTAATGGGAATAAATCCCAACACTTTAAGAAATAAAATGAATAAACTAGGTATAGACTATAAAAAAAATTAGATGGGGAAGGGGATTGGAACGGCATACTTTTTTCACTTCTTGGGGAAAAAGATATAGTGGAAAGCCCGACCCCTTGCATTTTCGCAAGGTGTAATGCCAAAATAGCATTGAAATTTCTTAATTAAGAATTGTATTAATACCCTTCTTAATTAATTGTTATTGCTAGTATTTACTTCCCCTCAATAAGTTTTACAGTGTATTCCAAAACTTCATCTTTATCAGTAAAGATATCTTCTTCAATTGGATAATTAGGTATAACACCTCTTTGTGAAGCATCTCCATTAGGTCTCACCCCCAATGCTTTTGGATAAACAACGTTCCAATTTGAATTTGGTAATTTGAATGTGTGAACAGCTCCATAGGAAGAAACAACTTCAGCTGTTTCTTCACCTATAATTTCTCCAAATTTATAATCCTGAATAATGGCAGCTACACTTGCTGTATTTGAATATGAATAACGGTTAATTAATACATAAACATTCCCTTTAAAACAGATAGTTTCAGAATGTGGACTTATTTGTATTATCGGTCTGTCAAAATACGATCCATTTTCCAGAGTTAAAATTTTCTCTTTAACTTTCTGATGTTCTGGAATATCTAATTCTTTCCACCAATTTTTAGTAATTTGGCTGGTTTTAATACTAAATTTTGATGTGATAGAAAAAGGTGTGTCTGCAAAATAAGATATCATATAATCACTAAAAGAGTTGTCTCCTCCGGGATTGTATCTTAAATCTATTATCAGATTCTCTGCATTCATTTCTTTAAAATAATTAAATGCTGAATCAATAAAATGACAAAACTCTGTATTATCAAACATTGCTGGATTTGATGGATCGAATGGAATATCATTTAAAAAATGACCTGGTTGTATATAAGCAACATCATTAAATATTTGGAATTTCCTCTTCAATCGAAAAAAGGAATCTTGTGTTTTCATTTTTTCTTCGAATTCCTTACCCGATATTGAAGGAATTGTTAAAGCTAATTCCTGACCATCCTTTTTTCTTATCTTCAAATTAAATGTCTTCTTTATATCAAAAAAGAACCAAAAAAGGCGTGCAAATTCCTTTTGTTCTATATGTGAATCTTTATAATATTTTGTTGGACCTGAAATAAATCTATACATCTTATCTAATAGCAAATGAATAGGTTCTCCATTAAACATTACTATTTCGTCGTCCTTTTCAATTAGTTTGTTTTGAGAGAAATTAGTTCTTACTAAAACCTTCCCATTTTTTGAATAAAGTCTTAAAGGAAAAACATGTCCTCCTTGGTTTCTATATTCTTTGTACTCTTGCCAAGGATAATCCATATTACAATGACTCATGCCTGCTAAAGCTACATAAGGTTGAAAAAGTCTAAATGTCTGAAGGCTAGAGAGTGAATCGTCAATAGAGTTCATTATATTAATATATACACTATCCATAATGGTTTTACTTGTTAAAGCATAAAAGTTATAATTTGAAGCTTCCATTGCATCTTTCAAATATTCCAAATCATCTTTAACCTCCTGAGCTGAATATTTTTTTTGTGACTGTGCAAAAAATATTGTCGACAAGCTGTTAATAATAAAAAAGATAATAATAAGTTTTTTCATGATTTCACTTTTTTTAGGTTAAAAGATTGAGCAAAAATAGCTTTAAATAATTTCTCAAACGTCCGAGTGCTTCTGTTCGGACTCATTTTTAAACTTAAGGTAGTATTCTCTTGGCGTTTGTTGTGTGTATTTCTTAAAAATGTGATTGAAAGTAGATTTTGAATTAAATCCACATTCGAAAGCATGCCCGAGCAAGGATAATTGATCACAATTTGATTGCTGCAGTCTTTGTTTAAATTCCTCAACGCGATGTTTATTCACGAATTCATAGAAATTCATGTGGAGGTCGTGGTTGATAATACGGGAAGTTATTTTAGGATTTAGCTTTGCAATTTCAGATAACTTAAGTAAATCCAGATCCGGATTGAGATATGGTTTCTGGGTGTTCATCAAGTCAGTAATTAATTTTACTTCCTCCGGATTAGAGGGGATTGTTTCTGTTTTTAAGGTTGTTTTTAAAAATCCTGAGACTTCTGTTTGCGATTTAATATATCCTATAAAACCAATCCAGGAGGTGATGATAGAAAGTCCGATGTTTGTAGGTAGAAAATAAAAATCTCTGAAGGCATTTTGAAAAACATGCAGATCAATTTTTATAAGAATCAACCAGACAATCCAATAACCCGAATAGATGAAAACAGGAATTCTCAACCAACCTAATGATTTATTTTTCAAATTTGAATACTTACTTTTAATCCATTGCCGATATTTAATGAGAACACGAACAGACAGCAGGACGTAAACAGAAATAGATGCTGTGCCAAGCCACTGTTCTACCAAATATACGATAGTAAATGGATGTACTGGAGTTTGATACAAGCCGTTAGATCCAAGCCGATAAATCTCAGTTCTATAGAAAATGAATTCGAGAACAACCGGAAGAAAATGAATATACTCTTTAGGGGAAATGCGATAGTCAGGGTCTGTAATACTTTTGGTGAATAAATAAAGTGCTGGGCCAAATCCAAAAAGCAGTTCCAGTTGAACATATCTGAATACATGAAATAAATCGTAAGAAAAGAGGAAGTTAGCCATACCGATATTAACCGATATCAAAGCAAAAAAGAAAAGCACTAAAGCCAGAAGAAAATTGGATTGCCTTATGGGTCGCTTCAATAATAATAAAACACTTAGCACAAGGGCCTGTAAACCAAAAATAAGGATAATTGTAGCTGCTATAGGATTTGGAGTTATCAAATTAGTAGTGTTATTTATTTAGTGAGAAAATACAATAATCTTATAAAATTAATTTAACCATTATCCATGTTTTTTAGTTGTTGCTTGATTTGAGACGAAATACTTCTGTATTAGTTGCTTTATTTCTGTTATTTTTTTTGATAACTATATCAAATTTAATATTTATAAATCTGATGCAATACTATATTGAATCTAGGCAACCAACTTTATTGTGGTACATAACGGTTAGTGTATGCGTAGTGGCGGACTTTGGATCTCTTAACTATCAACCCAAGATGATGTTGTTGCGAGCCACAAACCATGATATTTACTCCTCCTCCCGCCATTACGTATGACACATTGTTAGCAAACGTTTTATTTAGTATTTATTTTAAACAATTGATTCTGATTCTGTTTTTAGAATTCAATATATAGATTCATCATTAGTTATCAGTCTTTTTTTGTTTTATTGGTTTCAGTTAATTGTTTTTCATTCCCTAATTGAACAATAAAGGAATGCAAAAAATTAGCTGCCACGAGTAAATGATCAAAATCTATCAGCTCAATTTTATCTTTTGTTGTATGATGTTCCGGAAATCCGCCTGACGAGAGCATAATTGCTGGTATTTTCTTTTGGTAGTAACTCCATAAATCAACTTGATTTTTCAGATCATCTATAAAATTCT